>WNGE01000385.1_pt1 | contig 82527 bp, 81 predicted proteins | sample 5400651 | NCBI WGS metagenome assembly WNGE01 (sample SAMN13153370, study PRJNA577476) | soil metagenome | isolation source: 60 cm soil or saprolite under grassland replicate 2 | place: USA:California | collected 2016-06-15 | reverse complement strand
TGGCTGTTATGGTGTCTTTGCGCTGGAAGAATTACTCAGCCTGCTTGGCTCCCCTGCTCGCGAGAGTCTCCTGCCTGCCGTCAAGAAGATCTCTGCTCCCGATGCTCCCACTTAATCCTTATCTCCAAATGTCTGCCAGATGGCTGTCTGCTGTTTCTGGCTACGTTCGTGAGGAACTTCCGCGCCTCCATGCGTTGCGGGAGGGGCACATTCTTGTGATTACCCCTCAGTGCCATCAAGAAGCAATGGCAGTTGCATCACCACCAGACGGCTTTTGCGTTTCCTGCGGCGCACAGGCGGCGCGTTGCGAATGATCACGAACCACTCGACCGAGCCCGCCTGCCAGAGCTCTTGTTGAGGAGATTGATAGGGATGTCGATAGAAGCGGGGATTGCCTACTCTCGCGAGGTGCCGATCATCGGGTTCCCACTCGACTGAGTAACGCGAGAGCTTTTACTGCTCATATTCCAACGTCAGGAAGTCCTGGAAGATGTTGACCAGGGCGACCTCTCCAGCCAGGGCACGCTCGCCATAGAGAGACCAGTTCCGAAACTTGGCATAGCCTGCTTTGTCCAGACGGCGCGTCTCACAGATCGCAGAGAACGCCTGATGCACCAAAGCAGATTCGGGCTGCATCCCTTCGACCCAGCCCAGGACCTCTGCCGGGCTATGGCAGCCATCCTGCCGCTCCTCGTGCGCCATGTGCTTTTGGAAATTGTAGTCTCTCATCCATTTATTGTGAGCCGCTAACAAATCTTCCCAGGTTTGCGCCTTTTCAAAGCTCCAGTCGGCCATACGTCTCTGCACACCAAACGCTGCTTCTATGTAATTCTGATAGGGTCTTCCTTTCTTGATCTCTCTTTTCTCAATGCCGAGCTGCGCGCATACCCGCCTGGTGTCATGGGAAATGAACACACTGCCATTATCCGAGACCAGGATTTCAGGAACACCGTACCTGCGAACCGCAGCATAGAAGACGGCGAAAAATGCCTCGGTATCCTGGCGCACTGAGATCGCTGAAGCAAGAATGGAGCGGGAAAAATTCTCTAAGATCAATATGCAGTAAACCATCTCTATTCCCTGTAAACTATGCATATCCAGGTAGCGTATGTCAACGCTCCATATTTGATGCCTACGCTCAGCCCGGAACGGCATGTTTGCCTTGGGGCGCGGCCTGCGTGGCATCTGGAGATGATACAGGCTTCGATTGATGGAAAGATAGCGACCACAGGTAGCACGAGAAAGCTTGATGCCCATCTGCTCAAGCGCTGCGCTCACGCGATAGGCCACAAGTAGGGGATTCTCCGAGAGTTTCCTAATCTCCTGGATCGTCTGAATATCGACTTTGCGTAGCCCTTTGCGCGCATGGGACTTATCTTCCAGCCCGGCAAACTGCTCTTCCGCGAAGCGCCGGAGAATTTCGTGGACCGTTTTTCGGCTCACGTCTAAATAGCCTGCAATCGATTTCGCATTCCAGCCGTCGGCGTGCAAGCGGATGACCAATCGGCGGCGCTCCTTCCCGCTCTCAATTTCTGCATAGCGCGGGTGGCGGCGCTCCGTCGTCGAGGGTTTGGGACCAGAGGCCAGAATGAGCTTGATGGTGGCCGGGGCAGGCTTACGATTGAATTTGACGAAGCAGATTGTTGCAATTTCATGCGGGCGAAATGCTGGATACTGCGTGTGCAGATCAACGATTTCCTGCCGGATGTCAGGGGGAAGCGACCGTTTATCATGCTTGGGGATCTCAGGTGGAGGCGCTGGTGGAAGCAGAGAAGCCATACCAGCTTGATCGAACAAATTTGCTTTGTAAAAGATTGAACTCATCGGCATGCCGGTTTCTGCCGAGCGTTCTTTTGGTGTCTCCCACCCTAAGATCACGGGCCGAATCACTTCATAGGTAATCTGCGCAGAATCCTTGAGCAAGGGGCGGATCTGTTGCCAATCGTGTGTAGGCTCCCGTTGCTCATACCGACGTTTGGGCATGACTATCCCTCTTCAGGTTCCATTGAAAAAACGTGCTGGTATTCCCCTTGAGAAATATATTACCTGGTTGCATCGGTCCAGGTCAATTTTTTATTCCAATGGATACTTTCAACATGTGTCACCCATCATACGGGTCGCTCTATGCCGCTGGAGCGCTCGTCAATCACTTTGTCACAGATTCGGAGGTAGAAGATGCAGATGAAGATAATGATGAAGTAGAAGAGGACGAAGAAATAGCGCCTGGTCAAATGCGCTAATCAAGGTATTACTCCCGTCATCTTCCCAATTGCTTAGACAAGATCACGCCCGTATTCAACCCAACGGTATGCAGCCCTCCAAAGAAGCGTGCGTGTTCCATCTTGATGCAGCGATCCTGCACGAACGTCAAGCCTGCTTCCCTGGCCATCTTGCCTGCCTCATCATTGCGAATACCCAGTTGCAGCCATAATATCTTTGCTCCAATGTTGATCGCTTCCTCTGCAATGGGTGGCACATCTTCGGCTTTACGGAACACGTCTACGATTTCGATCTCTTCTCCAGCTTCTTTCGCTTCTGTCAACGAGGCATAGACGCGTTTGCCAAGCAATGTCTGTCCCGCGTAACGTGGGTTGACGAGGATAATGTCATAGCCCTCGGCCTGCAAGTAGATGGCGACAAAGTGGCTGGGGCGATACTGATCAGCGGAGATGCCAACAATAGCAACATGCCGGTACTGTTGCAACAATGTTAAGCGGTCATACATGTCGGGTATCTGATTATTCATTCCCTAATCATATGCGAAACTCGCAGAAAAATCAAAAACCCGCTCTCTCTAGAGCCTGGTTTAAATCCCATATAATATCCTCTACATTCTCAAGACCTATCGATAGCCGGATCAAGTCGGGTGACACTCCACCAGCCAACTGGTCTTCTAACGAGAGTTGCTGATGTGTAGTGCTCGCGGGATGGATAATCAGGCTGCGAGCATCACCCACATTGGCAAGATGCGAGAGCAAACGTACGCTGTTAATAACCTTCTTCCCCGCTTCATACCCGCCTTTGACGCCAAATGTGAAGATTGAGCCTGCGCCTCTCGGCAAATAACGCTGTGCAAGTTCGTATGCTGGATCGTTTGGTAAACCAGGATAATGTACCCAACTGACTGCGGGATGTTCCTCAAGGAAGAGTGCAACTTGTAGCGCATTCTGGCAATGTTGCTTCATGCGTAGCGATAAGGTCTCCAACCCTTGCAACAGCAGAAATGAATTGAATGGACTGATACAGGGGCCGGTGTCACGTAATGTCTCGACCCTGGCTTTCATCACAAAGGCAAAGTCACCAAACGTCTCATAAAAACGCACGCCGTGATAACCCGGGGAGGGGTCAACGATATGCGGGAAATTGCCGTTATCCCAAGGAAACTTTCCCGCTTCGACCAGCGCTCCTGCAATAGAAGTACCATGCCCGCCGATGAACTTGGTTGCCGAATGCACTACGATATCCGCTCCATGCTCAAGTGGTCGGCACAGGTAGGGAGTTGCGAAGGTATTATCGATCACCAGGGGCACTCCAGCTTCGTGTGCTATGTCAGCAACGGCACGGATATCCAGCACATCACCACGAGGATTACCAATTGTCTCACCATACAGTGCGCGTGTGCGTGATGTTAGAGCGCGTCGATAGTTCTCCGGGTCAGTGCTATCCACAAAGATGGTGTTGATACCCCAGGTGCGCAGTGTCAGGTCGAACTGTGTGTGGGTGCCACCATAGAGACTGCTCGATGAGACAATTTCGTCACCGGGCCGCAGCAGGGTCATCATGGTTACCATTTGTGCGGCCATGCCTGAAGCAGTTGCCAGTGCGCCAGTTCCGCCTTCAAGCGCTGCTAAACGCTCCTCAAATGCAGCGTTTGTGGGATTCATGATGCGCGTGTAAATATTACCGAAACGTTGCAAGGCAAAGAGATGTGCAGCATGGTCGGTATCTTCAAAGATAAAAGAGGTTGTTTGATAAATAGGTACGGCCCGCGCACCTGTGGCAGGATCGGGTCTCTGCCCTGCGTGTATTGATAAGGTATCAAACCCAAAGACATGATCGCTATCTATTTCTGGCATAGTGTTTTTGCTCCTCTCCCAGGCGTCTATCCTTCAATTGCCTACTACATCGTATCATAAAAGATATAGGGGTTGATTAAAAATACTCCGGTACGCACCGGCCGTTCTACTTTCGCCATTCGCTCCTGTTTGGTTGATTACTTGCAGTCAACTCGAACACTCCTGAGTAAGAATGTCCTGACAGCAGACCCTCATTTGTGCTACACTTTCAAATGAGTTACGTCGAGAGATGTGGAAGATATTTTGACCTTCGTATTTTCAACATCATCAATTGGAGTAGTGCATGACACAAATTATTGACAGGAAGTCGGAATACACCACTGCGGGCAAGCGGACGCGCCGCCAGGATGGTTACGATAAGTTAGTAGGTCGAACTCGTTATGCTGGTGATCTGGCTTTCGCCGGTTTATTGCATGCCAGGCTGGTACTCAGTCCTTATGCTCACGCGCGTATAGTCAATATCGATACATCAGCAGCGTTGGAAGTGCCGGGTGTAAAAGCTGTTTATACCAGTCAGATGCTTGGTGTATCGAATCCGGAAGCTAATTCACGTGGGCAATCTCCACTCGCCTCAAAAGAGGCGCTCTGGTGTGGCCATCCCGTAGCGATTGTACTGGCCGAGACTGAAGCCGCTGCCGAAGATGGTGTGGTTGCTGTAGATGTCGAATATGAGCCACTGGACGTCGTTATGGACCCGGTTGCTGCCATGCGCCCAGACGCTTCACTCGCGCGCATCTTCGTAAAGGAGACATCTTCGGAGATAGCGGGTGGAGGCGCTCATGCCGCCGTCTCCGAGGAACAGGTAGCTGAAGTTGACGAGCAAGAGTTTTCACAAAATGTGAGCGATAAAGTGCATATGCATGCTGGGGATATGGAGGCTGGCTGGCAAGAGGCAGAAGTTATTGTTGAGCGTACCTTTACGACCAGCGTGGTACACCAATCCTATATGGAGCCGCAGTCAATTACCGTGGTGCCGGATGATTATGGGCATCGCATGACCATCTGGCCTAGTTCTCAAGCTATGCTTGGCGTGCGGTCAGATGTCGCTCAAGCGCTTTCCATTCCAGAACGGCAGATACGAGTAGAATCCGTGCCAATAGGAGGAGCTTTCGGGGGGAAATTCGGACTTATCGAACCTCTTGCTGCCGCTGCCGCTTTTACCTCGCGCAAGCCGGTGCGACTTACTTTCACACGTTCAGAAGATCTTTCTGCTGGCAATCCTGCGCCGCAATCAATTATTACCTTGAAGATTGGTGCCAAAAGTGATGGCACGCTCGTCGCAATGCAGGGTACTGTCATTTTTGATACCGGAGCCTACGCTGGTTCAGCAGTCTTCCTGGGAGGCCTGATCCTTGGCAGTAGCTATCGTTGTCCTAATTATGACTACCGCTGCTATGAAGTGATGACCAATAAAGTTGGTGTAGGCGCGTATCGTGCCCCTGGCGCGCCGCAAGCCACCTTCGCGCTTGAATCAACCATTGATGAATTGTGTCAAAAATTACAGATGGATGCCATTGAGTTTCGTCTGAAAAATGCTCTCAGAGAGGGCGATCCAACCATGGATCATCGCGGCACATTGCCACATATGGGCTTGCTTGATTGCCTGAATCAAGCCCAGCAACACCCGCTCTGGGCAAAACGTTTACAGCAGAAAGATGTACCAGATGAGCTGAGAGGCTGGAAGGTTGGGATCGGCATAGCTGCTGGTCACTGGCCTGGCGGCACCGAACCAGCCGCCGCCGCTTGTCGCCTGGAGGCCGATGGCACGATGACCTTCATCGTTGGTAGTGTTGACCTGACTGGTTCCGATACCTCGCTCGCGCTTATCGCCGCTGAAACCCTGGGCATGCCGGTTGATGCTGTGAATGTGGCACACGACAATACCGATACTATGCCTTACAGTGGTGGAACAGGCGGTAGTAAGACCACGTACACGATGGGCGCCGCTGTGCTTTCAGCAGCACAGGATGCTCGTAACCAGATATTGACCATCGCTGCCGATATGCTCGAGGCATCTTCCTCTGATCTTGAGATCGAGGGCGATAAGGTGGTAGTTCGAGGCGCTCCAGGTAAAAGTGTGGAATTGAAGCAAATTGCTTCGGCTTCGATGCAATTTGCCGGTAAGTACGAACCAATCTATGGACGTGGTCGTTCCGCTCTTAAAACAAGTTCACCTCAATACGGGGTGCATGTAGCAAGGGTAGCCGTTGATCCTGAGACAGGAGAAGTACGTGTCCTTGATTATCTGGCTGTGCAGGATGTAGGTTTTGCGATTAACCCTGGTGAAGTCGAGGGTCAGGTCTATGGTGGCGTTACGCAAGGTCTTGGCTGGGCGCTCTTCGAACAACTTGTCTATGACGAAAACGGCCAGTTGCTTACATCGACCTTTATGGATTATGCGCTGCCACATAGTGTGGATATTCCGCATTTCTCATCTATCCTGGTCGAAGTTCCATCCGAGCTTGGTCCCTTTGGAGCCAAGGGCGTTGGCGAGCCCCCGGTTGTGCCGGTCGGCGCTACAATAGCAAATGCCATCTTCGACGCCGTGGGCGTGCGTGTGACGCAGCTTCCTATAACACCAGAGCGCCTTTACGTGGAATATAGAAAGGAGCATGAATGATGACATCCTCTGATCCTTTGTCTCAAACGAACATGACAGCAGCATCTGAAGCCGTACCGCCTGAACAACTAGCTACTGATGTTGCACCACCGATAGGGATTACTCCGCCACAAATACTTGCACAGGATGCTGCTGCTGGAAAGCGTGGCGCTGCTTGGCGACTATTGGTCTGGATTATGGAGAACGACCCTCGTGCGATAATCGCTGTCTCCTCGCTTGACGATGATCGCCTGGCACAGAATCTCTTAGAGTTTATCGCTTTGGGTACCTGGGCAGGCAAGCCTTTTGTCGTTCCTGTACCACTTCGCTCTGCGTTAACCAGGACACGCCTGCGTACACTTTTTCTCCCTGGAGCGGGGATCGACTCCGTACGCGCCCAGCGAGTAGCAATGTCAGCAGCTTGGGATAAACGGCCAGCAGTGCGTGAGACTGCAATCTATATCCTGGGGCTGCTTGAAAGTCCTGTTGCGACTCCAATACTGATTCAAGCGTTGAATGACCAGGTACCTTCTGTACGCATGCAGGCAGTAAAGGCGTTGGGGCGTGTAGGCGACACGTCGGCTGTGCCTGCTCTACTCAATACCCTTCGCGGTGCAGACGAGCAATTAGGAAGCCAGATTTTCTCTGCGCTGGTAAGGTTGGGACGAGCGGCAGTTCCAGCGTTGTTAGATGCGAGTAATAGTCATTCCACCTGGATACGTTGGCAAGCTATCCGTGCTCTTGGGGCGATACGTGATCGTAGAGCGCTGCCAGTATTAGTTAACGCTCTTTCTGATGCGGATCATTCGGTTGCATGGATGGGTGCCAAAGGTCTGGCGCAATTTGGTAGACTCAGCCTGGAACCCGTGCTCCGGTTACTCGTGAAAGCAGAAATGACGCCTTGGTTGGTGGAAACAGCTTCGTACGTATTAAACAGTCAGATCCGCTACGATCCTAAACTGAAACCTTATCTTGAGCCAGTGCTAGAGCGCATGCATGCTCTGGCATTTCGGATTGGAACATCACATGCAGCACAGCAAGCGCTGGCACAACTGCAAGCTGATGGAATGATTGAGTCGAGTTAATGCATCTGTGAAATAATATCACGATGCGCTCCAAACAGATCACCCATCTATAAACCTGCAAGCCTAAATAGTCTGGCCCGGCTTGATCGCAACCACTTCAACATCACGCAAGCCGAGCGATTGCAAAGCCTCGCTTAAAGCTGCGGGAGTGCCAATCAGTGCGGGGAATGTGCCATAGTGCATGGGGATCACATGTTTGACGCCCAGCATACGCACCGCTATGGCCGCTTCTCGCGGCCCCATGGTGTAAAAGTCACCTATTGGCAGCATTGCAGCATCGGGTCGGTAGAGCTCGCCGATGATAGCCATATCGCTGAATGCGCACGTGTCGCCGGCGTGATAGAGCTTGAATCCATTTTCGAACTCGATCACAAAACCCGCCGCGTCGCCTGCATAAGAGCGATCCTCGACGCCCGATGTATGGATTGCGTGCGTCATCGAAACCTTGATGTTGTCGACGTTGATTGTGCCGCCCTTGTTAAAGCCAATCGTGTTTTCGACACCCTTTGACTCAAGCCAACCCGCCAGTTCCACGATTGCGGCCACCGTTGGCTTCGTCGCTTTCGCAATGTCAACAGCATCGGCAATATGATCGAAGTGGCCGTGTGAAACCAGCATCAGATCAACCTTCTCGAAAGTCTTGAGTTCGGCTGGGCAGAGCGGGTTACTTGTGACCCAGGGATCGATGAGGACAACCTTGCCGCCAGGGGTAACGATCTTGAAGGTGGCATGTCCAAGCCAGGTAATGTGTACTCCATTGGTTTGCATCGAACTTTCCTCCTTGAAAAATAGGATGTTACTTTGTGCTAGAAAAGGTACTGCTTGTGACTGGAAAGCAGCAGTAAACCCCTCAAGTATGGCTACTACTTGCCCCGTTACCAATTGTATCATATAGAAAAGCGCGCCTCGTTACGGCTCGCGGCTGGTCAACCCCTTGTCGCGGGTCCACAGCGCGATCTGGGAGCGCGACGTCAAGCCCAGTTTCGAGAGCACTCTGCTCACATAGGTTTCCACCGTCCGCCTGCTCACTTATCCGATCAATGGGGCAGTCCAACGCGTCGGCACGAGAGACACCGCGTTCAGCTTCCGTGACGCCAACTTCGCCGAGGTAATCCTCGGGGTCGACCTCGACCCGGCCAACAACGAGCGCATGATTCAGTGGGCCAGGGGGCGCTGCATCCCTATGCGGCGGGTGGAGGCTATGTCAACATGATTATGGATGAGGGCGCAGACTCTGTGCAGGCAGCATACCGCGACAACTACACTCGACTGGCACAGATCAAAGCAACATATGATCCGAACAACCTGTTCCACATGAATCAAAATATCAAGCCAAACAGGTGATGCTGCCCGAGAGCGAGATGGATGGAGGAATATCATGAGTAGCAAACAATCTGCGCAGAGCACAGAAGAGCGTCATTTTGCTGTCTTATAAGGGTAATGCATGGTCTTGTCGCCTTCCCAGTTCTCTCGCAAACCAGGTGCTGCTAGATCCCAATCAGGTCGTATCTTACGTGTTACTTCTCGCAAGTCTTTTCGCAGTTCTTCAGCTGATGGTCGACCCCAGAACCAGTAGCCGTTATAGATCTTGTAGATTACCAGTCCAGGCTCCAGTACAAATGTGTGCGGGATCATAGGATTGTGGTGCGGATCGGTATACTCCTGTATGTCGAGGTCTTGCTGTATCTTGCGCCCTGAATCCGAAAGGAATGTCCACTGCGCTCCCACCGCGTCTCGGAACTCGTTAGTCTCCAGGATATTGTCTGTCGAGATAGTTACAATTTTGGTATAGGCTACAGCAATCTTTGGATAAAATGCGGCGAGTTCGAGGTGCTGCTGGTGATCCTTAGGGCAGTAATCACCGCGTGAAAGGATCAAAATCATCGGGTCATTCCCCTGCAACTCACTGAGGCGGCGTCTGGTTCTTGTATGGTCGGTTAGCTCGTAATCAGGAAAGCGAGCGCCTGGGATAATATCTGCACGCATAGTTAAAAATCCTCCTTGAGAATTGATGTGAAATTCAGATGCGCATTGACACAGTGTTTCAGCCATCTGTAGGGGCCGATTTATCGCGCCCACCGCCGATTCATCGGCCCTCGACGGATTTTCCACTTCATTAGTACACACATATAGTCATGTTAGAGAGAACAAAATGACCACATGATGAATTCCTCGCAGTCTTACGAGTTATCCTTAAGAAGCTTCCAGTCAATGGGAGTTCATGGTCCTTCTGCATGGTGTTGTGCCAGATCACCGTTGTTACCGTCTGTCGGCCCCACACGAATTTAGGAGCGAGAGCCTCGCTGTTCCAGAGAGTCGATGGGTGTGAAGACGGCGCAGGCTACCTGATCGTCGCGGCGCAGGAGCCAATTGGAGAGAGCCAGGAACTCGCATCCGGCTTCGCCTCTGAGCGCGGCGAGTAGCAGGCAACTGCCAACGAAGATCAGCGTTGCGTCGCTGGTGAACCACAGAGGTGGCACGAACCACCCAATGAGGTAGAGGGTCAGGGGCAGCGCGAGACTGAGCACGAAGCTGGTGGGGCTGATGTCATGGAAGCGCGCTGGGTCGCGGCGAATCCGCCAGACGTGCCAGGCCAGCACGAGAGAGGGGAAGCCGAGAAGGCCAAGTACCCAGGTGATAAGTGTCAGGTGCCCCGACGACAGTTGGCCGTACACGATGCTGCCGACGAGCAGGAGTCCCACGAACAGGCGCGCCGCAGTGCCGATAGGTCCGATGTCGCGGTGAGGGCGAGTCGCCTGGTCGTTGGTGACGCTGGCTGCCGCCTTTGGGCTGGGTTTCGTCATACGATTGGTAAAAGCGGTCACAAGACCTTTCGGATGTTCGATCATAGCTTCTTCCTTCCTGCCGTTCACTTTTTGCCCTCACAAGGGCACTTGCTTCTGCCTCATTCGACGGATCGCCTCGTAGACACGGATGCGGTTATAACGTTGCAACAGCACTGGCGAAAGAATGAGCAGCACATACACCACACAGGCAATTACAAAACCAATACCATTGGTTCGTCCAGAAACAAGCTGCCAGATTGAGAAGAGGAGAAATGCAAGGAAGGCCCCTAGATGGATCACCTCATACAATCGTGTCCGCTCCTCAAATTTAAGCAGAGACTCGATGTTGCTTTTGATGTCAATGACGCGAACGCCATATTTTTTTCTGAAATAATCGCCACCAGTGGGGACATAGCGTTTTATCCAGAGGACGCCCAGCCGCTCATACAATTGAGGGCTTTCAAAACGTTTTGGGGCAAGCCAGAAATCCCAGGCGCGATGCTGTAATAGCCCCACTTTCTGCGGTCCCAAAACATCTGCGTTCATGGTCATACCTCGTGCATTCACCTGGTTGTTTGCGTCTCTTCGAGCCAGGTGGCAATCCATTGATATTCGTCGTGGACACGCCGGATATGAAATGCGAGGACACGCTGTGCATAGGACTTCGAGACGCCCGTAACATCCCTGCAGTCCTCCTCGCCGGCCCTCTGTTGCAGCTTGTGCAGATAATCCAGGCATGCCTCCAGGTAGGCCAGGCGCTTGTTGAGGATCGCCTCTCGCTCTTGCGCCTCTAGCAAGTCGAAGAAGGCGACACGCGTAAAAAATTCGGCGTCATTGCCAGCTTGCTCTGATGGAAAATCCTGGAGAGAGACTTGCAACAACTCGGCCCCGCGCTCGGTCAGTTGATAGAGATGGCGATTAGGCTTCCCTTCCTGGGGGATGACCTGCCGGGTGACTGCGCCCATCTCTTCAAAGTGTTTGAGGGCGAGGTAGAGCGTCTTGTTGTTGAGGGTGACCATGCCACCAAGCGCCCGATCAAGATCCTTTTTGATCTCGTAACCATGCCGTGAACCTTGTTGCAGCATGGCGAGTATTAAAATTTCACTATACATATGCTCCTGGCCTCTATGATACTGTTACTTATAGGGATATATCATATATAAATGGAGATGTCAAGAGTTTTGCGGGGACACTCTCTGTTTGATCAGTCTTTATCCCAACACACCTGATTGATAGCGTGGACGTATCTCCCGACTATGGGTAAACCTGTCAAAGGCAAAGTGGTGCATATCATCAGGTTTAGTGCCAGTGAGAATGAACTGTGCCATCCACTGCCCGACACGCGGCGAGAGCTTGAATCTGTTCCCACTGACACAAAACTACTTCCTCCGCTGGACTTTCTAGGAAATTTCTAACCTTATGTTCTTGAACACTAATAAATTATGTTAGGATTGTCAATTCCCCTTGTAACAAGGTAGACTCTGTTGTAGAAAGTACTTGTTTCTGCTTCAAGAGACAGTGTTTTTTTCGCGTATTTCTTGCAATGCTGCTTGTGGTAAGCTGGAGTTTGATCTGGTGGAGGGTGGGAATAAAAACGGAAGCGCTTGAATGCACTTTACATTAGAGAAAGACGGTGGTGCTCAAAATGAAGGCATACGATATGCTCGTAGTAGGCGCTGGTATTTATGGGATCACGACTGCGCTAGAACTGAAGGCACGCGGGTATCAGGTTGCCGTTCTTGACCCTGGACCTCTGCCACATCCCCAAGCTGCTTCTACCGATATCAGTAAAGTGGTGCGCATGGAATATGGCACTGATGAAACCTATATGGAGATGGTAGAGCAAGCGTATCAGGGTTGGCTTCAATGGAACGAGGAGTTAGGTGAGACGCTTTTTCACAACGTAGGAGTGCTTATGGTATCCCGCACACCCATGTCACCTGGTGGGTATGAGTATGAAAGTTATCACCTGTTGCGAAAACGTTGGCACGCTCCTGAGCGACTCACAGACGATGCCATCTCTCAGCGGTTTCCTGCCTGGCGACCAGGAGCCTATGTCGATGGCTTTTATCACTCGCAAGGAGGTTTCGTTGAAAGTGGCCGCGTTGTCGAAGCTTTGGTTAGGCTTGCTATAGAAAAAGGGGTTATGCTCTATCCTGACCAAACAGTCGAAGCCTTGATCCAAGAGGGTTCCCAAATAAAAGGGGCACACACTCGTGACGGAAGTACCTTTCTAGCTGAGCATGTTGTTGTCGCCTCTGGTGCCTGGACAGTGCTCATTGTGCCTGATCTTGCCTCTATCTTGAGGATAACCGGACATCCGGTTTTTCACCTCAAGCCAGTAAATCCCGCTCTTTTTGCCCCACCAGATTTCGTCGTCTTTACTGCCGATATTGCCCGAACTGGCTGGTATGGCTTTCCTCTTCATCCACATGAGAACGTGGTCAAACTAGGCCATCACGGAACTGGTCAGGTACTCAATCCAAGAGAGGATAAGCGCCAGGTTAGCCTAAGTGAGGTAGAAAGCTTGCGAGCATTCCTGTTGACTACTTTTCCGGCCTTGTACGATGCGCCTCTTGTTTATACGCGCTGTTGCCTCTACGTTGATACTCCCGATGGGGATTTCTGGATTGATCGTCATCCTCAACTGAAAGGTCTCACCGTAGCTTCTGGCGATAATGGACATGGATTTAAATTCGCGCCGATACTAGGTGGACTTATCGCCGATGCCGTTGAAGGAAAGCCCAATCCCTGGTTATCTAAATTTCGCTGGCGTGATGTTTCTTGGCATGAGGTTAAGAAGGAGGCATCGCGTTTTCTAGGGGAGATTTGACACCTATCCTCGTTTTACGCTATTGAGGATGTGCTAAGTGAGCAAGATATGGAACACGGGTTTAATCTCTTCCGCTTTACCTTAGTGAAGCGAGTCAGTGAAACTGATCCCAAAACAGGCAAAACAAAGCAGCTTGAGCAATTGGCGATTGATCCGTTGAGTTTTGTGTCCGGTTTGGTATAAGCCGTTTCATGAGGCACCTGATACGCTGTTGTGGAAAACTTAAATCTAGCAGATGACCTCACCCTGAAAATTGCTCTAACAACCTCATAAGTAAACTTGCCAAACTTAAATATTCAATTGCCCTGACCGGATCGTCTAAAATGACATTATCGTGTGCCTTTTTGTTTCGTATTCCCACGATACCTTTGAACAATAACATCATCCCTTGCTGCTCATCCTCATCTTCTTGGTTTTGCAACTGATTAAATTTAATTACCGGTTCCTGGTGGGAGAAACCGAATGCCCTGTTCATGACTCTATCGCCATCGAGATTTTCACCGGTTTTAGCTTTCACAACCCGTTTGACCTCTTTTATCACCCGTTTAAATGCTTCTTCGACAGCCTGGGCATAATATTTATCTTCAAATAAAGCTAAGGAGACTGCCTTAATCTCTTGGTGGAAATCATAGACAGGAAATGGCGTTGCCCGTGAGATATCTATGCCAGGGTTATTTTGAAATCGGTTATATTCAACAATGACTTCTTGCAAGAATTGCACCTTGTCGTCCAGCCGCTTCATAAAAGCTTTTCTTCTTTCTGCGGGGCTGCTCCTCATTGGCAAACTATGTAAGCTTCCTGGATTATTAAATAGCGACACATAATCTTCATTAAAATGTTCCCGCAGAATTCGCACCGTCGTATTGCACCAGAGTTTATACGCAGGACTATACGCTGGAAGCTCCTTGAGTGCTTGTGCTCCTTGTATTTGCTCTTGTATCAGTAAGGTTGTATTACCCATCCTGTTCTCTCCTGGATTTCTTAATTCAGCCATTCTAGCATCATTCAGGAGGAGAGACAATCCTCAGAGTAGGAAATAGTAAATTTCTATAAAAACATTCGTCTGGCGTTATTCTGTAACCTGTAGCAGGGAATCTAGGGGGTTATTTAAGTATTCACCAGGAAAGTTTTCTGGGTAAAAAACCTTTCAGGTTACTTGATATTTAGTCAATTATCATCAAACTATTTTAAGTAGACGGTCATTTGGTCTACTTTTCCTGGCCCAGTTGCATTTAGCTGAGTATAACTGTATTATGTAGCAAAAATAAGCACGAAGTCAGATAAATATACTGACTTAGGTACATTCGGTAGCTGAATTTGCTTCCTGAAAAAGTCGAAGCAACATGCAATGATCTTCCTAAACTTCTTCGTGTAGAAGCTGGATAGATCATCATATGGAGGTTTACCGTGTTTGGATTGAGCCTTCAAGTCATTTTAGGTCTTTCGGCTATAGGGACTTTAATAACAGTCGCAGGTAGCTTTATTGCCACTTGGCTCACAAGCTATGTTTTTGTCCGCTCATTCGAGAAATGGAAAGCTCGGCAAGCACTTTTTAATGTTTATTGTCGCTACAGAGATCCAATCATCCTTGCTGCTCTGGAACTATGCCACCGGATGGATGAAATACTCAAGGATTACTCACCAAGTTTTCTTAATTCCGACAATTTGAAGCAACAAATCAAATTTATGACTATTTACACAGCAGAAGATTTGTACTTCCAGCAATACAAGCTGATTAGCACTATCTATCGTTTTTGCGCATTTCTGGGTTGGTTAGAGCTATATCGCCAAGAAGTCACCTTTTTGGATAGTGGTCGCAACAGAGTAAATCTGCGCCTTGAAAGTTGTATAAACCACATAAGAGAAGATCTTGCTGATGGTCAGATTAATATGGCCGATGATTGGAATCATTGGAAAGATGGACTTATTTTTCGTGAAGAGCAACGAGCTATTGGTGATGCAATGATTTGCGGGACTGGACAATCACGGTCTATCATGGGCTATGGAAGTTTTTATAAGCTACTTGACACTACTTCGGGTACCATAGCATTTACGTGGATTGAGATAGTACAAGAGTTTTTATGCAACCACGGAACTCATCAGCAAGATTTTAGGGAGGCGAGGTTTCGAAGATTAGTTGTTCATCTTATCGATCTGATTGAACTTCTAGATCATGACAAAATGACGGATAAGATGAAAAAGTGCCGATTCGAACAAACAGAAAAACTGGAAAAGTTTTATACCACCCCTTTAACCATTCGGTAGTTGTTCGAGTTCATTGAGCAGTCTCATACCTGAAGATTATAGAATTGCTGCTTGTTGATTGAGCAAGAGCTACACTCCATACGTTTGCTGCCAGTACTACTTTGGATGCCTGGAAGTCACCAGCATCTGTGCGTACGCCAACTATACGTTCATTCGCAGTCAAGATTTGTGTAACAGTTACGCCTTCATAGATCGTTGCGCCAAAATCACGAGCGCATTTGGCAAAACAATGCGTCGTTGACATGGGGTCTGCCACGCCGGTGCCCGGTTCATAGCAAGCGAGAGCCACACCGGTTCCACTAAATCCTTGAGCTGTATCGCTGACTTCTTCAGGTTGAATGAGCTGAGTGGTAACACCCTGTTCCTGCTGCATCTTCACGTTGGCCCGTAAAGCCTCTGTCCCTTGTTCGTTCACCATGACGATTATGCCAGTAGTGACAAAACCACAATCTCCTCCAATGCGTTCGTCGAAATGTTGGAAAACTGCAAGACAATCTCTTGCCATACGAATGGTGAAGTCACTCGAGTAATGTTGTCTGATGATGGCTCCAGAACGCCCTGTAGTGCCATTGCACAGCGCTTGCCGCTCCAGCAGCATAACCTGTCCATCGCCCTGTTTTGCCAGATGGTACGCAATGCTGGCGCCCATTACCCCACCCCCAATGATGATGATATCGGCTGTCTCACTCATAAGTAAGTTCTCCTGGGATCCTTCCCTGGCTGTTTAGTGGTCCTTGTACAGTGGCCCGCAAGCGGGCCTTGTCTATTTTAAATTGTGTCAAAGTGGCTGGGCATGGCGCCGCCATGCCCAGCCACTTTGACACAATTTATTAGTTTGCGACCCTTGGATCGCGAATCCTCGATCATAAAGTGCAGATCTGCAACTGTATTCTTTCATCAGCTTAACAGGCAAAAATATAAATTGCAAGGAAATGAAACCACTGGAATATTTATCAGCGTATGCATGTTATGTATTTTGAGTGTCCTAACAAAAGATAAGCGGCACCACCACAAGAGCTTCTTTCCTTGACAAGCGAAAAAAATAAGTGGTAATCTTTTGAATGAACTAATAATTAGTAAGTTGATACACTTAGTCAACAATATCGAGAGGTAATTCCATATGGGTAGTGCATCACGCGAAATTATGCGACAGGCCCGGCGGCAGGTACCGGAATGGTCGCCAACCCAGGTTCATGAAGCATTAGCTCTTCAACACGAGGCTGGTCCTACAAATCAGGAGATCGTCCTTGTAGATGTACGTGAAAAACACGAATGGAACGAGGGCCATCTTCCTGCCGCTATCCATGTGCCTCGTGGTTATCTCGAGTTGCAGATAGAAGAAGCTGTTCCCGATAAATCAAAGACTATCGTACTTTACTGTGCCGGTGGGGTGCGATCACTTATGGCAGGTGTAACCTTACAGCAAATGGGATATCAAAATCCAATTTCTATGTCCGGCGGTTTTGGACAATGGAAAGGCAATGGGTATCCATTTGTGCAACCTCGCACAATGAGTGAAGCGCAATCCAAACGCTATAGTCGCCATTTACTTATTCCAGAAGTTGGAGAGCAAGGGCAGTTTAAGCTGCTTGAATCGCGCGTCTTGTTGATTGGCGCTGGAGGACTCGGCTCTCCTGCGGCCTATTACCTGGCCGCTGCTGGTGTTGGAACGATAGGCATTATCGACTCTGACGTAGTGGAAGAGAGTAACCTGCAACGTCAGATTTTACATAATACAACGCGTGTTGGCCAGTACAAAGCAGAATCAGCCCGTGAAACGCTGGAAGCCCTGAACCCTGATGTAAAAGTAATCACATATATCGAGCGTCTGGATGAAACAAACGTGGCGCGCATCATAGCTGATTACGATATCATTCTCGATGGCACTGATAATTTTCCCACACGCTATTTGCTGAATGATGCTGCTCTTCTTGCAAATAAGCCAGTTGTTCATGGTAGTGTCTTCCGTTTTGAAGGTCAACTGACCGTCTTCAAACCCAACGAGGGACCTTGTTATCGTTGTCTGTATCCAGAGCCGCCACCTCCCGAGCTTGCGCCAAGTTGTGCTGAAGCTGGAGTATTGGGTGTGCTACCTGGGATTATCGGCCTGCTTCAAGCAACAGAGACTATCAAGCTCTTGCTTGGTATCGGCGATCCATTAGTTGGGCGTCTCATGACATATGATGGCCTTGCGGGTGAGTTTAACGAACTACGCCTTTTCCGTGATCCTGAGTGTCCGGCTTGTGGCGAGAATGCTCATCCGGAGAACTTGCCGACGTATGCCGAGTTCTGTGCAGTTCCGGCCAGGTAATCATTACAGAACACCTTTATAGTTAGATGAGGAAGATAGCGAAGGAGCAGTCAATGTCAACGGTACGTCTTGCACCCGTCTTAAGACCCTCCGTAGGAGGCTCAAAGCAGGTGAGCGCCGAGGGAAAAAATCTTGCGGAAGTATTGAACGATTTGTTTGAGCGTTACCCGGCTTTGAAAGAGCAGATTCAGCCTGATGGTAATCTTAGTCGCTTTATAAATATCTATGTCAATGATCAAGATGTGCGCTATCTGCAGGGCCTTGAAACAAATGTTGGTCCTACAGATACGGTTATCCTTTTGCCTGCCATGGCTGGCGGCCATGGATAATAACTTCTTTCACCGTAACCAGTCCACTCGTAGGTGCCGGTGTATCGCGCACACCGCCGATTCATCGACCCTCAATGGGTCTCCTGCTTTCCAAATGTAATAGTTCATCTGCATCTTCAGGAAAAAACTATGCGCTACAGTAGCATATTAGATACCATCGGAAATACACCACTCGTAGAGTTGAAAAGTTTCAGCCCTCGTCAGGGCGTGCAGATTTTTGCCAAGCTTGAGGGTTTTAATCCTTCTGGAAGTGTAAAAGACCGCATCGCCAAATTGATGATTGAAGAGGCTGAGGCGAGTGGCAAAATTAAACCTGGTTCTATTCTTCTAGAGCCGACTAGTGGCAACACCGGTATCGCTCTGGCTATGATTGCCCGTGTAAAGGGTTATACATTTACAGCAGTAATGCCTGACAATGTGACGCAAGAACGTCGCCAGATGCTCGAACTCTATGGCGCGAATATCGTGTACTCCGACGGAGCTTCAGGTAGCAACGGGGCAGTGAAACTCGCACAAGAGCTGGCGAGCAAAGATGACAGATATGTAATGCTCTACCAGTATGGTAACGAAGCTAATCCACGCGCACACTACGAAGGCACTGCTTTGGAGCTTATCAAAGACCTTCCTGACCTGGATGTCTTCGTAGCCGGTCTTGGTACTGGCGGTACGCTTACAGGTAATGCTCGTCGTTTGAAGGAATACAACCCGGCGATCAAAGTCGTAGCAGCGGAACCTCTACAGGGTGATGGAGTGCAGGGTCTGCGCAGTCTCGAAGATGGTTTCGTACCTCCTGTGTTGGATCAATCACTACTTGATGCCAAAATCCTTGTTTCCGCTCGAGATGCTATACGCAGGACACGCCAACTTAAAGATCAGGAGGGTATCTTTGCTGGCCCATCATGTGGCGCCGCTCTTCACGCTGCTCTGCTTGTTGCTTCAACGATGGATCGTGGCAAGATCGTTGTCATACTCGCCGATGGCGGTTGGAAGTACCTGAGTGAAGACCTGTGGACGCGCGACCTCGATCAACTGGAAGATGATCTCGAGGAAATATTGTTATGGTAGACGTAGAAGGTTTCGTTATCCATGTTCCTCACGCAATATATGCAGACATGCTTGCGCATGTCGTGGCTGGTTATCCGAATGAAGCCTGCGGAGCATTAGGCGCTAAAGATAATCGAGTAGTCAAGCATTACCCGACCGCCAATGCTGCCGAGCATCCCGACGATTTCTCCATCATCGATCCAACTGATTTGCTACATATTTACGAAGATATCGATGAGTACGATGGTGAGATGATTTATTATCACTCACACCCCAAGAGCGAAGCCTACCCGTCAAAAAGAGACAAGGAATGGGCGATACGTAACAAACTCTACTACATTATCTTCTCTCACCAATTCTACCCCGAACTTCCCTATGCCAGAGTGTTCTGGATTAACAATGATGATTCTGTGGTCGAGGGAAAGGTAAAAATAATCCCTCATCAGTATCATCGGAGTAACCTATAAACGTGGTAAAAATCCCGTTTATGTAATAGGGCAAAAGATTTTGGCCACTCTAACCAGTCACATTTCTTATAGCCTGACGGCCAATTTCTACTATATTCCTTTATTCTCAAAGAGATTTGTAATCTACTGTGTATTTTTACCTGATGTTTGAGGTGCCGTTTGCAAGAGGTGCAAACTACTCTCCCTATGGGAAGTATTTTACGTGAACGCTATATTGTTGAGGGACTGCTTGGCAAAGGTGGTTTTGGCGCAGTCTACCTGGTAAAAGATGTAAGAGTTCAAGGTAACCTTTACGCTCTGAAGGAAGCAATCAATCCACAAAGACGAGAGCGGGAGCGGTTTGTATTTGAAGGTGAGCTGCTCAAGCATTTAGACCATCGTTCACTTCCACGTGTGTACCGTATATTTGAGGATGATACAAACCGCCGGGCTTATATGCTCATGGATTTTATCGAGGGACCGAATCTGGAAGTGTTGAGCCAGCTCCAGCCAGGTAAGCATTTCTCGTTACAACAGGTTCTTAAGATCCTTGCTCCTATTGTAGATACAGTAAATTATTTGCATCATCAAAATCCGCCTATTCTGCACCGTGATATCAAACCTTCGAACATCATTGTACCTTTATCAGGTGACGATGCTGTGCTTGTTGATTTTGGTATCGCGAAAGAATTCAACCCCGATGCAACTACCACAGCGTTTCGTACAGGGTCTCCAGGCTATGCTCCTCCTGAATTGTATAGCAAAGGAACCAGCACACGTAGCGATATATATGAGTTGGGAGCAACTTTTTACACGTTATTGACTGGCTCGGTTCCAGCCGATGCTCTTCACCGAATTACATTTATGGGTAGTGGTCAGTCTGACCCACTTGAGCCTATTAGTAACCTCGATCTCGATGTACCGCACGATGTAGCCAATGCTATCCACCATGCATTGGCTATTAACAGCAATGATCGTTTCTCAAGTATTGAAGAGTTCTGGCAGGCAATTGATATGCAATCTGGATGGAGGCCATTAGATAAAGCAGTTGTTGCACTGTCGGCTCCTTCAACTCATCCACTTACAGCCCAAAAAATCACAGATACTCCTATGCCTGCTGTGGTAGCAGTACACAAACAGGCACAAGTCAGTCGCTCAAGGAAATTCTGGTTATGGGTCTTTATTTTATTCGTAGTTATAGTTTTTGCGGGCATTGGGACAGGGTTGTATTCGTTTTTTGCGAAATATTCAGGCGCAAATTCTATTGCCTCAACATCTCAAGCACAGACGAATACTACGGTATCCACAGCAGTTCCTCCTACCTCATTACCAACACAGGCTTCTACTCAAGCCGTTCCAACCGCCCTCCCAAAGTCTACTCCAACATCGTTGCCAGTTGTTGTGCCTACACCTCATCCAACGCCACTTCCTACGGTGATCTCTACACCACATCCGGCGCCTTCACCTACTCCGACACCTGTTCCCTATCCAAAGGTGGCAGGAAACTACAATGGCACTCTTGATGACACTACATCGAATACCGTTACTGGCATGGCATTATCGATACAACAACAGGCAGGTCGTGGCACGATCAATGGGTACTTCACGGTTAATCCACCATTGGTGGGCAGTGGTAATTTCACCGGTTCTGTGAACACAAACAACTATATCCAGTTCGTTGTGCAGGCTTACAAAAAAAATGATCCGCTCTATTTCTGGGGTTGGTTGAAATCTAATGGTATTCTCAACGGCAATTATTGCAGCTTGAACAAGCATAAACAGTGTGATCCAAATGCAGGTGCCTCCGGCACCTGGAGTGTCGCTCCAACTGCTCATTAATTAAGAACTTGTTCCATAACCTATCTATCCTCCTTTTACTGGCAGATTTCATTTCGTGTATCGTATAATTAGACTATCGAAACGATAAGAGGAAAGTAAAGAACATGCTACAAAATCCAGTGCATAAACAAGTTGACCTTGCAGAGGCACTTCTTGATATCGTGCCTAAACTCTTGAGACGCCTGCGTGCAGATATTCCCCTGGATGAAGCATCAGAAGTAGGTCCTGAATGGCGCAACGTGGTCGAGTTACGTGCAACACCCGGACAACTGACGCTCATGGGCATTCTGGTCGAACATGAACGTTGCACGATGCAGGAACTGGCTGAATATCTTGCTGTGGCCCCTTCGACAACAACAGCAATGGTGAAACGTTTGTTGGCTCAGAGGTATGTCGAGCGTAGTCACGACGAAGTGAACTGGCGAACTGTGTGGGTCAAACCAACTGAGAGTGGACGCCTGGCAGTGTCTGTCTTTCATCGAGCACGTTTAAACTCATTAAAGTATCGCCTGGATCGTCTGACCAAAACTGAACGTGCTAGTATACTGGCTGCACTGCCTGCGCTTCAGCATTTGGTGGAGGAATAACCAATGTCCCTATCTGTGTAAGATGTGACATTTATTCAATAAATAGAAGGATCACTATGCGCATTTCTCGTTTTTCTTCGTCGGAAACAGCAACGGCAAGTACGAAAGAAGCTCATGCTATTGAGACTGAAGCAGCCAAACAAAATGATGGCTATCAATGGACTGCGCTTTCTGTTACGACCGTCGGTGCTCTGCTTGCCTCTATGCAAGGTTCTGCGCTACTAATAGCTCTGCCCAGTATTATGGCTGACCTACACACTACGTTTTTTACGATCATGTGGGTATTATTGGGATATCTCCTGGTTACAACTGTACTCACGCCGGTTGTAGGGCGCCTGGCGGATATGTGGGGACGGAAACGACTGTATAATAGCGGCTTTGCCATTTTCGTACTTGGTTCGCTTGTTGCGGGTCTTGCTCAACCTCAGTTTCACGGTGTCGACCTCATTCTGGGACGTCTCATCCAGGGCCTAGGTGGAGCGTTGTTGGTAACAAATAGTACTGCCATTGTCACAGATGCTTTCCGTAAAGGACGGGTAGGATTAGGTTTGGGCATTAATCAGATAGCAGGTGCGGCAGGCTTCTTGATTGGACCAATCATCGGCGGTTTACTGACGGAGTGGTCGTGGCGCCTGGTCTTCCTGTTTAATGTACCGCTGGGTATTTTTGGAGTCATCTGGGGTATCTGGCGTCTGCGTGAGCCAGTACAATTTGTGAAGCATCAGCGTATTGATTGGTTTGGTTTAATTACGCTCACTGTAGGTCTAACGGGAGTATTGCTCGGGTTAAGTATGCTTGCATTCCCCATTTTAAGCCAATCTATGACCTATACTATCATTGTCATTGGTCTGATCAGTTTAGTTTTCTTTGGCATCATTGAACCTCGTATCAAGGATCCTATCGTGCAATTACGACTCTTTCGTAAACGTATTTTCCTGATGGCAAATTTAAGTGGGCTGCTGAATGGCATTGCTCGTGGCGCTGTATTGTTTCTACTCATTTTCTTCTTACAAGGTCCTTATGGACAGGACCCGTTACGCGCAGGATTGCTTTTGATCCCCTTTGGTTTAGCTTTTATGCTAATTGGTCCAATTAGTGGAAGAATATCCGATAGTATTGGATCACGAATTCTGGCGCCTGTAGGATTAGGTATCTCATCATTAGGGCTACTTGGGCTTGCTACAATCACACCAGCAACTCCATACTGGTTGCTTGCCTTCTATATGGCTCTTATGGGTGGAGGTTCTGGTTTCTTTGTTGCGCCCAATACGAACGCGATAATGAGTTCCGTTGAGCCGCAGAAGCGAGGGTCGGCAGCAGGTATCCTTACAATGCTCAATAATACAGGACAAATGCTAAGTATTGCTATTGTCTTTCCGCTAGCTCTAAGTGCTGTGCCAATGGTTGCGATGATGCAAGTTTTCATTTATGGTGGAGGTATGAGCCAATTTCCAGCAGCACTGGCTATCTTCCTTCAGGGTCTACACTTTGCTTTCTTAGTCTCGTTTGGCATAAGCGTAGTAGCGATGATTGTGGCTGCCTTGCGCCCGGCACATTGAATTCCATTGCAAAATTGCTCTGTGTTCTTTTTGTGATATTACGCTTTAACTCAGTGATGTTCTTGTGATTTCAGAATGCTACTTTCTAACAAGGAAGAAGTATCTGTTATACTATACAAAATGGATACGGTCCTATTTAATGCTCTTCTCGAGTATCGTTCGGCATCTGGACTAATTTGTATTGGAGGAAAGCGATGGATATTCTTCTGATCGGCGCACCGGGAGCAGGGAAGGGAACACAGGCTGAGAAACTTACTCAGCTTCTCGGACTCAGGCATATTGCAAGTGGTGATCTGTTCAGAAAGGCATTCGAGGAACAGACTGAGCTTGGATTAAAGGCTCAGAGGTATGTTGATCTTGGGGAACTCGTTCCCGACGATATTACAATCCCAATGGTTATTCGTCACATTGAAGAACCTGAGAGCATGGATGGGGTGGCGCTGGATGGTTTTCCTCGTACGCTTGTGCAAGCGCAAGCATTAGATGCTGATCTACAACGGTTCAATCGCAAGCTCGACCTTGTCATTTATCTGAAAGTATCTCGCGAGGAATTACTCCAGAGGCTTGGAGGTAGAGTTTTCTGTCAGGCGAGACAACATGTCTACCATGTCAAAAATCATCCCCCGAAAGTAGATGGCATATGTGATCTTGATGGAAGTAAGCTCTACCAACGCCCTGATGATGCTGGAGAAGCAATGCGCAGACGATTGGTCATCTACTTTAATCAAACTGTCCAGGTGCTCGAATACTACAGCCAGCAGCAGAAATTGAGAGAGATAGTTGGCAACCAGAATATTGATCAAGTACACAAGGCGCTCATGGAAGAAATAAATATCTATACGAGCAGTGCAGCTAAAAGTTGAATCCAAAGACTTCAATAACTGGGCCTTGTCAGGCATGTTCGAGGATTCGAGCAAATGCCTGGAGATAGCTGGAGTCAGCGCATTGCTTTCGGAGCATCCAATACTCTGCTCCCCAAAAGAGGTATGCATACAGGGGGACTTCTCGTCGAGACCAGCGCATACAGGTGTTATAGTTGGTGATGACCTGTTCCGGCAAACAACTGTACATGCCCTGCCCATATGGGTTGGGTGGGATCGTCACTGCCTCCCACGGCTCTGCCTGTCCCTCAGCAATCATCAATTTTTGCCCATGAGCGCGAGTCCATGCGAATAATTGCTTCCGTCTCTGCTGCTGCCAGGGACTCTTACTACCATCCAGGTACACTGTTTTAGTTCCAACGGTCATCAGCGCGTGACGCGGATAGTAGTCGATCCCAACGATATCTGCTATGCACTGGGCAACTGCGAGTGAGTCACCCTGATCGCGCGTTCGCCACCATTGGGAGAAGCGTACAGGCAGAGAAGTCGGCAGAAAGCCGTTCATCATAATCGGCCTGGAGGGATCGGCATTTCTGACTGCTTCGACTTCTTTTTCGACAAAGGCGACATCCAACCGCCAGGAGTGTTCTACCCCTAGTGGGTCCACAGCTTCGTGTTCCAGTTGCCAGGCCACAATCCCTTTCCGCTCTTTATACCGCTCCACCAGGCGAGTGATGAATGCTATCGCAGCAGCAAATAGAGATGGGTTAGCGAACGGCTTGATAAGAATATGTTCCTGGAAAGGGGGATGATCTGCTTTCCTGCTCGTTCAGCGGCATCGATCTGCCAATCGAGCTCATCGGTATGAAATTTACCTGGCGCAAGTTCTATCCGATTCCAGTAGGCCCCCAAACGAATGATCTGAAATGGGTAGGTGAGCAATGTTGACAGGCTGGTTCGCAAATCTAATCCAAGCGTGACAACCTGCGGCGAGCGAAAGCTCATGCCGAGCAGCGTGGAACGACGGGGTTCGATAGACAGATGCTGCCATGCATCTGTCAGGGGTTGTCTTGCTTGCTTTAGTCGAACTTCTAGGGCGAGTGGTATCGTCAGAAAGCTCGCAGCACCAACTCCAAGAGCAATAGTTCGCAATGTTTTGCGCGAGGCTTTTTCAGTTTTCTGCATGTTTAACATACCTCGGCGAACTATTCAAACAGCACCATAGTAAAGAATAACCATAAAGTCCATTGTGAGCGCATTTCTCCATCACCAAAGTCCTCCCAGAGAACGGCTCTCCTTTTCTTGAAGAGATGCCTGGAACACGCGACGAAATAGGTTCGATTGGAAAAGCATTTCAGGATCATACTGCTGCTTGAGATGGAGAAATGCTTCAACAGCAGCATCCCCAACACTTCGGCGATAGAGGGAATTTGTGAGAAGAGAGTCTTTCGCGAGATAGAATCTTCCACCTGCGGCAATCACGCGATCCATCAACTCCCGCAGCATCTTGTGCAGTTTTTGCACTGTCTGAGGAACAATGTGGTAATTGACTTCTAGCGAGAAGCCATCGACCTGATAGCTGAGGAGGAAAGGATCCTTTCGATGCTGTTTTATGATGCACCAGAGTGGCATAAAATCGTTTTCTTGTGATCGTCGCATGATTTCCTTGAAAAGAGCCTCTGCCTGGAAACGCGGGACAAATGCTTGAAATGTTTCAGTTCCCTGGGGGAGCAGTGTGCGATAACCCGAATACGCTGCTGGCGTGTAGTAGGTACTGTGAAACAGAGATCGTTGTCGAATCACTCTCCTATCCAACCATGTGCTCAATCGGTGTATGACACTATTTGCGATACGCACAACGCTCTTCACGACTGGCCAGCATATTTTGCCAGTACATAAAGTACATCTTGCCTTAAACTGATCTGATATAAGGTATGTTTGAGGATGCTTAGCCTCTCGATTTATCGCTGGGAACTCCTTATCGTGCCCGTCGCTGTACGTTGTACAGGTGACGATCCCCCGACCCAAATTGCGTCCTCCAGCGAAACCATCCACCCATGCTTCCAGGAAATCTGCCGACTGCTCTTCCTGGAATATCGTAAAGATCTCGCCTAATGAGGCGGCTGACCGTACAAGAACATCTACGCTCCCTGAGGGAATACGCTGTAGTTGTAGCGTAATAGAGGTGATAATCCCCAATAAACCGGCACTCCCCACAAGAGCCTGGAAAAGCTGAGGATTGCTCTCGGGTGAAAGGGTAAGCATTTGTCCAGTAGCCAGCAACACCGTAAGGGACAGCAAGTATTCGCCAAAAGAGCCACATTTCCATGCATTCTTCCCATTCACATTCATGGCAACACATCCGCCAATAGTAGCATCCGCTGTGGATGGGGTAACTGCTGGCCACCATCGATCCGCCAGGGCGACACGAACCATATCGCGCAAAGTTACTCCTGGCTCAACTTGCATGATCCCTTGCTCAGGATCCCAGGAGAGGATACGGCTCATGCCCGTTACGTCGATGATGACCCCATTGGTATTCAATGCTGCATCCGTATAGCTATGCCCCGTGCCATGCGGAATCACCGACAGACCTCTCGCGCGTGCAATAGTGAGCGCATGCATGATCCCAGCGATATTCTGTGCCTTGAAGACATAGCAAGGAGATCGTTCCGTCACACTCCAGTTCATGACGTAATCCTGATTCCCCGACAGAGTCATACTATTAGCTTCCACTTGTTCATCCTATCATGTTTCATTTCTTTACTCAAAAAATGTCTGATGCTTATGCGTTCGGCCATACTATACTAAATCTAACTTAAAAGAACTGATCCGACCTCGTCAATCTCTGACGAGGTCGGATCAGAGCAATAGGAAAGCGACAGGAGCGAACCCCGAACCTAATCGCGTGGCCGGCCAGCACTTTCCAATCGCTCGCGCATCTGATCGAAGGTGGTGGCATCGATCTCACCGCGCGCATAGCGCCGTCGCAGGGTCTCCAGCGCGTTCGGTTCGTAAGGGGCGTCTACAGGAGGGTAGAAAGGTCCGCGCCTACCTCTCCAACCGAACCAGTGGAACGCTCCCCAACAGAAGAATGCCACAATCCCTATCCAGAGCAATGGTAGCAACGGCCAGAATCCAAATCCCCAATACATATTGATCCTCTCTTTCTTATTCTATGGTATTTTCATACGTTGGTTCAGCAAACTCATTGTTTGAGTTTGTATTCTCAGTATATTCAATGCGCATGACAGGAACATGAATATTCCTTTCCAATTTTGTCATCAATTTGTCATCAACGCCTCATCTCCTGCTTTGTTCAGCAGCGGCAGGCGTACTTCAAAGAGTGAGCCGACTCCAATGTTGCTCTCTACGCGTATCTCGCCACCGTGGGCCTGGACAATCCACTGCACAATGGACAGGCCCAGACCGCTCCCACCTGGCTTCCCTTGATCTGGCTTGCTGCTCTGCACAGACTCCTTCTGCCTGCGTGAGCGCGCCTTATCTACACGATAGAAACGCTCAAACAGAGAGGGCAGGTGCTCCTCGGAGATACCAGGGCCGTCATCCTGCACGCGTACGACGCCCCAGCGTTGTCGTTCGCAGGCCAGTTCCACATACACACGTTTCCCAATGCCGCTGGTATATTTTATGCCATTCTCGATCAGATTGGTCAGCATCTGTCCCAGATACTGAGGATCGCCGCATACCAGCACTTCCGGCAGGTCGCCAGTCGCCAGGGTTATCTGGCTCTGGCGAGCCAGCGGGAGCAAGCGTTCAACGCTGGCCAGGGCGACATCGCTTAGATCGACCTCTTGCAGGTCTAGTGTCATCTGTCCGGTATCAGCCCGCGCTAGCAGTAGCAAACTGTTGACCATTGTCGTCATCTGCTCAGTCTCGGCCTGGATTTGTTCCAGCACCTGCCGGTATGCTTCTGGCTGCGTCAGCGCCCGGTTAATCTCCAGGTCGATAATAGTGAGCGGCGTGCGCAGTTCATGGCTGGCATCAGCAGTGAACTGCGCCTGGCGTTTGAAGGCGGCTTCCAGGCGCGCCAGCATATGATCAAAGGTAGCAGCCAGTTCGCCGAACTCGTCCCTGCGCTGTAAATGCAGGCGACGGCGCAGATCGGTCGCGTTGATCTCGTTGGCCATACGGGTAATCATTTTCACAGGTCGCAGCGCTTTGCCCGCCAGCCAGTAGCCGCCGACCGCCGCAACCAGCAGGGCCAGCGTGCCCCAAAAGAGCCAGATCGCCAGGAAAGGAACGGGATACGGACGTTGCAATCCCACCAGCAAGGTAGCGACGCGCGCGTTCTGGTTCAGCACCGGCGTAATCAGGACACGATATGTGGTATCCCTGGACCACCAGCCCCACCAGCGATGGGAGTTGTCCTGGGGAACGGAGAGATCGGTCAGTTCTGCGTTCTGTGCGGCCCTGGCTTGCAGTTGTTGGATCTGGCTGCCCGTCAGAGGCCCGCGCGAGTCCAGGACGCTTCCATCAGGGCGCAGTAGCAGTACCATCTCCTGCGATGACTGATTGAGATGGAGAGCCGTGGGCGCCTGGCGATCCAGTAGGGCCTGTCTGTAGGTATCCGCGAAACGCTGGCTATCCTGGTACAATTGTGTCTCCAGCCTGCTCTCGGCTACATCGACATTCAGGAATGTCTGAGTAGCATAGAGACTGCCACCAAAGATGACAATGATAAACGCCATCACTGCCAGGTACCAGAGGGTCAGACGAGTTCGTACGCTCTGCGCCAGGGAAACGCGGAAGTGATACTGTGCCGATCGTTTCATAGATCATCCTCGCTCTGGTGGCTGTTGCAGGCGATACCCAACACCGCGGACCGTGGTCAGCAATTTGACCGCAAACGGGGTATCGATTTTCCGCCGCAGCCGGCGGACATACACATCGATCACATTCGATTCGCATTCAAAGTCATAGTTCCAGATATGCTGCTCGATCATCTCGCGTGTGACCACCTGGTTCTTGTGATACATCAAGTATTCAAGCAAGGCAAACTCTTTCGGCGTCAACTCAATCGGCTGGCTTTCTCGCTCGACTGTGTGTGTGACAGGGTCGACTACTAGGCTGCCAATCTCTAGTTGTCCGTTTGTATAGGGATGCTGGCGACGTAGCAGGGCGCGCATGCGCGCCAACAATTCCCGCATGGCAAACGGCTTCACCAGGTAATCATCGGCGCCGTAATCCAGCCCCTGGACACGATCATCAACACTATCACGCGCGGTCAGCAACAGAATCGGAGTCTGAATCCGGCGCCGGCGCAGGTCTCGACAAACCTCCAGCCCATCTTTCTCGGGCAGCAAAATGTCCAGGATAATGAGGTCATAGGCAGTCATCTCAGCAAGATCTTGTCCCTCCTGTCCATCATAGGCGCTATCGACACTATAGCCTTCATGGGTAAGGCTCGCTGTAAGGGAGCTATTGAGACGATGGTTATCTTCAATTACAAGAATGCGCATGGAAAGCTTCCTCGTACTGTACATACCAGGCATGCACAGCTTCAACGATATAAACATTCGGTTGGCTTTTGCTATTTTAGTTTTATTATGACATACCCAGATGACAAAACGATGACAAAATTGGAAAGGAATGTTCATGTTCCTGTCATGCTTGTCGGCTACACTTTTGCCTAGATAAATAACCTTCCTCCGCGTAGGGGCCCGATTCATCGCGCCCTGGAGGCCAATAATGATAATGAACAAAGGAGAAACAATGCTGAAGAAACTGTTTGTAATCCTGGGAGTAAGCTGTATCATCACTGCGCTGCTGGTCGCCTGTGGCAGCGGTTCCAACGCCAGCGCAGGCCCCAATCCTGTCCATATGAGCAGCACGAATTTTGTCCAGAACTCGATCACCATCAAGAAGGGCGAGCGCATTACGCTCATCAATGATGACCTCTTCGGATCGCACACTATCGCGAACGGAACATGGGAGAATGGCACGGCGAAACCAGCCAGAGAAGCGGGCGCGCCAGAGGTCAAGGAGGTGCAGATCGGCGGCAACAGTTCAGCCACACTCGGCCCTTTCACGACCGCTGGCATCTACAAACTCTACTGCACCGTCCATGCTGGCATGAACTTGACCGTCAACGTGCAGTGAGAGGAAGCGATATAGAAAGTTGGCAATCGCGCCATCCTGGTGGTCCTCATCGCGATCCTGTTCCTGCTTACGACCAAGAGCACAAGATCCAAATTAGGAAGTCGCAAGTAGGCCGTACAAGAAAGATGACAGATAGTTAGTCGCCGTCAGAACGCTCCATTTCATTGCTGTAACAATAGTCGGACGCGATGAAATGGAGCGTTCTGCTGGTGATACCTTTCTGGAGTCAGTGGTTTTCATCGTGCTTGACTTCCTCCTCTAACTGATTTTGTAATCGGATTGTGATTTGCTGGTAGGCTAAAAGATAGCATTATCCAAGAACCTGTGCTAAAATCCCCTCAAAACAGGATAAAAATCACATTTCAAACAAGGAGACTTCATTTGACAACGCACGATAGACGTTATGTGATAATCGGCAATGGAATTGCAGGAACGACTGCTGCCGATACTTTGCGCAAAAATGACCCGAATTGTAGCATACATCTACTCACAAACGAACCCTATCCACTCTATAATCGAGTCTCACTTCCACGTTTTCTCCAGGGAGTAATAGTTGAGCAGAAGGTGATGATACGCGACTTTGCATGGCATGAGCAACGCAATATCACTCTTGTAACAGAAACAATGGTAACCGATGTCAACACGGACGAACGGGTAGTCGTGACCGATGATGGGCAGAAATATCCCTATGATGCATTACTGGTCGCGACAGGCGGTTGGGCAAACCCATTAAGGGTATCTGGTACACAAGGCACCAGGCATATTTATAACTTTGTGACACTGGATGATACCAAATCTATCATTGCTCGTATGCTCGAATCACGTACGGCTCTGGCCTATGGAGGAAGTTTTATTTCGTACGAATTGTGTGATGGGTTTGCGGTACGTAAGCTCAATACGACCTGGTTGATGCGAGGCCCTTACTGGCTGCGTAGTGCACTTGATCCCGAGGGTGGAGAAGTTGTCGATAACATTGCTAAAAAGTTTGGGGTCCATGTCATACATGAAGATGAAATCGAATCAATCATACCCCAAAATGGTGTTCCAGGTTATGTCAGGACAAAGAAAGGACGAGAGATCCAGGCAGATGTTATTGGTATTGGCCTTGGGATCACGCTAAACACCAAATTTCTAGCTAATACTGCGATTGAGGTTCGTAGTGGGATAATTGTCAATGAATATATGGAGACCAATGTTCCTGGTGTGTACTCTGCTGGAGATGTGGCCGAATTTTATGATCCCACCATTGGGAAACATCATACAATGGGAACCTGGGACAACGCCATGGCTCACGGACGTATAGTAGGTGTGAATATGGCCGGAGGTCATGAAGCGTATATCGATGTTCCTACCTATACAAGTCCTCTCTTCGACGTGAATATTGCTGTTGTTGGTACAGCAGAGACGAATAATCCTGAGCTACAGCCCATTGCGCTTAGGGAACCTGGCGAAAAAGGCAATGAGAACTATCGTAAATTATTTTTCCGCGAGAACAAACTTGTTGGCGTCCTCATGATTGGTAGCCCCAAAGGTCGAAAAAAACTCGTTGAAATAGTTAAGAACCAGCAAGTTATTGAAACCGCTGCTGAACGTGAAGCGTTGCTTACATTGAAGTAACGCCTGACTGATTGGCTATTGAACTTGACGGAATATTACAAGTAGAGTACCGTAGTACGAGAGCTACCTGATGTTTAAGCATCCTTAGCAGGTATACAGTCCGCTTGAAGAATATTTTGTAGCTGCAGGCTTAATAACCAAAGGGGCAACAGACATGTTGCTTCTACACCTCCAGACGCAGGAGAGGTCTTCGTGGCAAAAAAGTGTGATTATTGTGGAAAAATCCTGCCGAATGACACCATTCGGAATTGTCCTGGCTGTGGAAAGAAAGTTGCTTCCTCTCGCCCGGTTAAAAGGTCATTATCCGATGACCCGCCTGCCTGGATGAAGCAGCTTGAAACCAGTTTGACAAACAACAGGTCAAAACCTCCTCTCCGTGAACTCAATGTAAAAGTGTGGGATGAAGAAGAAACTAGAGATCTCGCTTTCCCGGAAAGTGTAGTGGATTCAGTTGGAGATGATATAGATGTGGTCGATGGCTTGCCGACCAGTCCGCTTATGGTAACGCGTTCACCAAGAATCAGTACATCATCTCATACAAATCCTAATTTACCTGGCGTACATATTGACGAAGAGGAAGTTGCAGAAGAATTACCGACTAATCCTCTCATTACAAGCCTACCCCAGAATACACCGCTTAGCCATGCCTCATCTTCACCTGCCACTGACTTTGGCAATGAAGTAATGTCGCATGACCAAATAGAGGATTTTGCTACTCGACCTTATGCGGCGCAACCACGTACCATTTCACACGAGATTGAGAAGCCTATTTACCATCAGAGACAGGCAATGCAGGCTCTAACTGGATCTATGTACAGTCCTGTATTGCAAAGACCCGTGACACCTGTGCCGATTCCTCAGTCCCAATTTCCACCTGCGCAACCTGTCAGGCAAACTCCCCCTGTCTCAATGCCTGTGTCACCTTTAGCCAAACCTAAAAAGAACAATCGTAAACGTTTTGCGATTGTGTTTGGTCTCCTTTTCATCTTGCTGCTTGGTGGAGTATTTGCATGGGTTATTGTCTCTCAGCCCTTTGCTGTTCCAGAAGTAACCAAAACAACTCAAAATTTTAAAGATACCTCTCCAGGCGTATCACTACAATATCCCCAGAAGTGGGCAGTAGATGTAAATAAGCAGAATGGAACCGTAAAATTTTATGACAATAACCATACTGATCAAGTGAATATCACTGTTGTAATAGCTGGTAACCAGAGTATAAATCAGTATATGAACAGGACCGTGAGTTCACTAGGTATGACTGGACAAAAAACACTGTCAGAGCTTTCATTTGCTGGAGCTACCTGGCAACAGATTCAGGGAAGTGTTCAGCAAAGTGGAGCAAATTATACGGCAACGTTACTGGTCACTCTGCATGGTGAACATTACTATACAATCTTGCAACTGGCACCCTCCTCTACTTATCCTCTTGAAGAGCAACTGGTATTTTCTAAAATGCGCTCATCATTTCAATTTTAAGGGTGCTTCTATACTTACAAGTGAATGGATGTTATAATATCGCAGTCTTACTGGCATTATTCACTCAAGTAATGTGCTGATTCGAAAGGAGCGTGCAGTACCATGCGAAAGTGGGCTGCGCAAAGATACAAACACTATGGATGATATTCGGTTTGAACGACATTTCCGCACTCCATACTCCGAAAGCTACTATATTATGCAAGGAGTTGGTTTGCAGACTAACAACCGTCTTGGGACTGTTGATATCCACTTCACAACAACTGCCGTTCACGGGACACTCATTTTGGAACGTGAACTTGAAGAGATTGAATTGACAAAACTTATTGAGCAAATTGATGAGGATCTTGTGCTCTCCGCTGATATGCCTCGCGATGATTTTCTGGTAAGCGTGTATGTAGGGAAAGATGTCGGTTTCTATAGTGATGAATATTTCGCTGAAGAGAGTGATTCTGACTTAGACTTTCATGACGATGACGAGCTATAAAAGCATCGTGCGTACTTCGCTGAGTTTCAGCTAAGGCCAGCTCTCTACTGAAAATCAATCCTCTAATAAGCCGCGCCGCATAGCGTATTTTACCAATTCGGCGCGGCTGTGCAGATTGAGTTTATCCATGATATGGGTACGATGAGTATCTACCGTTTTAGGGCTAATGACCAGGCGTTCCGCTATCTGGTTATTGGTAAATCCTTCAGCTACCAGCTTTAAAATTTCACGTTCTCGTTCTGTCAGAATGCTGTAACTATCCTTCTCTTCACCTGAATTTACGCGCTGCAAATAATCCCCTACCATGACTGATTGCGCGCTTGGGGAGAGGTAGAAGTTTCCATTTTGTACGACGTGCAGCGCGGAAATCAATTCCGTATCTGCTGCCTCTTTGAGCATATAACCTGAGGCGCCTGCTCGCAACGCTTGAAAGACATACTCATCATTTTCGTGCATCGTCAATATCAAAATCTTCACGTCCGGCAGCACTCTTTTAATGTGCCTCGTAGATTCAATGCCATTCATATCTGGCATGGTGATATCCATTAAAACGATATCAGGATGTAGGCGCTGTGACTCTTGTATGGCCTGGCGACCATCGTGCGCTTCACCAATCACATCCATATCTGGCTGCGCATTGAGCATCATTTTAAGGCCAGCGCGTAAAATTGTATGGTCGTCAACTAATAAAATGCGTATTTTCATCAAAAATTCCTGACACAGAATGGGGTATCCATTATGATTACCCGTTAGAATTCCACACAGCCAGCTCATTTCTTTTTTGAGGCTGCAATGTTCTCACAGAAGGCAGTGGTATACTAACTTCAATAATTGTACCTCGTTCGAAAGTAGAATGAATGTTGAGGGTTCCATCCAGCAAAACTGCCCGCTCATTCATGCCTGCTAGCCCCAGACCACGTTCTTGTCCTGGTGTTCTCAGTAATGCTTCGTAATCGAAACCTTCACCGTCGTCAGTTATTCTAGCATAGACCCTATCTGTCTCTTCTTTCAACGTAATAGTGACTCTGTTTGCGTTTGCATGCTTAGCCGTATTGGTTAAACACTCCTGCACGATTCTATAAAGAGCTGTTTCCATCTCCGCTGGTAGTCTCTCTTTGAAACCTGTAGCATGAAATTCAACATCTATAGAACACTTTTTCTGATATTCCTTCACATACCAGCGAAGAGCTGGGAGCAATCCCAGATCGTCAAGTGCACTAGGTCTGAGGTCAATGCTCAAATTGCGAATGGCTCGTAACGTTGAATGGGCAAGAGCACGTGTATCTGCAATGCGTTCGCGAGCTTCCTGCGTCTCTACTGACTCTTCGAGCAACGTCAAGCTGATGAGAAGTGATGTGAGCACCTGGCTGGTTTCATCATGTAACTCGCGAGCAATCCGCTGTCGTTCCTGTTCCTGTGCTTGAATGATTTGACTGGCTCGAAGACGCGAAGCTTCATCCAGAGCTTCAAGAACCATGTTAAAGGCTTCAGCAAGCTGGTCTGCTTGCGAATCAACACCTGTAAGTGGCGCTCGTAACGAACGCTCACCTGCCCGAACCCGCTTCATTACCTTTCCTAACTCCGTCAAAGGCCGAAATGCGATCTGCAGAACGACAAAATTGAGCACTACACTGACCAACCAGCCGATGGTAATGAAAATTATCAAGGACATTGGTGTTGCATATGGACTTACATTTAGATGTGTTGCAAGCCACGTTCCACCAGTAGCGCCAACAAAAATAATCAGACTATTAGCGATAAGCACTTTATAAAAAATAGGGATACCAAGCAGTGTTTTAAGCATACTGTTATGGCTTTGTTTGTTCTGCTTTGACTGCCTGCTGGTTTGATCCAAGGTAAGTGTCCTTTTGAGAGGTAACATCTTTTGTTTCACACTAATTGTAGTGTATATTCCAGGTATGGGCAAGCCCAACCAGTGCATGTAGCAGCACATACGCTCCTGATACAGGTAGTGAAATCAGGTGGGCGCTGCATAAATATCAGGTACTCACCTGATGTTCCTCTTATGATGTTAAAGTAATCTTGATTTAGATTCAGAAACATCTTGGGCATAACTCTTCTCAATTTGCTCAAGATGCGTTACAATCAAAGCAGGGTATTCATAGTGTGGGCTTTATGTTATAATTTGCCACACAAAACATGGACTATTAACTTAACGGTCTTGACAAGATAGCTTGCTATAATCTTTTGAGGAGGCACTGTGAGTTCTCTTCCTAACAAAAGTTTGCTCGACACAATGACGCAGAAGTTGGTCGAGAGTCAAGCTTGGCGCTCTCTTTTTCGCCACGGCTATCCTGATACCCCATTGAACCAGTCTCTGGTAATGATGGGTAATGTATTTCTGCACTTGCACCCGGTGAAAGTCAGTCGTCAGGCAATGAAGATTACCTATACCTGGTGTATGGGCGGTATCTCGTTTTTCTTATTTCTCCTGCTGACAATCACCGGTGTGTTTCTGATGTTCTATTATGTCCCAGACACCAATATGGCTTATCAGAACATCAACCAGCTAAGTACCGTTGTCTCATTTGGTCACCTGACGCGTAATATGCACCGTTGGGCTGCACACTTGATGGTGGTTTCGGTAACGCTACATATGATTCGCGTCTTTTACCACGGCGCCTACAAGCCTCCCAGAGAGTTTAACTGGGTGATAGGCGTTTTGCTCTTCCTATTCACCTTGTTCTTAAGCTTTACTGGTTATCTCTTACCCTGGGATCAGATCGCTATCTGGGCCATCACTGTGGGTACCAATTTTGCGCCGTATACTCCAATCGTCGGTGATCCAGTATACAAGGTGCTGGTAGGCGGTTCTGCAGTGACTCAAAGTACGTTGGTGCGTTTCTATGTTGGTCATGTGATCCTGTTTCCCCTGTTCGTGGCGCTATTGATGGCCATTCATTTCTGGCGCATACGTAAGGATGGCGGCGCAGCCGGACCTCCACCTCCGTCTCGTAGAGAGTTGGAAGCCCAAGTAGAGCGTGTAGGTGCAGGTTCTACTCAACAATAATAGGGGTAATAGATGTCTGTGCAGAGGCGCAATCCATTGCACTCTGCTGGTTCTCTGAGTGAGAGGATATACCATCATGTCAATTGAACAGAAAGAGCCAAAAGTACAAACGCAGTCTTCAGCTACCCAGCGACGCTATCGTACGCTTGCAGTGGTGAAACAAGAAGCAATCACGCGTGTTGAAAAACCGCTTGAAGATTCTGTGTTTGTCTGGCCGCATTTGCTTGTGCGCGAGTTTTTTGCCTCGGTTGCCGTCACGGTAATGGTCACTCTGCTCTCTATTACCATTGATGCACCGTTGCGAGAGGCTGCCAATCCGAATGTGACTCCGAACCCGGCCAAAGCGCCCTGGTACTTCCTTGGATTGCAGGAGTTGCTTCACTACTTCCCGCCCACTACTGCTGGAATCATGATTCCCGGTTTGGTGCTCGCAGGACTTATCATTTTGCCTTATGTCGATCGCAATCCCAGTCGTGCTTATACCGATCGTAAGTTGGCAATCGTCACTTTCACCATATTTGCGGTGTTTTGGGCCTTCGTCACGCTAGCCGGAAGCTTTTTCCGCGGCCCAGGCTGGACGTGGCTCTGGCCATGGCAGGGTATGTACTTTGACCTGTAAACTTCAGAATAGGTAGAGAGGACAACTATGAGTATCAATACTCCTCCCATTACACCACAGCAGTACGAAATCTTACACGGCGGCGGCGCTGAGGCGGCGGAGATAGCAAAACAACGCCTGTCCCGGCGAAGTTTCCTGCGCAGGTCTATGCTGGCGGTGTATGGATTGTCTACGACAGCCAGTGTGGCAGGTGCGTTATATTTTATGTATCCGAATCTGGTCGGCCAGTTCGGCGCTGATTTCACCGTCGGCAAAATCACGGATTTTCCGGGGGCTGTACCCGGAAAATTCACATTGGGCCAGGCTGGTGTATTCTATATTCAGGCTGCCAAAACCTACCTGGTTCACCTTGCTCCTGGCACGCAATTTTTATTAAGCGGCTCTAATCTTACAGATCAGTTGAGTTCTGAGAGCTTTGTCAAGGGGGCCGATGGCTCTCATTGGGTTGCCCTCTACCAGCGTTGTGTCCATCTCGGTTGTACATACGCGTTCCGCGCCGACTGTGCCAGCTTCAAGTGCCCCTGTCACGGTTCGCACTATAACGTTGATGGCGAGTACCTCGACGGGCCTGCTCCCAGGAGCGCGGACCGCTTTGGCATGTCCTTCAGTGGAACAGATGTGATAGTAAGCACAGGTACGCTCAATAATACGGTGCCACATCCTGACGCTTCTACTCGTCTTATCGCGCCACCAACCGAGCTTTGCGTATAGGATATTGCGATGCCCGGCCATTTATGAAGAGATTGTAGTAAGGAAGTGTAGTTATGACAGATCCTGTACAGGCTGCAATAGGTATTGTGGTTGTGCTGGTTGTTGTGGGGGCTTTACTCTACGTATTTTATACTCGCACCAACGCGGTTGAGAAAACTGGATTTAGCGCCCTGATGATGCTGGCTGTCGTTTCTCTGCTGATCCCGGTTTTCTGGATAATGGAATCGAACTCAGAGGAGATGTACAAACTTCGACAGCATACAACTGATGTCAGTCGCGGCGCTGCACTTTATGCCCAGTATTGTTTCCAGTGCCATGGCATCAATGGACAAGGCTTGACTGGACCTAAACTCAATGGGAGTGCTGCTGTCAATAAGCTTATGGACGACGATCTCCTTCGTATTATCAGTGGGGGTATACCCAATACTTCTGATCCATCCCAGTTACTAATGCCTGCCTGGCTTGAGGACTATGGCGGTCCGCTCACACAGAACGATATCCAATATTTATTTGCTCTCATTCGTTCGTCTGATCCCGATTACTTAGCTAAAAATGGATATCCAACTGGTCCGGCCTCCAATGGTTTTAATCAGGTTCCCGGTCTTTTACAAGTCTCTAACCCTACTGCTTACCAGACTGCTGTGGCACAGGCAACAGCAGCAGCCGGTGTTGGTCAATTTGGTACGCCCGTTGATGCGACCAAGTCAACAGCCGTTAATATGAACATAGTCATACCACCTACTGGTGCCACATGTACTCCTGCTTGCTTTGCGCCTGCAAATATAAAGGTCAAGGTTGGGACAACTATCACCTGGACGAATAAGAGTACTACACCGCATACGGTGACGGCCATGGTGGGAGAAATGCCCAGTTCCGAAAAACCTGCTCCACAGATATTCGACTCCGGAACGAGCAAGTTGATTACGCCTGGACAAACATTTACCTATAAGGTAACGCTGGCTGCTTATAACTTTAATAAAAATCATGTCGTTCTCTATTATTGCCAGATTCACCCGGCTATGGTAGCTGCATTGACAATTGTTCCATAATGGCTTTTCCTGTGTTGGGCCTCTTTTTGGGCGCAAAATTTTCTGTATTTTGATATTTGTTCCAATGCATGTCTCACAACAGCATTCGTTATATGTTGAAAGGGATTGCGATCCATGCAACAAGCACAACAACGGACAAATGGTAGCGTGGTGCCCGCGCCCACAGAGCGCATCTCGTGGGCGCGGGCGATGATCTTCGCCGCTGGCTTCTTTTTTCTCGCAGCTCTTCTGATTGGACAAATCCCAGGCTATATTAATTTAGCAATGACCGCCTCGTCGTTGGTCGGGTTCGAGCAAGGGATTCTTGCCCTGGCGGTCGTGTGCCTGGCAGGTTTTATGGTTATTCAGATCGTCGTTATGCTTTTTGACCCTAAGCCCGTCATCCCTGCGATCGTTTTAAGCGTGTTAGGTGTCCCAATTGCTGTTGCTGGCCTGGCTGTTATTCTCTGGGCATCGTACACCAATAATCAATATTTCCCCGCACAAAACGTCACCTGGTTCCCTTTGCTAGGGGGAAATGTGCTCTGGTTCCCACCTCTCTCATTTGATCTCATTATGCTGGGTGCGGCAATTATGGGTGTAGGTGTTAGTCTGGTATTTTTCAGCATCCTTGCTTTACGTGAACAGCGCAATCCTGACCGGAGCGATGCAGGTACGACACCTGCTGTCAGAGCTATGATCAGTATTGGTATCACATTCCTGATCGTATTTATGCTCTTTTATATGCTGGTTAGCCCTCAAAGTTTTGCTTCGTCTCATGGTCTGAGTCTTGCAGTCGCGAATACAATTTATAACATCTTCCTGGGTATTGCTGTCATTTGTACGTTGGGCGCATTTGCGCTTCGTTTCCACTACCTGCTGCGTCCGGTACGCAAGCGTACTATGTCTGGTCTCTATCTTGTCGGTATTAGTTTAGCGCAGGTGGGCGTGATTTTCCTATTGGCATGGTTCCTTGTCTATCCTGCGATTGCCTGGATTCACACCTGGACATTCGTAGGTCTGGGCTCATATCTGACAATTTGTGGAAAAGCGACATCGGTCCCACAAAGCTGTTCATTCTCGCAACAGTCAGGGTATATTATTAATGCCGTTGTCACGACGAATTTCTTCATATTGTTCATGGCGGGCATCGCAGTATGGAAAGGCAGGCGTAATCTCGTCATTGTGAGCTGCCTGACGATAACGGCGGTACTTGCTATGGCAACGCTTCTGGTGCACATGCATCCAGATGAAATCTTTATCGCTGAGCTTCTGACGGGTGGCATGCTGGTGCTTGCTGTAATCTGGACGAGCGTTGCTCGTCGAGAATTCGCTGTTGTCGGTGAACGTAATCTGGGTTGTGTTGGTCAATGGCTTGTTGTAGGCACCAGTCTGTTTATCTACATTGCCAGCTTTGCTTTCTTCTCAATCCCAGGTTTCAGGGAGACTGAGCCAAATATCCCATCCACCCCCGGAACAGGTTTCAATGCTGGAATTAGCGGTGGCGCTCATGCTATTGTCGTATTTATAGTGATAGGCATACTTGCCGCTATTCAATTCTACTTCCTTGTGCGTAATCGTTATCGAGTGTAAGGGTTGCTTCGATTCATGTCTCCGAAGGGAGACATGAAGCAATAAAACAGCGAAAGGAATGTTTACCTTTCGCTGTTTTATTGCCAGGTGATATACTGGTCATACCTTTTATTTGGAAGTAGGGGGAGCCATATTGAAAACACCTGAACAGCTTAAAATACTAGTTCTTGCATCCGAAGTTGTACCCTTTGCCAAGGTCGGGGGGCTGGCGGATGTTGCAGGAGCCTTACCAAAGGCGCTGCAGGAACTTGGGCACGATGTGCGCGTGGTTATGCCATGTTATGGCCAGATCAAGCCAGATAGATTCAAGTTGACAACTGTTCTGGATACCGTTCATGTCAGCATGGCGACTTTCGAAGAACAGGTTGGTGTATGCCAGGGCGAAATAGGGGATGGGATTCCAGTCTATATGATTGATGCACCACGTTACTTTGATCGCGAAAACATCTATGGATACACGGATGATGGTGAGCGTTTCATTTTATTTTGTCGTGCTGCGCTGGAATCGATGCGTTTACTTGATTGGTCTCCCGATATTGTACACTGCAACGACTGGCAGACAGGGATCGTTCCCAACTGGATGCATACCGTTTATCGCGATGATCCATTCTTCGCTGATACAGCTACAGCTTATACCATTCATAATCTAGCCTATCAAGGTATTTTCGGCTATCGTATCCTGGAAGTGGCGGGAGTTGCTACTGGTGGATTCCTTTATCCGCAAATCGTTGAACTTGCGAATGTCGTCGATATAATGGGACGTGGCATTCTCTTTGCTGATGTTGTGACGACGGTAAGCGAACGCTATGCTCAGGAGATACTCACTCCCACATTTGGTGAGAAATTAGATCAACTTCTTCGATCGCGTCGCGATCGATTATTCGGCATTCTCAATGGCATTGATTACCAGGAAATGAACCCTGCCAGCGATCGCTATATTCACACATGCTTTGATTCAAATACGCTCGATAAACGTGCTGAAAATAAACAGGCGCTTCAGGAACGGGCGCATCTTCCCATGAAGCCGGATGTACCGCTTCTTGGCATGATTTCGCGCCTTGCGGATCAAAAGGGCTTTGATCTACTCGCGCAGATCACCCAACCATTACTGGCTCAGGGTATCCAGTTAGTTGTTCTTGGCATTGGTGATCAACATTACCATGAAATGTTCCAGAATCTGGCCGCTCGATACCCTGAACAAGTTGCCATTTTTCTTACCTTCAATACTGAATTGGCTCAATCCATCTATGCTGGCAGCGATATGTTTTTGATGCCCTCGCGTTTTGAGCCTTGTGGCCTGGGTCAGTTAATTGCTATGAGGTATGGCAGTGTGCCGATAGTTCGCAGTGTTGGTGGTCTGGCCGATACAGTACAGGAATATGATCCGCGCACCGGTGAAGGCAATGGTTTTGCCTTCACCAACTATGATCCCTGGGAGTTGTTCGCTGCCATTGTACGCGCACTGGAACTATATCGATTCAAAGATATATGGCGAACCCTGCAACAACGTGGCATGGCTGCTGATCACTCCTGGCAAGCATCAGCGCAACGTTATGTGGAAGTTTACCGGAATGCCATAGCATTTCATAAAAGTGGTAAGTGATAACTCCTCCTTAGCCCAATTTACGGCATGCGTAAGGGACCTCCAAACTCCTTATAATAAGATGACCAGCCATTAGGAGTCGAAGTCCTGTCACAGTGATCGAGAAAGCCAGTCATTTTTGCCTCTGTCATATCTGCCAGGTGAACAATTAAAGCCTCGATAGCCGCGGGATAGACAGGTGAGCCAAATTCCTTTGTGCCGTGATGCGCCAGGATAATATGCAGTAAATCCAGCCTCGTTGCTTCATCTATCTCAGTTACATGCTTTGCATGTTGCTGTACGTACTGCGTTCCCAGGAAGATGTGGCCGAACATATTGCCAGCAGGAGTAAATCCTCTGCCAGGTTGTTCTTCTAGCTCTTGTAGTTTGCCAATATCATGCAATAGAGCACCTGTAAGTGCAAGCTCATCGTTACAGGAGTACAGAATCGAGAGAAATTGAGTTATCAGCGAAACATTAATCGTGTGTTCGAGCAGGCCACCAACCACTGCACCATGATGCCGCACAGCTGCTGGCCAACGTCGAAATTGTTCTATTACATCGTTCGTGAAACAATCATGCAGAAGTGCTTGAAGGCCTGGATGTTGCACCTTGTTCATTAGATCCCAAAACTGATCCTCAAGTTCATCTATGTTATGACGCGTACTGACTACAAATAATTCTAGTGGCGCAGTTTCGTCTAGCTCAGCACGAGCCAACTTTATTTGCATAGTATTCTGGTATTCTCCGATCAGCCCCTCGATCAGGACGACCTTACCTGCTTGTGGCGCGTTGATTTCTCTCTGTGGAAGATCAAATTGCATTGCCGTAATGTCATTACCCCTTTGGTCACACAGTTTGAGTTGACGATACTGTTTGCCACTTTTTGCAGTTCGATTTTGTACTTCTTCAGCCAATAACCATCCGCGTACCTCCGTATTTACCCCCAATTCGCTGATAATGATTGGCTCTGGCTTAAACGACATGTCTCTCAGAGCTACATGATTATGATTTTCCATGAATTCTTTCCTCCAAAGTGTTTTATTTTACTTATTTCATACATGCGATATCAGAAAAGCGGAAAAACAATGAAAAATTTCCGTTTTCCCAAATAGTATCCGTATAAAAAGATCATGAACGTGATAACTCAAACCCACTACAAGAGCCAATTGACGATTACCCAGATGACCCCTATACTAGACGAGGTAAACATGGACCTGCGCCGCATGGAGGAGGAGTGGAATATTATGGAGCAGGAGACTTCTCAATCTGAGACAAATGTGAACAATGACCACGAACTAGTCAGACGACGTGCTATTCTTGCAACGGAATTTCAAGCTCTTCCCACATATGGATCAGCAGAGTTTTGGGGTCTTGTCGAAGAGTCCCAATTAAAACAAGCCCTACCCTTAGAAGTTTTAGTCAAATGCATTCGCGTTGCAATAACTCATGAGGATAGTGCAGGCAAGAATCGTATTTTTGAAATGATATTTCGTCGTACGCAGGGAGCAAATGAATACTGGTCAAGGCAGGTTCTCAGTCGAATTCATCTTCCGTCTGAGGAACGATGTATGTGTGCTCATGATTTGTATGCCGATCTTTGTGAACGTGTTATACGCGCTATACATGATAGCAAGCGGCTGTTCTGGGAGGAGAATTTTCAACACTGCCTATGCTTTGAACGCAAACACGTGTATCAAGCTTTTATGACTCGCGAGGGACGATGGTATAATCAACATGCAAACGAATCAAGTACTCGCCGCATTCCTCGATCACTCATTGGGAGCTTAGATCAACCTGTGCAGCATGCTAATGGTGAATCCTGGGAAATGGATATTGTTGATGAACAGGCACAACAAGCATTGCTTTCTGTGGAACAGCACGATTTACCACTTCTCATTCTAAATTTGCCGGAAAAGTTAAAACCTGTGATCTGGCTAATTTTCTGGGAAGGTAGAACAGAAAAGTATGTAGCCAATATTCTTGGAGTAAGTGATCGCACTGTTCGCAATAGGTTACATAAAGCTTTAAGCTTGCTGCGCACTGCTATTGACATGGAGGGGAAAACCATTGATGGATAGAGAAGAGGAAGAAATTTTACAACGTTTGACTGCTCGTTATGTCTCGGAGTTCCGTGCCGGGCAACATCCACGATTGAGCGAATACCTGTCACGTTATCCGCACTATGCAAATATGATTGCCGACTTTGTGACCTACTATCATGCAATTGAGGTTGATGTACCACAGGAAAGCGAAATCATACCGCCTCTTTCTCAAACTTCTCGTGCTGCTTTTGATGAAGCCTGGAAGCATGTGGTGTATGCTGATTCTGGGGTTAACAATACCCTGAACTCATTGCAGGTGGCAGCGGATGGTGTGAATAAATCGTTCTTACAGGTGGCTTTGGAGATTGGTCTGAGCCAGGATATTCTGCAAAAATTGGATTTGCATAGTATTGATGCTGCAACGATACCACAGGAATTATGTCATCGATTAGCAAAGGCTTTACAACGACCCATGACTGCAATAGAAATGTATCTTGGGCTTGTTGAGTATAAGCAACTGACACAGGGTGTAGCTGTAGCGGAAAATCCTCCTGTCTATCATATAGAAGATCAACCTGATTTGGATTTGCATGTCTGTAGCTTTCTGGAGGCCGTTGAGCAAAGCAACAATATGTCCGACGAGCAGAAAGGTGTCTGGCACGCTATTCTAGTGCTTGAAGGTTTGTTGTGACTCAAGAGGCGCTGTCGGGTCACAGTCCAAACGGGGAGAAGAACTGTACCCGACAGCCCTCAATGGGAGGAGGGTAATTGATAATTCTTTCTCGCATCTATGAAACTGGAAGGAGTTGTAATATTCGTCTATGCAAGAGTTAATTGCATACCTTGATTGCCATTCCGGTATTAGTGGAGATATGTTTCTGGGTGCTTTACTCGATCTCGATGCCGGGTTCTCATTAGACTTCTTGAAAAGTGCTCTCGCTGGCTTGCCTTTATATGGTTTTGAATTAAGGCTTGAGCCTTTTCAAGACAAAGGTATTCTCGGCTCGCGTTTTGATGTGGTACTCACCGAACAGAATACTAGTTTTCCGCAAATGCGGAGCCTATCGGATGTCGAAGCTTTACTACATGCCTCTACACTGTCCCTTAAAGTGCGTGAAATTGCGCTCTCGATATTTCAGTGCCTCGCGAAAGCCGAGGCAACTGTTCATGGGATAAGTGTTGAAGAAGTGCATTTTCATGAGGTTGGGGCAATTGACGCGATTATAGATATCACAGGGGCAGCAATAGCTCTTGAAGCTCTGGGCATAGCAGAATTATATGCTTCGTCTCTGCCGTTAAGCAGCGGACATGTACAAACTGCTCACGGGGTATTGCCTGTTCCTGCACCGGCAACGTTAGAAATTCTACGTCAGATTCCAGCCCACTGGAAACCATCACCCGCGGAAGGCGAAATGGTAACTCCTACAGGCGCTGCAATCCTGGCAACACAAGCCAGGTTTGATACTCCAGCCATTTATATTGAGCGTGTAGGATATGGCTTTGGTCGGAAGCAGTTTCCATGGCCAAACTGCCTGCGCATCTGTCTGGGGAGGGCAGGAAATTCATATCAACAAAGTGAATTGGCAGATATTGATTGGGTAGCTGTCATTGAAAGCAACATAGACAACATGACGGGTGAACTCCTGGGTGGGTTAATGGATAAACTCTTCTCCGCTGGCGCGTTGGATGTCAATTACACTCCCATACAGATGAAAAAAAATAGACCTGCTGTCATGCTGACTATTATTTGTCGGGTAGAAGAGGGCAATGCTATGTCCGAGCTGCTCCTTAGCGAATCTAGCACATTAGGTGTGCGAATTTCACAGGTACAACGTATCAAGGCACAGCGTATGTTGGAACGCATCGAGACACTTTTTGGACCAATTTCGATGAAAGTCAAGCGTCTTGGTGACCGGATCATTAGCGCTACACCAGAGTATGAGGACTGTCAACGTATAGCCCTGGAAAGGGGCATTCCACTTGAAGAAGTGTACGAAGTTGTGCGCCAGGTGATGAAGACAACGTTACCTACATAGAAATAGCTATTTTACGTGTCGAAAGTAGAGATCACAATGGCTTCCCTGCAATTTGTAGGACTTCTTTAAAGTCAATACGCGTTCACTTGTACGCGCCTGCTGCGCGCTCACTCGAGAGTGTGTGAGGTGTACGCTCGCGCACACCTCACACACTCTCTCGAGAAAAAAGGCTCGCTTGCGAGCCAGTCATGTTAGGAAAAAACTTTTGAGAAGTCCTGTTGCAATTTGTATCGATACTCTCCGAGGAACTATAATAAGTATTGCAAGCGATATTTTTGAACTTTCTCACTGAGAAGATACGTCAAAGCTAGACAATGAAAAGTAACCATGGACTTCAAAGATTGGCGCAAAGCGCCTGATAACACTTCAGACGAACCTGCAACTCCTAAAATTGGCAGATTTAGAGGCAAGCAATATTTTGATTATATCGACGAACAAATCCACGAGGCACAGGCCCGTGGTGACTTTGACAATCTGCCGGGCACCGGGAAACCTCTTAATCTCGATGATACCCCTTTTACAGGTGACAAGGCATTGGCGTATAGTTTACTGAAACAAAATGGGTATGCTCCGCCGGAAGTCGAACTGGCAAAAGAAATTCGTACCGAGTTTGAGAAAACTCAGGCGAAACTCGAAAAATTACCTCAACAAAGGAAAAGTTTATGCACCAGGCGTATACCACCTTTTGGCAGCGAGAAACGGGCATTTAATTATGCAGTTGAGAAAGCCACTGCCAAGTACGATCAATTGTTGCGTGAACTAAATCGGAAGATTCTCAATTTGAATTTAATCACGCCCTCGCCTATGCACATGCCTATGTATGAGGTAGAGAAGTTAGTACAACAGTTTCGTAACTCTTGCCCTCCCATCGAATAAGATGAAACAAATCAGGCAAAAATTTTCTCTAACTTATTGAATTTGTTGTACAAAAAGGGGGGTAGCAATTTTGGCCCTTTTAGAAACAGAAGAAACAAACCAGTTCACCTTCGAAGCGTTCTCGGCATATGCTTTTTATACTGAAATCAACCGATCGTTGGTTCAGAAAGCACTCGCACCCCTGGTTATTCATCCGGCAGATAGATCGCTTACAATAATCGATATGGCTTGTGGCACTGGATCTGTAACACGGCTAGTTGCAGAAGAAATTGCTGCTCATCAGAGATCTCAACTAACACGCATTGTTGGTGTTGATCCATCAGCAGAGGCGTTACGGCTGGCGCAACAGAGTCTCGAAGAAATGGGGTCAAAGGCTGATTTTTTCCAGGGAGAAACTGAGGATCTTGCTTCCATCGTCCAACATGTTGATGCAGCTTTCTTCTGTAATGCGATTCACCTCATCATCAATAAACTCGAAGCGTTTCAGCAAATTGCTGCTATTCTTGCACCCGGAGGTATCCTGGCCTGTAATAGTGCTTTCTATGATGGCACCAATCTCGATGATACTTTTCGTTTCAGCCGCTTGTGGATACGTCGTGCCGTAGGTTGGCTACGTAAAAATCATCCGGAAGTGCGTTTATCACGTGAAGCAAAAGCAACAGCCAGGCAATGGCTCAGTCCTGATGATTATATCAGTTTGCTCAATCAGAGTGGATTTAGCTCTGTGGACGCGACTGAAGAAAGAATTGCCATGCCTCTGGATAGCTTGATAGACCTTGGTCACTACTGGTTATTCATCGAAGGTGCCTTGCCAGGTGCGCCGTTAGCAATTGGCGCTGAGGCACTTGGCTCTACAGTTTATGACGTAGCTCAAGAACTTAACATGACGTATTTACCCCGCATGTGGCTGCAAATTGTCGCAACAAAGGGATAATTGGTACCTTTGAAACCTTGCACATGAACGTGTTAAATTAAACTCTTTTCATCGACTTCAGATTTGACTTTAATCGGAACTATCCTTACTGTTCTGATGGTATCGGTTTGTCTCTCAACGCGGCTCACCTCTCAAATTTTCCTCATTTCTAACGGAAGCCGTTATACTTGCACGTCTGTCAGGATGTGAGGGTGTAACAATTCTACTCCCTTTTGGTGGGGGAAATGGTCGATATGATATGGTAATCGAAGAAAGAGGACTACGAGATATGAAATGTGGAGCCGGTGGTCGGAATCGAACCGACGACAGGCGCATTACGAATGCGCTACTCTACCTCTGAGTTACACCGGCTTATTGATTATTATAAGCGTGTTTATTATACGCTTGTGGCGCATTTGACGTTAGCGATTATACCCTTTGCATATTCTCCGTGTCAAGCATTTTTCATCCCTCGTCAGGGCTTCTCACAGTTGCTGTGTAACTGTTTTCAGGGCGCGTGTGGCTCCCTCGCCTGAGAGTATATAAGATTTTGTGCGCATGCATGCGCACAAAATCTTATATACTCTCGGGAAACAGGCTCGCAAGCGAGCCAGGCCAAATGAAGAAGCGACTCGTGAGAAGCCTCATAATAAAGTAATCCAGCAAATCCCTTTTCCCGTAACTTTATTCAAAACACAATGAGAGAACGGATGGAAGTATCAACATGAATAGCATTGACCTCTTCCTGGTACAATACGGCCTGGGTGCCATCTTCATCATCCTGCTCGTCAAAACAATCGGCATACCTATTCCTATACCAGCCGATTTGATCATTCTGACAGCAGCGGCTCGAGTTGCCCAGGGCAAACTAAATATGTGGCAGGTATTCATTGCCATCTTCATTGCACTGGTCGTAGGTGGTTTGATCCAATTTTTGTTGGCGCGAGGCCCTGGTCGAGGATTGCTATACCGTTTTGGACGCTACATTGGGCTGACCTCTCCTCGTCTTGATGCCGCCTCTGACAGGGTCAAAAAAGGTGGTGCGTTTAGCATAAGTATAGCTATTTTAGTGCCGGGTGTACGTGGTGCGGCCATTGCGGCGTCAGGTCTGGCAGATTCGCCTTTACAAACCTTCCTTCCTGGGCTTGTTATTGGAAGTGTCTTGTTCCTCGGACTTCACTTTTTTCTAGGTTATCTTGGAGGGTCACTTTTCTCCATCATCGGGCATGTGCTACCATTATCGTTGATAGTTTTGCTCGTTCTGGTGTTACTGTTAACTATATTTGCAATATGGGTGGTAGTTCGCCGCCGTCAAAAGACAGCACAACTCGATGTGGAGGGAACTTCACTCGAACTATGGCATGAGGGAATCTGCCCAGTCTGCCTTGCCCTGTATACTATCAATCAAATGCGCTCCCCGGTAGCCATTCAGAAGAAGTACAGTGATCGTGTACAAAGTTCGTAACACAGAAATGGATAATTACAATGGCAGCAACTTTTAAATTGAACCCTGAACGTGTGGCATACTTTGAAGCTGCTGGTTGGCGGGCCTATTATGACCATAAGTGGCTAAAAATGCTGCGTTTGATTGTGGGTCTTTGCCAGGAGCAGTTTCGCATACCCTTTCCAATGTCACTTCTCGCCGGTTACTACACGACACGCGCATCAGCGGCCTGGGTTCCCGCTATTCATGACGAACAAAAGGTCCTTCGATATCTTGAAAAGTTCTATCAGGTCGCGAGACACTATTCAGGCCTGAAATTTGATCCATCTCATGCAGCAGTTCTGGAACTACAATATTTTGACGTTCACCGGCGATTAGCTGGTAATCCTGAGAAAGATGAATTTTTACAAACGCTCATTGATCTGCACAGTGCCATCTTTGGTTTATCTCCTGATAAAGCAAAGGAGTCCGCTGAATGGAGACTACTTGCTGCAACCACCGTTGATCTCATTACAAGTCATACTTCTACCGATATTGAGGGTGATTGGGGTAAGCTTGAAGAGTACCTGCGTCGCTGCTATCGTTCGATACAACAGGAACTAGATAAGCGATATGCGCAGAAAGCTATCCTAACATCATGAAAAGTTATATTTTCTGGTTCAATGCATCGTTTGATTACAGTTGGGGGATGCTTCGAGAGACTTGTAGAAAAGTGCAACCAGTTCTGCGTCAAATTGTGTTCCAGCATTCTCGTAGAGTTCTTCATACGCCTGCGGAGCAGTCCGACTTTTCTGGTAGATGCGATGAGAAGTCATAACTTCAAATGCATCGACAATCGCGATAATCCGTGCTCCAAGTGGAATAGCATTACCTCGCAATCCATCAGGATAACCCCTGCCATCTAATCGTTCATGGTGATGGTATAATGGTGGTATTACACTCTTTATTAGTTTAAACTGACTTAGCATTTCCGCGCCATAAGCCGGATGATTTTTTATAATCTCGTATTCCTGTCGTGTCAGACCGGACGCTTTTAGTAATATTGCATCGTTTATGTTCATTTTACCAATGTCATGGAAAAAGGCTGCCAGTCCAATCTTCAACGACTCAGCTTCTGAAAGTTGCAGGATCGTAGTGGTAAATGATAGCGCGAGGGAATGCACTCGTAATGAGTGCCTGTACAGCTGTGCATCTTTTGCTTTCAGCACAGGAATAAAACTGGAAAAGATCTCTGAAAACTCTTCTCTTAAATTATTGAATAAGGGTATCTCACGTACAGGCATATATTCCACAGAATCCATAGTGTTTGGTATACTTTGAGGTTGCTCAAAAAGAACAGGCTCCTCCAGACCAGGGTTTGGTGATTTCTGGCAAAATATTCTTTGCAACTCTCCCATTTGGAGTGAAGTGCAAGTTAGATCTGATGCGTTTGATGTGCTCTCGTGTAGAAGAGGCTGAGTACTCATACAAGATCCTTTTTGGGAACATTGAGCGGCATTTGTGGTGCTAGCTATATATACGGTGCAGCGCTACATTTTTTTACAATGTGTATTGATATATGTCTCTTTGTATTAATACGTTTTATATAGCATATTCGAGCCAGACGTGCTATCTTATGCCTGTTGAATAGTACTATTAGGTTCATTATGTCTTTAAACCCCAAACTCGACAACAAAACTGAGATATGATACTATATGGGCCAATCGACCCTACGCTAAGAGAGTATTTATGCGTACTTTATTACTGGCAACCAGTAATCTTCACAAGTTAGAGGAATTACGAGCTATATTTTCTGATTTGCCGTTGAGATTGTTGTCTTTAAGCGATCTTCAGTTGGCTATTGATGTGGAGGAAACAGGAATTACCTATGCAGAAAATGCGGAATTAAAGGCCCGGGCATTTGCACAGGTGTCAAATATTTTAACGCTTGCAGATGATTCTGGTTTAGAGATTGATGCGCTTGGAGGTGCTCCAGGAGTCCAATCTGCTCGGTATCTAGGTAGCGAGACATCTTATGAAGAGCGTTTCAGTGTAATTTTGGAACAATTGAAAGGGCTTCCGCTTGATAAGCGTAGCGCTCGTTTCCGTTGCTTCATTGCTCTTGTTGAGCCATTAGGGTATATTCGTATAGTGGAAGGGGTTGTAGAGGGAGTAATTGCCGATAGTCCTCGAGGGACAAATGGCTTTGGCTATGATCCCATTTTTTTTCTACCTGAACTTGGAAAGACATTTGCTGAGCTGGAGCCTGAATACAAAAATCGCATCAGCCATCGTGCTCGTGCTGCGCAATCAGCCCGAAAGCTCCTAGAAGATTGGCCCATATGACTCATGTGGTTATCGTGACCACCCACATAGACAATAAGGAACGCTCATGGCAATAAAGCCACCTATTCGTGTAGCACTAGACCTGGAAACAACGGGTCTTTATGCAGAACAAGACGCCATTCTAGAGATTGCAGCGATCAAATTTCAGGGTGCTACGATATTGGATAAGATGGAAACGCTTATTTCTCCAGGGCGTTCTATCCCTTTCCGGGTGCAACGACTGACAGGTATTACACCCCAACATGTAGCCAACGCTCCCAGCTTTGAGTCGATTTCCGGGCCAGTACAACATTTTCTTGGCGACTATCCGATCGTTGGTCATAGTATCCCGTTTGATGTTGGTTTTTTACGTCGGCGCGGACTCGTTCGTAATAATCCCCTCATCGATACCTTTGAGTTGGCAACCGTATTGCTACCCTCTTTGCCAAGTTATAACCTGGGACAGGTTGCAGAAGCATTAGGCGTGCAAGTGACCCCAGGTCGGCACCGAGCCATGGTTGATACATTACTGGCAATGCAGGTGTTTTTAGCGCTGCATCAACGACTGCAAGCAATTGATCTATTGTTGCTCAAAGACCTGGCCAATCTGGATGCCCCACGTACATGGCCTCTTCTTTCTTTCTTTCGTCAAGAATTGCGGGATCGGATGGCTATGGATGGCTTGCAGCGGGCTCCCTTTCGTGGAAGTCTGGGTGATCATTTCGCGGCACAATTGGGCATGGATCCTCGTGTGCTTGCCTTCGCTGTTGCTAGTCATAACGGGCCTGAACAAGAATTAGAAAATCAAGTGTCACTAAGCACGCCCGATCTTGATGTCCATACCGACCAAACACCATCTTCAATTCTTGTTGCTTCCGTGAATGTTCCTATCTCCGATAATCTCGATACGTTGGTTGAGATAGTGCCAGAAGAAGTTATTCCCTCTTCGGGAACTGCTCTGCTCAGTAGTGAAGTGTCGCAGGAATCATCAGGCTTTTCAGCCCTTGCTGACGTAGAGGAACCAGCGTCATCCGGGCTTAGGGAGCAGGACAAGCAAATGCAACATCCGCATGTGCATTTCGGTTATCAAACAGCATATAAAGCGGTACGACAGGCGCTCGAAGATCATAAATCTCTGCTTGTCGAGGTGACTATTGGAGCAGACGACTATACACCGGTCATATTGCCTGCGCTCGAGTGGCTTTGCGAAGCTCCTGCCGTTCCTGTCGATCAAAGGGTAACACCCAAACGTCTCGTCATTGCCTGCGCGAATCAGCAGGGCGCTCGCCGTTTGGTTGAGCAGGTGCTGCCCCGTTTGCAAACATACCTTAGAGATCAACTGCCCGTGGCGTACCTGGCTGAACGTGATGGCTATCTTTGTGTCCATCGCTGGTTTGGATCAGCGTTACGCCGCACAAGCGGTGAACTCTCTGCTGAGCAGGCCCGTGGATTAGCCAAATTGGCTCTGTGGGCTCAGCAAACAATGACAGGTGAACGTAGCGAATTAACTCTATTGCCACAGGAAATCTCTGCATGGGAGCGTATCTCTTCTGGCGTAGAACGTGTACTTCTGTCCAGTAGTAAAACCGAAACACCATACCAAAGCTGCCTCTACCAGCGTAATGGATACTGCTTTGTGAGTCGAGCAGAAGAGCGGGTCAAAGCCGCTAAAATTGTTGTGACGACGCATGCTGGACTCTTTGATGATCTCGCCTCTTCTCATTCGTTACTAAAGGAAGTTGATCACAGGCTGATACTTGACGCTGATCTCCTTGAAGAAGAGAGCGCTCGATGGAGCAGTACCGAACTTGATCATACTCGTCTCGTTCGTTTGTTGAATACCATAGGCGTTGAGTTACCGGATGGCCGTTATCAAGGATTGCTTGCGCTTGCATCTCCCTCTTTACGAGAAAATGGACCTGGTGGTCTCTCTGCCACTCAAACCATTGGGAAATCTGAGCTTGATACGCGTATGCTCTCCTGGTTTCAGGCATTACGCCACGCTCGTACTGTTGTAGACAACTTTTTTATCACGTTAGGAAATCTTCTCCAGGAAGGAGTGAACAGCGGCGCTCGAGATAAAGGAAAAGGCGAAAACGCTGGTCGTGGCTATGGAGGTCGCAATAACGAACGGGTCGATCAGCCACTACGGCTAACTGCGCAACTACGTAACGTAGCAACATGGGCGGAGGTAGAACATGCCTGGAAGCTAGTCGATCAACGCCTGCAAGGAGTAATTGAACAGATCAAGCTTGCCGAAACAGTAATGCTCACTACACAACGTAGCCGTCATAAGTTGGATATTGGGAGCGGAGAAGATCAATCGTTAGTCTGGGAACTTGCAGCGCTAGCACAACGACTCGTTGACCAAAAACATCTTGGTCAGCGCGCTTTCATGTTTGATAGCAATGGTGTTAATGCTTCGAAGAGTGATAACAAGGTGGTTTACTGGCTGCGAGTGCCACCAACTCCCCAACCTTCTATGCAACAACGCCAGCCTGATGCATCAGCATCGACCTCTCAAACTCCCTTTTCCAATTCGCCTGTTCTCTATGCTCAACACATACATACTGCAAGTCTCTTGAAGCAGTACATTCTTGCACCCAATACGAGCGCTATTTTTGCAGGTGTTGCGCTTTCTGTGGACCACAATTTTGCCTTTTACCGGGGGCGACTCGGTCTCGAAGCCGATGTATGTCCTGCTCTCTCTATTGTCACTGAACATCATGAGCAGTCTTTGCTCTATTTGCCCAACGACATTCCAGAACCCAATATGCCACAGTATCAACGCCACCTGGATGATGCCATTGTTCAACTTGCTACCATGCTGGATGGTCAACTCGTCGTGCTTTTCACTTCGTATGCCGCCTTGAGAAGCTCCTATAGCACAGTGAAACCATTGTTAGAAGCGCGTGGAATACTGGCATTGGGCCATGGTATTGATGGCTCACCGCGTCAGCTCTGGCAAATGTTTCAGAATCAAGAGCGAGTAGTGCTGCTGGGTGCAGGTATTTTCTGGGATGGCGCAGATGAAATCAGCCGGACTCCTGCATGTATTTTACTTGCTCGCCTGCCCATGCCGGTATTGAACGATCCCCCAATTGCTGCGCGCGCAGACCAGTATTCTGATCAATTGCATCAAGTAACGGTGCCAATGGCTGCTCTCCGTGTGCGCCGTGCGCTGAATCGGCTTGCCTGGAGCAGTACCAGGCGCAATGCGGTTGTGCTCTTTGATCGTCGAGTCAGCTCGAAGGAATATGGCGCAACCATACTACATACGCTTCCTCAATGTTCTCAACGGCAGGGCGCTGTATCGCATATGCCGGAGATTATCCTCGACTGGCTGACGGCAACAGGTTCCTGGGACTGATATTTCCATTTTCTTCTGGTTCCCCTTACAATCCTCTTTGGCTCTTGACTGCGTACCTCTGCATGTTACACAGTAAAGAATATATAAGCGAAGGAATGTGTATTGAAAGGATGCAGCATGTCCCCAAAAATGTCAGCCCAAATCGAAGAGAGCAGAAAACTCCGCACTGTCTATGGCGCCTGTCCGCATGATTGCCCCGACTGTTGTGCGCTGGAAACGCAGGTTGACGAGCAGGGACGAGCGGTCACTGTGCGTGGTCGCAGTGACCATCCAGTAACAAGGGGATGGCTTTGCGCTAAAGTGAACCGTTATCTGGAGCGGGTTTATCATCCCGATCGATTGCGCTACCCAATGCATCGTGTTGGGCCAAAGGGTAGTGGCTTATTTGAGCGTATTTCATGGGATGAGGCTATCGCAGAAATCACATCACGTTGGCGCGACATTATTGCGCAACATGGGGCACAATGCATCCTTCCATACAGTTATGCAGGTACTCTAGGTCTGGTCAATAATTCCGTCGTCAACAGCCGCTTTTGGAATCGTTTGGGCGCTTCCCAGCTCGAAAGAAGCATCTGTGGTGCTGCAGCCGAAGAAGCTGTCCTGCTCACCGTTGGCGCTCGCCTGGCTCCAACGCCCCAAATGTTGCTTCATAGTAAGCTGATCTTGATTTGGGGTAGCAATCCTGCCAGTACCGCACCTCATATTATGCCTTTTTTACGCGAAGCACAGCGCAAGGGTACACGCGTCATAGTAATCGATCCTATTCGGACACTAACAGCGCGTTCAGCAGATCAGCATATCCAACCATTTCCCGGTACTGATGCCGCGCTTGCGCTCTCCATGATGTATGTCATGGTGACCGAGAAGCTACACAAGCCCGAGTGGATTGCTGCGCATACCTTTGGCTGGGAGTCTTTGCTTGAGCGCATTTTGCAGTTCCCACCAGAACGTGCAGCGCAGATTACAGGCCTGGAAGTTGATACGATTCAGGACCTTGCTCGTACCTATGCAACCACCTCACCGGCTTTGTTGCGTGTGACTGATGGCATCAATCGACATACGAATGGGGGCCAGACTGTGCGCACACTGGCCAGTCTGCCCGCTATTACAGGACAATATGGTCTGCCTGGTGGTGGACTGATGTATAGCACCAGCGATTGGTTGCAGTGGGACAAAGAAGTCGTCACACATGAGCAAGATCCAGCGTGCCCTCGGCCTCCACGTTCACTGAATATGAATCGACTGGGAGCGATACTGACTGGAGAAGTCGATCCGCCCGTTTACTCACTTTTCGTCTATAATGCCAATCCAGTTGCCTCTACCCCCAATGCTGGAAAGATCGTTGATGGTTTACTGCGTGATGATCTATTCACTGTGGTACATGAACTCTTCGAGACAGATACAGCGCGCTACGCGGATATACTTTTACCTGCTACTAGCCAGCTTGAACATGTAGACCTGCACAAACCATACGGGCATGTGTTGTTGCAATACAACATGCCCGCAATTGCGCCTCAAGGGGAAGCACGTAGTAACTGGGATGTTATGCGCAGTCTATCCTCAGCGATGGGTTTCAACGAGTACTGGTTGCAACAGGATGCGAATGAAGTGATACAGGAAATACTGGAAACAACGGGGCAACACAATTCAAGACTGGTAGGCATCACATTGAAACGTCTACAAGAAGAAGGCTCAATTCCACTTGCTATCTCTAGCAGCGAAGAAGTTCCATTTGCTGATGGTATCTTCTCTACCCCATCAGGGAAGGTAGAGTTTTATTCAGAGACAGCTATGGCCAAAGGATATGATCCTGTTCCTGGTTGGGAGCCTGAATTAGAAACAAGGACGGAGCGAGAAACAACACAAGCTACAACTGCCCGTCTTCCTCTTTTGTGCCCGGCAGCGCACCACTTTGTCAGTTCGACCTTTGGCAATCAAGAGCGACTGATTGCCAAAGAAGGCGCGCCAACGCTGCGTATTCACCCGAGCGATGCTGTTGTTCGAAAAATTCAAAGTGGGCAATTGGTGCGTGTAGGGAACGAACGAGGTTGGTGCAGGTTAGTTGCCGAAGTAACAGAAATGGTTCGCCCTGGTGTCCTGGCGACCACGACAGTCTGGTGGCCAAAGTTTAGCCCTGATCAACGCAACGTGAATTGGACGACATCCGATCGCCTGGCTGACCTGGGAGGCGGCAGTACATTCTACACCAACCTCGTGACCGTAGAGCCTGCTGAATGAGATACGTAACTCACAATTTGACGTGCGTTATGTGCTATGTTACCATAAACTTCGAATAAAGGATGCCCACAACTACGAGGAGAGAACGTAATGAACTTATACGAGCAATTAATAGTAGTGCGCGAACGACTTGAAGGCATTGGTGCTCATGATGATAGCATGGATTTAGTAGAAACACTCCTGAAAAGGGCCGGGCCTGCTAAAACAGATAAAACGAACATTACACAGGTGCAGGTATTACGACATATGTTGCGTATGCGCGAAGTCAGCGATAACTACAATATCTACAACGACCTGCAAGAGTTGCTCAGTGAGCGTGACGAATTTGAAGTTTCTGCTAACGAAGATGCGGCTCCTGCAGCATATGTCGACACTGAACGCCATCCAAAACCAAAATCATTCTATAAGGCAAAGAAAGAAAGAGAAAAAAAGAAGAGCTAGCTTGGGTCATGAAGTTGGCCTATCTAGCACTTCTGCTCACTTATCCTGAGCCGTAGGCTAGATGCGTTAGCGTCGTTGGATGAGTGGCTTTCAAGCACTTCTGCTCACTCATCCTGAGCGTAGCTAGACGCGTTAGCGTCGTTGGATGAGTGGCTTTCAAGTTGTTTCTGTTGAGCATTTGCACCCCCGAGTTGCAATTGTTGTTTCATCGCTTGCAATTGGGCTTCTACATTCTGTTCAGTTGAGATCTTCTGCAGTTCCCGCTCGAGCGTGTCACCGGAATCAGCGCCCAGCATACCTTGTTCGCTAAGTGTGCCTTGATCTATCAAGGCTTCCATTGCATTTGCGCGAGCCTGCATTGTCAATACTTTGTCTTGTGCTCGCTGCATAGCCAGATTCATTTCCGTCATTTCTTCTGAGATGCCTGTAACTGTTTCGTTTATCTTCACTTGTGCCTGCGCCGCGTTATATTGTGCTTTCACCATCTCTTTTTGTGTGCGGAAGGCTTCCACACGAGCAGAGATTGTACGTTCCATGCTAATCAACTTCTCCTCTTGCGCTTTCAACTGTGCCATTTGTTGTTCATAACTGTTGATTTGCACTAGCAGCGTTTCTTTGCGCTGTAAAGCCATGCGCGCCAGGTCTTCACGATTTGCCTGCAATGCCTGCAATGCCTGTTGGTCCAATTTATTGGTCTTCTCGATAAGTTGAGACTGTTGCATTTCAAGACGTTTTTCATTGGTCACAACATCGGCAATCGAACGACGAAGTTGCTGTAGTTGCTCAACTTGTTTGCTATACGAATAATCCATTACCTGCCCTGGGTCTTCAGCTTTATCAAGCGCTGCGTTGGCACGTATATTAAAAAAGGTTGCGAGACGTGAAAAGAAGCCCATAGAGTCCTCCTTTTAAGCCAGCGATATATTAAGTTGATCATAATACCATAACAACCCCATTCATTAATTGCATGATACCATACTTATAGCTAAATGGTGTCAAAAAAGATAACCAAAACTCGCATCATATCATCCATGGGACTGCCAAGAGCGCAGCTCTTGGCAGTCCCATGGATGATATGATGCCAAAATAAGCTATTGACTTTTACACCTCAATCGGCTATACTGCACGTTGTCAAGAGAATACAAGCGGGTTTGGTGTAGTGGTAACATGTAACTTTCCCAAAGTTGAGATCACGGGTTCGAATCCCGTAACCCGCTCTTAAAGAGACCTCTATCCCAACGATAGAGATCTCTTTATTTCTCCACAGCGCGCAACTGCACTTGCATACTATGCATATCATTTGCCACCGATTTCAACCCGACGAGACAAGCCAGTCCGGCCAGAAACAAAAATGTTGGTGCCGTAGCGGTGAGCGCAAAACCAAGGGAAGTTTTATTTGCAATTGCTCCAATCACAAAAGGCGCCGCTGCGTCTCCAAGTAAATGCGCAAGCAGCAGCGACAGGCCGATTGCAGTGGCTCGCAACGCGGGGGCAATCACATCCTGAATGACAGCATTCAATGGCCCGGTACAGAAGCTGAGTGAAATGGCGGCTAGAATAAACACTGAGATGAAGAGAGGTAAGCTGTGGATCAACAGAGCCATCAACACCAGAGGTGCTCCGACTAGAAATCCGAACGCTGCAACCAACAAACGCCCCTCGGGTCGACGCCTCTGCACGAAGTCTGCTAACCATCCTCCGGCTACTGTACCAATCAGTCCGCTTCCTACCAGTACTGCCGCAGTAATTAACCCGGCGCGGCCTAGACTCAAGTGAAATGCATTAACAAAGTAACTTGGGAGCCAGAACGAGGTGCCCCCAATCGTGAAAAAACTAAACACAAGCGCGGCTACTAATGTCCAATAGGTTGGAATGTGGCGCAGTTTTTTCATTGATCCCTGAAAATCTTTTCCAATACTCCCATGTGCTTGAACACTATCCGCTTCATTTTCGTCGCCCTCGGCGTTTTCGAATGCGCCGCGTCTAGGTTCGATCATACGCCATGCGAGAAAGGCGGCGATCAGACCTGGAATACCAACGATAAAAAATGCGTACCGCCAGCCAAAAAAATCTGCAACGAGGCCGCCAAGGGCAAGGCCTATAGCTGTGCCGAGTAATGTGCCTGCCGACCAGTAAGACAGGATGCGGGCGCGTTTCTCTTTAGAAAAAAAGTCGCCAAGTAGCGAGAGAGACGCTGGAGCATAACCAGCTTCACCAATACCTAACACAGAGCGCACACTGAACAATTGTAAGAAATTACGTGTGAAGCCTGCAAGAATAGTCGCTACACTCCAGATTCCGACGCAAAGTGCGACAATATTCTTGCGGATACTTCTGTCTGCCCAAACTCCCAACGGCAATGTCGCAATCGCGTAAACAAACAAAAACGATGATCCAAGCAGACCTTCTTGAAGCGGAGTCAACCCCATGTCTGCCTGGATTTTCGGCAATACAGCAGGAAGTACGTAGCGGTCCGCGTAGTTGAGCACATTGATGATAAACAAAATGGTAAACCCAAACCAGGCCTGCCCGCTTGTGGGCCTGAAAAGTAACTTATCTCTGGCCTGCAATGGAGTGGTTATTTTCATTACGAAATTCTTTCTCTCCCACTTTTCGCGTCAATGCATTCTAGATGTCGCCGTTCGTATAAATCATGTACGTATAGAACTCATACGTTTAAAGGACGAATAAGTTACCTCCTGGCTGAGACAAGCCCGTGTATTGTAGGGGCGGGGGCAAGCCCCGCCCCTACAATACACGCCCCGCAGGAGTAGAAGTAGCTACACTTTCACTAAGGTTACACCAAAAATATCCCCGGTACCCTTAATCTCTTCAATTGCCCAGTCGGGAATTGGGTCATCTACAGAGATGATCATCAGAGCAGTATCAGGAGAACGTTTAGGGTCTTTGGTGTGGGGTGAGCGTACACTTGGGCCTACGTCCATGTGGCGAATATTTACATGCGCTTTACCCAGGATGGTGCCAACATGTCCGATCATACCAGGTTGATCGGGGTTGCGACAAAAAAGGATGTAGCCCTCGGGTACAAATTCAGTCCAATAACGGCCAATACGCACGATACGTGGTTCATTATGCATCACTGTTCCGCTTATCACCTCGACATAGTCGTCACCAGATCCAGGCTTTCCCGCGAAAGAAGAGCTATAGCCATTAGCATGCATAAGACGTATGGTGACGAGATTGGCAAACTCGGTTGGGGTAGTTGATTTCTGTTCGTTAATCTCCAATCCCCATTGTTTTGCCAGCAAGGGTGCATTAATCATGTTCACATGTGCATCTGAAACCGATTCGAGCAACCCTTTGATCAGCGCTGCTTGCAAGGGACGCAAATCGTTATTCGCTATCTCGCCGCTGCAAGAGAACTCGATCTTGTTCAGTGGCCCTGGTTGAAGTTGTGTGTACAGACGTCCCATCTGCTCAACCAGGTGCATATATGGCTGTAATATGTTCAGTGTTTCGGGTAAGATCAGAGGCGCATTGACTGCTGCTCGTGGGAAACCCCCGCGTAGGACTGCGACAATTTGTTCGGCCACATCCGTAGCGACGCCCAGTTGTGCCTCTTCCGTTGAAGCTCCCAGGTGTGGAGTAGCGATCACTCGCTCGTGTGCAAGCAGTTGCTGCAAGATCACATTATCGCCTACTGGTTCCTGGCTGAAGACATCGAGAGCGACTCCTGCCAAACGGTTCTCTTGCAATGCATTGAGCAAGGCTTCTTCATCGATCAAGCCACCTCGTGCGCAGTTGATCAACCGCGCTCCGGGTTTGAGTAGCTGCAATTCGTGCGTCCCGATAAGCCCACGAGTTCCTTGTGGACCACCGGTAAGTGAGGTATGCAGCGTCACAAAGTCAGCCTGTTGCAGCACTTCTTCCATGCTCAACATGGTGACATCAAGCTTGCGAGCCTGTTCAGGTGCTACGTAGGGATCAAAGGCGATCACCTGCATTTCTAGCCCCTGGGAGCGCCTTGCTACTTCTGTGCCGACCTTCCCAAGGCCAATAATGCCAAGTATTTTGTTACGCACTTCAACGCCCAGGAAGCGACTCTTTTCCCATTTCCCTGCTTTTGTACTGCTGCTTGCGGCAGGTATGTGCCGGGCCAGAGCCATCAGCATTGCAATGGTATGTTCCGCAGCCGCGACGATGTTTCCCGTAGGCGAATTGACAACCATGATGCCACGGCGTGTAGCTGCTTCGATGTCGATATTATCAACCCCAACTCCAGCGCGTCCTACGATTTTGAGTGTATCCGCGACTGCCAATATCTCGCTTGTCACCTGAGTTTCACTGCGAACAACAAGCGCTGTATAGTTGCCAATCATGCCTTTCAATTGCTCTGGCTTGAGACCGTAATGAACGTCTATGTGCGTCTCTGGAAGCTGTGAGCGCAGGAGATCAATTCCTTCCTGCGCGATGCGATCAGCGATCAGTATGTTGATTTCTTCTTCCACGTGACCTTGTTCCTCTCCATTAGTTAGTAGTATTGATTTCCCTCTGGTGCGCGGTAAAGCCGGACTCTTGCAGGCGCATCTCCACTTTATCCATGGCCTCAACCAGGTCTACTTCCTCGAAGAAGCCGAGATGACCGACGCGGAAGATCTTTCCTTCCAGTTGTTGCTGGCCGCCGCCAAAGACCACGCCATCCTTTTCGCGTAGTATTTTGAGCAGTGCTTTCGAATCGATGCTTTCTGGTGTAAGTACAGCCGTAACAGTATTCGAGGCATTTCTGTGGTCCGCGAGTAATCGTAGCCCCATCTCTTTAGCTCGCCAGCGTACATAATCACCAATCCGCTGGTGTCGCTCAAAGATATTTTCTCGACCTTCTTGCAGCATTTTTTCAAGGGCCAGATCCAAAGCATAGAAGAGCGAGACAGGCGGTGTAGTTGGATGCTCCCATTTTACTAAGTACTTATGAGCCAGTTCCCAATCGAAATAGAAACGTGGTAGTTTTGCAGTTTTATTGGCTTCCCATGCACGTGGGCTGGCGGCAAGCATCATAAGACCAGGAGGAGTCATCCACCCTTTTTGGGAACTCGTGAAGACAACATCAATATCCCAGGGATCCATTTCCAGCGGTACACAGCCTAAAGAACTGACAGCATCGACTACGATGAGCACATCAGGGTTGAGACGACGAAACAGAACTGCCAGCGTTTCCAGGTCATTCATCACACCCGTTGAGGTTTCGTTATGCGTCAAAAGCACTGCCTTGTAAGGAGCAAGCGATTTCAGGCGTGTTTCAACAATATTCGGATCAGCGGCCGCTCCCCAGGGAAATTCGATGCGTGTTACATCCAGACCATATCGCTCGGCGATGGTCGCCAGGCGATTGCCAAAAGAACCAATCGTGATTGCAACAACATGCTCGCCCGGTGAAAAAAGATTAGCAACTGCTGCCTCCTGCCCTCCCGTACCAGAAGCCGCGAAAGTCAGCACAGGCGATGATGTCTGGAAGAAATATTGCAGGCGTTCGGTAACGCGCTTTAGAATAGCAGCAAACTCTGGACCTCGATGATTGATCAAAGGCTGAGTCATTTCTTCCAATATCTCAACAGGTACAGGTGTTGGACCAGGGATGCGCAAATTTTGTACTGGAATAGGTTTTCGAGGCTCTACCTGTGGGACAGAGATAGCATTTCGTTCATGAATAGTCATAGTTTTCTCCATCTATATCGGCCTGAAAAGCCGATCTGAATATATGTATGATGATGCCTCTTTGCAATAATATACGGCGGTCTACAGCGTAGTATCCGCCGCGTTGCTCGATAACTCTCTCTCAAAGTATAGCATAGGAGGAGATTATAAGAAACCACCATTCTGCTTGACAGCCACCCAAATCTATTGTAACAATTAAAGAAAGGAGCAGAAAAGTTGATAAACCCACTTCCTCTTGGCCTAACATTTGATGACATACTTCTTTTACCTGGCTATACTGATTTTTCCCGCAGCGATATTGATGTGTCCACACAGATAACAAAACATATTTCAATCAAGATACCTCTCATATCAGCACCCATGGATACCGTAACCGAAGCGCGCCTCTCCATTGCATTAGCAAAACTGGGTGGAATTGGCATTATTCATAGAAATTTAACCATACAAGATCAGGTTGCAGAAGCAAAGAAAGTGCTTGCAGAAAACCTTCCTGTCGGAGTTGCGATCGGAGCAAGTCCTGGCTTTGAAAAACGAGTTTCTGCATTGGTAGCCAGTGGCGTGAAACTCCTCGTTATTGACACAGCGCATGGGTTTGCAAAACATGTTATTGACGCAGTTATCTCAATCAAACAAAACTATCCGCAAATAGATATAATCGCAGGAAGTATAGCAACCGCGGATGGTGCCAAAGCGCTGATCGATGCAGGCGCTGATGGGTTACGCGTCGGTATGGGTCCAGGCGCAATATGTACAACACGCGTCATTTCTGGAATGGGAGTGCCCCAGATCACAGCATTACAAAGTGTCGTTTCGGTGGCAGCACATGCTGGAATACCTGTCATAGCAGACGGAGGCATTAAATATTCTGGAGATATGGTGAAAGCTCTTGCAGTTGGTGCACATGCAGTAATGATGGGAAGCTTTTTTGCGACAGCAGAAGAGGCCCCCGGAAAAACGGTAATCTTACAAAGGGATCAAGTGCCGCACAGATTTCGCAGTATTTTCCAGAAAGATAAGAACGAATACCTGTTTAAAGAGTATCGTGGTATGGGATCGATAGGTGCCATGAAACGAGGAGGAGAAGTTCATTCAGAAGATGAATTTCACGGAAAAAGCTACCAGGATGGGGTGCTCGTTGCTGAAGGAGTTGAAGGATTAGTGCCTGTGAAAGCGACTGTGCAAGCGCTCGTTGATCAGGCTCTTGGAGGAATACGGTCAGGATTTTACTATGCCGGTGCAAAAAATATGCATGAGCTATGGAAGAAGGCAACATTTATTCAAATTACACAGGCATCTCTCACCGAAAGCCATCCACATGATGTGCTCATAACAGATGCTGGCGAGAATTACTAACATGATTCTGGTTATTGACTTTGGAGGACAAACCGCACATTTAATAGTGCGAAGACTTCGCTTCCTTGGTTCTCCTGCAAAAATGGCCGTTCCTGAAGATGCTTTAGAAGCAATACAAGCAGAAAAACCTCAAGGGATTGTACTTTCTGGTGGACCCATTTCTGTCTATGAACAGGACGCTCCCGCAGTCGATAAAAAAATCTTTGAATCAGGCATCCCGATCCTTGGTATTTGTTATGGCTTTCAGTTAGCTGCGCATCTTCTGGGCGGAAAAGTGATAGCAGGACGTAAAGAGTATGGCCCTGCATCATTTACTGTACTGGATGACACTTCAAAGCTTCTCAAAGGTATAGCCAAAAATATAACCGTTTGGATGAGCCACGGAGATGAGATTATTGAGATTCCACAGGGATTTACCTTGATCGGATCTACTCCACATGTTCCAAATACCGCGGCAGAAGATGAAAATAAAAAAATGTATATGCTTCAATTTCATCCAGAAGTTGAGCATACAGAATATGGATCACACATTTTACAAAACTTTATTGAGCTTTGTGGAATTTCTAAAAAGCAACATAGCATCGATGCAAGTGAGTACATACAACAGATTCGTAAGACAGTTGGGGATCACCATGTTATTGGCGCGATTTCAGGAGGTGTAGATTCTACTGTCGCTGGTACATTGGTCGCGACAGCAATAGGGAAGCAATTTATTCCTATCTTTGTAGATAATGGATTAATGCGAGATGATGCGGCGCTTACGGTGAAAAAAGTATTTGAACGATTTGATATTGCTCCCTTTATTGTTGATGTGCGACGTGAAATGTTGAGAAGGCTACAAGGAATTACTGAAAGTGAAGAAAAGAGAAAAATTATCGGTACGTTTTACGTAGAAGTTTTTGAGGCAGAAATGCAAAAGCTTCTTCATAAAGAGAAAGATGTTGCCTACTTACTGCAAGGAACAATTTACTCGGATGTGATCGAAAGTCAAGGAACGAAATATGCCTCTAAAATTAAAAGTCATCATAATGTTGGCGGATTACCAGAGCATATGAAGCTCACCTTGCTTGAACCATTACGTGAGCTGTATAAGGATGAAGTGCGTTCATTAGGTAGAACGATTGGACTGCCTGCTGAATTTATTATGAAGCAGCCATTTCCTGGCCCTGGATTTGCAGTTCGTATTCGAGGAGAAGTAACTGCAGCGCGTCTCGCGCAAGAAAAACAAGCGGATAGCATAGTCCTTGAGGAATTAGAGCGCTCCGGTTGGCTTGAAAGCATTTTTATTTCGTTTCCTGTCATGACTGGGGCATATTCAACTGCTACAAAAGGAGATGGAAAATTTTTTGGCGAAGTGATTGCTCTTCGTGTCGTTCAATCAACTGATATTATGACCGCCACGTGGGCACAGCTTCCGTACGATCTCTTACAAAAAATCTCATCCCGTATCGTGAACGAGGTCCCAAATATTTCACGTGTCGTGTACGATATTACTACGAAGCCCCCTGCAACAATGGAGTGGGAATGAGATTGACAATTCCAGCCCTCCATGGTATCCTGGTGAAGCCGTAGTTCAAGAACGCATATTGCGCTGGGACGCGGCATAACAATACATATAGATCCCCCGTTGTAGTGAATTGTCACATTCTATCCAGGGGGAAAGGGTAAGAGAAAAAACGCATGAGTGTCAAAATTCGCTTAAAACGTGTAGGGAAAAAGAAAGCCCCAAGCTATCGCGTCGTGGTCGCTGATTCGCGCTCCCCTCGCGATGGCCGTATTATTGAAAACATCGGCTGGTACAACCCGCTTGTAGAGCCATCTGCCATCCACATCGATGAAGAAAAAGCATTTAAGTGGCTCAATGTTGGTGCACAGCCAACCGAATCGGTAGCTTCGTTGCTCAAGCGCACAGGAGCAATGGAGCGTTATGAGCAGACGAAATCCACTCCAGCAGCAGCTACTCAAGCCGAATAAAGTAGGGGCCGATTGATCGTGCCCATCGCCGATTTATCGGCCTCGGTGGATGTTCCGCAATATAGTTTAAAAAGTGAAAGTTCATTATCATTAAAGGGAAAAAATGCGTAGACTTGTTGAGTACATCGCAAAATCCTTAGTAGACGATCCTGAGGCCGTACAAGTTCGTGAAGTTCGTAATGATCGCAATGTCCTTGCGCTCGAACTCAACGTTGCGCCCGATGACTTTGGTAAGGTAATCGGTCGTCAAGGACGGGTCGCCAAAGCAATGCGAACACTCTTGCGAGCAGGCGGCACGCGTGAAGGTCGCCATACGTCACTAGAAATTCTCTAGAGAGGGTTTTTAGGGGATGTGCCCCTAAACGGAGAGTGGGGACACCCCACATCTCATCTTTACTCTTTTGGAATAGCAAAGAAGAGGTCCGGCTAAGTGCCAAAGCAGAACGAAACAGATTGGGCTACTATTGGACACGTGGTAGCCCTTTTTGGTATTCATGGCGAACTCAAAGTACGTCTACTCACCGACATCCCCAATCGCTTCGCTGAACTTGAAACGGTATATGTGGGAGCAGATCATACAGCCTACTCAATCCAGGGCGTGCGGCCCCACAAAGGTGAAATAATCGTACTCAAATTATCAGGCATCGACGATGCCAACGCTGCTGAACCGTTACGCAATCAAGAGCTGTCTATTCCATTGAGCAAATTGGCTACACTCCCACCCGACTCTTACTATCAGCACGATATACTTGGCCTGCAAGTCTTGACGCTTGATGGACAGGAATTAGGCCAGATTGTTGAAATCATCGTCACAGGTAGCAATGATGTCTACAGTATCCAAAAGCCAGAAGGTTCTCAAATACTCATTCCCGCTATCAAAGATGTGATTAAACAAATTGATTTGATTCGCCGCACCATGCATATTGACCCTTTGCCTGGTTTGTTAGATAATAGAGCTCAGAGTAAAGAGAGGAGGAGTCAGAGCCGTTAGGCTACGAAGAATGAAATAAATACGACAACATCATTGTTCTCATCAACAAGATAGTTTAGTTACAGTATTTTGTAGGGAGGTGTCCTATGTCTGACCGTATCCCAACGCTGGCCGATCTTTGTAGCGCAATCGCTGATGGAAGTATTGTTGCAACCCTCGAAGGTTCGATGTATACGGTGAATGCACTCGAATTGAGGCGCTATCTGAATACGTTTCGTTCGCTCCCCACTATTTCTTCTACAACTCAGTCGGCTCTTTCTTCACTTGCAGAATCGAGTAACTGGTCTGCTTCTGCTCAGACCTCTGTATTTTAGGCCCGGAGGCCGTTCTTAATGTAGAAAGGTATTTTATGGAGCCACTCGATACTGATCTGGAGTATGTAAGAAGCGGACCGCGCCCAGCCAGACCGGGCTCGCGCTTTAATGTCATGCTAATTATCCCTATCCTGGGTTTGTTGTTAGTGCTGACATTGATTGGCGCGGCAGTTTTTCAGTGGGATCTTTCGCAGCTTATTGATTCCCTCATAGGTCTATTTATAGTCCTATTCGTCGTAATTATTGCGATGCTCTTCTGGGCAGGCGCTCCCAGATCAGGAGATGCATAATCCCAAAAATAATAAGGATGGGCGTGCAAGCGACACAAGACCTTGTGTCGCTTGCACGCCCATCCTTATTATTACTAGATTTCGTGCTCTTCGATAACAATCCGCTCTAGTTCCGGATTTGTCTCGCGCTCAGAAGTAAGTAAAGTTTGGCGATAGACTTTGAGAAAATTCTGAAGTTCTAAAGCCTCATCTGCTGTTATCTCAAAGCTAATACCTGATGGATGTGTGAGGATAATCCCGGAATCCCCCATCCGTACTTTGTACCGTCCAATAATAGCGTCCATTGTCTCTCCTCTTTTTCAAATCCGTCATATTTTCGTCAAATTACGAGCGCATTACAAAGAACACTTATTATAAATAAACTTACCCCATCTCTATTTTACAGTATAAAAAGCCCTTTTGTACATGGAAAGCCTCAAAGATAGGGAAAATGTACCTCACCCAGGTCCCTTGCTTGTGATGGGTGTCATGCTGAGCGCAGCGAAGCATCGCGCAAGCGAGGCTGTGTCTTGGAAGTGTGTAAAGTTTTTGTGCGCCCACGGGCGCACAAAAACTTTACACACTTCCAAATGAGCGCGTCGCAGACGCGCGGAAAACAATAACAAATCTACTTGTGAGAACCCGCATGGTCTAATTTGATAATTTGATAAAAAATTGCAATATTTTAAAATATACTGTATACTTAAACAGTCTTCTACTTCTTCTCGTGAACCATGTCCCTCACCTGAAACAGAACTCAAAGCGCATCCCTATCACGAGAGTACAAAGGCCCAAACGTCTTCGTACTCACAAAGCTCCAAAGATGTGCCCGATGATCTAGAAGTCACATTTACCACGTGCAAAAGTAAGGAAGGAAGCTTAATAGTTACAACGGATGTTAGAAACACAATAACAAAGGATACCAAATTGCCATCGATCATCCTCCTAATACTCAGCCTCGTAATCTTTGCTTGCGCTTTTGGTTACACCATGTATCGTCGCGAAGCTGATAAGCGAACATTAGACAAGAAGCGCAATCATTACAATGATAGAGTTTAAGGTGCCATTATGTTAGAAGACCGCTACTACGTCCAACAACTTACAGAGCAGATTTTTTTGATTCGGCAACGTAAATCTGTGGAAGAAGAACCCGGACCAGATGATAGCATAGTCAGATCATTTAATATCCGCCATGATGCATACATGTATGCCAGCAGCATGAACGAAAAGCAAAGAAAACTCGATGAACAATTTGGTCGCTGGGCTCAGGCCGCAGTCTAAGAAAGGCCAACACTACCATGGAGACAAATGCAGGTGCTACGCTTCTTTCCAAATACGAGGGAGATGTTTTGGTTTTACCAAATTGCCTGAACAGTATCACTTGCTCATCAATCAGCCACGAACGCTCCATCGAACTGCAAGCTTAGACGACCAACAGACCGTCTGACTTCCTATGATATTGCGACCTAATAGCCTTCTGTAGAGCGAGTGTACAGTTGTGTGCTAAGAAAGGTTCCAAGAACTATAAGAAGCAGAAGAGCCATCCATAAGAGAAAAAGCATCATATGCCTCCTTTCACATCTCCCTCTCTATACATAGACGTAATCCGTTACAGTTTCACAAACCCGCCTCCAAATGAGTAGCAAAAAAACGGTGCCCATTTACCGTATAAATGGGCACCGTCAGCAAGAGTAACAAATTTGTAGCTTGACCTACTAGAAGCTGCTACCACCGCCGCCGCCAAAATCTCCGCCTCCCCCACCACCAAAGTCTCCACCGCCGCCAAAATCTCCACCCGCTCCACCACCGAAATCCCCACCACCGTCTCCACCGAAGGTTCCACCTGCTCCACCACCAAAGTCTCCACTGCCTGCATTCCCTTGCTCTTCGCCTTCATGTTTCCCTAACTCGTAGCCAATCAAACCTCCTGCCGCTGCACCTAAACCACCTGCAGCCCAGGGATTCATACCAGGTCCTTGTTGATAATACCCGGGGCCATAATTGTTGGGCGGATAACCCTGGTTGTATGGCTGCTGATATGGGTTCCCCATTGGATAAGGAGGAATTCGCCTTCGTGCACTCCTCATAAACAACATACCGGCGATCACGATAAGCCCCAATACCAGAAAACCCACTAAACAGAGCGGCAGGAAACTAAAACCACCAGCAGTGTTTGAAACGCCTGAACCATTTCCCGAACCAGTTGACCCACCCAGCGAACTTTGCAATGAGTGAAGAGCAGCGATGGTCGCACCTGTATAGTCCCCACCATGGTAATTACTCTTGAAAGCGTTTACCGCATCGTTATACACACTATTTGCAGTTGACACATCTTTGCCGCCAACTATCGCCAAAAACTTATTGTGTGTATCGATAGCAATAATGATCAAACGCGGATTGTGCGCGTCATTAAGGGTCCGAACAGCTTCTTGATTGAATACCGATTCTGAACCCGTGAAGTTGTTCATGGTGTAAATGTTGACGGGGTACGGCAGATTCGCTGCCTCACTTTGCACCTGACTTGTATTCAGCACACCCGCCTTATCGGAAATGTTTACTGTATCGGCCAGGGCTCCTGGCGTTGTAAGAAGCAGCAGACAGAATGCTGCAAGCGTAGCAATCAGGCTTATCCAGAGTCTGCGCCTGGGAGCTTTTGCGTCTCTACTAAGCATATAGTTCTTCCTTTTGTTCGACTATTCTGACATAACTGATCTTCCCATCTACCTTCATCAACACATCAAAACGAAATGAACGAATGTAACACCCGGCAATAGGGTTAGTTAACGCATACCTGACAGGTAACCTATAATATCTACGATATCACATCCTCTAAGTTGTTTGGTATCTTCGCATACCTTTCACATACTCTAAGCACGATACAATCTCTATAAACGTTGATAGTGCATACAAACAAAACCGGAGAATCGCAATGCGACCCTCTAGCTCCTTCAATGGATCACGCCGCAATAGAATCGTGTATAGCATTCACCCAATTCTAGAAGATCCTCCTTGTCATGCTGAGCGCAGCGAAGCATCTGGTTCGATGGGTCGAGATGCTGAGCGCAGCGAAGCATGACACTATAACGATTGCAAATTACTCCTAAATGATCTATAATACTCTCAATTACATCTAATTTATTTCTAATACTAAGAAGGTATCCATGGAACGCATGATGACGACGGAAGAAGTCGCAGAACTACTGCGGATTGATGCAGTAACTGTAAGACGACTGGCGACGCGCGGAGAATTGATCGCGTATCGTATTGCTGGCGAATACCGATTCACTCCAGCGGGTGTGGAAAGCTTCGTTGAGAGCCAACGGATTAAAGTCAACATGAAACCAGGGCCAAAGCACCCATTGGCTAAATTCACTGAGCGAGCCATCAAAGTATTGTCGCTGGCGAGTGAGGAAGCATCTCACTATAATCATGACGGAGTTGGAACAGAGCATATGTTACTGGCAATCATGAGCGAGGGTGAGGGGATCGGAGCCAGAGCGTTGAACCGCTTACAGGTACAGCCAGGTGAAGTGCGAGCACAGATCGAAATGTTTCACCCGGCGGGGGAACAGCCAATTGGTGAAGGCCAGCTTGGGATGACACAGCAAGGCAAACAAAGCCTTTGAGCTGGCCGTACAGGAAGCGCAAGCTCTTGGCCATCACTATCTAGGAACAGAGCATCTGCTGCTGGGCCTGTTGTGTGAAGAAGAGGGGCTTGCCAGCCAGGTCTTACTCAACTCAGGTGTTACGCTTGAAAAGACGCGTGAGGTTGTCAAGCAACTGCTCGCGAAAGGGTAACCATAGAGAGCATCTGATCTGGGTAGCTTGTTTTCTTGCTCATGGGAATGTTCGTATTAGACTAGAGACGCGACGGGTTGCGCAGAAATCGAGGTATCTCTCAAAGAGTATATACAACAAACAAGCAAATATAAAATCGTAGTATACTTGAAAATGAAGCAGAAACGAAATCTACGACTGAAAAAAGCTCTGTGTCAACTTATTTCTTGCGGGTCTCGTAACAGGTATGAGTCTGATTGTTCTTTTGAGAAAGCTTCTCAAGTAAATTGAAGAGTAATCATGTAGTTGTGCTAAGGAAGCTGTTTTTCCACTTTTTCGAGGAGGGTATCCAATCCAAACGGCTTGGCGAGGAAATCATCAGCGGGGCATACTTGTCGGATCTGTCTTTCAGTGGCATGCGCGGAGAGCATGATGATGGGAACGTCTTTGGTCTGCTCGTTTGTTTTCAATTGTTTGCAGATGGCCCGTCCATCTTCCTCTACTAGCTTCACGTCAAGAAGAATGAGATCGGGAAGATTGTCTGGTTGTACCTCCTGAAGATCTCTCCCGGTCGTACTGACTCGAACATCGTATCCCTCGAACGCGAGTGCCAGGTGCATGAACTCCAAAATGTTTGTGTCATCATCGACGATCATGATCTGCTTTGCCATTTCTGTGGATTCCTCCTTCCGAGCAGATGATGAATTGTTTCCTGGGCTGATCGGCTAAACGTTCCCACACTCTTACAACACGTATTTTCACTCGTGAAGGATACTCAGCAATACAAGTATTGCTAGAGTAATGCCTATCGTTTTTTCAAGCCGCGCTTTGGTTGCAGCATGTGTTCTGGATGGAGCAGGCAGGTCTCCTGGAACGGGCTGAGTCACTTATGGAGAAGAGAGGGTCTGGATAGTCTTGAGCTACCAACGGCAGCGTCTTCACGTTCTCTCCAGATTCTTTTGCGGATGCTTATGGATATATGGACTTACGTGTTCTTCTTCCGCTCCTTCTCCTCGATGACTGAGGAGACATGCTCGTGAGATGCCAGGAGTTGCTTCACGCTGGCTCTCAAGTGGTCGAGGTCGAATGGCTTGTAGATCACGTGAACGCCCTGGGAGACGAGATAGCCCTCCTGCTCGCGCACAAGATCAAGAGCGGCGGTGCAGACGATGACAGGAATAGTGGCCGTCGATTGCTGCATTTTGAGCATTTGGAGCATCTGTAGACCAGTCTTTTCATCACCAAAGACCAAATCCAAGATTATAAGATCGGGGTTGATTTGTTCGACTTCTTTGATGCGCTGCATTGGAGTGCCCGCCAATACAACCTCATATCCCTCTTCTTCTTCCAGAAACATACGGAACAATTCGAGGATTTCTTGCGTGTCATTCACCACGAGAATGCGAGCCGCCATTGTCTGTCACCTTTCATACTATTCCTCTGCTTATAGAAACTCTGTCCTCCATACTATTTCATTGTTTATATCAAATTTTCCTATTCTCTGCAACACGTTAGAAAGCGAAGCCTACAAGAAGGCTTCCGTCTCGTGATAGCCTCTGATGACGCCTCGCCTCTTTCTCTCTCACCACGACTGACTGATTGCCTGCAATGTGAGCTTTGCTTGTTCCATTCATGCTCAGTATGGAATATAATAGGAAAAGCGTATTGAAACACGTATCACCGAACCCCACGAGAGCCAATCTCGCTTGACGCGCGCTTTGGCCAGTGAATTCCAAGTATGGAGGAGTTTTTGATGCTGACGGAAAAGACCAACGACACTCAAGCCAAAGCCTTAGAGTACGACAATCAGACCTTGCAAGATCAGAATCAAGTGATACAGACAGAATGCCTAGTGCTCAGAAAGCACTACCAGACCTTGTACGAGCAACATCAAGCATTACTCGAATGCTCTCCTATCAGGCAGGGGCAACATTCGGGCACAGCAGCGTATCGCCAAACGCTGCAAGACTATCGCCAATCCCAACAAGAGCACCGGCGATTGATCCAGCAATTTCGACGAACGTTGCACAAACACCTCACCATCACAAGGAGCTATCGAGGCAACCAAAACAGCCGAATACAAGCAGGTCGACCGCTCATACGAAAAACCATCCTGCTTGGGGAAGGCAATGAAAAGGACGCCGCTTTTCTGAGGGAAAGCGTGCAACAAACAAGTGCTCATCGCGTTTTCCTGGCCGCTGATAGTATTCAGGTGCTTTGTCTGCTGCAAAACGTACACATTGACTTGCTGGTACTGGACGACGGATTGACCCCGCTTCCTGGCATTGAGCTGTACCACCACCTGCATTTCATGAAAGGACTGGAAGCTCTTCCAACCGTCATCATGAGCGCCTGTTTCAGCCCTCTGCTCCAGGAAGAGCTAGCGCACTACCAACTCATTGGACTAGAAAAACCCATCAAGGTAGAGGCACTCGTGAGGGCCATTGACCAGCTTCTGGTCTAGGCAAGCTGCTCCTCTTTGATCCGACGATCAGCTTCATCGACCCGCATATCACGGTCGTGTTCCCCTTTCCTGAAACCATACCGGAACAGGAAGTTGCTCGACATATTGAAAGTGTGCTGCACCACTGGACAGCTTGTGAGGTGCATCTCTATGGCTTTGAAAAGTCGTGGGATCACTGTCTGTTTCTGAGTGTCACAGAAGGGAAAGCAGAGTTCATTTAACTGTGTAGTGCGTTTTAAGCACGGTTTTCTACCCACTGTGAGTAAATTTACTCTCACCAGGCCACGCTTTTTTCTTACCTCGATAGTGGCTCAAGTTGACTTCAATGTTTCTTTTGGCCACATGATCATTAATGAACTATATAACTCCGTAAACCAGACTCTGTTATACCCATCCACCACGAGTCCATCATATGCACTACTATTCTCATCACCAAGAGTCTTATCCACTACGTGTCCAGTTTTCGGGTTCAGGTAGCCAACACGTTGACTCAGCGTATCATCGAACCAGATATCTCCCTGTGTATCGACAGCGATACCAGAGATATGTGTTCCACAATTCGTGCAAATGTCAGTAGAGAGCGAATACGATTTACTGCGTCCAGATGCAGGGCTGTATTCGCCAACACTTCCACTAAAGGCTTCACTGTACCAGATATTGCCCGCCTGGTCAGCCGTAATCAGATGGGGCTGTGCAGTAGTTACCTTATGTTCCGTAATCCTAATCCTTCCAGAAGGCGTGGGTATCAAGCTTCCAATGCGTCCTACCCCCTCGCTATTCTCAGTAAACCAGATGTTCCCTCGAGGATCCCTGGTAATTCCATAGGGATCACTGTTAAGCGTCGGAATCGGATTCACAACGAAGGTGTGCGTGTGAGGGTTAAAAAAGCCGATGCAGTTTGCCTCGAACTCGGTAAACCAGAGATTTCCAGAAGCATCAAAGGTCAAGTCAAAGGGAGCACTACCTTTCAGCACATTCCACTGGCTCCAGATCGTGTTCTGCGGATCAAGTTCACCGATCGCATCGCTGTTGGGCTCGGTGAACCAGACATGACCTTGTGCATCTACAGCCACGAAAACGGGGTTCGTATACCCCGGCGGCTCCTGGAAATGCTGGATGAACTTCCCATCCAAAAGATCATATTCGCCAAGTAATCCAGCAGTTGTCGTGTTACACGTAGGCAATGGTTCACATCCTGCCCCTGGTTCTGCAACCCACACAACTTCGTGTAGCGAATCAATGGCAATTCCCCAGGGAGTTGCAGCAGTCATTGCCTGGCTAGTATGCATGAGCGGAAGACGGTTGATGGATTTTGTTATGATCGCTCCAGATTGCTTCTTTGGCGCAGGGGTCTGAGTGATCGGAGAAGGATGTGCAAAGAGTGTGAACAGGGAAGCCACATAAAACGTCCCACCGACAAGTATTGCAAGCACTACAAACACTGCCGTGGCGATGAGTCTCCTCTTCCGGGGTGATGTATCAGTCGATTGTCCATTGTGAATTCCTTTCATCACAAAAACACCTCATAATCTTTAGTTCTGAAGGGTACACAAATGACTGCGCTTTACAGTGGATCAAGTTTAATAATATCTCGAATTTTTCAGAATATCACAATAAACAGTATATATTTCTCACTCAAGCACTTTGTAGTACCTATTTCTCACAGTATTTTTGGTTATTCCACGGTCTGCTTCTGGCATTATGCATTCTCATCCAGAGAGCAACAAGAAGTTGACTGGTATGAAAAGTGTAGGACGGGAACGTACCATTGTCGGACTGGAAGCAGCATTTCGAGAGGAAGATTAGGAGGAAGTCGGAACTCAAAGCATCAACAACTTGTTTACACATATTTCCTTTCAATTTCAGCAAAAAAAGCCTTGAATAGGAGTAAAAATTCTGTTTCACTCAATGTAATTTCATCCCCGACTTTGTATTTTAACACCAAGCATACACTATTTTTACCTCTCAATCCGTGTCTTCTTTCTGGCAAGTATGCCATTTCTATGAAGCGCCATTTGGAGCAATATGGCATGTTCTGTTGTTCCCTCCCGCGCGATCAACTCCTTTACGACTCCCTATTGCGTATCCAGGCCGAGACGAGCGCGGGGAGTCGTGCGACTCCTCCTGTGCTTGTGACCTCCTCACGCAAGCGTGCAGCCAGGGTCTCGATCCTGATGTCCTCTGAGGTGGCGATGCCAAACTTCTGAAGCACGGGTAGGAGATCACGCACGACCCCTGCCAACACTTCGTAGCCTGCCCACTTTGAACCAGCACCAATGGCTGCCTCGTAGCGCAGATGCGGAGGAGGAAACCCGGCAGCCAGAAACGCGCTGGAAAGTTTCATCCCCATCCGCGACTCCACCCTAACCCGTTGGAAGGCCTGAGTACACCAATTCACTGCTTGTTCCCAGAGTGGGGAAGCAGGCAGGGTGGCATCGCTTTGAGAGGGAATGTCATGCTGGTGATCTCTTAGCCGGTCACGGTCAACTCTACATATTTTGTAACAACCGCACCAGCAATAATGGTTGCCTTACGACTTGTTGACGGCAAGAGGCGCTTGGTAGTTATCAGAAACCCGGCGCTGATTTGTCCCGCAGGAATAGTAACCGAAGGTGGTACGGTTGCTACAGATGACTCACTACCGGGCAAGGGAAAATGTGTCCCTGGCTCTACCGCTGCAAGGCCCACTACGGTATCTGTTGGTACAGCCTGCACCAGGATGACCGTCCCATGGCTTACACTCCCTCCTTGGACCGTGGCAGGTAAGACGGAAAGACTGTGGAGGATGCCCGCGATAATCTTTGGCTCTACTGTCAATGTCGCGTACGCTGATGTTCCAGAATAGCTGGCCCAGATCTCGGCATGAGCAGTTATAAAAGGTACCTGAATTTGGGGGGTCGATATGATCACGAACCATGACGGGTGATTCTCAGGGATAGTCAGTTGAGCTGGAACAGTTGCAAAGCCTGGAGCGGCACTCATCAGGTCCACCAGAACCGGGCCAGATTTGGAAGGGTGATCCAAGGTAACGATCGCAATGGAGCTATCCCCGCTCACGACCGTGTCAGGGGATAAGACGACTTTGGAGACAGCCGGTGGCACCACCTCAACAGAGGTAGGAAGGGATTTGCCTGCATAGCTAGCATGGATGTTCACAAATTTGGGTGAAAAGGGAAGAGGGATGGCCGTTGTTTGCACGAGGACACTCGTTACCATGGAACCAATGGGAATAGTGACTGTGAAAGGGACAGTAACCAATGCGGGATCATCACTGGCTAACTGAATGATCACCTCAGCCTTTGCGGGCTTATCGATTGATATGAGTGTCATTGAGCTATAGCCACATGTTATCTTGTTTGGAGAATAGAACGTAGCAAGATTGGGGAAAGGATAAAGGTTGTCGCTGACAGGATTGAAAGGTGTTCCTACTGGGAAATGCGAGTTCAGGGAGGTGATAAAGGGAGTCCAGCCATCCGCGTTCCCGGTCAGGTTTGTATACGTTTTGGCAAGTGTATTACCGGCCTTTGTTATGATATCGTGCAAAGAGAATCCCAGTTGTGATTGCAGATAGTAGATGAAAAGAATACCGCAACCAAAGCTCACGAAGTTTCTATCGGTGTTCTCATTATGATTGACCCAGTCGGCCCTTGGTGAGTTGAGCCACTGGTCAATTCTTACGCCATAACCGCCATTGACGGTAGCTGTATAATACCCCTCAGGGTGCAAAGTAGCTTCGCAAACAGTTGAGAGTGCCTCCCCCATGCTATTGCCTGCCACCCAGGTAGTAACCCCAGTTTTCTGATTACGGTAGTCCATCAATATTTCGGCCATCTCGGCAACAAAGACGGCCCTCGTTGCAGCATCTCCGTCGGATGCACCGGTAAATGGGACAATATTGATCTTATTGTCGCCCCGATATCCAAAGTTATCTCCCAGACCAGCAATCGTGTCGATCACTATCGTGACACGATTCGTTGGACCAAATCCTCCGGAAACGCCAAACATGCTCTCCAAAACCACAAGATCATCTTCACAGGTTGCGGCAAGGGCATTGGCATGCGCGATCGCGGCTGCTTTATCGGCTGCATTAAGACCATCAGCATAATTGTAACTGAAGTTTGTTGTTTGTGTAACATTTGCCATAGTAATTGTTCCCTCTCTTGTCAAGATCAAGATTATGAGCAGGTGATGCAGGAAAACTGTAAGACTTTTCTTTGCTTAGTTCACCTGCAAGCCAGAATGAGCTGAAGCGAGAGTAAGAAGATGCTCTGCTTCTTTCTTACAGGCAAGTGTACTCATTCTCAAGCGCCATACCATGCGCAAGATTACCCATCTTTGTCGTCGAGTGAAGTCGTAATCGGAAAGCGCAGTAGAACTATAGAGTTTTCATTGCGCCATCTGCTTGTTATGAAACAGCCTCTCAAGCCAACCGTTAGAAGGCTTATGTGTTAGAAGGAAGAACGTTATATCTGGCAAAGCACAGGATGGACTATTTGAAGCATATGTATATCAAAGCAATGCGAATATGGCCCAACAGGCTCATCTTCGTCCTGTAGAAATATCTTTTGAAGGCCGCATTTTTCGCTTTCCCACGGATGTGAAAATGTGCTATAGAATAGAAGTGATGGGGGATGGTGTGCCCTGGCTTCGCGCTGCGTCCTAACAATACATCAGCCTGTTGAAAAGTCCCAAAAATGGGTTCAGATTCCATTGACCCAGCAAACGAGCATGAGAGAGCAGGGCTTCTGACAGGAAAGGTTTGGCACTTACGACATACTGATTGATAAGATATAATGCGGGAGGAGGTCGCCCCTCCATTCACCCTTTCTACTAGTTGTTTCGATCTTTGCGCCATGGTGTGTCTGAGCGGCGCATCCAGCGACCGTTGAAGTTTACGAAGTTGTCCTCACGATTGAAGAAGGAGTCTGTGAGGTCGCATTCTTCCCAGATGTCGGTTTCGCCCGTTTCCTGTCTCAATGTCTGTACGAGGTGGTTGATGATTGCAGGGCCGTTGTCGAGGTCTACGCCTGGGAAATGTTCCGCGTCGATATCTCCCTCGTACTCTACGAGTTTTCCCTGCCTGTGTCCGCGCAATATGTAGTAAATATACATCGTTTCCTCGCTGTTTCGTACACGTCCACCCCAGATCACGATTGCTGTGCAGCAACAGCATTTTCAAGCAGTGTTCGTAAGTCAGGAGCTTCAATATCGCTCGCTTCCATGATCTTGATATAGCGGACATGTTTCTCAGTGCCTTTCAGCATCCCTTCTGGATCACGCAACTCTCTCCCTTTCCCAAACATCAAGATCACATGCGATGTATAGGGGGCGATGACACACATGATGTCTGCCCATTTGGGACTGAGACCATAGCCAATCATCTTGTCAGATGCATCGACTAGTTCCAGCACATTTGGTATGACCTCAAACACCAGTGCGCGAAGTTTCCACGCGAGATCGCGCACCTCAGGAGGGTAGGATGCTAAAAATGCTTGAACCTCTGTCTCCATCTCGCCTCCTTCGAGACTTATTCTTTCTCATCTCCTGAAAAACTGAGTTACGAGCACTTATGTTATATCATTCTGTCTGACGTTTTTCAACAGCCTGTTGCGCTTATGAGAACCTAAGCGCAACAAAGTAACATTCGGGGTGAAAATGTAAGAACTATCCTATAGAGACGCAAAATACACTTCAACTTCTCTGATCTTGTTTCCTTCAATTCTAATGTATTCCGTGTTCCGAAATGTAATACCATCCTTTAGCTCAGCTTGGTAACGTACAAAGGCTTCGTTCCCTTGTACAAATAACTTCTCGATCTGATGAGTGTGAAAGTGCATACTCCCTGGAAAACATCTCTCAAAAAAAGTCGCCTTGTTAATGTGGTCATCGCGCGGACTGGTAAACGTGAAGTCATCACTCAAGCCCTCTTCTAACGTCTTCCTATCTTGTGCTAAAAAAGCAGCAAAACACGTGCGTACCAAGTCTGAAACGGTGTCCTGTTGCATCATTGACCTCCTTTCCCATAAGTATGGTCTGTCGCTCCTAAAAAAACAAGTCTTAGGGTAAAACCCGACAAACACGGGGAGAGCCTTACAGCACTATAAGCCAGTTTTTGGAAGGTTGTTTTTTTGTACCTGACAATTAATGCTATGGGGTAAATTTTGAGCGGGTTTATAGTGATTTTGAATTTTTTTGAGGCTGGCGTACCAGAATGCACCAGCGTGTTGAAAAAGTCGCAATGGCAGAGGCCTAGAGGATCAGATCACCCGCGAAAGTCACTGAAACGAGCAGTAGGTCACCCTCACCGTAACGACATCAAAACAGAGGTATGGTATGATGCTAGCAAGATGACCATCTCTCCTGGGAGTTGTCACGTTCGCGCTTTGTGGTGAGCATCGGCCCAGTGCTTGAAGAGGAACAAAAGGAGTCCACCGATGAACCTTCCGTCTCGATCGACCCAGGCAGACATGAGTGCTGCCTTGCCCCATGCATCCAATACGCGCTTGCAGAGGCCCTGGCTTCCGCTTCTCCGCCTCGCCTGGGTACTCCTGAGCCTGCTCACCTTCAGTGTTTTCATTGCGAGCCTACCGGTGTACTTTGCGGGTCAGCAGACCTCGTACCCCGTGGGCTATGCTATCTTCTTACTCGCCTTGGGGGTCGTTATTGCCTTGATCTGGTTCCTCGTCGCTCTGCTGATCTTCTGGCGCAAATCCAACGATTGGATGGCCTTGCTGGTCGCCTTTGTGTTGGTCACACAAGGTGCCAATAGCACGATCAGCCCGTTGGATACGATCCCCTCCATCTGGCAGATGCCAGCCAAGATCGAGGGCGTGCTTGCCTTCGTCTTGCTGTTCCTGGTTTTCTCCCTCTTCCCCACCGGGCGGTTTGTGCCGCGCTGGATCAGCTGGTGTGCTGTGCTATTTCTTGGATGGCAGGTCGTGTGGAGCTGGGACCTCTTGCCTGATGGCTCCGTTCTTCTGTATATTCTGGTCTGGTACGGCTTTCTGGGCATCTTCGTTACCTCTCAACTCTACCGCTACCACTCGGTCTCCAATGCAGTCGAGCGGCAGCAGACCAAGTGGATCGTCTTCGGCGTGACCGGGACCTACCTGATCGAGTTAGGCATTACCGTCGGGTATGCCTTCTTCTCATCACCCCTGCCAAACGGGTCCCTGGGTGACTTGATCCTCACCCCGCTTGG
>WNGE01000569.1_pt1 | contig 82731 bp, 77 predicted proteins | sample 5400651 | NCBI WGS metagenome assembly WNGE01 (sample SAMN13153370, study PRJNA577476) | soil metagenome | isolation source: 60 cm soil or saprolite under grassland replicate 2 | place: USA:California | collected 2016-06-15 | reverse complement strand
CGCCCAGTACCGGCGGGCGGTCACTGGGGTGGCGGCGCACGTGACGACCGGCCCCCTCACGTGGAGCGCGTTCGGCAGCCTGACAGCGCAGGCGTTGCGCCAACTGCAGCTGCGGGGCGCGGGCATTTCCGGGCCGTACCAGCTGGCCGCCGACATGGTGCCGGGCACGGAGTACGTGCGTGTCGAGACGCGCGATCGCGCGAATCCGGAGCGAGCGGTGGCGACGCAGGCTCTCGTCCGCTTCGTGGATTACCAGATCGACTACACGGGCGGCGTCGTGCTCTTCAAGCAGCCGATCCCGGCGACCGACGCGGACGGCAATCCGGTGTTCATCACGGTGACGTTCGAGGCGGCGAGCGGAGCGGAACAGCATCTCGTGGCCGGCGCCCGGGCCGCGCTCGACGTGCGCCAACTGGTCGGGGACGGGCTGCGGCTCGACTCGCTGCGCATCGGCGTAACGGCAGTCAACGCCGAGCAGGCGATCAACCGCTACCGGCTGATCGGTGGAGACGTGCGGTTGTTCCGCACGGGGGCGCTGGATGTGGGCGGCGAAGTCGCGTACGCGGAGCTCGGCGACTCCACCGGTCTCGCGACGTCGGCGAAGGCGAGCTACAGCCTGTTCGGCGGGACGCTCACGTTCGGGGCCAGCTACATGCACGTGGGGCGTGAATTCACGAATCCGTCCAACGTGGCACTGCAACCCGGCCTGGCCGAAGCGAGCCTCCGGACCGGGCTCAAGCTCGGGGCGACGGAGCTGCGGGCCGAGCATTCCCACGAGGAGTTTGCGCTGCAGGGCGTCGATCGCGAGCACACCCGCGTGGGGATCGTCCAGCGCCTCGGCGCCGGCCTGCAAGTCGACGGCGGTGTGGCGAGCGATCACGTGAGCGGAGCCAGCATGGCGCCGAGCGACGTGACCGCGGCGGACCTGCGAGCGAAGTGGAGCGCCTCGCCCAAGTTCCAGATTTGGACCGAAGCGCGGCGTCACCTCAGCCTGTCAGGGCCGGAACTCTCCCCCGAGCTGTGGGGCGTCGGCGCCAGCTATCAAGTTGCGCCCACGCTCTCGCTCGAGGCCAGCGAGCGCTACGTCTCACGACCCGATAGCCAGAAACAATACTCGGTCACGAGCTTCGGCATGCGGGCGGACATGGGTCACGGAACGCAAGCCTGGGGAAGCTATCAGCTGACTGGCGGCGTCAGCGGCGCGGGCAATGCGGCGATCATCGGACTCCGCAACCGGATGCAGATCACCCCGGACCTCGCGGTCAATGTGCTGTTCGAGCGCCGCCAGGGAGTCGGTCGCGCCTCGGTCGCCGACCCGGTGCGCGCGCTCCCGTTCCTGCAAACCGAAGCCGATTACTGGTCCGCCGGTGCCGGCCTGGAACTGCTGCCCAAGGGTGCGCCGTATCGCTTGACTGCCCGCGGCGAGTACAAGGATGGGACGCTGCAGTCCACCCGGCTGGCCACCGTTGCCGGTGACGTCGCGTTCGCGTCCTCGCTCGCGCTGCTGACGCGGCAGGAGTATTCGCAGAATGCGCTGCCGGGTGTGCCGTTGTCCCGCCGCCTCTCGAGCTTGTGGGGCCTGGCGCTGCGGCCGGCGCACACCGATCGGCTCAACATCCTGGCCAAGTTCCAGTGGAGCGACGACCGGAATCCCGTGGGTGGCGGCGTGTTAGTCGCACGCGGAGAAGAGCGTAAGGCGATCGGAGCCGCGGAGCTGATCTGGACGCTGCGGCCGGCGTTGGAACTCTCTACGCGCTACGCCGTGCGCCGCACCGAAGCCGCGCGGCTATATCCTGACGGCACGCCGCAGACGCTGACCGCCTGGGCAGACTACGTCGGCGGGCGCGTGAATCTCGACCTCAATCCCTGGGTGAGCCTGCGCAGCGATGGGCGGCTGCTCATGGAGCGCACAACCGGAGCGACGGCGTGGGATGGAGCTCCCGCCGTAGTGCTGCATCCCGTCGCGGCCCTGGAAATCGCCACCGGCTACCGGTTCGGCAATCTGAGCGATCCAGATTTCTCGGTGCGTGGCGGGCACGGCGCGTTCGTGACGCTGGCCGTGGCCGTGACGGAAAAGCTGTTCCCCACCGCAGCCGCATTCTGGCGGTCCCGATTCTGAGCTGAGCTGGCAGCCGGCGTCGATTCGGGATATCTTCGGTAGTCTCCCACGTTGGGCTGCTCCATGCGTCGCATTCTCCTCGCCGATGCTGACGCGTTCTACGTCGCCGTCGCGCGCGCCGTCGATCCCGACGGCGCGGGAAAAGCGCCCCTCCTCATCGTCGGCGGCTCGCGCGACAGTCGCGGCGTTGTCTGCTCCGCCTCCTATGAGACGCGGAAGTTCGGCGTGCGCTCGGCGATGCCGATCGCGCGCGCGCTGCGGCTCTGCCCCGACGCGACGTGCGTCCCCGTCCCTTTCAAGGCGTGCGTTCAAAAGAGCGCCGAGATCCGGCAGTTACTCCATCGGTACTCCCCGATCGTCGAAGGCGCGAGCATCGACGAGTGGTATCTCGACATGACGGGGACGGAAGGCGTCTACCACCACGAGCCGCTCGCGGCGACCGCCGAGCGCATCCGGTCGGGGATACGCGATGCGACAGGACTCACGCTCTCGATCGGTGGCGGAACGAACAAGCTGATCGCCAAGATGGCGGTCGATCGGGCCAAGCCCAGTCGCGGCGGCGATGGCGTACTCATCATCGAACCGGGCTCGGAAGCGCCGTTCCTGCGTTCCTGCACGCTCGCCGACATCCCGCTCGTGGGCCCCAAGTTCCAGGCACGCCTGGCGGCGCACGGCCTGATCACGATCGAAGACGTGTTGCGGCACGACCTCGCGACGCTCGGGAAATGGATGAGCCAGCGCGAGGCGAGCTGGCTGTGGAATCGCGCCCACGGCAGCGACGACGGCACGGTCGCCCATCGCGTCATGAATCGAGGGATCAGTCGCGACGAGACCTTCGGCAAGGATCTGCGCGAGGACGAGGAGATCGAGCGCGAGCTGTTGCGGCTCGTGACGCGGGCCACGGCCGACATGCGCGGTGATGCCCTCACGGCGCGCACCGTCGCGGTGCGACTGCGTGATTGGGACTTCAAGACGCGGTCCGCCCAGCGCACGTTGCCCGATCTCGTGATATCCGATCGCGTGATTTTGAAAGTCGCACACGAGCTGCTCACGAGCTTGCGAACGGCGCGGCGCGTGCCCGCGCGGCTTGTGGGTGTACGGCTGTCAGGATTGGCCCCGGCGAAATCCGCCGACCAACTCTCGATCCTGTCCGAAGAGACCGATCGTGATCGTGGGTTGTCGCGCGCAGTCGATCGAGTGCGTGAAAAGTTCGGACCAAAAAGCCTGATGCCGGGCGGGTTGAACCCGAAGCCTTAGACCCCGGCCCTCAGGAGCCGCGCGAAATCCTGGAGCTCGGGCATGCCGAGGTCGGACACCACCCAGTACGTATAGTCGGCGGTCGTCCAATGGAGCAGGTGATAGCCCTGGCGCGTGCGCAGCGCGGGGCCGTCCGTTCGTGCCGTCGCGGGCCACAGCATGACGTTGATGATGTGCTGGCGCCGGCCGTAGATGAGCGCCGCCACCGGCCGCCCTCCCACGTAGTCCAGACGTCCCCCGATCAACGGATATCCCTGCCCCGGGAAGTCCAATACCGGCGGGGAGTAATCAAGTTTGCCATTGAACCACGGCTTCACCGTGTGCTGGTCCGACGAAAGCACGTCGGTCAGGTGACCGGGCATGAGCGAGCGCACGTGGCTGGCGAGCACCTGATCCGCGAGCGCCGTTTCTCCAGCACTGCGCAGGCCCAGCCACCAGCCGCCCGCCGTGACGGCGGCGAGGGATGCCGCCAGGGCCAGCCACCGCGCCACCCGCGCCGGCACGAAGCGACGACCCGTTCCCGCCCCTGCTTCGCGCACTGCCGCGCGCACGCGACGGCGCAGGTCGTCAGGCGCCTGGAGTGGCGGCATCTCCCGGCGAATCGCGACGCTGAGCCGGCGCTCAAACTGCGAGTCGGTCACGGCACCGGCTCCTTTCCGGCGCGGACGAGGGCGCGCCGCAAGCGCTGCCGCGCCCGGGACAGCCGGGACATGACCGTCCCAACCGGCGCGCTCGTGATGTCGCTGATCTCCTGATAGGATAAGTCCTGGATCTCGCGCAGCACGATCACCTCGCGAAATTCCGCGGGCAATTGCGCGACTGCTTCGCGCAATCGGTCGCGTGTTTCTGTGCGATCGAACTCCACCGCCGGGTCCTCATCCGCCACGCCTTCGCTATGCTGTTCCTCGTCGAAGACGGCACCGGCATCGGCGCCGCGCCGCTGTAACCAGGAGTGGGCCGCGTTGCGCACAATCGCGAGGAGCCACGCCCGGCCGTCGCGCGCATCGGCGCCACGGAATCCGCCGAAATACTTCACCGCGCGCAGGGCGGCATCCTGCACGACATCCTGCGCGTCCTGCGTATCGCCGGTCAGATAGCGCGCCAGCGTGAACGCGGCGTCGAGATGCGGCAACACCACCGCCTCGAACCGCTCGAGCTCGTTCGGCTCCAAATCGGCTCCTTCGTGTCTAGACATGGCGCGCGTCTGGAATATTCCCGGGAATAACAACGGCGCGAGACGTGTCATGGCTCCCGACGCTGGCACCTTCTTTCTCTCAGCATGGAGGAGAGCATGTATCTGATCGCGACGCTTATCGGGCTGTTGTTCGCCCCCACACCACCGACTCAGGTCGATGTGCGACTTTCGGAATGGAACATCGCATTGTCACAAAAGACCGTCGCCCCGGGCCCAGTGACCTTCGTCGTGACGAACGCCGGCACCATCCCGCACGCGTTCGAGGTCGAAGGTCGAGGAATGGAACGGGAGACCGGCACGATCCAGCCGGGCACGAGCGTCACCCTGACGCTCACGCTCACGGCCGGGACCTATGAGGTGTATTGCCCGGTGGGTGGCGACTCCCACAAGAAGCTCGGCATGGAGACGGAGCTGCGCGTTGCTGCGCCGCAGAGCGTGGAATCGATGGGCTATGACCACGCCGCCGCAGCTCCGGGGGCAACCGCCATGCGGGTCACTGGCGGCGGGCGCGTGATTCAGATTCTCCCCGGTCCGTTCCCCTTCGCCGACAGCGCCGCGCCTGTCCTGCCGCAATTCGGCGACGAGCGGGAGGGACTCGAGTCACAGGTACAGAACGGCCCCTACTCCAACAACGTCGCCGCGATTTCGGGAACGTTCACGTTCAGCGCCTGGGACAAGGGCGCGGTAAGGGATTCAGTGGACGGCGTCGCGGAATTCGTGACGCAGGACGGCGCCCGTTGGAAGCTGCTGCTGGATCGCGTGCAGACGCGCGACGTGCCCCATCACCCACGCTTTGGCGGCGTGATCTTCGGCCTTTACTATCACGGTAACACGGCAGTGCACACCCCGCTCGTCCCGACGATCAACAGCACGGTGGCGCTATGGGCGTTCGGGCATCTGTACAGGAACGACACGTTGATCAGCGACAACGTCGCGGTGCATGTGATGCTCTTGTCGCGCACGCGCCGCGCTGGCGATTATGCATTGGCATGCTGGGACTGCTCGCGCAATAAGATCGAGGAGCTGCAGCTGCAGATCCTGCCGGGCGCGGGCGAGCCAGCCCTCGCGGCCCCCGGCGGCTTCCTATTCGTCAACTGGGAGAAATCGGGCGGTCGGGTCATCGCAAGCCGATGAAGACCTTCCTGCACCTCTACATCCTGACCGCGCTGGCACTGGCTCCTACAGCGGTGCCGGCGCAAACGGGCGCTGACCACGATTCGATCGTGTACCTCCTTGCGCCCCCCCCCGCGAGCCGGCTCGACGTGCGCACCGGCAAAGCCGGCCTGCTCGGCTTCGCCGGCCATGAGCATCGGATCCGCGCGCGCAGCTTTGCGGGACGTGTCGTCTTGTATCCCGATCAGCCCGCGCTATCACACGTCGTGATAACGATCGCGACGGAGAGTCTCGCGGTGCTGACACCCCCGGACACTGCCGAGATCCGCAAGGTGACTGCCGCGATGCGAGATGACGTGCTGGATGTGGGGGACTACCCCGAGATCACATTCATCTCGCGCACCGTCGAGCGCAGCGGTGACACGCTCCACCTGTTCGGCGCGCTCACGATGAAAGGCAAGACGCAAGACGTCGCACCGGTGGTGCGAATCAGCCTGGTGGGGGATACGCTGCGCGCGTCTACGGTTTTCACGGTCAAGCAGACGGATTTCGGAATCCGCCCCTATCGCGGCGGACCCGGGGGCACGGTGCGCGTGGCGGATACCGTAACATTCGACATCGACGCCGTCGCGCTGCGGCGGCGCTGACTCAATTCGAGCCGGCGGCCCTCGCCGTCGCGGGCGCGGGATTCGTGATGAAGCGCGCCACGTTCTGCTTCAGCTCCGCGAGCGCCGGCTCGTACAGATACATCATGTGTCCGGCGTCGTAATACTTGAGCGTGATGTTGTCGCGCAAATCAGGCGACAGCCCCTGGAGGTGGCTCACGGTATACTCGGTCGCGAAGAACGGCGTCGCCAGATCGTAATAGCCATTCTCGATCTCGATCCGCAGGTGCGGGTTCGTAACCAGCGCCTGCGTGAGCTCCGAGCCCACGTACGTCGTCGCGGCCCAGCCGCGCTGCCCTTCGCGCGCCCAGCTCCATTGCACACCGCCGCCCATCACGTAGCGGTCTTGTGTCTCGAACTTGAGCTCGCCGCGCAGGTACGCGTTGGCGGCGGCCGTGAACGCGCCTGTGACGGCTGCCGACTGGGGATCACCCGGAGCGTTCTCGGTCAGGAGATCGGGTAAAGGCCCTGAGAAGCGCGAATCGAGCCGACCCGTGACGAGGCCACGGTTGCGTTGCAGCTCTGCCATATACTGACGCAGCGGCACGCGCAGGTCCGCCTTGAGCAGGTAATCCTCGGACAACCCGGTGTAGGCGGCCACTTGCTTCGCGACTGCCGCCTTGCGATCTGCCGGGAGCGTCGCGCCCGCCGCGAGAGCGGCGGCATAGTCGCCCATCGCATAGCGCCGCACCTCGGTCAGGAACGCGCCCATGTTCACGGGCGCAGCGATCACCTTGTGATATGCGGCCGTCGCGGCATAACTCGGCAGGTAGAGCACATACGAGAGATCGTGGCCCGGCGCGAACAGCAGCGTTTCGAAATCGAGCACCGACGAGATCAGCACGATCCCATTGAGCGACATGCCGTCGCGTTGCAGCCGGTCCCCCAGCACGGCAGAGCGGGTCGTGCCGTAGCTCTCGCCAATCAGATACTTCGGCGAGGCCCAGCGGCCGTTGCGGCTCACGTACTGCGAGATGAACTGCGCCAGCGCCTTGGCGTCTTCGTCAACGCCCCAGAAGTCCTTCCCCGTGCCTTTGCCGACGGGCTTGGAGAATCCCGTGCCGATCGGATCGATGAACACCATGTCGGTGACATCGATGAGACTGTTGGCGTTGTCCACCATCTGATACGGAGGCGGCGGCGTGGGGGCGGCGTCCGTCGTCACGATGCGGCGTGGGCCGAAGGCACCCATGTGCAGCCATGCCGAGGCCGATCCTGGCCCGCCGTTATAGACGAAGGCGAGCGCCCGCTGGCTCGGGTCCTTGGAGTCGCTGCGCGTGTACGCCGTGTAGTACAGGACGCCGATGGACTCTTCCTTGTCGTTCTTGAGCAACATCGTCGCCGCCGTGGCGCGATAAGGCACGAGCTGGCCGCCGACGCGGATGGTATGCTCGGTTACGGACGACATCTCGTTCGGGATGGGAGTCGGACTCGCCTTCGCAGACGTGTCGCGGTCCGTGGGCGGCGCCGCGGCGTTCGGCCGCTGGGCGTACAGCGGACCGACCAGTATCGAGACCACCAAAACGATCGCGCGGAAACGCATGATGCCTCCTCCGAAGATCAGGAACGGGTCCGAGCTTGCCGGATGCGCAACCACCGTGCCATCACCTGAGCTATCTGCGCGCGCGCCCGGGCGCAAGCGGCAACCTGCGCCGCCGTGGGCGCGAGATCCGCATCCTGCATCGCCATCGCTGCGGCGAGCGCCGCGTTGCTTGCGCTCTCGAGCGTCGGCGGCGGCGTGGGCCTTCCGGGAGGCGCAAAGCCCCGCGGCCGAGGCCGTGGCGCCGGAGCAAGCGACTCCAGCTGGGCCCGCATCGTTCCCGACAGCGAATCGATCCGTGCGCGAGCCTCGCGATACGCCGCGCGCGCACGAGCCGCGGCGTCGTACATCTCGCGTGACAGCGCGGCGAGCCGGTGCAGTCCCACGGCTGGCGTCTTCACGCGTGGGTCCAGCCGCAGGGTGAGCGGTTGCGTGTACGACGTGCCGTCCACGCGCAGGCGGACGAGATAGCGGCCCGGCGGCGCCCACGGCGCCGACGGGGAGTGCTCGCTGCGATGCGGCACGGCGCCCGTGGCGTCGACCTCCCCCCCCCCGCTGCCCGCAGGTTCACGTCGCCGATCGGCTGATAGCGCATGTCCCAGGTGAAGCGATGGAGTCCAGCGCGCGGCGACAGACGTGCCTGCGGCGCCGGCCAATATAGAGGAAGGCCGCAGTCGGTCGCGGAGGGGTCTTTCCGGCACACGCGGTCGTACGAAGCGGGATCGAGGGCTGGATCAGGATCGAGCACCGGGTCGTCGCTCGAATACGACCGCACGACTCGGCCGCCCCCGCCGGTCTCGACGATTTCCAGGGTCACTGGACCGGATGCGTCGGCAGCCAGGGCGTAATCGATGATGGCGCCCGCCGGCGGATTCTCCCCCGCCGGGAGCTCGGGGGGCCACGGCGTGGGCTCGTTGGTGCCGAAGCGGACGCGCAAGGCCGTTTCGGGTCTTATGAGATAGGGTCTGCCGGCGGATTGCGCCCGACGCAGCGTCGCCATTTGCCGCAACGGACTGAGATCATCGAGGATCCAAAAACCTCTTCCATGGGTGCCGGCGATCAAATCGGCATCCTTCACCTGGATGTCTCGCACCGAGACCGCCGGCATGTTGAGACGCAGCGACTGCCACTGCTCGCCATCGTTGAACGACACCCAGACCTGCGCGTCGGTCGCGGCGTAGAGCAGCCCCCGCACGCGCGGATCCTCGCGGATCGAATTGGCGACGGCGTTGGGCGCGATGCCGTTGTCGATCTCGGTCCACGTCCGGGCGCCGTCGTGTGTGCGCCACAAATGCGGGCGGACGTCGTCGATCCGCAGCGTATTCGCGGCGGCGTACGCAGTCCGCGTATCGAAGTGACCCGCTTCGATGTTGAAGATGCGCGTCCACGGCTTGATGGCCGCCGGGGTGACGTTCCGCCAGGTCGCGCCGCCGTTGATCGTCACCTGGATGTTACCGTCATCCGTGCCCGCCCACAGCACGGCGGCGCTCGTAGGAGAGGGAGACAGCGCGGTGATCGCGCCACGCGGAGCCGGCGTCACGGTGCCGGCGTACTTCCCGGCGCTTGCCGGGATGGCCCACGTCGGGCGCGCGAGGTCGGGACTGATGCGGGTCCAGGTCTGTGCGTGATCGACCGACTTCCACACCACGTTCGACGTGTAATACAGCACGCTCGGGTTCACCGGCGACCAGATCAGCGGCATCGTGCGGACGTTGCGGCCGAACTTGTCGCCGCGCGCGGCCGAGTCGGGGCCGACCTGCGCGGTTTGGCCGCTGCGCCGATCGTAGCGCGACACGCCGCGGCGGGCGCTGCCGAACACGACGTCGGGATCGCGCGGATCGGGCGCGGCAATGCCGTACTCCTGGATGTTCGCCGGGTGCCAGTCGTGGAACGTGATCTCGCCGTCGTCGGATCGGCTCGCGACGCAAATCGAGCCCGAGTCCTGCTGTCCACTGCACACGCGATAGGGGAAGGCGTTGTCGGCCGTCACGTGATAGACGGCGGCGGTGGGCTGGGTGTACCAATTGCTCCACGACGAGCCGCGATTGGACGAGATGACGGCGCCCTGATCGGACACGGCGAGGATCACGTTCGAGTCGTCAGGGTGAATCCAAATGCGCTGATAGTCGTCCCCGCCCGGTGAGCCGCGTACCGCCGACCAGCTGTCGCCGCCGTCTTCGCTGCGCCACATGACGATCGACGCGCTGTAAATCACATTCTCATTTTTCGGATCGACGGTGATGGGCGGCAGGTCGCCGCCGCCGATCCGGCCGAGGGGCCGCGCATCGGCCGTCGCGGCCGTGTCCCCGACGACAGCAGCGCCGGGGATGCGCGTGCGCAGTGTCCAGTGCGCGCCGCCGTCACTCGACTTGTAGAAGCCCACCGGCCCTGAGCCTCCGGCCGGATTCACGGACGCCACCATCGCGTAAATCACCTGCGGATTACTCGGCGCGATCGCGATGTTCGCCTCGAGCACCGGAGGCAGGCCGTCCGTGAGCTGCGTCCATGTCGTGCCGCCGTCGCTGGATTTGTAAATCCCGCCCGCACCGGGCCACGTCGAGTCGGGACCGAAGGATGCCGCCTCCCAGAACGTTTGCTGCTGCTGCCAGAGCGCGGCGTATACGGTGTTGGGATTGCTCGGATCGATGCGCACCTCATTCGCACTCGTGTACTCATCCTTGTACAGCACCTTTTCGAACGTGCGGCCGCCGTCGGTCGAGCGGTACACGCCGCGGTCGGCATTCGGTCCATAGGGGTGGCCGAGTGCCGCGACGAAGAGTCGATCGGGATTGGCCGGATCGACGTCGACGTAGGCGATCATCTGTGTCTCGTCGAGACCCAGGTGCGTCCAGGTACGCCCCGTGTCGTTGGACCGATACATGCCGTTGCCGGTCGCGAGATCGGGCCGGATGATGCCGGCGCCGCTGCCGACGTAGATGACGTTGGGCGCCGACGGGGCGACGGCGATGGCGCCGATCGAGCCGGTGGACTCGTGGTCGAACAGCGGCTCCCAGTTGGAGCCGTAGTCGCTCGAGCGCCACAGCCCGCCGTTGTCGAACCCGATGTAGAACACCGTCGGATGCCCGGGCGTCGCGGCGAGGGCGCGGGCTCGGCCGGCGCGGAACGGCCCGATCGTGCGCCAGCGGAGGGCGGTGCTGAGATCAGCAGTCTGTGAACCTGCTCGCGTTGGAACGAGCGCGACGACGCTAAGAGCCAGGATGGAGAATCGCATGCGCGGATTATGCACCGGCCGCGCCGTGCCTGGCTACCCGAAGCTCAGCGGTCTCCGTTTCGCCATGCGACTGCCAGGCGCCGCTGCGCGGCCGCTGCAGCCTCGACATTCTCGAGGTGCACAGTCGGCCGCTCAAAGCCGGCCACGACCACCGTCGCCTCGAACGGACCTGAGGGCCGGCGGACCTGCACGCGGACGGTGTCGCCGAGTCGCAAGCCTTGCAGTTTCGCGCGCAGCTCGGACCAGGTCCGGACAGGTGCGCCGTTCAGCGCCAGGAGCTGGTCACGGCTGTGCAGCCCTGCCCTACCCCAGATACTCGCCGCATTGGTGATGATCAAGCGCAGGCTGCTGTCGCGTTCCGATTCCCAGCCATAGATGCGCAGATCGCGCTCGGGCTCGCCGTTGAAGACCGCCGGCGCCCAGGTGACGCGCGTGCGGAGGCCGATCAGGCCGAGGTAGCGGTCGAAATCGATGGCGCCGGCGCTGCGGACATGGGCATCGAAGAACCGCCCGACATCGCAGCCGCACACCGTCGCTACGGCTCGCTCGATGACGTACGAGTCGATTCTCTCGGTGCCGGCTCGCTCGAACAGCAGTCGCATCACCTCGTCCATCGAGCGCCGGCCGTGGGTCGCGTCGCGAATCATGAGATCGAGCATTGTGCCGGTCAGCTCACCCTGGAGGTGGGTGCTGGCGCTGTAATCGCCCAGCGCGCCAGGCTCGACATTGTAAGCCACGCGGCTGATGGATTCGGCGGAGAAGCGGGCGTACGCGGGGTTGTTGAGGTACGAGCCGATCAGCCGCTCGAGATGAGCCGTGCGCGTCGAATCGTGGACCGGAATGCCTGCCCGCCGCAGCAGCAGATCGGCATAGAACATCGTCAGCCCTTCGCTGAACCAGAGGCTCGACACCGGCGGCTGCGTACGGTAGTCGATATCGCGATACTCGACCGGCCGGATGGCCATGAGGTTCCAGGTATGCACGAATTCGTGCGCCGTCTCCTGGACACCCGCGTTGGGGTCGCGCGCCAGCTCCTCACTGCGCGCACCAAGCGTCACCGAGTTGCGATGCTCGAGGCCGCCGCTGTAGGCGCCATCCGCGAATTGAAACGTGTACTCGCGATACGGCGCGCGGCCGAACAGCGCGATCGCGTGATGAACCAGGCTCCGAATGCCGGAGACAAAGGCAGCGGTGTCGAATGGCGTTGCCTCGGGCAGCGGCCAATACACGACGCGATGGGTGATACCACCCTCGACGAAGCTCCACTGGCGCAAGTGACCCGCGAGGATCGGCGAGTCCTCCAGCACGGCGGCGCTAGGCGCGGTGAAATAGTGTGGATCGCGCGTTGCCGTGAGGCCGGTGGCAATCCGCCAGCTGGCCGGTAACGCAAGCTCCACCAGCACCGTGCTGTCCTCCGAACCCAGCACGTACATGAATGCGTGTGGACCGCCGATGAGCCCGCCGGTCGGCGTGAGGAACGGCCGCCAGGATGCGCGGGGCCCGGCCTCAGCCGGCGGGAGCGCGATTCGATAGCGCACGTTAACCACGCCGGGTGGAGCGACAACCTGCCAGACCGCACTGTCGACGCGAGTGACGGTGGCGCCCTCGGTCTCCACCGCGAAATTCCGCACGTAACGCCAATAGCGATCGTCGTACTCCGGGTGTGCCGCCATGGCGAGGCGAACGGTGTCGGAGGAGGTCCGGAGCCTGATCTCCACGTTCCAGCCGGAGAGATCCGCGCTGTCGACCCGCAGCGTGTATTGGATGGACGGTTTGACGAGCGGGTATGGATGGGGCGGTGCCGCAATGGCGAGCAGGAGTGAGAGAGTTGTTTTCATGGTCTTAGGACAACAGACACCGTGCAAGGGTTTGAATATCGAAAACGACGGTCAGGTTTATCTTTGATTCTCTAATGCCTGTCGCCTGGATTCCTTCCGATCATTACCTCGCCCGCAGCAGGCTGCGCCGCTTCGCGGCAGCGCACGGCTACTCTGACTTCGCGTCCCTGCACCGCTGGTCCGTCGAAGACCTCGACGGCTTCTGGCGCGCCGTCGACCGGGACTTAGGCCTCGTCTGGCGCAGACCCTACCAACGCGTACTCGACTCCTCGCGCGGCATCGCCTGGACGACGTGGTGGCTCGGTGGCCGGATGAACTACGTCGAGTCGGCGCTGCGGCACGATCCCTCGCGCACCGCGCTCATCTTCGAAGGTGAGGAAGGTGCCACGCAGCGGCTCACGTACGGCGAGTTGGCCGCCGCGGTGCGCCGCTGCGCCGCCGGACTGCGCGCACTCGGCGTCAAGGCGGGCGACCGCGTCGGCCTGTTCCTGCCCCTCACCCCCGAGTGCGCGATCGCCACCCTCGCGGTGTCGGCCATCGGGGCGATGTTCACCCCGATTTTCTCGGGCTACGCGAGCGACGCGATTGCGGGGCGGCTGCGCGACTGCGAGGCGAGCGTGCTCATCACCGCCGACGGCTTCCGGCGGCGGGGCCAGGTCATACCGATGAAAGAGACGGCCGATGCCGCGGCCGCCGGCGCGCCGAGCGTGCGCACCGTGATCGTCGTGCGGCGACTCGGCCGGGAGATCCGCCTCGGCGAGCGCGACGTGGCGTGGGACGACATGATGGCCCGCGGCGGCGACGAGTCGTTTGCCGACACATCGCCCGAAGATCCCTACATGCTCATCTACACCTCGGGCACGACGGGCCGCCCCAAGGGCGCCGTGCACGTGCACGGCGGATTCCCCGTGAAAGCGGCGCAGGATCTCGCCCACGTGTTCGATCTCCAGGCGGGCGACATCCTCTGGTGGTTCACTGATATCGGCTGGATGATGGGCCCCTGGCTCATCGCCGGTGGGCTCATCAACGGCGCGACGATCCTGCTGTACGACGGCGCGCCCGATTTTCCCGACGGGGCCCGAGTCTGGTCGATCGTGGAGCGCCATCGGGTGACGCACCTTGGCATCTCCCCGACGGCGATCCGCGGCTTGATGCGCGCCGGCGAGGAACCGGTGCGGCGCCACGATCGCTCGTCGCTCCTGGTGCTCGGCTCGACGGGCGAGCCGTGGAATCCCGAGCCATGGTGGTGGTACTTCGACGTCGTGGGCGAGAAACGGGCACCGCTCATCAACTACTCGGGAGGGACGGAGTGCTCGGGCGGGATCCTCGGCTGCACTACGTGGACGCCGCTCAAGCCGGCGGCGTTCGCCGGTGCCGTGCCCGGCATCGCCGCCGACGTGGTGGATGAGCGCGGCCGCGCGCTGCGCGACGCGGTGGGCGAGCTGGTCATCCGCCGGCCATGGCCCGGAATGACGCGCGGCTTCTGGCGCGACCCGCAGAAATACATCGCCACGTACTGGAGCCGGCTTCCCGATGTGTGGGTGCACGGCGACTGGGCGCGTATCGACGCCGACGGGTTCTGGTACATCGAGGGCCGCTCGGACGACACGCTCAAGGTCGCCGGCAAGCGCGTGGGGCCGGCTGAGGTCGAGTCCGCGGCGACGGCGCATGCGGCGGTCCTCGAGGCCGCGGCGATCGGCGTGCCGCACGAGCTCAAGGGTGAGGCGATCGTCGTATTCGTAGTGTTGCGCACCGGCCACACCGGGTCGGCGGCTCTGGCACGCGAGATCAGCGAGACGATCGTGGAGCGGCTAGGCCGGCCGCTCCGTCCTGCGTCGGTGCAGTTCGTGACCGACTTGCCCAAGACGCGCAACGCCAAGATTCTGCGCCGCGTGATCCGGGGTGCCTATCTCGGCCACAGCGACCTCGGCGATCTCTCCGCCCTGGAGAACCCGGCGGCGGTCGCGCAAATCAAGCTCGCCGCGCCTCCGACCTAGACCCTGCCGCTTGACTTTCCCGGTACATGTACCGATCGTTGTGTCGAGCGAAGTAGCCAGTGACCGACGAAACGAGGACCTGGGGCAACGTCTCCTGGTCCTTTGTTGTTGGTGGTGCCTCGCTCGACCGGCGCCGGAATCACAGTACGCGGCGCATCGCATGATGACGCCGCGCGACGCCGGGAACAGTTTTTAAGGAGTTTCATCAGATGGCACGTATCACCGGTACCGTGAAGTGGTTCAACGACGCGAAGGGGTTCGGTTTCATCACGCCCGAGAACGGCGAGAAGGACTGCTTCGTGCATCACACCGCCATTCAGGCCCAGGGCTTCAAGTCGCTGGCTGAAGGCGAGCGCGTGGAGTTCGAAGTCGTGCAGGGCCAGAAGGGCCCGGCGGCGCAGAACGTCGTCAAGCTGTAACCACCGCGGTACAGCAAAGCCACGGCGCCCTCTTCACAGAGGGCGCCGTTGTGTTTTTCACCGCTCCTGCTGATGCGCCTCCACGAACCACAGCCACTTGTCCACGCCGCGCGAGATCTCGGTCAGGACATCGGCGCTGCCCGCATCCTCGAGGTCGTTCATCTCTTCGATGCCGATGCGGGCCACCCGGCCGAATGCGCTGAGCGCGTCCGACAACGCGGCCACGTGCTCCGCCCCGGTCGCTAACGCGAGCGGATAATCCGGCAGCGTCGAGCGGCCCTCGACCGCTCCCACCGTTCCCTCGGCGATGCCGCCCAGCTGCACGATGCGCTCGGCAATCAGGTCGACGTAGCCTTCGACCGCTTCGTTGATGTCGTCAAACAGCTTGTGCAGGCCGATGAACGCAGGACCTTTCACGTTCCAATGCGCCTGCTTGCATTGCGTCTGTAAGTCGATGCACTCGGCCAGGCGCTGATTGAGCAGCTCGATCACCTCGCCGCGAGTCGCCTCGGGAAGATCGTTCTTGGTCGCATAGAGCCGCGCCGGCGCGCGCGCACGGCTCTCGGGAACCGTCTCCGGCACCGCGGGCGGCGTGGAGCGCGCCGGGCGCGCGGGGCGCGCGGGGGCGCGCTTCTGTTTTCCGTCTTTACGATGGGCAACTGTACGGGGGGCCATTGCGATTCTCCTCAAGTGCGGGGGCCATAGCGCGCAACCGACATTGGAACTTGGGCCGGTGGCCGGGCCGATGGTAGAGGAGTAGAATCTCCAGGGGAACGACGCTTAATCTCACGATGGAACGACGGGAATTCCTGGCGATCGGACTGGCGGCGGCGGCATGGCCCTTCGTGCCCCGCGCGCGGCTTCGCTTTGGCTACGCGGCCATCACCTGGGGCGGCAACGATCGTCAGGCCATCGACGACATCGCCGCACTCGGCTTCCGTGGCATCCAGCTGCGGCAGTCCGCCGTGACCACGTGGGGCGACCGCCCCGCGGAGCTCAAGCAGCTCCTTGCCGAGCACCACCTTACCCTCGTCGCGCTGTCGAGTGGCGACGTGTCACTCGATCCGGCGGCCGAACAGGCGACGCTGGCGCAACACGCCCGCAACGCCCGCTTCGTCCGCGACGTGGGCGGGCGCTATCTGCAGGTGATCGACACGCGCCCTGCGGGCCGGGAGCCGGCACCCGACGATTTCCGCCGCATGGGCCGCTTGCTCACGGAGATCGGCCGGCGCAGCGCCGAGCTGGGCATCCCACTCGGCTACCACAATCACATGGGCGCGCTGGGCCAGTCACCCGGCGAAGTCGCGCGCGTGCTCGACGCCGCCGATCCCCGATTCGTGCGGCTCGAACTGGATACCGGGCATTACCGGCAAGCCGGGGGAGATCCCGCCGAGGCGGTGCGGCAGCATGCGGGACGGCTGCTGTTCCTCCACATCAAGGATCTCGACGCGTCGGACCGCTTCGTCGAGCTGGGCCGCGGTCGCGTGGACTTCCAGGCCGTGTTCGCGGCACTCGATGCGATCCGGTTCGACGGCTGGGGAGTGGTCGAGCTCGATAGCGTGCCCGACGCTGCCCGCACACCGAAAGAGTCGGGCGCGATCGCGCGGCGCTATCTCGAGGCCGAGGGCCGATGGAACGACGCGAGCTGATCCAGTGGCTCGTGGCGACCGCGGGGCTCCAGAGCCTGAAGGCGCTCGATCCGGCAGACTTGCTCGCGCTCGGTCGCGACGTGCATCGCGGTGCTCCCGTGCGGCGCACCCTCTCCGCCGTCGATGTTGCGGCGGAACGGATCCTGCCCGGCGCCGCGGCCGCGAACGTGGGAGCCTTCATCGACAAGATGCTGACCGACTGGCACACACCGGAGGAGCGCGAGCGTTTTCTTGCGGGGCTCAAAGAGTTGGACGCGCGGGGAAATTTCGTCGATCGCAGCGAAGCCGATCAGCTCGCGCTGCTCAACGCGCTGGATAAGGCAGCCTTCGCCGCCGGCACGGACGACCATTGGTTCGCGAGGCTCAAGTACCTCACGGTGTACGGCTATTGCACGTCCGAGGTGGGCATGCGGGCGCTCAAGCTGTACCCGCTGCCGTGGCGGTACGACGGGTGCGCACCCGTATGACCGATTTTGACGCCATCGTCGTCGGCTCCGGCATGACGGGCGGCTGGGCGGCGAAGGAGCTGACCGAGCTCGGCCTGCGCACGCTCGTGCTCGAAGCCGGGCGACCGATTGTGCCCGAACAGGATTACACCGAGCACAAACCTCCCTGGGAGGTGCCGTTCCGGGGACTGGGCGATCGCCGCACAGTTGACGCGAGGCAATCGGTGCAGAGCCATTCCGCCTCGTTCGACGAATTGAGTCACGCCTTTTGGACCGACGATGTCGACAACCCCTACAGCACGCCGGCCGATCGACCGTTCTACTGGTTTCGCGCCCGGCAAGTCGGCGGCAAGTCGATCATCTGGGGACGCCAGGTCTACCGCTGGAGCGATCTCGATTTCGAAGCGAACGTGCGCGACGGCATCGCGGTCGATTGGCCGATCCGCTACGCGGACATCGCGCCCTGGTACGATCGCGTCGAGCGCTTCATCGGAGTGAGCGGTCAGGCCGAAGGCCTCGCGCAGCTCCCCGACGGCCAGTTTTTGCCGCCGATGGCGCTGAATTGCGTCGAGCAGCACGTGCGCCAGCGGATCGCCGCTACGTTCGGGCGCGCGCGCGTGCTCACCATCGGCCGGGTGGCCAACCTCACAGCGGCGCACAACGGCCGGGCGCCGTGTCACTACTGCGGGCCGTGCCACCGCGGCTGCATCACGCGGTCGTATTTCAGCAGCGTCAACGCGACGCTCCCGGCGGCGCAGGCCACCGGCCGGCTGACGCTGCGGCCGTTCAGCATCGTGCGGAGTCTCGTCTACGACCGCGCGAAAGGTCGGGTGTCCGGAGTCCGCGTGATCGATGCCAACACGAAGGCAGAACGGAAGTACAGCGCGCGCGTGATCTTTCTGTGTGCATCCGCACTCGAGAGCGCGCGCATTCTGCTCAACTCAGGGATTGGCAACTCGAGTGGGCAGGTCGGCCGCAACATCATGGATCACATCAAGTGGGGCGGCGCCGGCGGCGTGTTCGACGGCTGGACCGACCGCCGCACGATCGGCGAGCGTCCCAACGGCATTTATGTGCCGCGCTTCCGCAACGTCACGTCGCCCCCCCGGCATCCGGACTTCATTCGGGGGTACGGATTCCAGGGTGGTGCGGGTCGCGCGGGATGGCACGCCGCGCTGCACGCGCCCGGCATCGGCCTGCATCCCACGCTGGTCGATGCGTGGGGCATCCCCTCACTCCACATCGAATGCCGCTGGAGCGACAACGAGCGGGCGATCCATCGCGACATGAACGTCACCGCGGCGGAGCTGCTCGAGGCGGCGGGCGCGAAAGACATTCAGCCCAGCACGAGTGGGCCGAGTACGCCGGGCGGGACCAATCACGAGATGGGAACGGCCCGCATGGGCCGGGACCCGAAGACGTCAGTGCTCAACGCCTGGAACCAGTCGTGGGACGTGCCGAACGTCTTCGTTACCGACGGCGCCGCGATGACGTCCAGCAGCTGCCAGAATCCGTCGCTGACCTACATGGCGCTGACCGCGCGGGCGTGTCACTACGCGGTCGAGCAGTTGAAACGCCGCGAGCTATGAGGTGAGTCTCGTCCTGGCGCTCCTCGTCGCCGTCGCGAGTGCCGCACCGGACAGTATTCCCCTTCCGGAGCAGCCGCGTCCCGACTTCGCACGCGCGCAATGGCTCAACCTCAACGGGCGCTGGCGGTTCGCCTTCGATCCGCAGAACAGCGGGGAACGCGAGGGCTGGCCAAGCAGCGGGCTTCCGGCGGGACGCGAGATCGTGGTGCCGTTTTCCTGGGGCGCGCCGCTGTCGGGTGTCCCGGACAGCGCCGACATCGGGTGGTATGCCCGCGCCATCACGATCCCCGACACCTGGCACGGACGGCGCGTGTTTCTCGTGTTCGGCGCGTCCGACTGGAAGACGACCGCGTGGCTCGATGGCCAGAGGCTGGGCGAGCATCAAGGCGGCTACACGCCATTCTCCTTCGAGCTGCCGCACGCTCGACCCGGTGAGTCCCGGCGACTCGTCGTGCGAGTCGACGACGCGCCGCACGCCTTCAAGCTCGAGGGAAAACAGGGTTACGGAAAAGCACGCGGGATGTGGCAGACCGTCTACCTCGAGGCGCGCGGCGGCGATCCGCTGGAGTTCGTGCACTTCACACCGCATGCCGACCTGTCCGGAGTCGCCATCGACGTGCGGCTGCTCGAACCCGCCCCGCGCGCGCTTACGCTGCGCCTCGGGTTCACGAATCGCGCCGGCGGTCCGGTGGTCACGCACCGCATCCCGCGCGGCGCGAGGACCGCGCATCTCGACATCCCGCTCCCGCAGGCGCGCCGCTGGACGCTGGACGATCCCTTCTTGCACGAGGTCAGCGTGAGCGTGAGCGGTAAGGGCCTCGCCGAGGACCGAGTGCAGAGCTACTTCGGCATGCGCACGATCGGAGTCGTCGATGTGCCCGGCACGACGAACCGCTACGTCGCGCTCAACGGCAGGCCGGTCTACCTCCAGTTGGCGCTCGACCAGGCGTACCATCCACAGGGCTACTACACGTTTCCTTCGGACAGTGTGCTGCGCGATGAGATCCTGCGCGCGCGCGAGATCGGGTTGAACGGCCTCCGGGAGCACGTCAAGATCGAGGCGCCGCGCAAACTGTATTGGGCTGATCGGCTGGGCGTGCTGATCATGGCCGACGTACCAAACTGGTGGGGTCCGCCCGATTCCGCGGCGTTCCGCGAGCACGACGTCGCGCTGCGCGGCATGATCGCACGCGACTACAACCACCCGTCGGTGTTCGCCTGGGTGTTGTTCAACGAGACGTGGGGACTGGAGACGAAGGTCGATGGCCGTGATCGCTATTTGCCCGCGACCGAGCGTCGCGTCGCGCGCGATTATCGCTTGGCCAAGTCGCTCGATCCCACGCGGCTGGTAGAAGACAACTCGGTGTGCTGTGGCAGCGGCCACACCGAGACCGATCTCAACACGTGGCACGAGTACCTCCCCGGCTGGCGCTGGGAAGCGCACGACCAGCGGCTCAGCGACAGCACGTTCGCCGGCTCGACCTGGAACTTCCGAACACCCTGGCGCCAGGCCCGTCAGCCGATGTGCAACTCGGAGTTCGGCAACGTGTGGGGCTACGCGGGCAGCACGGGCGACGTGGATTGGAGCTGGGACTACCACCGCGCGATCGACGCTTTTCGCCGTCATCCGAAGGTCTGCGGCTGGCTGTACACCGAGCACCACGACGTGATCAACGAGTGGAATGGCTACTGGCGCTACGACCGCTCGGGCAAGGAGACGGGATTCGGCGACCTCGTGCCGGGGATGTCGCTGCGCGATCTGCACGCGCCGCTCTACATCGCCGTCGGGGGGGGCGACCCGGAGCTGAGCCGCACAGTTCGGCCCGGCGAGCACGTCGACGTGCCGCTCTACGCCTCGTTTCTCAGCAGCAAAGCGTACGGTGACTCGCTCACGCTGCGTGCCGAACTGTATGGATGGAACACACTGGGCGAGCGGCGCAGCTACGCCACGTCCGCGACGCGCGTGCCGTACCGGCCGTGGCTGACGCAGCCGCTCGCGCCACTCGCGATCAGCATGCCGAACGAGCCGGCCACGCTGGTGCTGGCAACGCGCCTGGTCGATGCAAAGGACTCCGTGCTGCAACGCAACTTCACCACCTTCATCGTCGAGGGCGATGCGCCCACAGTGACGACGTTGCTGGATGGCTGGAAGGTGCGGGTCGCCCGCGTGCCGGCCACCGCCGTGCGCGACGCGCACTGGACGCTCAAGCAATGGACCGTGCTGGGCGATCACAAACTGAATGGGGCGGGCAGCGGCTATTTCGAGTACCGCATCCCCTGGCCAGCCGGCCTCGACTCGAACGACGTCGCGAGCGCGACATTTCTCGTCGAGGCATCAGCCAAACGCCTGAACGGCAAGGACCGCGATTCCACAGCGGCGGACAACTCGGACTATATGCGCGGCGGTGGTTTCCACGATCCCAGCCGCAACCCGAACAGTTATCCGATGACCGGTGCCACGCCATTCCGCAGCGCGGTCACGGTGCGCGTGAACGGTGAATTGGCGGGCCCCTCCCGCTGGGAGCTGCCCGACGACCCGGCCGACTCGCGTGGCATCCTCAGCTGGCACGCGCAGCCGCACGATGGGCATCTCTACGAAGCCGGATCGTACGGGGAGCTGCTCCGCGTGCCGATTCCCGCCGCGGCGCTTCGCGCGGGAGCCCGCACTGGAGCGATGATCGTCAGGTTGGAGGTCGATGCAGCGCTACCCGGAGGACTCGCGATCTATGGCGCACGATTCGGGCGTTACCCGGTTGATCCCTCGGTGCTGTTTGTGCTGCGTGACACGATGAAGACTCAGTTCACGCTCACGAATGCGCACGGCATCGAAGTCAAGATCATCACGTACGGCGGGATCATCACGTCCATCCGCACGCCCGACCGCTCGGGAAAGCTCGACGACATCGTGCTCGGCTTCGACAGTCTCCCGGGTTATCTCAAGGACTCCCCGTACTTCGGCGCGATCGTCGGCCGCTACGCCAATCGCATCGCCAATGGGCAGTTCACCCTCGACGGCACCACGTACCACCTCGCCAAGAACAATGGGCCAAACTCGCTGCATGGGGGTGTTCGCGGATTCGACAAGGTCGTCTGGAGCGGCGAGCCGTTCCAGCAGGGCAGCGGCGTGGGAGTCACACTGGGCTACACGAGCAAGGACGGCGAAGAGGGATTCCCCGGCACGCTCGTCGCGCGCGTCACCTACACCCTCACGCCGCGCGATGAGCTGGTCGTGGACTACGAAGCCACGAGCGACAAAGTCACGCCGGTGAATCTCTCACAGCACACGTACTGGAACCTGCACGGTGCGGGGAATGGCGACATCCTCGACCACATCCTGACGCTCGACGCGGCCGCATTCACGCCCGTTGACTCGACTCTGATTCCCACGGGTGAAGTCGCGCCGGTCGCGGGGACGCCGTTCGATTTTCGCGCCCCGACACGGGTCGGCGCGCGCATCGCGCAGGACAACGTGCAGCTGCGCTTTGGCCGGGGATACGACCACAACTGGGTGCTCGACCGCGGCAGCGGACCTGGTCTTGCGCACGCCGCCCGCCTGGTAGAGCCGCGCAGCGGGCGCACGCTCGATATCAGCACGACCGAGCCCGGGGTGCAGTTCTACTCGGGCAACTTCCTCGACGGCACGGTCACGGGGAAGGGCGGGCGGGTGTACGCGTACCGCTCCGGCCTCTGTCTCGAGACCCAGCATTTTCCCGACTCGCCTAACCATCCGAATTTCCCTTCGACGATTCTGCGTCCCGGCGCGACGTATCGCTCCCGCACGGTGTACAGGTTCGGCGTCGCGCCCTGAAGCTCAGCGCGCTCGCGCTACCTCATACAGATACTCGACGTACGAGCGCGTGCCGCCATCGATGCCGTGCACCTTGGGATTCGTGGACTCGATGACGTAGTACTCATCCGGAGCGTGCGCGCCGCTCCCATGGCCGAGGCCAAAGTGTCCGGCCGCGAGCTTCAATGGCTCGCCGGTGAAAACGTAGCCGGGCCAGGAGCCCGCATTGCGCGGCAGCAGAATCGGCTCGATGCGGGAGCGCCGATACACCGCTTCCTGCGCCCGAATCACCATCGCCTCGCGCGCGGTGCTCGTGGGATCGTAGCCCCCCGTCATGTTGACCTCGATATCGCCGAAGCCGCGCCTGGCGAGATGTGCCTTGAGCGCAGCGAGTGCATCGGCGGCCGTCATGTCGGGCACGAGGCGCAGATCGAGCTTCGCCGTGGCCCGGTGCGGTAGAATCGTCTTGCCGCCGGGGCCCGTGTAGCCGCCCACGAGTCCCTCGATGTTGACGGTGGGACGCGACATGAGGAGCTCCAGCGCCTCGGTCCAGCCGGCATCGTGGACCCAGTGCTGCACGCCGAGCAATTGCTTCGCGGCGTTCTCGTCCAGACGAGCGGCGGCGGCGGCGATCATCGCTTTTTCGTCCGCGGAGAGCGGCCGAGCCCTGTCGGCAAAATTGTCGATCGCGGGATCGTTGCCGTCGGGGGAGACGAGCGTCGCGAGGGCCTGCACCAGGTGCCACGCGGGGCTGTCGACTCTGGCCTTATTGCTCGAATGAATGTCGGCGCGCGGACCGCGTCCCCACCGCTCCCCGCTCGAGACCAGTTCACACTCGATCACGCCCTTGGCGCCGAGTGTGATCGTGACCTGGCTGTCGAGGCCCTGAGCGGCCGATGGCATGAAAATGCCGACGCAGGGCTTCAGCGCCGCGAGCACCTCTGGCCGCCGCACGATCTGCGGGAAATGCGGCGAGCCGATCTCCTCTTCGCCCTCGGCGACGAGGACGAGGTTGACGGGCAGCTTGCGGCCCGCGCCGCGGATCGCGTGCACTGCGGCGAGGAATGTGGCCTCGGGCCCTTTCTGATTCACCGCGCCGCGCCCCATGACGACCTTGCCCAACCCTTGCTTGTCCACGAGCGCCGCGTCCCACGGGGGCGACGACCATTCCGCGGGGTCGACCTGCTTGACGTCGTACATGAAGTAGAGGCCGAGCGTCTTGGGCGCGCCCGCGTCAAACGTGGCGAAGACGCCGGGCTGCCCGTCGCTGGGGACTTTCGTGACCTGTTGGAAACCGGCATCGCGCAGCATCCGCATCGTCAGCTCGCAGCCTTCGTTCATGCCCCGGTTTTCGGCGGCGATGGACGGCTGGCGGATCCATTCCTGCAGCCGTTGCACCGATTCGTCGTGGCGGCGTTCGATCTGCGCGAAGATCGGGGCGAGCTCGGATTGCTGGGTTCGAATCAAGAGCGGCACGGTCAAAGCCGCCGCGGTGGCAGTTGTGTCTTTGAGAAAGGCTCGGCGATCGATGCTCATGGCTTCCCCCCTCCCCCCTCGGTTGGTCTTGCGCCAGCAATTCTGTCCGTTAGGCTTCGCGGTGCGCTAGGGGCGCATCCAGTCCGCGGGAAGGCTGTCCCACGCGGACTCCGGGCACATCCACCACACAGGCTTCGTGTGTTTCCCAATCCGCAGGACGCACTGCCGCTTCCTCCCCGTCCCAGCCTCCAGCAATACCGCAAGCTGGCCAAGGACCTCGTCAAAGCCTGTGACTCGGCCGCGGCGGCAATCGCCGCATGGGCTGACCGCTGGATGGCAGGGCTGCTCGCCGGCCGACGTGTTCCTGCAGCAGCTCCTGCGACAGCATCCGGAGCTGATTCGCGCGCGATCGGCGCGGGAGCATCTCACGTCGCAGTCGTGCGATTACTGCTCGAGCGCGGCGCTCGTCCGGGGATGCGAAGCCGGTACGGTGACATCGTCGAAGCCGCGATCTGGCGGGCGGCGCATGGCGGCAACCCAGACCGGTCCGCCGAGATCATCGAGGCGCTCATCGCGGCCGGCGGGAAGCGGCCGGACCATTACCTTCCTGGGACGCGCTACTCGAGGTGAGCGATGAGCCGACCGAATGACAACGATGCGACGTTGACCATCCCCGTGAGGCCCGGAGATCATGTGAAAGGCCGCGAGAACGCGCCGCTCACGCTGGTCGAGTACGGGGACTTCCAGTGCCCGTATTGCCGGGAGGCATACCCGATCGTGAAGCAGATCCAGGAGCGGCTCGGCGGGCGGCTGCGCTTCGCATTCCGCAATTTCCCACTGACGCGCATCCACCAGTTCGCGCAGCACGCGGCCGAAGCCGCAGAAGCGGCCGCGGCGCAGGGGGCGTTCTGGCAGATGCACGATCGCCTGTTCGAGCGGCAGTTCGCGTTGGAAGACGAGAATCTGCTCGAGTACGCCCGCGACCTGGGCCTCGATGCCGACCGGCTGGGGGGCGAGCTGGCCGCCGGGACCTATCGCAACCGGGTGCGCGATGACTTCATGAGCGGCGTGAAAAGCGGCGTGAACGGCACGCCGACGTTCTTCATCAACGGCGTGCGGCACGACGGCGGTTACGACGTCGAGACGCTGCTCGGCGCGCTCGAGGCAAGCAGGTCCTCGAGCCGGTAGCGAACCGCAAGGAGGTGTTATGCCAATCAATTTCCGACACGACGTCGAGAACGTCTTCAACGAGGCGAAGGCGCAGCGCAAGTCCGTTCTGCTCGACTTCAGCGCCGCACCGATGTGAAGTGGCTGTGCTCGGCTGGATGCCGAGGTGTGGCCGGATGAGCGGGTGGTACGCTACGTCAACGAGGGTTTTCTTCCCGCCCGGGTGCACGTGAAGGACGAAGGACAGGCCTTCAAGCGCTTCAGCGAGCGCTTCCAGGCGCCGTGGACCCCGACGATTTTGTTGCTCGATCCCGACGGCGTCGAGCAGCACCGCATTGAAGGCTTCCTGCCCGCGGATGACTTGCTCGCGCAATTGATGCTGGGCCGGGCGAAGTTGGCGTTTGCGCAGCAGCAGTGGGCCGAGGCGGAGCGGCGCTTCCGGGAAATCGCGGAGAAACTGCCGCAGACCGACGCGGCGCCGGAAGCGCTGTACTGGGCGGGTGTCGCGCCGTACAAGGCAACAGGGGATCCGGCGTCGCTCAAAGCGACCGGGCAAGCGTTTACCAAGCGGTATCAGGACAGCACGTGGGCGAAGAAGGCGTCGGTGTGGCGGTGAGGTAGACAAGGGTCTACGGCGCGGGTAGCTTCGCCGCCTCATGTCCCCCTTCCTCGCAGAACTGCTCGGCACCATGCTGCTCATCATCCTGGGCGATGGCGTGGTCGCCAACGTCGTGCTCAACAAGACCAAAGGCCAGAGCTCCGGCTGGATCGTCATCACCGCCGGCTGGGCGTTCGGCGTCACGGTCGCGGTGTACGCCGTCGGCACGTTCAGCGGCGCGCACCTGAACCCTGCCGTCACGATCGGGCTCGCCTCGATCGGCAAGTTCGCGTGGGCCTCGGTGCCCACCTACATCGCGGCCCAAATGCTCGGCGCGATGCTCGGCGCCACCATCGTCTGGCTCGCCTACCTGCCCCACTGGGCCGCGACGGAGAGCCAGGCCTCAAAGCTCGTCGTGTTTTGCACCGCCCCCGCCATCCGCAACCCGGTCTCGAATCTGCTGACCGAAATCGTGGGGACGTTCGTTCTCGTGCTCGGCGTGCTCGCCATCCTGACACCCAAGAATCTCAATCCCGTGTACGGGTGGAACGTGGGATTGGGCCCGGCACTCGTCGGCGTGATCGTCTGGGCCATCGGGTTGTCTTTGGGCGGGCCGACGGGCTACGCGATCAACCCGGCGCGCGACCTGGGGCCCCGCATCGCGCATGCGATCCTGCCCATCGCCGGTAAGGGGAATTCGGACTGGGGCTACGCCTGGATGCCCGTCGCCGGCCCAATCATCGGCGGCCTGATCGCGGCCTTCCTCTATAAGATGTGCTGGCCGGCGTGAAATACATTCTGGCCCTCGACCAGGGGACGACCAGCTCGCGCGCCATCGTCTTCGACCACAGCGGCAACGTCGTCGCGTCGGCGCAGCGGGAGTTTCGCCAGATCTTCCCCAAGCCGGGTTGGGTCGAGCACGACGCGAAGGAGATTTGGGCCACCCAGCTGCACACCGCCTCAGAGGTGATCGGCAAAGCGAGGCTCACCGCGGCCGACATCGCGGCCATCGGGATCACGAATCAGCGCGAAACCACCGTGGTGTGGGACCGCGATTCCGGCGAGCCGATCCATCACGCCATCGTCTGGCAGGACCGCCGCACCGCCGCCGCCTGCGACCGGCTGAAGGCCCGCAAGCTCGAGCCGATGATCAAGCGCAAGACCGGCCTCGTCGTCGACGCCTATTTCTCCGGCACGAAGCTGGCTTGGTTGCTCAAGAACGTCCGAAAAACCGGCCGACTGGCCTTTGGCACGATCGACACGTGGCTCGTGTGGAACCTGACAGGCGGTCGAGTACACGTGACCGATCCGAGCAATGCGTCGCGCACGATGCTTTTCAATGTCCGCACCGGCGAATGGGACGACGAGCTGCTCAAGCTGTTCGGCGTGCCGAGATCGGTCTTGCCCGAGGTGCGCTCGTCCAGCGAGGTGTACGGCGAGACGACGCTGTTCGGCGGCCGCATTCCGATCGCGGGCATCGCGGGCGACCAGCAGGCGGCGCTGTTCGGCCAGGCATGTACCGAGCCCGGCATGGTGAAGAACACCTACGGCACCGGCTGCTTCATGCTGATGAACACCGGCACGAAGCCGATCGCGTCGAAAAACAATCTCCTGACGACGGTGGCGTGGCGCATCGGGAAACGGACCGAGTACGCGCTCGAAGGGAGCATCTTCATCGCCGGCGCGGTGGTGCAATGGCTGCGCGACGGGTTGGGCATCATCAAGTCCTCGTCGGAAGTGGAAGCCCTGGCATCACAGGTGACTGATCCGGAAGGTGTCTATCTCGTCCCCGCCTTCGCCGGCCTCGGCGCGCCGCACTGGGATCAGTACGCGCGCGGCCTCGTCGCGGGCGTCACGCGCGGCACGACCGCGGCCCACATCGCGCGCGCGGCGCTCGAGGGGATCGCGTTTCAGGTGGCCGACGCGCTGCGCGCGATGGAGGCCGACGCGAAGATCAAGCTGAAGGAGCTGCGCGTGGACGGCGGCGCGTCAGCGAACAACCTCCTGATGCAATTCCAATCAAACCTGCTCGCCGTCCCCGTGGTACGCCCCAAAGTCACCGAGACCACCGCACTCGGCGCGGCGTACCTTGCGGGACTGGCGGTCGGCTACTGGAAGGACCAGAAGCAGATCGCGGCGCAGTGGCAGGTGGACCGGCGTTTCACGCCTTCCATGAAATCGGCGCAACGGAAGAAACTCGAGGGCGGGTGGCGAAAGGCGCTCGATCGGGCAAGACATTGGGAAGAGGTGAGTTGAAGCGCCGTCTCTTGCTTCTGCCGCCCGAAAGTGAATGTTGGCTCCGTGGACATCCGGGATAAGAGCATTCGATCGCTGCGCGCGCTGCGCCTCGACACCGTGAGGGGCAAGTTCGTCGCGTTCGCGGTGGTGGCGACGCTGTTCACGACGCTCGCCATGACCGTGATGCTGTACGGACGCAATCGCCGCTCGCTGAGCGATCGCGTCGGGCAGGAGCTCCGCGGCCTGAGCTCGGACATGGCTCGCGAAGCTGACGAATGGGTCGACCAGCGGGTGTACGATCTGCGCCTGCGGGCCAGTCCCTATGTTGTCTCCGACAACCTGGCCCGAGCCACCGGTCGTGCTGCGGCGCAGTCCCTCACCCGGCTCCGCGACTACCTCAACGCCGTGCGGCAGAACCTTCCGGCGCACGAAGGACTCGCGATCATCGGGCGGGACGGGCAGGTCCTGACGAACAGCGGCAGCCGCACCGGCTTCCGCCTGTCGCCGGAACGCATGAACGACCTGCGGACTCGGGACGCGCTCGTGGGCGACCCGTTCTGGGATGCCGGCATCGGCAAGGCCGCGCTCGTCGTGGTGGTACCAATCCGTCAGGATGACGGCCTGTTTCTGGGCGCCTTGGGCGCCAAGATCAATCTGGACAGCCTCAGGAACGTGCTGGACCAGCTGTCGGCCGACCACTCGCGCGAACTCTACCTGATCACCGAGCAGGGGCGCGTCGTGATCAGCTCGGCGGGCAACTCCGCGGACCTGATGAAAACGACGTTGCCCGAAGCGACCACGCGCGAGCTCGTCGACCGGGAAGGCCAGACCGTCGCCCAATCGCGTCCTCAGGGGCGCGCGGTCCTGGCCGTGCTGCAGCGCATCCCCCAGCTGCGCTGGGCCGCCGTCGCCGAAACGCCGCGTGCCGAAGCGGTGCGCGAGGCCGGAGTGCTCCGGTTCCGCACGGTGCTCCTCATGATCGCGCTGCTGGTCGGCGTGGGGCTGTTGGCGTTCATCGCGGGTTCGTTCATCACCGGCCCCCTCGAGCGCCTCAGTGAAGCCGCGGCGCGCGTGGCCGCCGGGGACCTGTCGGTCGAGCTCCCCGCCGGGGGCAGCGGGGAGGTCGGGTACCTGACGCGGGCGTTCAATACCCTCGTGTCGCGCCTGCGAGAGAAAGAGAGTCAAGGGGAGCTGGAGAAGCTGTCGCTCACCGATTCCCTGACCGGCCTCTACAATCGCCGCCACCTCATGGGGACGCTCGCCAGCGAGGTGCAGCGGTCGCGGCGGCTGCGCCGCGCGTTCTCGGTCCTGCTGGCGGACGTCGACCGCTTCAAGCAGTACAACGACACCCATGGACACCTCGCCGGGGACGCGGCGCTCGTGAAGATCGCGGAAGTCTTCCGCCGGACGACGCGGCAGGTGGACTGTGTGGCGCGCTACGGTGGCGAAGAGTTCGTGGTGATGCTGCTCGAGGCGAACCTGGCGACCGCCACGATCGTCGCGGAGCGCATTCGCGCCCGCGTGGGCGAGCAGGACCTGGGCGAGGGGGAACTCACCCTGAGCATCGGCGTGGCGGAGTACCCCGACGGCGGCGATACGCCCGAGGATCTGATTGCAACGGCCGATGCCGCGATGTACAAGGCGAAGAGCTCCGGCCGGAACCAGGTCGTGGTGGCCGGGACGAGCGAGCAACCCCCGCAGGAGAAGGAAAAGAAGCCGACGCGGCGCAAGCGAGAGTCTTGCTGACTTCACGCGTGCGCGGTAATGTCTGGCCAGCTTAGTTAACCGTTCCCCAAAACCCGTCGAGCTCACATGAAAACCCACCTACCCATCGCCGTCATGGGACTCTTCCTCGTCGCCGGTCAGGCCGTTGCCCAGCAGCAGGTGGTGACCGGCACGGTGCGCAGCGAGCAAGGCACGCCGCTCGCCGGCGTGGCGGTCACGATCAAGGGCACGATCGGCCGAACCGCGACCAACAACGATGGAACGTATTCCATTCACGTCGCGCCCGGACAGGTGCTGCAGTACCGGCTCATCGGCACCGCGTCGCTGGAGCGGACGGTTGGCGAGGAGAACGTCATCGACGTCGTGCTGCGCCGCACCGCGTTGGACCTCGACGCCGTGGTGGTCACGGCGCTCGGGCAAACCAGGGAGCAGCGCGCGGTGCCCGCTTCGCAGCAGAGCGTGCCGGGCCCTGAGATCGTCGCCACCCAGCGCGACAACTTCATCAACGCGCTCGCGGGGCGGGTCGCCGGCGTTGACGTCACGAGCACATCGGGCGTGCCGGGCGCGTCGTCGTCCATCACCATCCGGGGCATCAGCTCCATCAGCGGCAGTAACCAGCCGTTGATCATCGTCGACGGTCTCCCGATGGATAATCGCACGTTCAACACCACAGCGATGGCATCGGACGTGAACGCCACGACGGCGCTGAGCAACCGCGGCATCGATTTCACGAACCGCGCCGCCGACCTGAACCCCAACGACATCGAATTGGTCACGATCCTCAAGGGAGTCGAGGCGTCGGCGCTGTACGGCATCGACGCGGCGAACGGCGCGATTCTTATCACGACCAAGCGCGGCCGATCGGGCGGCGGGGCGGAGTACAGCAACAGTATGCGGATGGAACGGACCCGCGCGACTCCGACGCTGCAGCGCATCTATGGCCCCACGGCGATCAGCGTGGCCGGCGTCCTGACCGCCCAGACGTACTTCGGCGCTCCCTACCCGGCCGGCACGCAGTTCTACGACAACATCGACGGCTTCCTGCAGACGGGCGTGACCCAAACGCACAACCTGGCGTTCAGCGGAGCGACGCCGGACAACCAGATCAATTACCGTCTCAGTACGTCGCTCGACCGGCAGGAGGGCGTCGTCCCAAAATCGGGTTACGATCGGCTGAACATCACCGGATCGTCGCAGGCGCAGGTCTCGCGCTGGCTCAACGCCGATCTCTCGATGGTGTACAGCTATGCCAACAACGACCAGGTCTACAAAGGCGATATCGGGCCGCTGATGGGCTTGATGCTGTGGCCGCAGAACGACAACGCCAAGGTTTATCTCACCCCGGCGGGAACCCGGCGGCGGCTCACGAGCCTGACGGCCTCGGCGGAGCTGGACAACCCCTACTTCAACGTCAACAAGAACGCCATCAATTCGAAGAACAATCGCATCATGGCGAACGTCGGCTTCGTGCTGACGCCGTTCTCGTGGGGCAGCCTCAAGACCAACATCGGCACCGACAACTACGCCAATCAGAACCTGGTGCTGCGCAATCCGGAGAGCGCCGCCGGGTTCACGTCGGGCGGTATTCTCGATCAGGCGGACGTGATCACGCGCAATATCAGCGCCCAGACGCTTCTCAACTTCAATAGTCACCGGCTGACGAACAGCATCTCCATCAGCGGGCTGGTGGGAAATGCCATCAGCGATTTCAGGACCACCACCGATGCCGCGGTCGGCACGGGGTTCCTCGACCCTAATTTCGTCTCGATCAACAACACGAGCGCGCGGCTCCCCAAGACCACGGCGGAGCGGCTCCGGCGGGTGAGCTTTTTCGGACAGGCGGCGCTCGATTACCGGAACTACCTGTTTCTCACGGTGACCGGCCGCAATGACCGGACCTCCACGATTCCACCGCCGCGCAATTCGTTCTTTTATCCGTCGGCAGGGCTCAGCTTCATTTTCTCCGACGCCTTTCCCGGTCTGCAGCGGTTCGTAACCGGGAAGCTGCGCGCGGCGATTGTGGGCGGCGGCAAGGACGCCCGGCCATACGCCTATAGGCCGGCGCTCCAGTACAAGACCACCTCCTTCGGCGGATACGGTTACGATTTCTGGGGGCCGAACTTCGCCTTGAAGCCCGAGCGCGCCAGCGGCTGGGAGATCGGCGGCGAGGCGAGCTTCCTGCACGACCGGCTGGGACTCGATGTCACGGGTTACCACAAGATCACCTCGGATCAGATCGTCAACGACATCCGCGGCAGCTATGGAACGGGCTACATCCTGTTCAATCTGAACGGCGCCAAGACGCTGAGTCGCGGGATCGAGATGACGTTACGCGCCACACCCATGCTGAAGCCGAACGGATCGTGGGACGTGCAGGCGAACTTCACCCTCGCCCGCGGCTACGTGTTGAGCCTGCCGCGCAGCCTGCCGGAGTCCTACGTCTCCGACACGTGGCTGTACGGCAACGTCCGGAACGGCGTGCAGCCGGGCCTCTCGACCATGTCGCTCACCGGTCTGTTCTACCTGCGCGTCTCGAGCGACAGCGCGGGCCGCAAAGGCCAGCTGTTGATCGACCCGACGACGGGCCTGCCGGTGCGATCGCAGACGTTCATCGACGCCGGCTACGATCGACAGCCCGACTTCACGATCGGGTTGCAGAACACCATCCGCTACAAGCGCTTCTCGCTCGATTTCCTGCTCGATATCCGCAAGGGCGGAGACGTGTTCAACGCGACCGAGCACTACCTCACGACGCACGGCCTGAGCAAGGAGACGCTGGACCGCGACCAGCCACGCGTCCTCGAGGGCGTGCTCATGGATGGCAAGCAGAACTCCTCCAATCCCACGGTCAATAACATCGTCATCGTGCCGAGCGCGCAGACCGGCTACTACACGAGCATGAGTGAAGAGCTGTTCATCGAGAAGAACATCAACTGGCTGCGGCTCCGAGACATGCAGCTGACCTACGAACTGCCGGGCCGCTTCCTCGGCGCGCGCAATGCCAGCGTGTTCGTAAAGGGCACTGATTTGTTCTTGATCACCAACTATACGGGCCTCGATCCGATCGTGAACGGCAACAGCGCCGCGGTCGGTGGCTCGGGCGGCGTCGGCATCGACTTCGGCAACTTCCCGATGCCCATTGGTGTCAACGTCGGCGTCCGGATGGGGTTCTGACCATGAAAAAACGCTACGCAGCGGCACTGGTCGGGATCCTCACCGTCGCCACGGGATGCGAGCAATTCCTCGACGTCAACACCAATCCGAACGGCCCCACGACGGTATCGGCGAACCTGTATCTGCCACCGATGCTGCACTGGCTGGTGACATCGCCCCAGTTCGACGGCCGCTTCGTCGGGCGCTATACGCAGCAGTGGATGTTGCCAGGAACCGGCACTACCCCAAGCACCTGGGACCGGATGGGGTATGACCCCTCGAGCGACAACGGCGCGCAGCAGTGGCGCGATGTGTACTGGTCCCTCGGCCAAAACCTGGTCGACATGACCGCCAAGGCCGAAGCCGAGCAGCGTTGGGATCTCCTCGGCGTGGCCCTGATTCTGAAGGCGTGGGGCTGGCAGGTGCTGACCGACCTGCACGGCGAGATCATCATCCGCGAAGCGTTCGACGTGTCGCGCACGAAGTTCGATTACGACACGCAAGATTTCGCGTATCAAGAGGTGCAGCGCCTCCTGGACAGCGCGATCGTGCTGCTGCGGCGTACCGATGGCGCCGTCGATCAGGCATACCTCGCCCGGGGCGACAAGATTTACGGTGGCGACCGACTCAAATGGCTCAAGCTGGCGCACGGCATGTTGGCGTTGAACCTGAATCACCTTTCGAACAAGACCACGGGGCCATTCACCTACGACCCCGTCCGCGTCATGGCGGAAGTCGATTCGTCGTTCGCGAGCAACGCCGATGACGCGGTGCTGGCATATCCCGGTACGAGCACGGACTTCGCCGATTACAATTTCTGGGGACGCACCAGAAACAACATCACGAACTACCGGCAGACGCGATTCATCGTCGGGCTGATGGACAGCACGCAGTTCGGGATCGTCGACCCCCGCATGAGCCGCATGCTCGCGATCGACTCGGCCAACCAGACCTACCGCGGGCTCGATCCCAACGTGGTGGGCTTCGGCGGCCTCGCCGCGCCGCAGCAGCCACGGAATTTCTTTGGCTATACCACCACGGGCGGCCTCGGATTGCCGTCCAGATACATCTTCGGCGATAAATCCAAGATCCCGGTCATGACGTACTCGGAGCTGCAATTCATCAAGGCCGAGGCCGCATTGAAACACGGCGACGCGGCCGTCGCGCTCACGGCATACACCAACGCGATCCGCGCGCATTTCCAGTTCGTGAACGACCGCAACAGTGAGGCCGGCGGCCCGCCGGCAATTGCGACCACCACCCGCGACTCGTTTCTCGCGTCCCCAAACATCGTCCCGGCGACGCTCACGCTGTCGCACATCATGTCACAAAAGTTCATCGCGCTGTGGGGCTGGGGGCACAACGAGATCTGGATGGACATGCGGCGCTATCACTACACCGCCGTCGACTCCGTCAGCACCACCCAGGTGTTCCGTGGATTCACGCCGCCGACCAACCTCTATCCCGACAACGGCGGCGAGGTCGTGCGGCGCATCCGGCCACGCTACAACTCGGAGTATGTCTGGAATCGCGACGCGCTGCAGGCGATCGGCGGTCTCGACGCCAATTACCACACCAAGCTGCTATGGGTTACGGAGCCATGAATACCCTGATTCGTTATCGGGCACTCGGCGCCCTGCTGTGCGTCACGGCGCTCGCCTCGTGCGACAAGAACGCGGTCCAGGTCCTCCCGAACGGGCCGCTGGAACATTCCCGCGTCAAGTTTTTCAATTTCGGCGTAGGAGCGCCTGGCGTGAATTTCTACGCCAACACCACCAAGATGACCGCGATCTCTTCGGCCACGAATACGGAAGCGACCACGGGAGTGGCGTACGGGAGTGTCGGCAATGGCGGAGCGTATTCCGCCATTGCGCCCGGTGCGTACAGCCTCACCGGCAAGATTGCGGCGACCGTCGACAAGGACCTGGCGATTGCTCGGGTCGACACGACGATCGCGGATGGCAAGTCCTACTCGTTCTACATGTGCGGCTTCTACAATGCGACCGGCAAGACCTCGGACGCGTTCGTGCTGGAGGATGCGTACCCGTCACAGATCGATTACGCCGTCGCGCAGGTCCGGTTCGTGCACGTAATCTCCAATGCGGCGCCGTTGACCTTGTACGCCGAGAATACGCTCACGTTCGATACGGTGACCGTGGGGGGCCCCGTCGCTTACAAGAGCGGCAGCGCCTTCACCGCCCTCCCCCCCGGCGTGTACAACGTGTTCGCGCGTTACACCGATTCGACCACGAACAAGGTGTCGAGAACCGAAGTGTCGTTTGTCGCGGGCCGCGTGTACACGATCGGCGCGCGCGGGGACATCACCATCACGTCCACGACCGCCACGAACCGGCCGTTCTTGGACAACACGGCCAACCGCTAGTCAGCGGGCCTATCGCTCAGCCGTTTCGGTGGCGCGCCGGTGGTAGGTAGGAACCGTTGCTCCGGGGGCGCCAGCGGCGGTGGCGGCGTCTCGTCACTCGCCGTGGCGTCCTGCAAGCCGCGCTTGAACTCCTGAATCCCCTTCCCGATCGATTTGCCGATCTCCGGTATCCGCTTGGTGCCGAACAGCAGCGTGATGACCGCCACCAGAATCAGGATGTGCCAGATACTCAAGTCCGCTAACACACATGCTCCACGAGAAAAAGGTGTTGGCGAGAATATATCTCAACGCCGAGTCTTCGTCTTCTTACCAACGAGCTTCCAGAACTGCCGGTCTCCGATGACCGTCACGGCGTGCCCCTTCTCGGCGAGGCGCCGGATCTCGATCAGCTTCGACCCGCCGACCGCCCCGGCAATCTGCAGCACATTGGGACGGCCCCGGACCAGCACGTCGGTCGTCCTGCCCGGCTTCGACTGCACAATCGCCCCTGCCCGCTGGGCGGCTTTGATCGCGTCGCTGCGCGGGCGGCTCAGGAAGCCCGTGAAGGAGACCCGTTTATCGGCGAGACTGCGCACGCGGCCGAACCCCGGTTGCTTGCGCGGCATACGGAGTGCCTCGATCAGCTCGCCCGCGGCCTCGTAGCGCTTGCCCCGCACGCCGAGGCAGCGGTGAATCACTTCCTTCAGATGATCACTGCACGGCAGCCGGCGCACGTCGCGGCTGAGGATGGGGCTGGCGATATCGCCCCGCAGCAGCATGACGGCAATCAGCGCGACCTGATAGATGTCGTCGCGCTGCTGCCAGCGCCGCACCCGCCCCCACGCGATCTCGTTCGGGACGTTGAACACGTTGAACGCGTCGGCGGTGACGCCGCGACGGTTGAGCTGGTGTGTGGCGATGCCGAAATCGCCCAGCTTGAGCTGCTCGCCCTCGCACACGAACACGTTGAACGGCGTCAGGTCGCGGTGCAGCGCCTGCCCGCGGTGCAGGGCGTCGAGCACCGCGAGGATCCCGGCGATCTCGCGCCGCACGAAACGCTCCGGCTGCGGCCCCTTGAGCTTGAGCCAGGCGCCCAGATCGCCGTGCACGGCGAATTCCATGGCGAGGCAATAGCGCGTGCGCGCACCGTCGGCGATGACGAACCGGTCGAGCACGCGCAGCGCGCGCGGCTCGCGGTCGAGCAGCTCGGCGAAGTACGACTCGCGCAGCCACGGCGTGAGACGGTCAGTGATCTTGACGCAAATCTGGGCCGGCAGCCCGTCGCGCCGGTTGGGCGTCGCGAGGTACACTTCCCCGAACCCTCCCTTGCCGACGAGCTGGTGCAATTGATAGGTTCGCCCGCTCTCCGAGCTGTAGACCGTGAGCAGCGCCCCCCCCGCCCCCCCCGGCTTGGCCGTGTGCCCGGGGCCGGACACTGCGGTAGTGGACCTACGGGTCACCATGCGCGTCACCATGAGGAGCAAGGTAATTGTTTGTGGGGCGCGTTGCTTCTTGAACGACTAGCGGCCCGTGCATAATTGGGACAAAATCGAAGCCCCTCTCATGGAGGTCGTACCATGCAATCCCGAGCCTGTACCCTGATGATCGCCATCGCCCTGGCGCCGCAGGCGCTCACCGCACAAGCGACGCCTGGCACGAAGCCGCCCGCCGAGGCCCCCGTCCGCTCAACCAGCCCCGTCGCCGATGGGCTGCGCGCCATGCACCAGCGCTTCTCGGGCATTCTGATCGCCGCCGCCGAGGCGATGCCCGCGGACAAGTACAACTATCGTCCCACGCCGGCGCAAATGAGCTTCGCACAAATCCAGGTGCACCTCGCGAACGAGGGCAACGACATCCTCTGTGGCAACACCGCCGGCCTCGCGGTGCCGCAGCGCGCGGCGGTAGACAGCACCGCGACCAAGGAGCAGCTCGTCGCACGGCTCAAAGAGACGTTCCAGTTCTGTGAGCAGGCCTTTGCACGCATGGACGACTCGAAGCTGGCCGACCCGATCTCGATGTTCGGCATGAACATGACGCGGGCGACCGCAGTCCTCATCACGGTGGCAGACTGGTCGGATCACTACAGCCAGGAAGCGAATTACCTGCGGCTGAACGGCATCCTGCCGCCCACGGCGCAGCGTCGCATGTAGACACCTCACCCCCTGACCCCCTCTCCACGACGTGGAGAGGGGGGACGGCAGTGGAGGATCGAACCGTCTAATGGAAGTTATCGTTCAGCGAGACTACGCGGCGATGAGCAAGGTCGCGGCGCAGATCGTCGCGGAATTGCTCAACACCAAGCCGAACGCCGTGCTCGGCATGGCGACGGGCTCCACACCGCTCGGTCTCTATCAGGAGCTGGTGCGGCTGCACAAGAAGGAGCAGCTCGACTTCTCGCGCGTAACGACGTTCAATCTCGACGAATACGTCGGCCTGCCCGTGAATCACCCGCAGAGCTATCACTACTTCATGCACGAGCATTTTTTCCGGCACGTCAACATCCCGCCGCACAACATCAACATCCCGTCCGGTACCACCAGCAACTACGCCGCCTTTTGCGAATGGTATGAGCGGCGCATCGGGGAGTGCGGCGGGATCGACCTGCAGATCCTCGGCATCGGCACCGACGGCCACATCGCCTTCAACGAGCCGACGAGCTCCTTGAGCTCGCGCACCCGGCTCAAGACGTTGTCCAAGCAGACCATCGACGACAACGCGCGCTTCTTCGACCGCCGCCAGGACGTGCCGGTGTATGCCATCACGATGGGCGTCGGCACGATCCTCAATGCGCGCAAGCTGGTGCTGGTGGCGAGCGGCACGGCGAAGGCGAAAGCGATCGCGCAAGCGGTCGAGGGACCGGTCACCAGCATGGTCACGGCGAGTGCGCTGCAGCTGCATCGCGACGCGATCGTGATCGTGGACGAGGAGGCGGCGGCGGGGCTGACGATGCGCGATTACTACGACTTCATCTACGCGGCCAAACCGGCGGCGCCGAGGGCGTGAGCGAGCATCCGATCATTCGGGTCCAGCACGTCGTTAAGACCTTTGGCAAGGTCACGGCCGTGAACGACGTCTCGTTCGACGTGCAAGCGGGTGAGATCTTCGCATTTCTCGGTCCCAACGGCGCCGGGAAGACCACCACCATCAAGATGCTCACGACCCTGCTCCGCCCCACGAGCGGCGCGCTCGAGCTGGACGGGCTCGATCCCACCACGCAGCAGACGGAAGTCCGGCGGCGCTTCGGCGTCGTGTTTCAGGATCCGAGTCTCGACAGCGAGCTGACGGCGGGGGAAAACATGGACATCCACGGCGTGCTGTACCATGTGCCGCGCCAGCTCCGGCGACAGCGGTCCGAGACGCTGCTCAAGATGTTCGAGCTGTGGGACCGGCGCGATGACCTGGTGAAGACGTTTTCGGGCGGCATGAAACGCCGCCTCGAGATCGCGCGTGGGCTGCTGCACACGCCGAAGGTGTTGTTTCTCGACGAGCCGACGCTGGGTCTCGATCCGCAGAGCCGCAATCAGATGTGGACCCACGTGAAAACTCTCAATGCGAGCGAGCGGGTCACCGTGTTCCTCACGACGCACTACATGGACGAAGCCGATCGCGTGGCGGATCGCATCGCGGTGATCGACCACGGGCGCATCGTCGCCACAGGCTCGGCCGCGGAGCTCAAGCGGCAAACGGGCACCGATTCGCTCGAAGCGGCTTTCCTCAAGCTCACGGGCACCACGATTCGCGACGAGAGCGCCACGGCTGTCGACCAGATGCGGCAGGTGTCGCGGGTTTGGAGGCGCTAGGCGCATGAGCGTCGTCTATATCCTGTGGCTCCGTGAGGTGAAGAAGTACCTCCGGTCGCGCGTACAGATCGTCGCGTCCCTCGGCTCGCCGCTCATGTACCTGGGCGTGCTCGGGTTCGGCCTGGGCCCCGTCTTTCAACGCGCCGGCGAGGGCAAGTACCTCCAGTTCATGGCGCCCGGCGTGATCGGCATGACCGTGCTGTTCACCGCCATGTTCTCAGGGATCGCGATGCTGTGGGACCGCCAATTCGGATTCCTGAAGGAGACACTGGTCGCGCCGGTGCCGCGCCTCCTGATCATGATCGGCCGCACGCTCGGCGGCGCCACGGTCGCGGTGCTACAGGGCACGCTGATTTTCGTCGTGACCCTCATCGCGGGGTTTCGCCCGGAGAGTCTCCTCGCCGTGCCGCTGGCGTTTCTGGTGATCGCGCTGATCGCGGTGATCTTCTCGGCGCTCGCCACCGCGATCGGGTCGAGCATCAAGGAGATGCAGGGCTTCCAGATGGTGATGAACTTCCTCGTGATGCCGCTCTTCTTTCTCTCCGGCGCGATTTATCCCCTCGAGGGACTCCCCCGAGCCCTGGGGGCGCTCACGCGCGTCGATCCGCTCACCTACGGCGTCGACGGGGTGCGCGGTCTGCTGACCGGGAGGACGCACTTCGGCGTCCTGCTGGACGTTGGCGTACTGCTGGCGGTTGGGGTCCTGTTCGTGGCGTTCGGGGCGTGGCGGTTCTCGAAAATCGAGGCTTAAGGTGCTTCTGCTCGCCTTGTTGGTTCTGGCTCAACACCGTGCGATCGTCTACACCACGGCCGAGAGCACCAGCTTCCGGCTGACGGCCACCGATACGCTGGTGTTCCGGCCGTCGGAGCCGACGTCCGAGGGGAAGGTCTACGTCTTCGTCGATCCGCGGAAAACGTTCCAGCCGATGATCGGCATCGGCGGGGCGCTGACCGATGCCGCCGCCGAGACATTCGCGAAACTACCCGCGGCGCGGCAGGACGAAGTGATCACGGCGTATTACAGCAGCGACCGCGGCATCGGCTACACCCTGGGTCGGACCAACATCAACAGCTGCGACTTCTCGAGCGCGAGCTACACGTACGTGACCGAGGGCGATTCGGCCCTGACGTCCTTCTCCATCGCGCCCGACCTGCGCTACAAGATCCCCCTGATCAAGCGCGCGATGGCCGCGAGTGGCAACCGGCTCAAGCTGTTTGCGAGTCCCTGGAGCCCGCCGGCGTTCATGAAGGACAACAACGACATCCTCCACGGCGGGCATCTGCGCCCCGAGTACGCGCATTCCTGGGCTCGTTATTACACGAAGTTTATCGAGCAATACCGGAGGGCAGGCGTGCCCGTGTGGGGCATCACGATTCAGAACGAGCCGATGGCGACGCAGACGTGGGAATCGTGCATTTATCAAGCGTCGGACGAGCGGGACTTTCTCAAGAACCACCTCGGTCCGGCGATGACGCGGGCGGGACTGCGCGATGTGCACATCATGGTCTGGGACCATAACCGCGATCTGATCATCGAGCGGGCGCTGGCCATTTTCGACGATTCCGCGGCCGCGAAGTACGCCTGGGGGATCGCCTTCCATTGGTATGAAGACTGGTCGGGTGGGACGCAGATGTACGGCAACGTCGCGCTCGTGAACCGGCTGTGGCCCGCCAAACACATCCTGTTCACCGAGGGCACGCCGGCGAACTTCGACTCCACGGGGTACGGGCGCTGGAGCCTCGGCGAGGCGTACGGGCGGTCGATGATCAACGATTTCAACTCGGGCGCCGAGGGATGGACGGACTGGAACATTCTGCTCGATGAACGGGGCGGACCCAACCATGTCGGCAACTTCTGCTTTGCCCCGATTCATGCCGACACGCGGACCGGCGCGCTCATCTACACCAATTCGTACTACTACATCGGCCACTTCTCGAAATTCATCCGCCCCGGCGCCAAAAGGATTGTGGCCGCAGCGAGCCGCAGCATGCTGCTCACCACCGCCTTCGTCAACCCGGACGGGAACGTGGCCGTGGTCGTCATGAATCCGACGTCCAAGGGGGGCGACTACAACCTCGTCGTCGGCTCCACGTCGCTGCAGATCAGCACACGGCCACACTCGATCCAGACGGTGGTGTTCTGAAGCCGCTGTTTAGTGCCCCTCCTCCTCGTGGTCGTCGTTGCCGTCGTGGTCGTTGTCCTCGAACGCGCGCAGCGATGCACGAATGGCGTGCTCGATCGTTTCCTGATTCGCCGAGTTCGTGGGATCGATCACCGCGCCCGTCGCATCCTTGAACCAGCTGCCCACGTCCACGTCGATCGTGAGGTTCGTCGAATTGGCGTCCACTGTGAGGGGAGCGGCGAAGTCCATCTCCACTTCTGCCCGCACGTCTGACGTAAACGTGAACGGGTGATCGGTACCCCCCGCGTCGGTGAACACGCCGACGACTTTCACGCCCTCGACCTTCGCATGTAGCCCCCGGTAGATGCCCGCCGGGACTAGCGCATCGAGAATCACTTTGGTGGTCCCGTCAAGCGGCAGATCGACCTGCACGGGCTCGACACGGACGGGCGGGCACTCGGCCTCATCGTTGTCGTCGGCCTCGGTCTCGTTGGCATCGGGCTGGTCGTTGGCGTCGTCCGCCTCGTTCGCGTCGTCGTCAGTGCACGTTACGTCGCCGCTCGCCAGCTTGATGTGCGACAGCGTCATCTGCGCCGACGTGATGCGCACCGAGCCGCCGGTGCCGCTGACGATGAGGTCCGCGACGATGCCGGGCCTGGCGGAAGCTGCCGCCGGGCCGATCGTCGTCGACAGGTTGATGCGTTGGAGCGGTCTTGGGGCAGTTGAGTCGCAGGCAGTGAGCAGGAAGGCGACAGGGGCGAGGAGCAGAATAGACCGTGTTGTGTGCATGACACCTCCGGAGTTCTGGACTGAGCGCTGATCGATCTCAATACTACCCCGACCAGCGGCGCGCGGCAGATGTCACGTGTATCGAAGTCGTCGTCGCGCGGGCCAACGCAGTGTGACTCGTGTCACGCGAGCAGGGCTCACGGCCCTCCGCACACCGGCGCGGTCGGCGCCCGCGTGGGCGCCAGGATCGGCTTCCGATTGTTGTGCGTCAGCTCGGCGTTGAACGCGGCGAGCGGCGCGGCGTTGATGCCCGTCCAGGTCGTCACCACCCGCTGGAGGTCCCGGCACGCCGCCAGGTAAGCGCGCGCATCGCCGCGACCTGCTGGTAGCCTTCCCAGGACACTTGCATGGCGGCCGCGATCTTTGTCTGTAAGCCGTACTGCGCGCGCACGTCGGCAGCGGTCGCGGGAGAGCGCGGATCATTCACGACGGTCACGGGCTGCGTGTAGCTCTTGCCGGCGACCGTGAGCCTCACGGTGTACACGCCCGGCGGCACGAGCGGGCCCTCGGGCGACGGGGGCGGCGGCGTCTCCCTGTGGGTTGGGAACGCCACGTCCTGGCGAGTGGCAGGACAGGCCGACGGCGACGAGAAGCAGCAGGCGTCCTACTGTGGCGTCTCCAGCGGATGGTTGCTCCGCTCGTAGAACTCATGCTGTAGCCGCAGGCTCTCCTGGTCCGTTTTGACCGCGCGGATCGCCTGCACGACGCCGTTGATCCACGTCCTCGCCTCGAACTCACCGAGTTCGCGCGACGCCGCGGCGCCTTCGCCCGCATAGTGATTCGGGAAACGCGCATACCACCAGATGCCGGTGTACACGCCGTCGGGCAGCTTCAGCCGCGCCTGATCGGCACCGGATTCCTGCGGCGCGCGATCGAGGTGGACGAGGTCGGGCCGGGCGATCATGCTCATCGACGTTTCGCTCTCGCCGGCATGCATGTCCGTCGCCGGGTTCGATTTGTGCTTCGGCTCGCCCTGCGCGCTGCGCATGATCCCCAGGACGTACACGACGTAATCATGCGGCGCCTCGAGCTGCGTCTGCGCGAAAAACGGGAGCAGGCTGTTGTTGCCACCGTGACCGTTCACGATGATGATCTTCTTGCAGCCATTGCGTGCCATCTCGTCGGTCGTTTCCTGCAGCAGTTGGAGCTGCAGTCCCCGGCTGTAGGCCACCGTGCCCGGTTCGTGCTTCGCCTCGAAGATTTGCCCGAAATAGTATTCTGGAAAAACGATGGCGTATTCCTGCTGGGCGGCATTGAGTGCGACGTATCGCACGTTGAGCAGATCGTTGCCCAGGGGCAGGTGCGGCCCATGCTTCTCCATGATGCCGAACGGCAGCAGGCAGGTACCCTGCGCGCGGGCAATGCCGTCGCGGAAGTCGGCCGCCGTCAGCTCCTCCCAATGCACCGACAGCTTGTTTTGTGCCGGCGCGGGTGACGGTGACTGCGCCCACGCGATCGAGGCGCAGAGGACGTTGATGCAAAGCAGCAATGATTTGTACACGTGTCCTCCCGTGGTGCGTTCGAGCCGATGCCCCAACACCTCAATACTTCCGAAAGCTTCGCCACGCTATCCCCATCGTGCCGGTCCGAGTTACCTTCAGCGTGATGGCCGCCATGACGCGCTCGCTCCCGCTGTTCGCCCTGCCGATGGTCGTCGCGTGCGCGCGCGCGCGGCCTCCCTCCCCCGGGCCCGTGCCGGCCGGGGCCGAAGTGCGGGCGGTGTGGGTCGTGCGGCAGACGCTCGCGGACCCGGAGAGCGCGCGGGCGATGGTCCGGCGGGTGGCCGAGGCGGGGTTCAATACGCTGATCGTCCAGGTGCGCGGGCGCGGCGACGCCTACTACCGGAGCCGCTGGGAGCCTCCGCCGCCGGCCCTCGCGGGCGCCGCGCGGCGCAATTATGACCCGCTCGACCGGACGATTCGTGAGGCGCATCGGCGCGGCCTCCGGGTCCACGCCTGGATCAACACGCACCTGCTCGCCAACGCGGACACGCTGCCGGTCGACTCCACACACATGGTGTATCGCCGGCCCGACTTGCTTGCAGTGCCGCAAGCGCTCGCTCGCGAGCTGTACGCGGTGGACCCGCGCGATCCCCGCTACGTGCAGGCGCTGGCGGCGTACGCCCAGACGAATCGCGACCATGTCGAGGGCCTCTATCTGAGTCCCGCGGCACCGGAGGTGAAGGAGCACCTCTACTCGATCTGGATGGATCTCCTGGAGCACTACGAGCTGGATGGGCTGCATTTCGACTACGTGCGATTTCCGGCGCCGGACTACGATTACTCGCGTGTGGCGCTCGATCGCTTCCGTGATTGGCTCGCGCCCCATCTGCCCGACTCGACCCAAATGCGGTTTGCGGGGCTCGCGGCGCTCGATCCGCTCGCCTACACCGACTCCTTCCCCGGCGCGTGGGACCAATTCCGCCGCCAGCAGATCACCGAGCTGGTGGAGCGGATTTATTACGGCGTGAAGAAGCGCGACCCCCGGCGTCTCGTGAGCGCAGCGGTCTTCGCGGACGTAGGCGACGCTCACGACCGGCGATTCCAGGACTGGCCGGAGTGGCTGCGACGAGGGATTCTCGATGTCGCCTGTCCCATGGCCTACACCGACAGCACGCCGCTCTTTCGCGAGCGAATTCGCGCGGCGGTGGAAACGATGGGCGGTGCGCGCATCTGGGCGGGGATCGGCGCCTATAAGAACACCGTGGACGAGACCGTGCAGCAGATCGGCGTCGCGCGCGAGCTGGGCGCGGCGGGGGTGGTCCTCTTCTCCTACAACTTCATGGTGCGCGGCGACAGCGCGACTCCCGGCGAGAGCTACCTGCGGACGGTGGGCAAGCGTGGCTGGTCCGCGGGGAGCTCGGCTGGCTCGCACTGACCGACGGCCCCCGCGAGCGGACCAAGGGCACGGTCACTTTTTAGCGGGTACTCCTGGACCAGGGTGACATTCGTCACTTCACAGGGTTCCGTTCGGCTACTAGTTAGTGCCTCCCAAATCAGGCGGCGCGCCAATTTCCGAGCCCCGTCACCTCACCGATCGAGATCGCGTGGCGAACTAACCCCCGCTCGCCGGAGAGGCTCTCCGCCTCAAGGCAGCGGGCGCAAGGTAGTGGTCGTCGGGTCGGAAGCCCCGGCGATCCCCCCTCAAACAGCGCAGTGGGAACCGGCCTCACAAACCCTTCGCGATTGCCGGCTACTCAGGCCCGCGCCGTCCCGTTACGATTGGCAGAGAGAGCCGTAAGGAGACAAAATGCAGAAGCGCAAACTGGGAAAGAGGGGCCTGGAAGTTTCGGCGCTGGGGCTCGGCTGCATGGGGATGAGCCAGAGCTACGGTGTCCCGCCGGACAAGCAGGCGATGATCTCGCTCATCCGCACGGCCGTCGAACGCGGCGTCACATTCTTCGATACCGCCGAAATCTACGGTCCCTACACCAACGAAGAGCTCGTGGGCGAGGCGTTGGCGCCCTTGCGCGCACAGGTGGTGATCGCCACCAAGTTCGGCATCAAAATCGAGAACGGACAACAGGTGCAGGACAGCCGTCCCGAGCGCATCAGGCAGAGCGTCGAGGGTTCGCTGAAACGGCTCCGGACCGATGTGATCGACCTCTATTATCAGCACCGGGTCGACCCGACCGTGCCGATCGAAGACGTGGCGGGAACGGTCAAGGAATTGATCGCGCAAGGCAAGGTGAAGCATTTCGGCATGTCCGAAGCCGGCGTGCGCACGATCCGCCGCGCGCACGCGGTGCAGCCGGTGACCGCGGTGCAGAGTGAGTATTCGCTGTGGTGGCGACGCCCTGAAGAAGAGCTGCTGCCAACCCTGGAAGAGCTCGGCATCGGGTTTGTGCCGTTCAGTCCCCTCGGCAAGGGGTTCCTGACGGGCACGATCGACGAGAAGACGACGTTCGTGAGCTCCGATTTCCGCAACATCGTGCCGCGCTTCACGCCTGAGGCGCGGAAGGCGAATCGCACCATCGTGGATGTCCTGCGGAGCATTGCGGAAAAGAAGCAGGCGACGCAGCGGCGATCGGATTGAGCCCAGAGGATCTGCGCGAAATCGAGAGCGCCGCCTCACACATCACGATCCAGGGGGCACGGTACCCCGAGGCCCTGGAGAAAAGGACCGGTCTCTGACATGCGCATCGGCATCCTGGGTTCGGGATTGATGGGCGGCAAGCTCGGCACGATCTTCGCGCGTGCCGGGCATGACGTGGTGTTCAGCTACGCGCGTAGCAAGCAAAAGCTGGAGAAGCTCGCCCGAGAGGCCAAAGGCAAGGCCCGCGCCGGCACCCCGGCTGAGGCCGCACAGGATGCGGATACTCTGCTGCTGGCGGTGCACTGGTCCCGAGTCGACGACGTGTTGCAGCAGGCGGGAGATGTGTCGGGAAAAGTCATCGTGAGCTGCTCGCTGCCGATGAATGCCGACGACACCGATCTCGTCATCGCGCACACCTCCTCGGGCGCTGAGGAGCTTGCAAAGAAGGTCCCAAAGGCTCGGGTCGTGTCGGCTTTCGGCACCGTGCCGAGCGAGGTGCTGTTTGACGTTTTCGAACGGCGACGCAACGCCACGAAACCCAGCCTCGTGTACTGCGGGGACGAGCCGAAGAGCAAGAAAACTGCGGCCGAGCTGATTCGCGACGTGGGATTCGATCCGGTGGACGCTGGACCACTGCGGGTCGCGCGTTACACCGAACCCTTCACGCTGCTGATCGCGCGGCTCGCCTACGAGGGAAAGGGCGGCCCTGAGCTGGCGTATCGGTTCGAGCGGTTTGGGAAATAGCATGAGCACGACATTCGACCGCCGGGAATTCATGCGAACATCCGCGGGAGTCATCGCGGCTCACCTCCGTCCGACCTTGTTCACCCAGCTGCAGAAGCCGCTGCGTCTTGGTCTGATCATCGGAATCGGGAGAGATCCAGAGGCAGCCATAGCCAAGGTGGATGATCTTGGCCTGCCGACGTGCCAGGTCTACGTGGAGGATTTCGCGGCAGGAGTGAGCACGCGACTCCTGCAGGCTCTCGACAAGCACCACATCGAAGCGACCTCCGTCGTGGTTGGTGGACCAGGTCGCGAGGCGTGGGATTTTTACGAAGGACCGCTGACGATCGGGTGGTGGAGTATTGCCGGCGCAACGCTCAAGACTTCCGCTATGAAACCGGGCAGGAAACTCCCGTTACGCTGGTGCGCACGATGCAGGACGTCGGTCTACCTGGAAGGGCTCATCGGATAATGCGGAGGACGTATGTCACGCGATGCTAAGGACGTCGATCGCCGGACGTTCCTGGGTACGACCACGGCAGCCGCCGCGGCCATGTTCGTCAAGCCGGCACTGGTGCACGGCACGAAAGCCAATTCCGCCATCCGCGTCGGCGTGCTCGGCTGTGGCGGGCGTGGTACGGAAGACGCGGCGAATCTGGTGGACACCGGCGGTGCGCGGGTCGTCGCTCTGGCCGACTTGTTTCAAGACCAGCTCGAAGCGGCACACGCACAGTTCGATCAGCTGCAACAGGCAAAAGGGTACGCGGCGCTCGATGCGCGGCAGCTCTTTGTGGGTCCGCGCGCCTACGAGCAAATCGCGGCCTCACAGGAAGTGGATGCGATTGTCATCGCCACGCCTCCCTACTTCCATCCACAGCACCTCGACACCGTGGTGGCCGCGGGCAAGCACGTGTACCTGGAAAAACCGGTGGCGGTGGACGTCCCCGGCGCGAAACGCGTCATCGAGATCGGGAAGCGCGCCCAGGGCAAGCTCAGTCTCGACGTGGGATTCCAGATCCGTGACTGCCCTCCCTTTGTCGAGCTCGTCCGCCGCATCCACGCGGGCGCGCTGGGCGATATCGTCTGCGCTGAAGCGTATTATCTGACCGGTTACATCGATCGCCCGCCCTGGCCCGACGCCTCGCCCGCGGAGCGCCGGCTGCGGAATTGGGTGCGCGACCGCGTGCTGTCCGGTGACATCATCGTCGAGCAGAACATCCACGTGATCGATATCTGCAATTGGGTCCTCCAGGCGCACCCCCTGAAGGCCACCGCCACGGGTGGACGCCAGGGCCGCGCCGCGGATGACGGCGATTGCTACGGCAATTACAACGTCCTGTTCCGCTACCCGAACAACGTGGCCGTCACGTTCAGCTCCACGCAATTCGCCAAAGGCTGGTGGGACGTGAGCGAGCGATTCTTCGGCACCAAAGGCACGGCGCTCTCGCCGTACAGCGGTCCGCTCGGCATCTGGGGGGATGAGCCATGGCAAGCGCCGCTTGCACTCCAGTCGCCCGGGCAGCCCGCGGCCTTTTCCGTGACGGGCAACTTCACATCGAACCTGCAGTCCGCTGATCCCGAAAAGAAAACGGCGTTCATCGAGAGCATTAACAGCGGCAAATTTCACAACCAGGCCGACAAAGGCGCCGAGTCCGCGCTCTCCTGCATGATGGCGCGCACCGCCGCGTATACGGGACGCGAGGTGACGTGGGACGAACTGTTGAAATCAACGGAAGTCTGGGATGCACGACTCAATCTGGACCGGCTGCGCTGAGGAGTGCGCATGGAAACCACGCGTCGGGACTTCATGAAGACATCATTGGTCGTGGCTGGGTTTTCGGGACTTGCGTTGCGGGAGGCCCCGCCTGCGATCAAGAAGGGCCTGGTCTTCGACATGGTGCCCGCCCACCTGAGCTATGCGGATCGATTCAAATTGGTCCGCGACGCCGGCTTTGAGGTTGTGCAAGCACTCACGGAGCCGGACGAGCGCAAAGCGGAAGAAATGAAAGAGGCGGCGGCAGCGGTCAACATCCGCATCGATTCCGTGATGAATGTCGATCATTGGCAGTATCCACTCTCATCGAGCGACCCCGCGGTCGTCGAGAAGAGCCTCGGCGGCATGCGCACGTCGCTGCGCAACGCCACGCTCTGGGGCTCGGATACAGTCCTGCTCGTCCCCGCCGTGGTGAATGCGCAAACCTCCTATCGTGATGCCTGGACGCGCTCGCAAGCGCAAATTCGCAAGCTCATTCCGCTCGCGGCGGAGTTGAAAGTTGTCATCGCCATTGAAGAAGTGTGGAACAAGTTCCTGCTCAGCCCGCTCGAGATGGTCCAGTACATCGGCGAGTTTCACAGCCCCTGGGTGCAAGCGTGGTTCGACGTCGGCAACGTCGTGCTGTACGGCTATCCGCAGGATTGGATCCGCACGCTGGGCAAACGCATCGTGAAAGTCCATCTCAAAGACTTCAAGCGCAAAGAAGGCGGCTACGAATGGGTCAATCTCGGCGACGGCGACGTGGACTGAGCCGCGGTGCGCCAGTCCCTCACCGAAATCGGCTATAGCGGAAGCGTCATCGCCGAGCTGGAGCAAGGCGACGAGACGTATCTGCGCGACGTCAGCCGCAGGATCGACCGTCTGCTGCTCAGCTAAGGGCGCTTGCTACCGCGGCCGGCTTAGCGTCATCCGAGCCATTCTTTACGTGTCCCCGTCTTATGCTTCGTCATCGGTCTTCTCCCTTTTCTCTGTCTTCGACGAACGCTCTCAACCGTTCCGCTGCGTCGTCCCATTGCGCCGAGATCTGATCGAGGTACCGCTTTGCTCGCTCCAGGCGTTCGCGATTGAGGTCCCAGAGCCGCTCGCGCCCCCGGCGGGCGTGGCGCACCAGCCCCACGTCCCCGAGGGCGTGGAGGTGGCGCGTAATCGCCTGCCGCGTCACCCCCGTCCCTTCACTGAGACGCGTAATCGACAGCGGCCCGCCTGCGAGGCGTCCCAGCAGGCGGAGCCGGGTCGCGTCACCTAGCGCGGCGAACAGCGGCGCGGCGCTGTGCTTACTCGACATACTTCGCGAGGTGCTTGATCTGCCCGGTCCAGCCGTTGTCGTTCATGCGGAACGCTTCGGCGCGACGGGCGAGCGGGATGCGATCGAACCCGGACTCGACGATCGTGAATGCGGTGCCGCCTTCGACGTCCTCGAGCGTGAACTCGACCAGCGTGGTGGGCTCGGCCGAGTAGTCCACGGCGGGATCGACGGCGTAGGGGTGCCAGCGATAGGCGAAGTACCGCTCCGGATCGATGCGCTCGATCAGCATTTCCAGCGACAGATGCTCGTAATCCGGTATGGCCAGCTTGCCCCGGATTGGCTTGCCCTCGGCAAACGCGCCCTCGAGTTTGACCCGGAACCAGGTGCCGAACTCTTGCGCGTTCGAAAGGGCGCGCCACACGCGGGTGCGTGGGGCGCGGAGCACCACCCGTTTTTCGATCCGATCGGTGCTCGCCGTGTCGCCGGGCGCTTGTTTGACTGCCATGGCTCGACTCCTCTGTTTTGGGATATGCAACATTCGTGTTGCGTATCCTAGCAGCGAGCCGATTTAAATGCAACCCCAAAGTTGCGCTTCATTTGGTGGGGCCCACGAGGCGATCGTCCTGTCCGGTGAGGGATTCAAAAGCCACTCAGGGCGGAACGCCCGGTAGTCCCCATCGGCCGGCTCGTTGAGATAGATCTCCTTCCATAACGGGTCTTCGTCCGCGATCGAGTCGTCCCGGAGTGTGCCCAAGCCACTGCTGTCATAGACGGCATCGGGAATCTCCGAGTACGCCGTGCGCGCGCCGGGGTCGGAGCCGAGCCGGCGGCCCAGCGGGTCGGTGATCACGGCTTCGGACACCGCGCCGTGCAGCGTCATCGTGATCTTGCCGTCCCACGTGATGCGGTTCGGCTCGGGGCCGGGGACCGGCAAGGGGTTGGTCGGTTGGAGCCGGATCGTCTCGGCCGGCGCGCGCCGGATGGCGGGCTCCGGAGTACTCGACCGCTGCGCCTGGGTGACCCGGCGCGGCACGGACGACCCGGGCCCAGCGACAGCCGGACCCACACCGAGCTGACCCCAGTCATTGAATCCCCAACAGTAGACGTCACCGCCCGTAGCGAGCGCGCAGAAATGACTTCCACCGCCGTCCACCATGGTGAACCGGACGCTGTCGGCGCCGACCGACCGTGGCAGCGCGCTGCAGACGATAAGCGCATTGTCCGGGCAAGCCGTCCACCCCTCCGCGCGCGCAGCATCGTCAGCGACCGTCCCCCCCCAGCAGAGCACGCGGCCGGCGGTGGTGATGCCACAGGTCCCGGCGATACCTGACGCAACGACCTGCCACTTGTGCTCGCCGCCGACGCGCTCCGGGACCGGATGCGCGTGGACAGCGCCGTCGAGGCGGCTGTTTCCTAACTGTCCGACCCGGTTGTAGCCCCAGCAGTACGCGTCGCCGTTGCGTGTGACGCCGCAGGATTGGGACGCGGCCACATTGACCGATACGAACCGCTCCTGGCTGGCGACCGGCCCCGGCGCGGCGCCGGCGATGGTGTCCTGCACCGCACCGCGTCCGAGTGCTCCAGAGTGATCGCTGCCCCAGCACAGCAGCCCGCCATCGGTGGTAATGGCGCAGGCGTGGGTCTGACTGGCGCTGACACTGGCGTACGCCGCGCCGGCGCGCGGCACGGTGGTCGGTGACGACCCTCGTCCGCCGCGCGTCAGGCGACCCCAACAGACGACCTCGCCGGAGACGGTGACGCCGCACGTGACCCAGGGACCGGCGACCAGCATCGTGAGTTTCGGCACGCCCGGTACGCGCGTCGGCACCCGCACCCGCTCGCCTGTCCCGCCCGCTTCCCTGAACTCACTGCCGCCCCAGCAATACGGATCGCCGTCGCGGCTGAGCGCGCACGTCTGAGCGCCACCGGCGGCGATCGCCGCGAACGCAACCCCACTCGGCACCCGCAGCGGACGGTCGTGTTGTGCGCCGCCGGTCGGCCCCAGCTGCCCACCAGCACCCCAACAGAACACCGCTCCGTCCGAGGCAAGGGCACAGGTATGGTTCTCGCCGGCACTTACCGCGATGTATGCGGGCGGCGCGTTCGCGGCAGGCGCACGCGCCGGCGAACACGCGCCGGCCACGATGAGCCACGCGAGCAGTGTGCGCCTCACTGCACGAGGAACACCGGTCGGTCGCGGTCCATGCCGCACAGTGTGGCGCGCGGTCCGAGGCTTCCGCAAGAAGGGGATTCGATCGCCGCCGCTTTGCTCGTTCCAGCCGTTCCAGGTTCAGGTCCCAGACGCGCTCACGCTTAGTCCTTCGGTTTCGTCTTCGGCGCGTGCAGCTTGAGCTTCAGCACCGCGGAATAGCGCGGGAAGTCCGCGTCCGTCGTATAGATCGGGGCGCCGTACCCCGCCGAGACCGCGCAGATGAGGAGGTCGATGGCGCTGCCGACGATGCCCCGGCTGCGGCAGCGGTTGAAGAACTGGGCGGCTCGTTCGTAATCGTCAGTGGTGACGGGCAGATCGGGAAACGGGCGCAGTGCGGCACGCAGGCGATCCCAGGCCCGGTCGTCGCGAACGCCCGACAGCAGCTCCTGGCGAATCGGGCCGATGAGATGGGCGGTCCCGGCGCGGACCAGGCGTTCCCATTCGCGGACGTGACGCTTCTCGCCGGTGTTCAGATCGCGCGACCGCCGACGCAGCGCCAGCGACCAGATCGGGGTGTCGATGAGGATCACGAGCGCCGCTTGCGGTGTCGCAGCGGCTTGTGGTCGTAACGCTCATCGAACGGGATCTGGCCCACCAGGTCGAGGATCTCGCGCTGGCGGCGCCGGCGCACGTATTCCCGCAGCGCGGACGTCACCGCTTCCTTTTTGGTGCGGTGCTTTCCGACTCGCCGGGCCTGCTCGATCAGGGCGTCATCGAGGGCAAGATTGGTGGCCAACCGGATATCTCCATTGGGAGGTTACACATAACGTTACACATCGGCGGTGGGCGCCGCAATCACGGGCAGCGAGGCTCGACGCCCAGCCAAGGGCTTTGCAGCGCCCCGTGGCGCCGCGCGCCCCGCGCCGTTCTCTTATCCCGTTATGGCTCTCGTCGTTTTCCTGCGCGGCGTGAATGTGGGCGGACACCGCACGTTCCGCCCCAGCATCCTCGCACGACAACTGCGCGACTATGATGTCGTGAATGTGGGTGCGGCGGGCACGTTCGTCGTTCGCAACGCCGGATCTCGAGCCAAGTTCCGTGCGGCATTGCGCAGGAAGCTGCCATTCCAAACGCACGTCGTGCTCTGCGACGGCCGCGATCTTATCCGCCTCGAAACGGAGAATCCCTTTGGGACTGAGGCATCGCGCCCTGACGTGGTGCGATTCGTAAGCATCCTGTCGACAGCCAGCCGCGTCCGCGCTCCGATTCCCATCACACTCCCGCCACACGGGAAGTGGCTTCTGCGGGTGCTCGCGTCGAACAAGCGATTCGTGTTCGGAGTGTACCGCCGTCACATGAAGACCATCGGCTATCTTGGCCAGATCGACAAACTGGTCGGCGCACCGGTGACGACACGGAATTGGAACACGATCCTGGCGATCGTGCGCATTCTGAAAGCCGGCCGCGAGTGAGAGCGATCTTCGGCCTCCTGGCCCCCGCCCTGCTGCCGGGCTGTGCTCGACCGCCGCGTGCGGCGCCCGTACCCGTGGTTCCCTTTGCGGCGGACACGGTGCGCGCTCAGCTGGTCCGCCCGGGCGTGACGCACTGGTTCCTCTACGTCCCTTCGGGACCGTGGGCGATCCATGCGTTGGTGATCGACCGCGACGCGTGCTACTCCGCTCTCGCCGTGAAGGGGTCGGACGGCGCCGTGGGGCGCCAAAAGACGTCGGCCATGCTCGAGCAACTTCGCCGATCCGCCGACGTGGTCGGGGGAGTCAACGGCGACTTCTTCGTGTTCACCCCGCCCGGCGTCCCGGCGAACCTGCTCGTCTCGCGCGGCCGCGTCGTGACCGGCCCCTCCTCGCAGCCCGTGCTCGCCTTCGACTCCCTCGGCGCACCGCATCTCGCGACCTTTTACGTCGAGGGGAGCCTCGCTACCGTGAGCCGCCGTTACGACATCACGGCCTGGAATCGCGCAGCTACGACGGGCATCGCACTCTACGACAACAGATGGGGAGCTTCAACGGATACGCTCTCCAATAGTGTCGAGGTTGTCCTGGACGGCCAGGCACCGAGTGGGGGGCGTGTCAGCGTGGTCGATACGATGACCGCCGGTGTCGTGATTCCACCGGGGGGAATGGTGCTCGTCGGCCGAGCGCTCGAGGGGCGCGCGGCGCTGCTCGCGCTCCACGCCGGCGACAGCGTCCGCGTGAATGTCGCGTTGCGACCCTTTGCTCCGTTGGAAGCGGTGGGCGGACGTCCCGTCCTGCTGCGCGACAGCGTTATCGTCGCCGCGGTGGATACCGAGGGCAGTCCAGGTTTCGCGACGGGCCGGCATCCGCGCACCGCGGTGGGGATCGGGCGCAAGGGCCGGCGTCTGCTGCTCGTGGCGGTGGACGGACGGCAGCCGGCATACAGCGATGGCATGACCCTGCGCGAGCTGGCCAACCTCCTGCGCGAACTCGGCGCACGGGACGCGATCAATCTCGACGGCGGCGGCTCGACGACACTGGTGTACGCGGATCCGGCTGCGTCCGGCAGACTGCGCATGGCGAACCGGCCCTCGGATACCACGGGCGAGCGAGCCGTCGGCGATGCGCTCGCGATCGTGCGTGGCTGTTCGTGACGACACGCGCTGCCGCCAGCGATCAGAACGCGACCGTCGCCGCCGGTTTCCTCGGCTGGGATGCTCGACGCGTTCGATTTCTTCCTGGTCGTGATGACGCTGACGGCCATCGCGAAGGATTTCGGCAAGTCGGACGCCGCGATCGCCCTCTCGATCACGCTCACCCTCGCCTTCCGCCCCGTCGGCGCATTCATCTTTGGCCTGCTCGCCGATCGCTACGGCCGCAAGATCCCGCTGATGGCCGACCTCGTGTTCTATTCGGTGATCGAGGTGCTGTCGGGCCTGGCGCCGAACTACACCACCTTCCTTATCCTGCGCGCGTTGTTCGGGATCGGCATGGGCGCGGAATGGGGCGTGGGCGCGTCGCTCGTCATGGAGAAGGTGCCGCCGCGACTGCGCGGCGTCATGTCGGGCCTGCTGCAGCAGGGCTATGCGGCCGGCTATCTGCTCGCGGCGCTGTGTTACCTGCTCGTCTTCCCCCACTGGGGCTGGCGGCCGCTGTTCTTCATCGGCGGCCTGCCGGCGCTGCTCGCGCTCTTCGTGCGCGCCCGCGTGCAGGAGTCGGACGTGTGGCGCGAAACCCGGCACGAGAACTGGGCGCACCTGGGGCGCGCGATCGCGAGGAACTGGAAGCTCTTCCTGTATCTGACGGGCCTGATGGCGCTGATGAACATGGTCTCCCACGGCACGCAGGACATGTATCCCACCTTTCTCCAGCGGGACTGGGGTTGGGGACCCACGGCGCGCGCCGCGCTGACGGCGTTCTCCCAGGTGGGCGCGCTCGCGGGCGGCGTGCTCTGCGGGCTCTATTCCGACCGGCTGGGCCGGCGGCGCACCATCGGCCTGGCGCTCGCGGGCGCGCTACTCGCGATCCCGATCTGGGCCTTCGCGCCTGCCACGCCGCTGCTCGTGCTCGGCGCTTTCGGGATGCAGTTCTTCGTCCAGGGGGCCTGGGGAGTCATTCCGGCGCACATCAACGAGCTCGCGCCGGACGGCGTGCGGGGCTTTTTACCTGGGTTCGCCTACCAGTGCGGCGTGGCGATCGCGAGCCAGATCCCCCACGTGCAGGCGCTGTTCGCGGCGCATACGAGCTACGCGCAGACCATGGCGCTGTCGGCGGCGCTGGTGTTCATCGTGTGCGCGGTGGTGGCGACGCTGGGCCCGGAGCGGCGCGGCGTGGCGTTCGGTTCACGCAGGTCGGCCAAGGAGGAAAAGTGAACGCAAGGTTTCTCGCCCTGGCACTGCTCGCTACCGCGTGTAGTCACGCGGCGCGTTCGGCGCCGCCCATCTCGCCCGCGACGGAACCGGCGACGACGGTGAAGGTCGTGAACGACCACGTGCTCGATATGAACGTATTCGTGGTCAGTAGTGGCCAACGCTTCCGGTTGGGCAGCGTCAATGGCGGGCACACGGAGGTATTCACGCTGCCACGCGCGATCGTCCACTACTCCACGCAGCTGGTCTTCGAGATCCGTTCGATCGGGAATGCGTCTGTCGAGCGGACCGAGACGATGTCGGTGTCGCCGGGGGATCAGATCACGCTGCTGATTTCGCCGTAGCGCGTCTACCTTCTCAAATACGCGTCCGTCTTCTTGAGCCAGTCCTCGCGCGGCGGATAGAAAATGTCGACATCGAGCGTATCCTCGAGCGCGTGCGCCTCGTGGGGCACGTTGCCCGGCAGATGGAGCACCTCTCCCGCGCGCACCACGATCTCCTCGGCGCGGTCGTCCCCTACCAGAAACCGCAGCGCACCTTCCAGGATGTAGGTGAGCTGCTCGTTCGGGTGCGAGTGCTTCGGGACGACGCAGCCCTTCTTGAGGTACACGTGCGTCAGCATCATCTGGTCCCCGGTGATGAGGCGACGCGACAGGCGCTCGTTTACTTGCTCGAGGGGCAGTTGGTCCCAGCGATACCATGTGGCGGATTGCTTGGCGCTCACTGTGATTCTCCACGACGGAGTGAAGCGACAACGCTACCGTCTACCCGATGCAGCGTCAAAACCGTCCTATCGACACGCCGGCGCAGCTTCTGGATCCGACTGTTCGCGGAGAACTCGCGATCCTCCATCTGCCTATCACACTGACCCAACAAGCCGGTCACATGTCGATTGCGCACGGAGTGCGGTGTTTCGCGGGATTTCCCGCAACAGCCCGGGGGGAAAGCGAAACGATTATGATCGTGCATCTGCTCATGCGTTACCTTGGCCGATCTCGACGCGTCGGTCTTGCCCACGTCATCCGGCAGGCGCTGGTTGCGGGCACGCCGTCCCGAGCTGTACGAGTCGCTGACGCGTCCCACGGGCCAGGAGCAGGAGACCTGGCGTGTGCGGTTCGGGGAGTGACCACGTCATACGGCCCCCGAAGGCGAGGCCCTACGTGGCCAGTACAGCGCAATCAGGATCGCAACCGGCAATCCAATGCCGACAACCTGGGAGAAGACAGACATCCAGGGAAACAGCAGCCGGGCGGCTATGAACAGCACGAGCGAGGCGAGCAGCGCTAGGCGCGCCGCCTGCCGGCCCCGCTGCGTCGGGCGCAGAATCGCGGCACCGGCGCCGAGCAGCAGCGCACTCGCAAAGACGCCCAGCACGAGCGCGAGCGCGTGCATGCCCCCGATCGTTCCCGTCAACGCTGCCCCCCACTCTACCATGGCATTCAGGATGCCGAACGCACCGACCAATACGGTTAGCATTGCAGCGAGCTTCATAATCACCTCCATGGTTCGAGTGTTCTCACGCCCACGTTCACGCCACGCTGCTACGCGCAGGGCCGGCGCGCTGCGTGCGACGTCGCACAAGACCCTTGCCCAGAAGCCGACAGTTCGCACATCGCTCTCCCGGCACTGGTCCCGAAACAGCAGCACCATCTCGCGTCCGTACTCGGCGCGAAAGTCCGGCGGGTAGGCACGCAGCAGCAGACGATAGAAGCGTTCGGCGCTCATGCTGGCCTCACGCCGATCAGCTTCTTGCGTCGAGCCGCGCGCACCATCGCGTCGAGCCGCCGCGCCTCCGCGCGCACCACGGACAGGCCGAGCGGTGTCAGTCGGTAGTAGCGGCGTCGCTCGTCGCCCCGCTCCGGGTCGACACGCTCGCCACCTTCTTCCACGAGGCCCGCCTCCAGCAGCCGCTTCAGCGATCCATAGAGCGTCCCCGGCCCCAGCCGCACGCTGCCCTCGGAACGCGCCGCCACACCCTTCATGATCGCGTAGCCGTGCAGCTCCCCGTCCGCGAGCGCCAGCAGGATGTGGAACGTTGCGGGCGGCAGAGGCAGGTATGCCTCCGGCGGCCGGCCGGCCCGCCGTTTGGTGACCATGGCTCCCTCCTCGTAATATATCGACACTCGATATAGTAACCCAATCTACCCGTCGCGGCCGGTTCTGGTTCCCTCGAACAGATTGGTAGGCTGTAGCCCGGCGTGCCTACTTCAGACCGAGCTTCTTACCCGCCGCAAGCAGGGCGACCGATTCGCGGATGCGCCGTTGGCGCGTCTCGGGTCGCTTCGCGATGTGGATCCACACGACGAAGTTGCGGCGCTCCCTTCGCGGTAGCGTCTGAAAAAAGCTCCACGCCTCAGCGTTGGCTTTGATTGCCTGTGCGATGTAGCCCGGCAGCTCGGGAATGTCCGGCTTCGGCGCATACTTGTTTGCGGTGGGGGCAGCGACCAGGCCTGCCGGCGTCAGCAACCCGGCTGTCTGGAGTTCCGTCCAGCGCCGGCGATTGATGTCGGACCATTTGCTCGTGGCTTTGCGCGGCGTCACTTTGATCGCGAACCGGTCGTCGTCGAGGCGTTTCACCAGGCTGTCGATCCAGCCGAAGCAGAGCGCTTCGCGCACGAAGTCCTCGTAGGCCATCGACTTCACACCGGTGTGCGCCTTGTGAACGACGACCCACACTCCGCGGCTGGACGTGTGGTGCTTTCCGAGCCAGGCGTGCCATTTCGCGCGAGTTCGGACGTCGAGGAACGCTAGCTCAGCCATGTCAGCAACCGTTCGAACGAATCCGCGTCAGCATCGCACTATCCTCGTCGAAACGTGGCCAGCATAAGCTAGCGTCGGGCTGCAACATGCCAAGAAAAAGAAGCACCTGCCGCAAGGACAGGTGCTCGTCGCCAAAACTATTGATCCGACTGACGATGTCAAACAAAGGCGACACCACGCTCGCTCAGCACAACGCCAGGTCTATGGTCGGGTGTACGCGAAGTCCACCGTCTCGGTCGCGTTCTCGGGCACGGTGATGGTCGCCCTGTGCGTGCCGAACGTCTCGTGCCACGCTTCGACGGTATAGGTGCCCGGCGGGAGCCCGGAAATGGTGAACTGGCCGTCGGTGCCGGTGGTCGCGAAAAACGGGTGTGGGAGCACACCGGCGTAGGCGCGCATCCAACCGTGGAGGTCGCACACCAGCGTCAGCATGACCTCCGGGACCGTGAACGTGTGGGTCACCGTCGTGCCGGCCGTCGGCAGGGCGAGGTTGAAGGATTCGTTCTGCGTCGCGAGCACCCGGATGTTGTGGAGCTGCGGATCGCTGTTCCTGATCTCGAGCGGCTGGCCCACCATGATCCCGAACACGCGAGGATGGTGCTCACAGACGGCCTGGTCGAGGATGACGGGTGACGCGGGTCCTGGGTAGGTCGCGCCGTCCGGCAGCCCCGCCTTCACGTACACGAAGACATTCGCCAGCGTCCCGTTCGGATTCACCACGACCAGCTGCAGGTGCGGCATCGTGTCGTACCTGGCGGCGCATTTCGGGTCCGCGCGCATGTTCATCACGGGGTTCCTCGGGACCCTCCCGGTGAACGTCACCTTTCCCGTGATCGTCCCCCCCGGCCCAGCGCTCGCCGGCATCGCGTAACGCTCCCCCGACACCGGCATTCCGGCCGTGCGCCAGCCGGCGGCCGCGAGCATCAGGATCGGGAGCAGCAAGGTGATCCGAGTGGAAAGACGCATAGCTCCTCCAGCCAAAGCACGCTCCACATCCCGACCAGAAGTCACCGTACGGCCCCCCTGAAAGCTCAGCGTAGTTGGTGCGCGGGCTGGTGCTTGAACGCGACGGGTGGTTGCGCCAGCTGCGGGCGCGTATCGATGCCGAGGAGCGTATAGAGCGGGCAGACCCCCGCGATCGCCGTCGTGAGGATGATGGTTGCGACGACCCCTGCACCGAGCGTCAGGAACGGGTGCGAGTCCGCGACCGCCGCGGCCCCCACCATGAGAAAGATCCCCAACACCGTGCGGACGGCGGTATCCACACCACTGATGTTCTTGGTTGTCATGTCTCCACCTTGAAGGCTTCGCACGTAGCATCGCAGTTTGCGGGTGAAGGCACGTGCAACCGACCGTGAAGACCGCTTCAGAATTTCTTCCGCAATTTGCAACACTCTAGTGAAGGAATCCGGAGGGCGTTTCTTGGTGCGCACTATTCATGGCAGCGTTGTTCCTCGCCGTGATGAGAGTCGCCCCTCCCAGCACTATTCCGATCACCAGCGCTACGAGCATCGCCATCCGCGTCACTTTTGTCATAAGACCTCCATGGTCCTACTGATGTGAGAGCAACACCGGCTTACCATGCTCGATCTCCCACACGGCCGGCGTTGACTGGAAGTTGCCGCTGCCCTGCCCTTTGGTCAGCGTGCCCGCGTTGCCCTCATAGCTTCGGATATCGCGGACATACACCGCCGGATTCGCTCCGCGCTCGAACGCCTGCACGATCATGTTGAAGTCGTCATACGCATACGGCATCATGTGCGTGGCAAACTGCGTACCGGGATACAGCCTTTCGAACCGGGTCTTGAAGGCAAAATCCCGGAGATTGCTGTCGGTATACCACGTTGCTTCGAACAGGTCGGGCCGTTGACTGACCGACGGAGCAACGACCGACGCGATGTTGCGGATCTTGGCGTCGGCTAACTGTTGGGCGAGTTCATCCAGCTGCGGGTTCAGCGCTTCGACATAATAGACGTCGGGGTGCGAGGCCCGCGCTCGCGCGATCATCTTCCGAAAATCGGTGACCGCATCGGCGAATTCCTGCGCGTCGGTGATCGTGAGCCCGGCGCGGCGTATTTCAACCTTGAGCGCCTCGAGGTGACCGTGGATGCTCGGATAGTCCTGCGTGAGCAGGGCGATGTTCCGGATGCCACGCCGCTGCGCTTCCTGCACCCAGCGCACTCCCTCGGCTTCCGGTGACGGGATGTTCGTGAAGTTGTACGCCCCATCGCCAATTGACGTAACGGAGCACACACACGTATGAAGGATGCGCGCCCCGGTCGCGAGGGGCCGAGTGACCTGACCGAACCGCGAGATGCCACCGACAATCGCGTCAACCCGCTCGTCACGAATCGCGTGGAGGATGGCCGTTCTCGCCTGCCCAGGGTCTTGCCCGACATCGACGAGAACGAGCTGATACCGGTACTTCGTGCCCCGCAGATCCGACTGCGCCATCTGCACGGCTTTGAGGAATGAATTTCCGAGGACGGCGTACGGTCCACCCGTCGGAACGATCACGCCGATCTTGACGATGCCGTTGGACGGCGCGACCCAGCGATCCCGATTCGTGGCCACGTAGGCGACGACGATGACCCCGAAGGCGAGGACGCCGGCCGACGCGGGGAGGACGGATGCGCGTGCGGTGCGCCGGCGAAGACCGGCAGAGCGCTCTTCCACAATCCCTTGAGCAACCCGAAGCCGATCACCACCCAGAGATTCATCAAGAGGTAGCCGCCAAACGCCACGTTGCTCCGGGTGCGCTTGAACCACCAGAGCAGCAGTGTCGGCGCGACGATCAGGACGACGCCGAGGCCGAACGCCTTGGGCCCGAGGGCGTAGAGGTGATTGATCGTGATGAGCGCGGCGGTCACGCCCATGCTCAGCAACGAGCGGCGGGCGGCGCGATGGAGCCCCAAGTCCTGGGTCATGGTGCTACTCCCGAACGATGTGTTTTGTAGTTGACATTCTATCTACTACTGAACATCGTGTTCATGTACGGGCATTGGCAACGAGGAGTTGCCGCCGGCGATGGGCAATTCGGGACAGTCACACCCATTTCGTTCCGTTTGGGACAGCGCGGGACGGGATGTTCACGCACGAGGCGCAATGACCAAGGCGAAAAAGCTGGACCGACGGGTGCAGCGAACCCGTCAGCTGCTGCAGGATGCGCTCATCGCGATGGTGATCGAGAAGGGGTACGACGCGACGACGGTTCAGGACATCATCGATCGGGCCAACGTCGGGCGTGCGACCTTTTATGCGCACTTCCCTGACAAGCAGACCTTGCTGACGAGCCGGCTCGAGGACCTGCGGGTGCTACTGACGGAGCGGCGGCGTCAGGTGTCGGGGCCGCTCGGCTTCAGCCTCGCGATGTTCGAGCACGCGCGCAGCCATCTGCCGCTGTATCGCGCGATCGTGGGTCGCGAGAGCGGCGCCTTCATCGTGCAGCGGATCCATCGCACGATCGCAGACCTCGCGGAGCTGGATCTCAAGGCCCTCGGCTTCAACGGAGCGCCCGAGCAGCGGCGGCTTGCAGTGGAATTCCTGGCGGGGGCCTTTATGGCGGTGCTCACCTGGTGGCTTGACGAGGGAGCGATGCTACCGCCGGAGGAAATTGACGGCATCGTTCGTCGCTTGGTAATGCAAGGGCTGGCCATAAAGCTGGCGTGACGGTGAGGTCGCAACTTAAAGCCGGAATGACGCTCCTACTTGCCGCGAGGGGGAGGGCCGGGCACATTGCCGAGCGTGCCACGCATCCTCATCGCCGACGACGATGCCGACGTCCGGTCCGTACTCGCTCGACACCTGGCGAGTGCCGGATACGAGGTCCTCGAAGCCGCGGACGGACGCGGGTGCCTGGACGTGATCCGGACCACGGGCGTGGACCTCGTCATTGTCGACATCTACATGCCCGAGGTGGACGGGATCGCGGTCATCGCGCAAGCGCACCGGGACTTCCCCCACGTGCGCATCCTGGCGATCTCCGGCGGGGGCACGGTGCCTCGGGAGCGCACGCTGGAGATCGCACAGCGGCTCGGCGCGCAGCGCACGCTGACCAAGCCATTCGACCGAGACGAGCTGATGGCGTCGGTTCGCGAGTTGCTCGGTGAGTCGTAGGGGCGGGGACCTTCGCGCGCTCGCGGCCAGCGTGCCCCAATTGCACGTCGTGCCGCCGCGGGCCCTGGCGATTTCGGCGGGCGCGCTCGTGGTGTCGGTCGCCGGGGCATTGGTGTTCCCGCAGGGCTTCGCCGAATACGGATTCATCGCCTGGCTACTGCCGATGATCCCCGCCTTCCTTCTCTGTTTTTACCGCGGCTGGACGCGGCTGATGATCATGCTCGGGGCGGCGATGGCGTTGCTGGCGTTGGGGTACGTCGTGGCCGCGTTGCTCGGGACCACGCTGCCCGAATGGCCGTCCATCGGCTTCGTGATCGCGGCGTACATCGGCATCGCCCTCGGCGCCGGCTGGTTCCGCGAGGTGCGCACGGCGGAGGAGCACCGCGCGGTGGCCGAGCGCGAGCTGCACCAGACGAGCCTGCACCTGCGGAAGTCCCACACCGACCTGCAGCTCGCCCAGTGGAAGCTGATCGAGGCGGAGCGCCTCGAGGCGGTCGGGAAGCTCGCGGCCGGAGTGGCCCACGAGGTCAAGAACCCCTTGATGACCTTGCTCACCGGCGTGCATTACTTGAAGCAGCACATACCCACGACGGACGAGGGGGTGAAGACGCTGCTCGAAGACATGCACGACGCGGTCAAGCGCGCCGATGCGGTGATCATGGGTCTGCTCGATTTTTCGGCGCCGCGGGAGCTTGTGCTCGCGCCCGCGGACCTGAACGCCGTGGTCCAGCGCTCGGCCGGAATGGTCAAGCATGAAGTCACCCGGGCGCGGGTTGCCCTCGACCTGGCCCTGGGCCCCGACCTGCCGCCCCTCGCCCTGGATGTCTTCAAGCTTCAGCAGGTGCTGGTGAATGTGCTCACCAATGCCGCGCATGCCACCCCGCCGGGCGGCAGGATCACGGTGCGAACCTACTGCCGCGACAGCGTCACGGTCCTCGAGGTAGATGATACCGGATCGGGGATCCCGGAGGAGGCGCTGGGCAAGCTGTTCGATCCGTTCTTCACGACCAAGCCCGCGGGGAAAGGCACGGGGCTCGGGCTTGCCGTTGCGCGGCAGATCGTCGAGATGCACGGGGCCTCGATCGACATCGGGAATCGACCTGAAGGGGGAGCCCGCGTGACCATCGCCTTCACTGCTCTCAAGGAGGGTGCCTAATGCCGGGGAAGAAGCGGATCCTGCTCGTCGATGACGAGGCCACCATCACGCGGACGCTGAAGCTGTACCTGGAGGGAACGGGCGCGTACGAGGTCCGAGCGGAGAATCGGGGATCGGCGGCGCTGCAGGCGGCGCGCGCGTTCAAGCCCGACTTGATCCTGTTGGATGTCGCCATGCCCGACATGGACGGCGGCGACGTCGCGGCGCAGATCCGCAGCGACGAGGCACTCAAGGACACGCCCATCGTGTTCCTGACCGCTCTCGTGAAGAAACAGGAGGTGGTGGCGACGGGCGGCGACATCGGGGGATACCCGTACATCGCGAAGCCGCTCGAGCCCGAGAAGATCATCGAGGTGATCGAGCGCCACACGTCCTGATGACGTCCTCCCGAACCCTCCGTCTCCCCGGCCGCCGGCGTGGCCGCCTCGCTCTGTGGCTGCTGGTCGGTCTGAGCGTGCTGTTCTTCTTGATCTCGCCGCTCATACAGCTCCTTGCCGAGTGGCCCTGGTTCAGCGCGCTGGGCTATGAGCGCGTGTTCGCGACCCGGCTGATTGCCTCCCTCCTCCTCGGAATCGTGGCCGGCGGCGCGGCATTCGCGTTGCTGTACGCCAATCTGCGCTTCGCGCAACGCGGGATCGTGCCGAACCCGGTCGTGATGCAGATGAACGCCCAGACGCCCGCCGTCGACGTGACGCGGCTGGTGCGCCGCCTCGCGCTCCCGGCGGCGCTCGTGCTCGCGCTGTTCATCGCCCTCGCGATGTCGTCCGGCTGGATGCCGGTGCTCCAGTTCCTGAACCAGACGCCGTTCGGAGTCACCGACCCCGTGTTCGGGCGCGATGTCGGCTATTACGTCTTCACGCTGCCAATCGTCGGAGGGGTGCTCGGCCTCTTGATGTTCCTGGTGGTCGTGGCGCTGCTCGCCAGCGGCGCGCTGTACGCGCTGCGCGGCGACGTCGTGATCTATCGCAAGAACCTCACGATCGAGCCGTCGGCCCGGCTGCATCTCGCGGTGCTGCTCGCGGTGCTGTTCGTCCTGACCGCGCTGCGCGTGTATTTCGTGCGGCTGCCGGGGACGCTCTTCTCCACCAACGGCCCGCTGTTCGGTGCGAGCTACGCCAACCTGCACGGCACGATCATCGGCCTGAAGCTCGCCGGGCTGGCCGCACTCGTGGGCGCCGCGCTCGTCGTCGCCGGCGCGCGCAGCAAGCGCCTGGGGCGCAACGCCCTGCTCGCGGTGGCGATCTACTTCGGCGTTTCCCTCCTGGGCGTCGTCGTGTATCCGGCCGTGGTGCAGCGGCTCATCGTGGCGCCGAATGAGCTGAACAAGGAGACGCCGCAGCTGCGCTATCACATCGACGCCACCCGCCGGGCGTGGGGGCTGGACCGCGTGCTGGTGCGTGATCTCTCGGGCGAGGCGGCGCTCACCGAGCGCGACATCCAGGCAAACCGGACGACGATCGACAACGTGCGGCTGTGGGACCGCGACCCGCTGCTGCAGACGTTCGGGCAGCTCCAGGAGATCCGCACCTATTACGACTTCGTGTCGGTGGACGACGACCGCTACATGATCGACGGCCGCTACCGGCAGGTGATGCTGTCGCCGCGGGAGCTGAACTCCGCCTCGCTGCCCACGCGCACGTTCATCAACGAGCGGCTCACCTTCACCCACGGCATGGGACTCACGCTCGGGCCGGTGAACGAGGTCACCGAGGAGGGTCTGCCGGTCCTGTTCGTCAAGAATCTGCCGCCGGCGTCCACGGTCTCGGTCGCGGTGCGGCGGCCGGAGATCTATTTCGGCGAGCTCACCGACACGTGGGTGTTCGCCAACACGGGACAAGCCGAGTTCGACTATCCGTCGGGGGACGAGAACATCTTTGCGTCGTACAAGGGGAATGGCGGCGTGCGGGTCGGCGGCTTCCTGCGGCGCCTGGTACTGTCGGCCTATTTTCGCTCGCTGAAAGTTCTGCTGTCGAGCGACATCACGAGCCAGAGCCGGGCGATGTACATCCGCAACATCCGCCAGCGCGCGCGCACGGCGCTGCCATTTTTGATTTTCGACGCCGATCCGTACATGGTGATCGACGCGGGCGGCAGGCTGCGCTGGATCCTCGACGGCTACACGGCGACGACCCGCTACCCCTATGCGGAACCGCTGCAAAACGGCGTCAACTACATGCGCAACAGCGTGAAGGTGGTGATCGACGCGTACGACGGCACGGTCACCGCCTATCTGGCCGACCCCGCTGATCCGCTGGTGCGCACGTTCGCCAAGATATTCGCGGGAATCTTCCAACCGCTCGATTCGATGCCGGCCGATCTGCGCGCCCATCTACGCTATCCGGAGGATCTGTTCCACGTGCAGAGCGAGCTGTATGGGGCATACCACATGGCGGAGCCGGATATCTTCTATCATCGGGAGGACCAGTGGCAGAAGCCGGTGCTGTCGACACATGGTGATGCGCCTGCCGGAAGAACGGCAGGCGGAGTTCATCCTGATGGTGCCGTTCACGCCGCGCGGCAAGGACAACCTGGCGTCGTGGATGGTGGCGCGGAACGATGGCGAGCACTACGGCGAGCTGGTGGTGTATCGCTTCCCCAAGCAGAGCCTGGTGTTCGGGCCCACGCAAATCGTCAACCGGATCAACCAGGACACCGAGATCGCGCGCCAGGTGGCGCTGTGGGACCAGGGTGGCTCGCAGGTGATTCGCGGCAACTTGCTGGTGATTCCCCTTGAGGAATCGCTGATCTACGTGATGCCGCTGTACCTGCGCGCGCAGGGCGGCCGGATTCCCGAGCTCAAGCGCGTGGTCGTGGCGTATCAGAACCGCGTCGTGATGGAAGAGACGCTGGACGCGGGGCTGGCGCAGCTGTTCGGTGGCGGTGCGGAGGCGGGGGCGGCTCGCGCACCGGCACGCGTGGCGGCGACGCCTGGCGCCGCGCCGGCGACGAATGCCCGGGCGGCCGATCTCGCGCGCAGGGCGAACGAGTCGTACCGGCGGGCGCTCGAGGCGCAGCGGGCGGGCGATTGGGCGCGGTACGGCGAGGAGCTGCGCAGGCTCGAGGATCTGCTGCGCCAGCTGCAGACGGTGTTGGGGGGAAGAGAGTAATCAACTCGTGTCGTGTTGGGCCCACTCTTCAGAGTGGGTACTAGCTAGTGGCGCCCTGCGTCCACTCCCGATCCTAACCCGGGGGCGACCAAGTCGTCGCCCCCGGGGGATGCATTTCTCACTCCCGATTTCAGTTCAGAACGTGGAAGACATTCGGGCCTGGTAGCGTGGGGTTCCAGAAGTCCACGAAGCCCTTGGATGCCGTCACCCCCTCGATGCGACCCGGCTGCGCCCCCGAGATCCGGCAACTGACCGTGAGCGTGCCGGCGCTGCCGTCCGAATATTCAATTCTCAGGATTGCGAGCCCCGCCGTGCTTCCAGGTATGTTCGGATTAGATGCAAGCGCTCGCTCCCAACGCACCAGCCCAGTGACTTGGTACGTCCCGCTGCCTGTCACCACGTTGCTCGCATCCCAGGTCTCCCAGTTTCCGCCCCCGGTCGCGGCGCTTGAGGTTCCACCGTCGCCCGCCGGAGCGACGAACGTCCCGGCTCCGGTAACAATGATCTTCAACCCGTCGGCCGCCGTCGCCGACGCTGAACCAAAGATCTCCCACCCGATGTGGGCAGCGGCGGTCGGCGCACCGACGCTCGCTGAAAGCTCGTCAGCCCGCGACGTCGCGGGCGCTGCGATCGGCGCGCTGCTCTCGCACCCGAGGGCGAGGGCCATCGCGACCACGCCCGGGAGCCTTGCGTCCCATCTCCGGATGGATCGTAGGGGCTACTAGCTAGAACCGATGGCAGCCTAACGCCGGCCGTGACACGTGCAACGCTTGCAGGCCGAAGACCCCGCCCTGACCTCACCCCATATCGCTAACCTACCCGTCAGGAGGCGCGTGGCAAGGCGCTCGGAGCCGGGCTTGATCAATCGGGACGGCGGGATTTGAACCCGCGACCCCAGCGAACCCCATGCGCCAATGTAGTCGGGCTAGTTACGACAACCAGTAGTAATCACGTGATGTTCTGGGCATTGGTGTTGTAACTCGGACCCCGACGATCGATCGGGAATCGCAACAGAATCACAACAAGACTCACAACGCAGTTGAGCACAGCCAGAAGCTGGCGGCGCCCCGCGTCTGTGGTACAATTCCCTTTGTGAACCCGCCGGCCACAAGCGTCGATACTAACACGAAAGCACTCGCGTACCTGCGCATCGCAGTCGGTGTTCTCTTCCTCATTTTCGGCGAGTACAAGGTCTTCGGGACTCAGTTTACGCTGGGCGGCGGCTTTCAGGGCTGGATAAACCGCTTTGTCGAAGGTGGCGCCTATCCGTTCATGGTTCCAGTGCTGCGCGGGTTCGTCCTCTCCCACGGGACCGCCATCGCATTCCTCGTCGCGTACGGGGAGTTGGCCATCGGCTTGGCTCTCGTGCTTGGGCTCCTGGTCCGACCGGCGAGCATCTGCGGGCTCATCTACATGTTGGCACTTCTCTTTTCGTCGAACTATCCCGGACCGGGTGCGGCGCCGTGGCACTACTTCGGCGCGTCGCTCAATCATTTTGTTCTCGCTCTTTGCTTCGCGGCGTTTGCGCTCGGTGCCGTCGGCGACGTGTTCACGGTACGGCCATGGCTGCAGCGGCTGCGGCGTCGAGCGGCCGATTCCCCACGATGACATCCGAGCAGCGACTCCCCAAAACCGGCTCCCTTCCCCGTCCCGAAAATCCGGACGCGGCTCGCGAGGTCCTCAAATCCGAGGCATTCCCCGCGCCCAATACGCAGCGCGTGACGCTCAACGCCACCGAGTTCACGTCGATCTGTCCCAAGACGGGACAACCTGATTTCGGCAGCGTGGTGATCGAATACGAACCCGGAGAGCGGTGTCTAGAGTCGAAGGCACTGAAGTACTATCTATGGTCGTATCGGCAGGAGGGCGCGTTCTGCGAAGCGCTGGCGGCTCGGATTGCGGATGATGTGGTCTATGCGATCGAGCCGAAATCAGTCACGGTGCGCGTGCACCAGAACGTGCGCGGCGGGATTGCGATCGTGGCCGAGGCTAGTCGGGGAGCGTAGGGCCGCGGTACTCGCAGGTTGTGGTACACGTCTCGTGGACGATCACAGCGGTCAGATTGTGCAGCGCCGGTCTCAGCCGCTCCCAAATCCACAGCGCCAGGTGCTCGCTCGTGGGATTCTCGAGTCCCGCGATGTCGTTCAGGTAGTTGTGGTCGAGCCGGCCGTGGAGCGGCTCGAACGCGCGCTTGATGTCGCCATAATCCATGATCCAGCCCTTGTCCGGATCCAAGGGTCCGCCGACCGCAATCTCAATGTTGAACGAATGCCCGTGCAGCCGGGCGCATTTGTGGGTCGGCGGGAGGTTCGGCAGCCGGTGCGCGGCTTCGATCGTGAACGATTTGCGGATTTCCATCATCGGATGCCCAGCAGCTTGTGGGTTTGGAGGCTGAGACGCCAGCGCGGATGCTCGAGGCAGTAGCGCGCGGCAAGCACGGTGTTCTGCTCGACGTCGGGGCCATCCATCGGTTGCAGGAAGAAGTGGTCGAAGTCGAGCCGCTCGAGGTCTTCCTGACTGATCCCCGGTTGCGGATAGACGAGCTTCACCTCGTTGCCCGAGCGCTGCCTTATCACCGTGCCCGCTTTGGGGCTCATGCAGATCCAGTCGAGTCCAGCGGGTGCTGCGAGTGTGCCGTTCGTTTCGACAGCGATTTCGAAGCCGAGGCCGTGGAGCGCGGCGATCAACGCAGCATCGAGCTGGAGCAGGGGCTCACCGCCGGTGACGACTACGAAGCGCTGGGACGTTCCGAACCATTGGTGGGCGACTTCGTCGGCAAGCAGCTCGGCCCTCGAGAACTTGGTGCCGCCGACGAAATCGGTGTCGCAGAACCGGCACATGGCCGTCGAGCGATCCTCCTCACGTCCCGACCAGAGGTTGCAGCCCGCAAACCTGAGAAACACGGCTGGCCGGCCTGTGTTGGCGCCCTCGCCTTGGAGAGTGTAGTAGATCTCTTTGACGGTGTAGGTCATACGACGTTCGGCGCGTGGCGTGCGGCGTACTCGGCGAAACCCTTCTCGCGCAGCCGGCAGGCATCACACCGGCCGCAGGGTTCGCCGGCGGTACTCGGATCGTAGCAACTCACCGTCATATCGACATCCACGCCCAGCTCCATTCCCTTCTCTATGATCTGCGCCTTGGTCATATGAATGAGCGGCGTATGGATCCGCAGGTGCCCGCCCTCCACGCCGGCCTTGGTGGCGAGGTCGGCCATTTGCTGGAAGGCGGCGATGTATTCGGGGCGGCAATCGGGGTAGCCCGAGTAGTCGAGCGCGTTGACGCCGATGAAGATGTCGTTGGCGCCGAGGACCTCGGCGTAGGCAAGCGCGAACGAGAGGAAGACCGTGTTGCGCGCCGGGACGTAGGTGACCGGGATGGTGTCGTCGAGCGGCCGATTCTTGGGCACCGCGATGTCGCTGGTGAGCGCGGACCCGCCGAATTGCCGGAGATCGAAGTCGAGGATGCGGTGCTCTGTGGCGCCAAGGTGCTTCGCGACTCGGGCGGCGGCGTCGAGCTCAACCTCATGCCGCTGCCCGTATCTAAAGGAAAGAGCGTAGCATGCGAATCCCTCGGCCTTCGCGATAGCGAGGGTGGTGGCGGAGTCGAGACCGCCGGAAAGCAGGATGACCGCGCGTTTCATAGTGCGGAAACCTAATGCAACAAGGCCCCCGCCGAGGCGGAGGCCTAGTCGGGACGGCGGGATTTGAACCCGCGACCCCCTGAACCCCATGCCGTCGTTTTGTCGGGGGAGTCACGACAAAGAGTAGCAACTACGCGATGTTCTGGGCATCGGTGTTGTGAGTCGGACCCCGAAGATCGACCGGGAATTGCAGCAGAATCACAACAAAACTCACAACAAGACCGAGCACGAAAAAACCAGAAAACCAAATCGACCCCCTGAGCAGACCAGGGGGTCGATTCTTTCGACCCTCTGAGTGTGGTAGACACTCACAACGGACTCACAACGTTCGCTCGCGCGATCTCATGAAACAATCGTCGTTCGATGCATTACCGGGAGCGACATCTGGGACGTGCGCTACACGACGCCCGACGTAGCGAAGATGAATTGGTCTCTGTAGAATCGCGAGACCAATCCAATTCACAGTTAGACCGCCGCCGATGCCGAAGTCGCGCGGTTGCGGCGCAGTTGATCCTCATATACGTTGCAGTTGTCAGGTCGCTGGCCGTCGATCTGACTCCTCTCTAAAACGGCCGCGACGTGTAGACCTACACCCGGTCCGGAGGGCCAGGCTCTTATGGCGTTATTCCGTATTCTCCGCGAAGTCCGTCTTTTCAGCCCCGGCGAGTGGCAGCTCTGCTTCCAGTTCGGCACCTACGAATACGATCCCGACCAAGAAGGCGAAGCGAAGACCGAGGACGGTTATCGATTCATCTGGCGCCGTCCGAATGGGCAGCTCCAAGGTGCGAGAGGACAGGCGCGCCTCACGCCCGCCTGGATTACCACGCTTCTCGGAAAGGCGGCTGAAGAGGGCTGGTACCCTCTTCCTCCCACCGCGCGGGTCAGCAACCTGGGGACCGACGACTTGCAGGATGGGGCCGAGGCGCTCCGTTGGGCCGCCCAAGCACAAAGGGCCGAGTGGCAGCGGTGGCTCGGTGCGGCCGACCCAGTTCCTGGAGCGGAGCAACTGCAGCGGCTCGCCACGTGCCTTGAGAAAGCGGCTTCGCTCAACGGGGTGGCTCGCGAGGACTTCCTGCGCGAATCGGTGTCAAAGCCGGATCTTAAGACCATTGCTAGTTGGGCACGCAGCGCGTTGAACCCGAGCTTCGCGGCCGACGAACATGAGATGGCGCTGCGCACGAGGTTCGCCACCATAATGCGGCGTCTGCATGCGGGTTTGGAACCGCTGGATCTCCCGTGGGGACACAGGGTGGCGGCGGTCTAACTACAGTTTGAAGCTGACGAGCCGGCTGGCCGCGCCGCGGCAAGGGCAATACACTACGAGAGTCCCTGAGCGGCGCGTCCAAGGCGCCGGCTCGCACCTTAAACCTGTTCGTTAGGCAGTAGCCAGCAACCCGGGCGACTCTCATGCCGCTAGTTGACGACTTCGTTGCGGAACTGAATGCCCACCGCTTTTTGAAGGAGTTCTCGTTTCGACGGAATGCCTTCACAAGACCCGGGGTCGGAACGCTGGAGGTTGCAGATCACGTGGTCTGGCTGTCGGACCTACTTTTTGTGTTTCAACTGAAACAACGCGAAGGCAAGAGTAGCGCTGTATCCACTTGGATCTCAAAACAGGTTTTGAAAGAGGCCACACGGCAGATCCGCGGCACGCTCAGCCTAGTAACCGCCCCGGACGCGGTACCTATCACCAACGACAGAGGCGACACCTTCGACTTCAGGCATGCGCAAGGCGCTCATGTGTTCAAATTGGTCGTCTTTCGTTTGCCCGAGGTCCGTGTCTCAGTACTTGGCCCGCGCTACCATGTCAGCAGAACGGCCGGTTTCATCCATATCCTGAACTGGCCCGACTACAGTCGGATCGTCCGGACGATGATCACGCCGATCGAGCTCGCTGACTACCTAGCGTTTCGCGAAACTCTGCTGCCAGCAACCAAAGTGATACCATCCGAGGAAGCACTTCTCGGACAGTACTTGCTCGACAAGCAGGACGCCGAACCCGATGAGCGCTTTGCCGGCGCACTCGACGCTTTCATTGACGAGTATGACAAGTTCGATTTGAACTGGTTCCTGGACGGTATGGCCGCCAGGACCTACTTCGCAACTGGCGGTCCACGGTCGAACTACCTTATACTGCAGGAGTTGGCCAAGCTCCATCGCACTGAACTTGGCCACCTCAAGCAGCGCCTGTTCCTCGCTCTAGATGCCGCTCGAGATAACCGCTTTGAGCTTCCCTACAGGTTCGTTGCTCCACGGACCGACTGTGGCTTCCTGATCCTGCCTCTAACGCAAGACCGAGTACCACAGCGCCTAGACGGGCTCAGGGTGTTTACGCTCGTCGCAAAGTACGACCAGCGCACCTCTAGACAGGTAGGAATCTCAATCGCGCGCGAGGGGAAGGAGTTCCTGATTGACTTCGCTTTTGTCGAGGGCCCGTGGGTGTTTGATGCTGAATTGGAGTCCAGATTGCGCGACAGTTACCCGTTTCGGCAACTGCAATCGCACCGCCTCGCCAGGTACCATTTCAGTACGGACGAACTTGCTTCGCGCGGGCTGTCGTGACTGGCCGCCACGTACAAGCGCTTGGAGCTGTCGGGCGCGCGTAGATTATGGAATGATTCTCTCTTTAGCGCGCCGCACCTTAGGCGCAGCCCGTTAGACGGTGCGAGGGACAAATGGTTGATGATCATTGGAGATCAATCCGGAAGACGACAACTCAGGTCCATGTTGAGTATGGTCCTGCGTATGCTACGCTTTTCGCAACTGACATTCGACTGTGTTTGGGGCCGCCAATCACACTCTCGCTTAGTTTGGAAAGCAACCTTCGTACCCGTCACAAAGGGGTCGGCACCTACATTGACGCCAAATCCCTGGCCGACGGCCAGATTAGCGCCCTTAGCCGGGTGCAGCTGCTGGACTCAAAGGTGATTGCGGACGTGGAGAGCGCACTCAAGCATGCCCAGGCGCGCGCCAGACCCTGGCAATTGGTCGTCCAACTCGATGGGAAACATGAGTTCCAAGTTCAGCCTGCGGTTTCCAATACGTCCTCGGGTCCGTTCTTTCTCGAAGTATTGCGGTCGTGACGCACCGATAACCCCATGAAAAGGATCTTCATTCCCTCTCAGGCACCAACAGACTGGAAGCATCTACTCGCACAACCCGAGAGGCACTGGAAGCCTTCATGCTCAGCGATGAGCCTCGCCCAGTGCTGGGAAGACGCAGCTGACGGCCTTCCACCAGAAATTCGTAGTCTTCTCAAGACCGCGCGACATGGAGCCCTCGAGTCCCCTGAGCTTCTCTTGGCAATTCCGGAGTACCAAGTCGAGTTGCCGGGTGGGGAGCGGGCGACGCAGACTGATGTCTTCGCACTCGTCAGGGGAGAGGTTGGACTTGCGGCATGCGCAGTGGAGGGAAAAGTCGATGAGGAATTCGGCCCCACGGTGGACGTCAAGCGGAAATCCGGGGCGGAAGATCGGCTTAGGTACCTGCACGAACTCTTGCAGATAAGCCCCTCCCAGTCGCCCTCGCTAAGATATCAGCTCCTTCATCGCACGGCCGCAGCCATTCTCCTGGCTGAGCGTTTCTTCGCACCGGTTGCTGTATTGATTGTCCACTCGTTTAGCCCGACGCACCGCTGGTACGCTGACTTCGAGGCGTTCGGTGCCGCGCTTGGGGTGACTGTCGACCGAGGGCGACTAGCAGCCGTTGGAAGGCGCAGCGGAGTTGAGCTTTATCTTGGCTGGGTAACCGGTGATCAGCGGTTCCGGGCTGACCTCTCGGTCACTGTCTAGGAGCCTCGCTACCCCCTATGCCACGTAAGTACTCACCTGACCTCCAGGCAGCCCAGTGTCGGCGTCTTCTAGAACACTGCAATCCGACGTGGGATGCTTTTCACCGCCTCTGGATAGCGTTCAACGCCCTATACAACGCCGTCGCAGGACCGACAGAGCGTGAGAGGGTGCGTTCGGTCGTTCAGACCTTCATCACACCTGACAAGGCATCGGAACTCCTTCCCCGGCTGGTGTCGGCAGAGAATCCACTGCCGAATCCACCTCCCGGCGACACACGGTGGTCCGACAGCGATCCGCGGTTCCGTCGAGATTCAATGATCGAGGCAGCTGCGGTGAATGACGCCGGTCGACCCTCACCAGAGCGCGTTGCAGCCCTGCTTGCCCTGGTCTATCAGGTAAGATGTAGTCTCGTTCACGGGAACAAGAATCCGGATCGCTTCCGGGACAACGAACTCGTGTCGTGGGGAGTCTCAATACTGGAGAAGGTCGTACCGACTCTACAAGACGCCATGAGTTGAAATGAGAGCTGGTTAAGATTCGTCATGTCCCAATCCACCTCGGACAGTCAGTTGGCCCAGTTACTCCGTGAAGCCATCAGCAAGAAGAGGACTTACGCCGGGTTCTGGAGTTGGCCCGACCGAGAGGTCGCTGAACTCGACGTTGCGCGAGACTTGCTCGAGTCTATAGCTCGCGAAAGCGGCAACGATCCCTGGAAGGTGCGATCACGCGGCGCCGGAAACGATCCACCCGATTGCGAAGCTGTAGACGAACACGGAAAGCGCGTTGGAATTGAGGTGACCGAACTAGTCGACCAACAACATGCAGGAGGTGAATCGACAAACTGGTCCGAGTGGGACGAGGTGAAGACGCGGGCTTATGTAGGTGAGCGGCTAGCGAGGAAGGACGATCCCTCGAAAGTCAAAGGCGGTCCATACCAGCACTACTACGTAATTCTCTTCACGGACGAACCAATGGTTCCCGCGCGGCGTCTCCGAGATCTGCTGCAACACGTGACATTCGGTCCGTTCCGGCTTATCGATCGTGCGTGGGTGCTCGCATCATACGAGCCGGGCGAGGCCGTACCACACCTCGCCCTCAAGATCAGCGAGACTTCCTAACGGCCCAACTGTGCGCGTTCGGTCCCGAATCAGGAACTGAGCACGACGCGCTGCTCCAGATGTCGGATGAATCCATCTCGGCTGCGATAGTTAACGTGCAGTGTTATGTCCAACCACCAGTCCCCCAAGTGAGTCAGGTCTCGAACCGTAGACCATTTTCGGTCGCCGGTTGTGGGATCGAACGTGGCCAAGTAAAAGGTGACTTCGCTCAGGCGGAATTCGACTTCCCGAGACTGACCGGGCTCTAGAGTGGCGTTGCTGAGTTTCAATCCTCGGTAGAATAGCTCGGGGTTTCTCGCGTTCCGCGCATCGATTCCCAGGTCCACGCCGCCCACCGGCTCAGTCGTGACGTTGGTCACTCGCGCTGTTAATACTCTCGTGCTCGGGTCGGCCCTTTCCACAAACCCGAACTGTATCGGGTCGCCTCGAATAATCGGCCCCAAACGAGCGTCCTTCTCGCGTATCATGACTTCAATCTCGGGAAGCGTGGCCGTCCCTATTGTCCGATCCCGCCTGACGTAAACCAAATCTCTCGACAAAATGCCAGGATGATCTCGAATGGAGTGATGCGGACGTGCAGGGCTCCATTGAATGCTTACTACGCTTACTTCGACCTTACCCACTTTGTGGTCCCGACACTGGACATTGGGAGGCGGTTGAACGTATGCGGCGATGATATTCGAAATCGTCTCGGCATCGGGACCCTCCCTGACTCCGACAACCTTGCGGTCATCGTCGACACCCACAAACAGAAAGCCGGTAGTGTCTGCATCTATGGTGTTTGCAAGCGCGAGGACATCCTTTACAAAGAGTGCCTTTCCTTCCTTACGTTGCAGATCGTACCACTCGCATTTGAATTCCACCGAGTCTGACTCGCCTCCAGCGATAAGGCGCGCTACCTCTTCACTGGAGACGGGTACGTTTGCGCGTGCACGTCCGCTTGATGTCAACGGAACACCTCATCTAGGCGCCACACCAATTGAAGTGCCTGCGGCCATCCTGCCTTAGCGAACACGTCCAGCAGCCTAAGAAGGTCAGCCAACGCCTCACCCTCCTGTACCTCGTTGCGGTAATCCGCCAGAACAGACTCTACGAGAGTCACAACCTCCTTGATTGCTATCGAGTCGATATTGTAACCAGCTGCCTCACTTGCCTCTGCCACGTCCGCGGCCATGTGAAGCACGGCCTTGGGTTCATATGACAGGACTTCGTTCATCAATTGCATGAAGTGATGGGCGGTCGGCGCCAGTACGATCCCGCGTTGGTCTCGCCGTCCAAGGAGAGTGACGGCCTGGAGCAGTGGCTTGATCGTGAGGTAATAGTCTCCTGTTGCTTCAAAACTGATCTCCTCCGTCCCCTCGCGGTGCCGAATGTTGTAATACAGGCGCGAGACTATTTCGTCGACAACGGTGTACGCCTCCTTGAACTTCTTTGTTCTCTCCTCAGTCCACTCGGCCTGATCCGTCGGCCGGATGTTCTGCAACGTTTGCACTGTGCCTTCAAGGACTGCAAGCAACCATTTCCCAGCACGAAGTGACGTTGGCCTGAGCTTGTCGCTACCCAGATTCGAAGGGTTGATGGCCAGCACAGCTTGAAACACTGCGTGATGCAGAAGCTCCGCGTGCTGATCTGGAGACTTCCTCCAAGTGTCCAGCGTCTCCATGGCCCACTGGTTTTCGTGGCTCAACGCGAGGCGTGTAACGATCATCGCGAATGTGTCCCCGAAATCGGACTTCTCTGAAGGGAAGAGTCCTTTGCCCTGAATGGTGTTTAGCACGCCCGCTATCCGGTCGTCCTCGTCTTTGGGAAGCCGGGTGAGAGAGAGACACAGACCATTCAGAACGGAACGGTTGTCCTCTTTCATCGCCCTCTCTTGCGTGATTTGCCAAAAAGCCTCGTGTGCACTCCACCTGAGTCGGAACACTTCCCCGGCTACTAAGAATCGGACGGAGGGAACCGCGTCAGAGGCTAATGATGCAACGGCATCCAAGATTTCATTGTCGACGATAGTAAGGGTCAGCCACGGAAGGCCCTGGGCTGCCTCATTCCGCGGCGAAGGCGACCACATTGGGAAATCAAACTTCGCATCCTTATTGGGTAGCGGCTCTTGGTGCTTGGCAGCACGAAGGAGTGTGTCACGGCAGAATGATCTAGCCTCCGCTGACAACTTTCCGACAGATCGGCTCATGGCCGAAGCCGCGGCCGCCAACTTCGTCCACAGGCTGGTTTGAATCGTGGCATCAGCCGTCTTGTCATACCGATCTGCAGCCTCCCGAGCACGCATCGCCGCAGGAAGAAAGCGTTCGATCACCTCAGGAGTTGGTACCTGATTTCGCCAAGTTGTGACGAAGTCATCGATCTCTTTGAACATTCCACGGATCGTTGCGTTCTCTTCTTGAGCCAAGTCCACTCCCTGCTCTACCAACCAGTCGTCTTCCGTATATGATCGAGAGGAAACGGATATCGTCTCAGGCGGTTCGTTTGCGGGAAGAGGACCGCCCAGCTCTGCCTCCGCCCGATATGCCCGCGCCTCGCTCGTTTCCAACGTTTCCTTCGGCAGGCAAGCCAGGAGACGCGCTGCCACTCGTTGGTACCGTTCAAGACTTTCGGCGTCCGCATCCTGCGGCAGTGTCAGTAGGGATTGTTCTACGGCCACCCGTTGCTGGGACGAGTAGAGAGGTGCGGCAGCCCGGATGAATTCTCCAAGCTCGTACATCGTGTCACCACCCAGCTGAATCGGACGGGCGAGACAGAGTTCGAAAAGCACGTTGGCGAAGTGTTCGGGTCTCTTGGCCCCCAGCACTAGGAGTTCCCGCCAGAAGTAGGCCACTCTAGAACGATCCGTGATCAGATCAAGAATCTGGTCGATGATGGCTGGAGTGGGGCTTGCCGCATTGTCTTCTAGGCAACGGAAGAGCGTTTCCCCAAGGTCGTGGACCCCGCCTTCACGAAGGCCCAGCTCGCGAAGGTGTCCAGTGTCCGGCAAGTACCGGACCGGCCGCCCGCGAAATTGGAATTCCTCTGTGACGTCCTCTAGCTTGACCCCAGGCCTGAGGTAAGGAATGAGCCACTTGTCGATTACGTAGGCGTTGATGCTCTCGACGGCCGCCCGAGCAGCCTCGAGGGGCGAGCTTCGCATGAATAGAGGGAAATGTTGAGCAAGACTGTACCGACACATCTCGAAATCCTGCCGCCTGTTGCTTATCAAGGGCAGGACAGGCGTACCGAATGATGTCTCCTTGCTGCTCTGCTCGTCATGGGCGAAAACCGAGCGGTAGATCTCTGCCGCGAGCGCTGGATCAACTCGGAGAACGTGATCCACCCCGTCGGAGAGCCTGAAAATGTACTGGATTGGGAAATCAGGCTCCTTTGTCAGCTTAAGTACCGCCCGCACTAACTGACTTGAACGCTCCGGGTCGGCGCTGAAGGTCTTTACGACCATCGGCAAAGCCCAAACAGCCGCGAGCGAGTCCAGTGAAGGTTCAGCTTGCTTCTTTCGTTCGCTCAACACCCACGCCAACACTGACGAACCCACCGCGTTCGAGTTCCGCTCAACTGATTCCTTTTCGGCGGCGCCGGCAGAATCGAGCAGTTCCGCGGTGACGGTAGTTAGGTCCCAGACATAACGACGATGAGGAAGGGGCGCCAAGCGGCTAGCGAATTCCGTCCAAAGACGCGCGCTTCCCCTCCTACTAATTCGTAGCGCCTGCAGCAGCCTCTGTACAATCTCCAGCGCCTCTTCGCGACCCTTCGCTAACAGATCAATCAGCGGGAGCAATGATTCGATGGCGCGTGCCTCGCTTGCGATGACAGCGGGAGGGATGAGACGTGCCACGAGTCGCACATGTATTAGGTCGTACGGAACGAGGGCCCAGAGTACTTTCCAGAACGCCTCGGGTGCGTCATGCCAAAGACGCGTGAAGTAATAAGTGAGACTAGGACGGAGGAAGAGCGGGCGCGCGGGGTCCGCGGCGACGAAATCTGCCACGGATTGCGGTAGGTCCTCGAGCTGAAGGACGCTCACGGCGTAGTCAAAGAGCGTATTGTGTGCAAACGACACTCGCTGCGCTGCCCCGGTCGTTTCTACTAGTACCTCGGCGCTGCGAAGATCTGACCAAGCGCGCTGTAGCTCCGGTGCGTAGATGGCGTCCTTCCGCGCGGTGAGCGTGCGATCTCGAATCATCGAGGCTGTAGCTCTCGACAATAGCAACTCCCGATCCTCGGCATTATCCGCCATTAAGACTCGGCGCTCCCAAAACAGGCCGAGCAGCTGCACCTCCGAGTATACGTGCGTGATATCCGGAGCCTTCCCCGGAGCCGACAGCACCTGTTCCAACAGCCAGAGATTGAACGGCACCGTTAGCAGTCGCATGAAGTCCTCAGACGCACCCTGTATCAACGCCCCTAGGCCTGAGATCTGAGTGACAGCCTGGCCAACTTCCTCTTGTGTGAATGGAGGAACCACGAAGTGACGAGACGGTATCCTCGGATCTTGAGGCAGCTCGAGGTGCGGGGCACCGCCCGGCCCAAATAGCTTGAGCAGTGCGTGAGACTTACGCGCATCGTACTCCCGCACCGTGACAACTACATTCCAGCGTCCTTGCGATGCGGCAATTAGCCTGCGAATCAAGTTCACTAGTCGCTGTCGAGCGTCCTCACTCCGTACCGCGTCGAAGGCATCGAGAAGAATCGCACCTTTCGCTCCCGTCTTGGTTCCGAGCACTGAAGCGATGTGCTCGACAGCATCGCCGCGCGCACCGAGAAGAGCTCTAAGCTCTTCGTCTCCACCAAAGCCCAAGGCTTCGACGGGGAGCAATAGGTGAGGAACGCCCACCTCCTTAAGTCTCCGATGTAAGTCGGTGAGTAGGTAGGACTTTCCGACACCGGGACGACCTACCACGATTCCGTTGCCGCCGGCAACGAAGGTGTGGAGGCTCTCGAGTAGAACGGGACGGTTGACTCTCACAGCACAATCTCCGCGGCCACGGTGTCGTTCACAGCGTCTAGACGTCTGTCGTCGGGAAGAACCGCACGAGCAATGTCTCCGATGATATCTCGTAGCCCGCGATGGGTGTCGTCGATGCGATCGTAAAAAACCACTTCGGTGCCGTACTCGAGCTTCAGTTGATGCGCGCGAGCCTTTTGTTCAGGAGCGTTCAGGGGCGAGATGTCGACAACAGCGAAGTGTATTGGGAGAGCCTTCAGCTGAAAGCGACTGACCACTCGACCCAATAGGCCTCGGAAGTAGGGGTCCGTCAGGCTAAAGCCGACGAAGACAAGTCGGTACGAACTGAGTACCGTCCGCATCACGTCAGGTAGGTAGGAGTCATCGCCGTATGCCACTTCGTAGTCCTCTAAGGTCAGCACAATTCGGTCTGGAGCCCGGTAGCACCCATGTATGTGAAGTACTTGCCGCTGTTGGCCTGCGATTGTCAGCTTCCGGAGCAGTTCGTAGATGAGATACGGGGCGTCGATTCCATACGCCAAAGAATTGTTGTGGCCCGAGTCACGGAAGTCCCTGGCAAGAGCGGCCTCCAAGACGAAATCGTAATTGGTCGTGACGATTCCTCGAAACGGCAGCCTCACCAACTGATGATGCATTTCGAGAACGGTGAACCCCGACTCCCCGGAGAACGTCCTTGTTAGGAAGGTGTTATAGGTGTCGTCGTTACCCATCCGATCACGAATGTGAGTCTTGATCTTGCTCAAATAAGCTAGGAACTCAGTCGGGCCCTTCTTGAAAATATCTTGGTCGGTGTCGAACCCATCACCACATTCAGCTGCGAGTTGTTCGAGCTTCAGGATCAACTCAGCCCAGGTCGGAAAACCAGCCATCTTACTACTTCCGGCGCCAACGAAGAGCACTGCATCACCCGATGCGATCAAGGCGACGAGCTCCTGCTTCCTGCGCTCGTTCGCCTCTACCTCGTCCGAAGTAAGGCTGGGAATCAGAGCCAAAGAGCCAGACTCCTGGACTTTCGCGCGAGTGTCACGTTGGGTTTGTTCCGGACCGTGCTCGAGATGCTACGCTGCCACCGGCCAATCGGCGTACACCGTCTCCGCCTGCGCGCGGATCTGCTCCACCAGCGGATCGAAGTCGCCCGGCCGCCTTCACTCCCTCGCCACCACGGTGTCGTAGAGCCCGTAATGGGTCAGTCCTTCGTGGCTCTCGATTCCCGTGTAGCGGAGCGAGGCGTCTTCGTAGCGACGGAAGGCGAAGACGGCTTGGTTCATGTGCTCGGTGTTGAACACCTTGAGGCGCACGAGCAGATGGAAGTCCTTCACCTTCAGGCCGGTGACAGCCAAAAACAAGTCCGGTTCCAGCTTGGTGATCACATCCTGCAGCGTGTTCTCGCGGAAGTCGGTCAAGTACATGAACGCCGGAATGCGGGTGGCGAACTTGATCAGCTTCTCCTGGACGAGCTTGCGCTTGGACTTGAACTCCTTCTCCTCGGCGGTCAGTTGGTTCTCCTCCTTCACCGTCAGAGCCCTGCCCTTGGCCTTGTTCCTAAGTTCTTTGATCTTTTCGCTCTTGTTGATGATCGTCTCGATGATGTGGTCGCCCAGGGCACGCCAGCCCTCGATACCCTCCACCGCGGCCATCGCCTCGGGGTTCTCCAGAACACGTCGCAGCGTTTCGTTGTCCACGTTCACGAGCAACGCGGATTCCCACTTGCGAGCGAGGAGTGTGGCCGAGGTGCCCGCCATCGCGATATCGAGAATGCCGCCAGCATCAATTTGCGTCATGTTGGCGCCATCGAACGCAAGCACGGGCAGGAACGAAACGAGATCCTTGACAGCGTTCTCGGGATTGGGCTCGCCCGGTGAGAGCCCGATTGCGTATTCGGACAGTTGGCGCAACGCACGCGTGGGCGCGAAGTCAAAGACGAAGCAGACCGGCTTGAAGATCTCCTCTTCGTTGGGATTATCGCCGTTCGGGTTCTTGATGGACCATGGCGACTGCACCCGGAATGCGGCCTGAAAATAGGTCTCCG
>WNGE01000145.1_pt1 | contig 82855 bp, 84 predicted proteins | sample 5400651 | NCBI WGS metagenome assembly WNGE01 (sample SAMN13153370, study PRJNA577476) | soil metagenome | isolation source: 60 cm soil or saprolite under grassland replicate 2 | place: USA:California | collected 2016-06-15 | reverse complement strand
CGTCGAGTGCCGAGAGTTCCCGCGTGGCGGTTGCGCACGGGCCGCCGGGGGTGCAACCAACTTCAGAAGATCCGGAAGGGGCCGCCGGATGCGTGTCTTCTGGGTCGCCGCGGGCAGCGACGTCGGAGCCGCGCTCGGCGGCGCACTGGCGGCCGGGATGGTGGCCGCCGCGGTCGCTCTGCTGTATGTCACTGTGCGGCACGGACCGACCCTGCTCGTCGCCGCCGGCTACGTGGCGTTCAAGTGGTTCAGCGGCGGCCAATGGCGGCACAACTACACCGGCCCGCGTTACGTGACACGTCCCGTCCGGGCGGTCGGGCAGACGGTGCTGACCGTCGCCACCGTCGCGGCCATGCTCAACCCGCTTGCGACGGTCGCCGTGATCGGCGCCCTGGCCGGCGCGCTCAGCGTCACCGCGGCCATGACCCGCCGCCGGGCGCGGGCCGTCGGGTTGCCGCCGCTGCGCGCCCGGCGGGTCGATCCGGACCGTCCCCGGGCCCTGGCGAGCGCGGGCACGCTGCGGGTGGGCGTGAACCAACTGCGCGCTGACCGGTCGGGTGGCACCCGGGTAGGGCGGGAGCCCGCGCGTTGACCGGCCGCGTACGGGTACGCCGCCCGTTCTGTTGCGGCGACGTTTCGCATCGGTAACGAACCATTGACCCCCGTTGGCGGCGGGGCTAGCTTTCTGACATCGATGTCACCCTCTTGATCCTGGGGGTAGAGGCGACGGGCACGTCGGGCGCCGCGTGCCACCCGGGCGATGAAGAGCAACCGCCGGGGACCGCCGCCATGGGGCTGCGAGCACACCCGCAGAAGCCACGAAGAATAGCGACCACCAGGGCAAAGGGCACACGATGGTTGGCCCGCAGCTGCTACCGCTCAACCAGTTGGAGCACTTCTACCGCGGCGGTTCCCGGATCGCGGAGTGGCGTCGCGCGCCCGGCGCCGGCGGGCCGAGCCGGCCCGAAGAGTGGCTCGCGTCCATGACCACGATGACATCCCACGCCGAACGCGGGCTCTCCCGGCTTGCGGACGGCACCCTGCTGCGGGACGCGGTGCTCCGCGATCCCGAAAGCTGGCTCGGGCCCGCCCACGTGGACGCGTTCGGGCCGTCGACGGAACTGCTGGTCAAACTGCTCGACGCCGGTCAACGATTGCCGGTACATCTGCATCCGGACCGGGCGTTCGCCGCGCGGCACCTGGGGATCCGCCACGGCAAGACCGAGGCGTGGATCGTCCTCGACGTCGACGTGGGGGCCAGGGTACGGCTGGGCTTCGCCGAGCCGACGTCGTCGTCCCGGGTGCGGGCGATGGTCGACGCGAAGGACACCGAGGCCCTGGTCGCCTCGTTACGGGCCGTTGACGTGCGTCCCGGCGACGCCGTGCTCGTACCGGCGGGTCTGCCGCACTGCATCGACGCCGGCGTCTTCGTGCTGGAGTTGCAGGAGCCCACCGACCTGTCGATCCTGCTCGAGGCCGGGGACATGGCCCTCGACGTGGCCCGCGAGGGCCATCTGGGCCTGGGTTTCGAGGTGGCGCTGCAGGCCCTGCGGGTGGACGTGCTCGACGACGCCGGTCTCGACAACCTGGTGGTGCGCCGGGAGGAGGCCGGCGGCAGCGGCTTTGTCAATGTCCTGCCGGCCGGCGCCCGCCCGTACTTCCGCGCGCACCGCCTCGATCCGGCGCAGGCCAGTCCCGAGGTGGCCGCCGGCTTCGCGGTGGTTGCCGTCACGGCGGGATCGGGTCGACTGGTCGCCGGCTCCGCCTGCGCCCTCGACATCCGCCGCGGGGACGTGGCGGTCGTGCCGTTCGCCGCCGGCCGATGGCACCTGGAGGGCGCGGCCCAGGCCCTGGTCTGCCGGCCCCCGCTGCCGCAGGACCCGGGCCGGCAGGTGCGGTCATGACCGGGCTGTTCGTCGGCATCGATGTGGGCACCACCCGCCTGAAGGCCGTCGCCGTGGACGGGCGCGGGCAGGTGCGCGGCGAGGCCGGGCGGATCACCCCGTGGCGGCGCACCGACGGCGCAGCGGAGGTCGACCCCGCGGCGCTCGCGCTGCTCGCGCTGCGCGTGGCGGTCGAGGCCGCGTCCGTCGATCCAGAATCCCGGGTACGCGCGATCGGGGTGACCGGGATGGCCGAGACCGGGGTGCTCGTCGACGGCCGGGACCGTCCACTCGCCCCCGCCATCGCCTGGTACGACCCGCGCGGCGACGTCGACACGATCGCCCGCGAGTTGGGCGCCGACCTGTTCGAGACAACCACCGGCCTGCCCCTGAACGCGGTGCCGTCGCTGGCCAAGCTGTTGTGGCTGCGGCGCAACCGGCCCGGCACCGCGGGCGCGGTGCGGTTCTACTCCCTCGAGGAGTGGATCGTGCGCCAACTCGGCGGCGAGCCGGTCGCGGAACTGTCGCTGGCCTGCCGGACCGGACTGGTGGAGCTCGCACGGGCCCGGCCGTGGGCCGAGGCGGCCGACCTGTTGGGCTGGCCGCCGCTGCTACCCGAACCGGTCCTCGCCGGTACGCCCGCCGGGCACGCCGACGGCCCCGGCGTTCCCGCCGCGCTGCGCGGGGCCGTGCTGACCGTCGCCGGTCACGACCACCAGGTCGCCGCGTACGCCGTCGGCGCGGCGATCGACGGCGCGCTGCTCGACTCGCTGGGCTCCGCCGAGGGGTTGGTGCGCACCGTACGCGCTCCGCTCGCGCCCGAGCGGGTGGCCGCGCTGACCGCCGAAGGCATCACGGTGGGCTGGGGCGTCGTCGCCGGCCATCTGTGCATCCTGTCCGGGCTGCCGACGGGCCTCACCCTCAACCGCATCGCCGCGATGCTGGGCGCGACCACCGGCGCGGAGCGTGCCGCGCTCGGTGAGGCGGCGGTGGCGGCACCGGCAGAGCACCCCACCCTGCGGCTGGTCGACGTGCGGGGCGAGCGGTTCGGCATCGCCGGCATCACCGACGGAGTCACGCCCGGGCTGCTCTGGCGTACGGCCGTCGACGGCCTGGTGGCCGAGTCGGCCCGGGTGCTCGCCCGCATCGAGGCCCTGACCGGCCCGCACCGGGAGGTAGTCGTCGCCGGCGGCTGGCTGTGCGACCCCGCGCTACTGGCCGCGAAGCGGCGGCAGTACCCGGCGATGCGCACGACCGGCGTCGCCGAGCCGGGCGCGTACGGTGCGGCGCTCATGGCGGCGGCCGCGGCCGGTGCCGACGTGGTGGCGGCACCCGCCGACGCCGCGACGCAGGAGCACTAGACCACGAAAGGTGACAGGCATGGCGTGGGACCTGGACCAGATCGCCGACGACGGCGGGAGGTTCGCCATCCTCGCGATCGACCAGCGCGCGACCCTGCGCGGGATGCTCTTCAAGGCCGGCGCCCCGTCGGCGGATGCGGATCTGAGCACCTTCAAGGTCGACGTGGTCCGGGCCCTGTCACCGCTCGCCTCGGGTGTGCTCATCGACGTCGAGTACGGCCTGGACGCGGTCCGGGCCGCCGGTGTGCTCGACCGCCGCGCCGGCCTGCTCGTCGCGAGCGAGCGCTCGCCACACCCGACCTGGTACGGCGAGCCCCGCGTGCAGTACTCGCCCGCGGACCGGGGTCCGGCCTTCGCGGCCGCCCACGGCGCCAACGCCCTGAAGTTCCTGCTCCGATGGCAACCCGACCGCCGCGCCGGACCCGGCGAGCCGGATCTGGCGGCCGAGGCCGTCGACGCGGTGCGGGCCGTCATCGCCGACTGCCGCGCACACGGCATGCCCTCGGTCATCGAGCCGCTGGTGACCAGTGCCCGGTCGTCCACCGCGGTCATCCGCTCCGCCGAGCTGCTGGCCGCGCTCGGCCCGGACCTGCTCAAGCTGGAGTGGCCGGGCGACGCGGACGGCTGCCGCGAGCTCAGCAAAGCGTGCGGCACCGTGCCCTGGGCGCTGCTGTCGGGGGGAGTGGACTACCGGACGTTCGTCGACCGGGTCCTCACGGCGGTGGACGCGGGGGCGTGCGGCTACATCGGCGGGCGCGCGTTCTGGGGCGACGCCGTCACCCTCACCGGCGCCGACCGGCGCGGGTACCTGGAAAACACCGCGGCACAACGGATGACCGACCTCAACGCGATGATCGCGGGGCGCGGCCGGTCCTGGCGGGAGGTGGCGGGTCGATGACGACCGAGACCGTACCCATTCTCAGCGCGTACCTGCTGGTCAAGAACTTCGGGCAGGTGCGGGCGCTGCGCCATGCCTCGTTCGAGGCGTTCCCGGGCGAGGTCACCGCCCTGGTCGGGGACAACGGGGCGGGCAAGTCGACACTCATCAAGATCCTGTCGGGTGTGCTGGCGCCCGACGCGGGTGAGGTGCGCATCGAAGGCGCGACGGTCCGGCTGGCCGACCCGCACGACGCCAAGCGCCGCGGCATCGAGACGGTCTACCAGGATCTCGCGCTGGCACCGGACCTCGACGCGGCGGCGAACGTGTTTCTCGGGCGGGAGGTACGCCGGCTGCGCGTGCTGCACAACCATCCGGAGATGCGCCGGCGCACCGCGGCCGCCTTCGCCGACCTCGGCGTCGGCCTGGTGCAGGACATGCGCGCGCCGGTGGCTGCGTTCTCGGGCGGCCAGAAACAGTCCGTGGCGATCGCCCGCGCCGCCATGTGGGCCGACAAGGTGATCATCATGGACGAGCCGACGGCCGCGCTCGGTGTGATCCAGACGGCGAAGGTCCTCGAACTGGTCAACCGCATCCGCGACCGCGGGATCGCCGTCGTGTACATCTCCCACAACCTGCCCGAGGTGCTGCAGGTCGCTGACCGTATCGAGGTGATGCGCCTCGGTGCGCGGGTGGGCCGGTTCCGGCGCGGCGAAGTGGACCTCGACCGGCTGATCGCCACGATCTCCGGCGCATTCACAAACGAGGTGGCGGCATGAGCAGCGCCGAGCGAAGCGAGGTGGCGGCATGAGCAGTACGGAGATCAAGCCGCCGGTGGCGGCGGCCGACGAGCCGACGACCGTCCGGGAGTCGGCCGCGCGCGTGCTGATCCGCAATCCCACGATCGTGACGCTCGCCGTGCTTCTCGTGATCATCGCGGCCTTCTCCGCGTTGGCGCCGGGGCTGTTCACCCAGAGCAGCAACTTCGTGCAACTCGCGCAGAACGTGGCGATCCTGACCGTGGTCAGCGTCGGCACGACGTTCGTGATCATCACGGCGGGCGTCGACCTGTCGATCCCGAGCGGCATCGTCCTCGGCGAGGTCTTCGCCGTGCACGCCTTGAAACTGGTCAACACGGGCGGCGCCACGACGGCCGCCGACGTCGCCGCCGACCGCACGAAGTTTAGTTACATCCTGGTGGCGCTGGCCGGCGCGCTGCTGGCCGGACTCATCATCGGCTCGATCAACGGCGTGGTGGTGGCCTACCTGAAGGTACCGCCGCTGCTGGCGACGCTCGGCACGCTCGGCGCCGGCCTGGGCGCCGCGCTGATCCTCCAGAATGGAGTCAACACGGCGACCTACGCGCTCGACCCGGTCGGTCACGGATCGCTGATTCCCGGGGTGCCCAACCTGATCCCGATCGCGCTGCTGGTCGTGATCGCCGGGTTCGTGCTGCTGCACCTGGCCGTGTTCGGCCGGCACACGTACGCCATCGGATCCAACGCGGAAGCCGCGCGACGCGCCGGCATCAACGTGGAGCGCCACCTGCTGAAGGTCTACATCATCGGCGGGACGACGGCCGGCTTCGCCGGATTCCTGTCGGTGGCCTACTTCAGCACCACCAGTATCGGCGGCCACTCCACGGACAACCTGCAGGCGATCACGGCCGTGGCCCTGGGCGGCACCAGCCTGTTCGGCGGCATCGGCTCGATCATCGGCACCCTCATCGGCGTGTGGATCCCGGCGGTGCTCAAGAACGGTTTCGTCATCATCGGGGTCCAGCCCTACTGGCAGGACGTCGCGGTGGGTCTCGTGCTCATCGTCGCCGTCTGGTTCGACCAGCTGCGACGGCGCAACCGCGACCGCCGCTGACTCTCATCACGACAACGGCGTCAAGGAGGATGCAGTGGGAAAACGGAAATCCATACTGGGCGTTGCGGCCGTCGCCGCCAGTCTGCTGTTGGTGGCGGCGTGCGGAGGTTCGAACTCGTCGTCGGGATCGAACGCGGGCGGCGGCGTTTCGGGCAAGAAGTTTCTGCTGATGGTCGGCGTCAAGGGCGATCCGTTCTACGTCTCGATGGAGTGCGGCGCGCAGTCGAAGGCCAAGGAGCTCGGCGTGACCCTGCAGGTGCAGGGGCCGGACAAGTTCGACGCGACGCTACAGAACCCGTTGCTGGACGCGGCGGCGGCCGGCAAGCCGGCGGCCCTGCTGGTGGCGCCCAACGACGTCAAGGCGTCCGTCACACCCCTCAAGCGGATCCAGAGCGCCGGCAGCAAGGTGGTTCTCGTCGACACCATCGTGGATGACCCGAGCGTCGGGGTGTCGCGCATCGCCACCGACAACAAGCTGGGTGGTGCCAAGGCGGCCGAGGCGCTCAACCAGCTCACCGCCGGGGCCAAGGGCAAGGTGCTCGTCATCTCGACCGACCCCGGGGTGTCCTCTGTGGACGCCCGGATCGCCGGCTTCGAGGAGGCGGTGAAGACCAAGTACACGAATCTCACGCTCGCGTCCGCGGCGCAGTACTCGCACAACTCGCCGCAAACGGCCGCGCAGATCATCCAGGCCGAGCTGCAGCGTACCCCCGACCTGCTCGGTGTGTTCGCCACCAACCTGTTCTCGGCACAGGGCACCGCGACCGGCGTCCGCGCGTCCGGCAAGGGCAACCAGGTGAAGGTCGTCGGCTTCGACGCCGGCCCGGACCAGATCAAGCAGCTCCAGGCCGGCGACGTGCAGGCCCTGGTCGCCCAGAAGCCCTACGACATCGGCGTGCAGGGCGTGGAGCAGGCCGCCAACGCGGTGCAGGGCAAGTCGGTGACAGCGAAGATCGACACCGAGTCCCTCATCGTCACCAAGGACAACCTCACCAACCCCGACGTCAGCAAGTACGTCTACAAGGACAAGTGCTGATCCGTTGAGGCGGCGTGGCGCCGGCCCGGCCGGCGCCACGCCAGCCCGCAGGGAAGGGCTACCCGTGCAACCGCACCGTCTCGGCATCGTCCGCCGGCTGACCCGCCTCGCGACCGCGGACGGCTTCTTCTGCATCGCCGCCCTCGACCATCCGGAGAACTATCTGGCGCTGTTCGATCCCGACGTCACGCGGGTGCCCCACGACACCGTGGTCGCCTCGAAGCTGGAGCTCGCCGCCGAGCTGGCCCGGCACGCCTCCGGGCTGTTGCTCGACCCCGTGTGGTCGCTCGGGCAGGCGATCGCGACCGGCGCGCTGCCCGGCCGGGTCGGTGTGATCGCGCCGATCGAGCAGCTCACCTACACGCCCGACGATCCGCCCGGTTGGGAGGTGGCGACCCGGCTGCGACCGGGGTGGACCCCGGAGAAGATAGCCCGGCTCGGCGTGGACGCGGTCAAGCTGTTCCTGTTCTACCGCGCGGAGCTCGAGGAGGCCGCGGGACAGCGCGCGCTGGTGGCCGATCTCGTCGCGTCCTGCCACGAGCAACAGCTCCCGCTGGTGGTGGAACCGATCTGGTACCCGGTCGGGGACGAGGATCCGCGGGATCGGGCGACCGCCCGGCGCCGCGCGGAGGCCGTCGTCTCGGCGGCGGCAGAGTTCTGCGCCCTCGGGGCAGACGTCCTCAAGGTGCAGTTCCCCGGCTCGGTCCGCCTGAGCGCCGAGCGGGCCTCGGCCGGGGCCGCCGCACGCGAGCTGGACGCGGCGGTCGACGCGCCGTGGGTGCTGCTCAGCGAGGGCGCCGGGTTCGACGACTTCGTGGTGCAGATGGAGATCGCCGCGCGGGCGGGGGCCAGCGGGTACATCGCCGGACGTGCCGTCTGGGGCGACGCGGTGGGCAACCTGCCGCCGGAGCGCCGCGGCCCGGCGATCCGCCGTGCGGGAACGCGGTTGGAGACCCTGAACGGGATACTGCGCGGCCACGGCCGCCCCTGGATCGACCAGATCTCCGTGGAGCGGGCGGCCGCCGCGCTGCCGCCCGACTGGTACGCGTCCTTCGGGCGCTGACGCCCGACGGTGAGGAGGACATGTGCTCATCGCGACTCCCAACATCGCCGTGGATCGCATCGTCCGGCTTCCCGAGCTGCGGCCCGGCAGCGTGCTGCGGCCGTCCCGGGCCCTCGTGACAGCGGGCGGCAAAGGAGTCAACGTCGGTCGCACGGGCGCGGCGTTCGGCCACCGGGCGACGCTGGTGGCCTTCGAGCCGGCGGCCGACGCCAGCGTGCTGCGCCGGCTCGTGGCGGCCGAACCGGTCGGGTTCGTCGGCGTACCGGTCGCCGGCGAGGTGCGGGTGGCGACTATCTACCTGGAGGACTCCGGCCGGGTCACGGTGCTCAACGAGCCGGGGCCGGAGATCACCGCGGAGGCCTGGCACCGCTACGAGCAGGCCATCGCGGAGGAGCTCGCCGGCGGTCGGCACGAGACCCTGGTATGCACCGGCAGCCTGCCGCCGGGGGCGCCCGAGGACGGGTACGGCCGGCTCGTCACGATCGGGCAGCGCGCCGAAGTCCGCGTGCTGGTGGACGCGGCCCGGGCCGCACTGGCCGGGGCGCTGCTCGCCGGACCGGACGTCGTCATCCCGAACCTGGCGGAGGCCGAGGGTGTCGCGCGTGGCCACGCCGACGAGGCGGTCGCCGACAGCGATCCCGAGGTTGCCGTACGCGCCTGCGCGGCCGTCCGGGAACTGTGCCGCCGCGGCGCCCGCGCCGCCGCGGTCACCGCCGGGGCGGCCGGCTGCGCCTTCGGCGATCTCGACACCGCGGTCTGGGTACCCACCGTGCGAGCGGCGGTGGTCAACCCGATCGGGGCCGGCGACTCGTTCACTGCCGGACTCGTCGGGGCGCTGGAAGCCGGCCGCGCGGGGACCGACGCCGTCGTGTTCGCGGTCGCCACGGCCACCGCCTCCGTGGAGCGCGAGCGGCCCGGCGACGTCGATCCGCGGCGCGCTCGCCAGATCGCGGCCCGGCTCGCCGGAACCGCATGCTCCGAACGCGACCTGCTCGCGCGAACGGAGCACTGATGTCCCGGCGGCCCACACTGCGCGACGTGTCCGGGCTCGCCGGGGTGAGCCCGAAGACGGTGTCGCGGGTCATCAACGACGACCCGGCGGTTGCCCCCGCCACCGCGGAGCGCGTCCGGGCAGCGGTCCGGGAGCTGGGGTTCCAGCCCAACCCGGTGGCCCGCTCGCTGCGCGTCGGCCGCGACGACGCGGTCGGCCTCGTCGTGGAGAACATCCGCGACCCGTTCATGGCCGAGCTGACCGGCGCCGTCGAGGAGGTCGCCCGCGAGCGGGGGATGTTCGTCGTGATCACCAGCTCCGGATACGCGCCGGAGAACGAGCGGGTCGTCGTTGTCGGGCTGGCCAACCGGCGGGTCGCCGGCCTCATCATCACCCCGACCTCCGGCGACCACTCTTACCTCGGCCTGCCGTCGATGCGGCTGCCCACCGTCTTCGTGGACCGGCCACCGATCCAGTACGACTCGGACACCGTCCTGGTCGACAACGAGGGCGGCGCCCGGATCGCCACCCGGCACCTGATCGAGCACGGCCACCGGCGCATCGCCTTCGTCGGCGACCGGTTGCACGTCTACACGACGAGACTGCGCCACCAGGGTTTCCGCGGAGCGATGCTCGACGCGGGGATCCCGGTCGACGACCGGTTGGTGTGCGTGGACGCGATACGGGCGGAGAACGCCACCGCCGCGATGGTCGCGCTCCTGCAGCTCGACCAGGGCCCGACCGCGGTGATCTCGGCGAACTCGCGCACCTCCCTCGGCGTCGTGCGCGCGCTGCACCTGCGCGAGCGCACGGACGTCGCCCATGTCAGCTTCGACGATTTCGAGGCGGCCGAGTCGCTCAACCCGCCGGTCACCGCGATCTACCAGGACCCGCAGCGCCTCGGGTACCACGCGACCGAGCTGCTGTTCGAGCGGATCAACGGCCGGACCGGGCCGCCCCGGCGGGTAGTGCTGCCGGTGAAGCTGATCGTGCGCGGGTCGGGCGAATTGCCGCCGGCGTGACCGGGTCAGCCCGGCGATGCGAACGGGTGGGCTCGACCCAGCCGCCACGGTTGTGTAAGCCTGGGCCGATGCGGGTTCTGCGCACGCCCGAGGACCGGTTCGCCGACCTTCCCGACTTTGCGTTCCCGCCGCACTATGCGACGGTCGCTCATGGGCTGCGCATGGCGTACGTCGAGGCCGGGCCGGCCGGCGGTCAGCCGGTCCTCCTGCTGCACGGCGAACCGACCTGGTCGTTCCTGTACCGCCGGGTGATCCCGATCCTGGCTGACGCGGGGCTGCGGGTGATCGCGCCGGACCTCGCCGGCTTCGGCCGCTCCGACAAGCCGGCCGATGTCACCGACCACACCTACGGCCGGCACGTGGAGTGGGTGCGCTCGTTCGCGTTCGACGCGCTGGACCTGCGCGGGGTGACCGTCGTCGGGCACGACTGGGGAGGCCTGATCGGCCTGCGCGTGGCCACTGAGAATGCCGACCGGATCGGGCGGATCGTGGCCACCAACACCGGCTTGCCCACCGGCGACCAGCAGATGCCCGAGGTGTGGCTGCGTTTCCGCAACGCTGTACGCACGGCGCCGGTGCTCGACGTGGCACGCCTCGTGCGATCCGGCTGCCGGAGCACCGTGCCGCCCGAGGTGCTCGCCGCCTACGATGCGCCGTTTCCGGACGAAACCTACAAAGCCGCGCCGCGGGCGATGCCGAATCTCGTGCCGACCACGCCCGACGACCCCGCGTCCGCCGCCAACCGTGCCGCGTGGCACCGGCTGTCCACCTGGAACAAGCCGTTTCTGGTGGCGTTCAGCGACCGCGACCCGATCACGTCCGCGATGGGGCCGGTCCTGCAGCGCGTGGTGCCTGGTGCCGAGTCGGTCACCATCGCCGGCGGCGGCCACTTCGTGCAGGAGGATGCCGGGGAGCAGCTCGCCGTCGCGATCGCCCGCTTCGCCACGCGCTAGGCAGTTGTTCAGGTCGGCGCGCCTCCGGTGCCTCAGGGCCCCGGAGGCGCGCCTGGGACACTAGCTCAGGGTCAGTGCCGTGTCGTCCACAACGAACGAGGTCTGCAACGAGGAATCTTCCGTACCGGTGAGCTTCAGCATCACGGTCTGCCCGGCGAAGGACGAGACGTCATAGCTCTTCTCGACGTAGCCCGATGCCGCGTTGAGGTTGGAAAACGTGGCCAGGGTGGACGATCCAACCTGGACGATGAACTTGTCGTACGTGGCGCCGAACGTCTCGTTGGTGTCGATGTGAACCCAGAAGGTCAGGGTGGCGTGGCAGCCGGCCGGGATCGACACCGGCTGGGACAGCGTGTCGGTGTGGGTCGAGCCGTACCCGTTCAGCCAGGCGTTCCAGGCTCCGGTGCGCGGGGCTTGACCGGCGGAGACGTGTTGGCCGATCACTCCGGAGCTGGCTGTCCACGAGGCGGTACCCGACTCGAAACCGGGGTTGGCGATCCGCTGGCCGGTGCAGCTTCCGCCGGTCGTACCCACCGTCCAGGCAAAGGTGGTGGACCCGGAGGCGCCGGCGGAGTCCTTCACGGTGACAGTCGTAGTGTTGTTCTGGGCCGTGGTCGGCGTGCCGGAGATCAGACCGGTGCCGGAGTTGATCGACAGGCCGGCGGGCAATCCGGTTGCCGTGTAGGTCAGCGTCTGGTTGGTGCCCGACGACCTCGCCTGGATCTGCAGGGTGGTCTGCACACCGACCGCGCCGGTCTGGTTGCCCGGGTGCGTCACGGTGACGGTGGTGCCGCCGCCCGCCGGCCTGGTCAGCAGGCAGCCGCTCATGGACAGGTCGAGCATGTTGGACGATGTGAGACAGGTGGTGAACCAGTACGTCTCCTGTCCATAGCTCTGGCCCTTGTGCGCCGTGGTGTTGCCGTTCTCGTCCACCTCACACGGGTTGTTCAGGGTGCACATCGCGCCGTTGTCGTTGCCGGTGTTGTTGATGCCTATCACTTTTTCGGTGGCAGAGTCCACAATGGGCGATCCGGACGTGCCGTGGGTGGTGGTGCAGCCCGTGCTGTAGCGGATAGAGTCGTGCCAGGTCCACTGGTCCTCGCGCAGGGTGCCGGCAAAGCCGTTGATCTGGCAGTTCCAGACCTGCTTCCAGTAGCTCGACGGGATCGTCATGCTGACGCCGTCCGCCGGGTGGGTGTCCGACATGGTCATGGCGGTGACGCCGTGCCTGCTCTTGAGCGCCGCGAACGTGTCGGTCAGCTCATAGAGAGTGACGTCGGTGTTGGTCATCGTGGCGTAGAGCACCTTGTCGGCGCGCACCGTGCCCAGTGTGCCGCCCGACGAGTCGAGCAGCCTGCCGGAGCGGCTGCTCGCCCGGTTCTGGACCACCTGACCGGCGCTCGGCATCCCGCCCTCGTAGCAATGACCGTTGGTGAGCATCAGCGCCCGGTCGCTATCCAGTGAGGTCGGGTATCGCACGAGGGCGGCGGAACAGTTGTTCAACGCGATGGTCGCCGCCAGTCCGCCTGCCTGGGCGGCCGCGGCGGGTGCGGCGCCGGCGAGGACAGTACCGGCGAGGACAACCGCGCCGAGCCCGAGGGCTAGTCGCTTGTGCATGAAGGCTCCTTCGGCGATGACGGGCAGACCGGCATCGGCCGGTCGCCGCGGACAGTGAGGTGCGACGACCGGCCGATGACCGGATGGGCTAGCTGAGCGTCAGTGCGGTGTCGTCGACGACGAACGAGGTCTGCAACGAGTAATCCTCGGTGCCGGTGAACTTCACCGTCACGGTCTGCCCGGCGAGTGACGAGACGTCATAGCTCTTCTGGACGTAGCCGGTGGCCGCGTTCAGGTTCGAGAACGTCGCGACGGTCGACGAGCCGACCTGGACGGTGAGCTTGTCGTACACAGTGCTGCCCGTCGTCTCCCTGGTGTCGATGTGCAGCCAGAACGTCAGCTTGGCGTGGCAGCCTGCCGGAACCGAAACCGACTGCGACAGCGTGTCGGTCCGGGTCGTGCCGTGGCCGCCGAGCCGGGCGCTCCAGGTGCCGGTATGCGCTGGCTCGGCCGTGCCGTGCTGGCCGATCACCCCGGAGGTGGCGGCCCATGCGGTCGCGCCCGACTCGAAGCCCGCGTTGGCCAGCTTCTGACCGGAGCAGTTGCCACCGGGCGGCGCGGTGGGGGTAGCGGTTGCCGTCGGCGTGGGTGTGGGACCACCCGAGCAGGTCGGGTCACCGGGCTGCGCCGGCACGCTCACCGCGTCCCATGCGGCCCTGACCGTGTTGAACTCGGTGCAGCCGTTCGGGAACAGGTTCTTCGCTGCCTGCAGGGTCCAGGTCCGGTACTTCAGGTATGAGCTGGCCGAGGTCTTCATCAGCATGGCGTTGTACATGATCTTGCCAGCCTTCTGGATGCCGATGCCGGTGACCGTGGAGTTGTTACAGGTGGGGCTGGCCGGCTGGCCGTCGGTCGGGCTCGTGCCCTCGGCGAGCAGGTAGAACCAGTGGTTACCGGGGCCGGCCGCGGCGTGTACCTCCGCGCTGGGCAGGCTGCTGCTGTAGCAGTTGGGGTGCCCGGCCTTGGACGGGTCGTACATGTAGCGGATCGGCCCGTTGCCGGTCAGGTTGATGGTCTCGCCGATGGTGTAGTCCCTGGTGTCGTACGGCGCCGGCTCGTTGGCGTACCACTCGGTCATCGTGCCGAAGGTGTCCGCCACGAACTCCTGCGTGTTGCCGCGGGAGATGCCGCCGGGGGTGTGGTCGTCGATGCCGTGGCCCATCTCGTGAGCGACCACATCCAGCGAGCTGATCCACTGCTTCTTCGTGTTGAAGCCGATGGCGACCTGGCTACCGTCGTAGAAGGCATTCTGCTGGTTGAGGCCGATCCTGATCGGCCAGGCGCCCCCGTTGCCGTCCATGCCGTTGCGGCCCAGCCAGTCCTTCAGCATCTTGACCTCGGTCTGCGCGTCGAACAGCCCATCGACGCAGCCGGTCTCCTTGCTGGTGGCGTCGCCGTTGCCCCACAAGTCGTCCGGACCGGTGAACACCCGCCCACCGCTGTAGTCCTGGCAGCTTAGGTTGCGGGTGGTGGGATCGGTCATCGAAAAGCTGCCACCGGAGCCGGTGGTGTCGAGGTGCACCGGGCTGGGGCCGTTCCACGCACCGGTGCCGTCGCCGTGGACGACATGCTCCTGGGTGTGCAGCACCGTCCCGTTGATGGCGTCCACGTCCACGCTCAGGCGGCTCGGCCCCTCCGCGTCGGCGCCGACCACGGTGCTCTCCCAGGCCAGCCGCGGCGCCCCGTCGAGCGCGAACACGACCAGTCGGGTGCCCTCGACGCCGCTGACCGTGGGCAGTTGGCCACGCGCGACCGCCTCGGCCTCAGCGGTGCCGAGCTTGGGCGTGATGGACAGGTTACCGATCGCGCGCTGCTGGGCCACCGAGGCGTACTTCGCCTGACCGCCAGAGTCGGTGACCAGGACGAAGTCACCGCCGACGACAGGGAGGTTCTTGTACGTGCGGTCGTAGGGGACGTACTGGATGGCGCCGGACGAGATGACCGGGTGCTGGACGAAGGCGTCCTCGGCGCTGGCGTGCAGGTACCGCGGACGGCTGGCCACGACGGCATCGGCCGCTTTGGCGGCGAGCGCGCGGGCTGCCTGAGGGGTGTTGGGCGACGGTGGGGCCGGTGCGGCCTGCACGGCCGCGGCGGTGCCGGCGGTCACCAGGCCCGCCGCAAGTGCAACAGCCCACGGGACGACGCGAAGCGAGAACTTCAAGGGGTTGCTCCTCTTCCTGAGGCGGCGAAAGCGCCCGTACTCGCGGCGGCGCTGCACCGGACGCTGGGGGTGGACAGGCGGACCCGGGTACGCGAGAGGTGCCCTCCTCTCCCTGCGGGCAGCGTCTTTTCCGGGTGGGACCGGGGCAGCAGACCGCCGCGCGGATGCGCGGGAACCGTGGTGGGTTGGTCGGAGCCTCGGACCAGACATCCATCCTCATCGAGATGATGTGGACGTAGAGGGACGATCACATAGGACGGCGGCCATTAACAAGGGCCGATATAGGCGGAAAACCCTCGCCGGCACCCTGCGTTCGCACAGCGATACCCGTGCCGCCAGCTGACCGACGCCGACGGCATCCACGTGCACCGGCCCGAGCGTCCTCAGCTGTGCGATCAGGGCGTCGTGGATCGCCCGCTGCACCGGCGGCCGGCCGGTCCCTGCCTATACAGCCAGCGCCTGGTGAACGTCCGTCCTCGTAGAACCGCCATGAGACGCCGGCCATACGCGCTCAACGGACCTTGGCGAAGAATTCCGGGATATCGGCGGCCAGCACGTCCGGCACCTCCACCGCGACGAAGTGGCCGCCGGGGTTGCGCCGGGTTCCGCCTCGCCGACGCGCGCCCTACTCCTCGCCGCCCTCTTCTTGGATCGGGTGGTCCGTCAGCACGTCCAGCTCCCGGTAGACGGCGTATGAATCGGGGTCGTCCTGGTCGCGGACCGAATACGAGCGAAGCCGCACCCCAAGGCCGAGCGTGGCGGCTGCCTGCAGGTGCTCGACGGCCTCGTCGATGCTGTTCATGATGTGATTTTGAACCGGGACCTGCTCGAGCCGTACCGGGTCATGACCGGGCGCGCAGCCGCCGAAGCATTCGAGCGTCGCGGAAGCCGGCGGACCTCGCGGCCGCGTCCACCGTCGCACCTTGGCCGATCAGGTGTTCGGCCCGCTCCACCCGCAGCGTCTGCTGGTAGCGCAGCGGTGTCATCCCGGTCGTCTGCACGAACAGCCGGGTCAGCGTGCGCGGGCTGACTCCGCAGGCAGCAGCGAGGTCGGTCAGCGGCAGGGGATCGGTGAACCGCGCGTCTATCAGGTCCTGGACCCGGTGCACGACACATCGCGCATGACGGTCGCCTTCGGATAGCGCCGAACCAACCCGTCCTGGAGATCGTGGTGCGTGGTGCAGCGTCGGCCGTCGAGCAGGCCGGCCCGGCCAAGCGCGTCGGCCCCGGCGCACACGCTGGCTACGGTCCCCCCGCCCGCGTGGTGGTCGGACAGCCGCCGCAGCCTGGACGAATCGAGCTGCCCGTCACGCCCTAGCATCGGCGCTCGCCAGCCTGGCACGAGGATGAGATCGTCCGGTCCGAGGGCCGGCCACGCTACGTCCGCCCGGACGGGTAGACCCTGCGCGGTCGGCACGTCCTCCTGCTCGGCCACGAAGTGCAGGGTGTAGCCGTATCCCAGATCCGCCGCGGTAAAGAACACCTGGGCAGGTCCGGCGAGATCCAGCAGGTGCACCTGCGGGACGAGCAGGAAGACGACCCGAGTCACGATCCGGTCAGCTCCCGGCCGGCGCGGCGAGCGGGTCCGTCAACTCGGCCACGCTGCGGATGGTGGCGAAGCGACCGGCCAGGGCGTACTCGGTGCGGGTGACGACGTCCCCGGCGGACAGGGTGAGCGGGTGGGCCAGGATCTCGGCCACCGTCAGATCGGTTGGCGCATCCCGATGCGGGATCGGAAACGTCGCCGTCGCGTCGGTCACGAAAGTGACCTCGAAGCCGAGGTCGGAGGCGAGCCGGGTGGTTGTCTCACAGCACTGTTCGGTCCGGATGCCACAGATCACGAGATCACGGATGCCGCGGACGGTGAGCAGCTGCTGAAGATTCGTTGTAGTGAAGGCGTTGATTGAGGTCTTGGTGAGCACCGGCTCGTCCTCGCGCGGGGCCAGTCCGTCGATCAGATGGACATGTCCACCGGCCGGATCGAACACCGTGCCCGTGCCGGGTTCGGAATGCAGGACCCAGACGACGAGGTCACCCTGCAGTCGGGCGGCAGCCACCAGCCGGTTCACCTGCTCGACAATGTCAGGGTTGGAAACGGCGCGCCAGATCGGCCGTTGGCGAAACGACTCCTGGACGTCGATGACGACGAGTGCTCTGTTCATGCTTGAATCCTGACCACTGCCGGGCGCGGCCGGAAGGCACGATCATGCCCCGACCCGGACCGATCTGGTCACCGATCCCGGGGCCGGAAGCTCCCTATCAGGGATCGGCTGTCGATACAGCGGTGCGGCAGCGGCGATCACGACGAGTCGTCGCGGTACCCGGCCTGGCTCTGACTCCGCCTATGGTTGTGCATGGTAACGGGGGAGGACCATGGAGTTTCGGATTCTGGGCCCGCTGGATGTCCGTGCGGGTGGCCGCGCCTTGGATCTGGGCGGTGCGCGGCAACGGCGGGTGCTGGCCGCGCTGTTGCTCAACCCCGATCGGGCGGTTCCGTTGTCGCTGTTGATCGAAGCCGCGTGGGACGACGATCCACCGGCGACCGCGCCGCGGCAGGTGCAGAACCGGGTGGCGGCGCTGCGCAAGGTCTTGACCAGGGCCGGCGCGATCATCGATACCGTTGAGGGACCCGGCTACCGGCTGCGGATCGGCCCGGACGAGCTGGACGCGACGGTGTTCGAGGAGTTGGCCGAGCGCGGCCAGGCAACCCGCGACCCGGCGCTGCTGCGGCGGGCGCTGGACCGCTGGCGGGGGCCGGCCCTGGCCGGGCTCGGTGGGCGGGTGGTGGGCCGGGCGGCGGCCCGGCTGGACGAGCGTCGGCTCGCGGTGTGGGAGGAGTGCCTGGAGCTGGAGTTGGCGGCGGGGCGGCACGACGCGGTGGTCTACGAGTTGGCCGCGCTGGTGGCGGAGCGTCCGTTGCGCGAACGGCTGGTGGGGCTGTGGATGACGGCCCTGCACCGGTGCGGCCGGCGGGATGAGGCGCTGGCGGCGTACCGGGTGCTGGCGGATCGGCTGGCCGAGGAGTTGGGCATCGACCCGTCGCCGCGACTGCGCCGGGTACACGAGGCGGTCCTACGCGGAGACGCGACGGTAGCCGTGTCGCCTGCCACCGCGCCCACCGTGGTGCCGGCACAGCTACCGCGGGACGTGCCGGGTTTCGCCGGCCGGGTCAGTGACCTGGCGGAGCTGGACGCGGTGCGCTCGGACGCGCAGGCCACGCCGACGGTGGTGATCTCGGCGATCGCCGGCACCGCCGGGGTGGGAAAGACCGCACTGGCGGTCCACTGGGCGCACCAGGTGCGCGACAAGTTTCCGGACGGGCAGCTGTACGTGAACCTGCGCGGCTTCGACCCGGCCGGCGCCGCGAAGGCACCGGATCAGGCGATCCGCGGCTTCCTGGACGCCTTGCACGTGCCGCCGTCGCAGATCCCCGCCGACCCGGCCGCCCAGGCCGCCCTGTTCCGCAGCCTGCTCGTCGACAAGCAGATGCTCGTGGTGCTGGACAACGCCCGCGACGCCGACCAGGTCCGCCCGCTGCTGCCCCATGCGCCCGGTTGCCTGGTCCTGGTCACCAGCCGCAACGAGCTCGCCGATCTGGTCGCCACCGACGGCGCCCGGCTGATCATGCTCGACCTGCTCACCGCCGACGAAGCCCGCCACCTCCTGACCCGCCGGCTCGGCACCGATCGGGTCGCGGCCGAGCCGGAGGCGGTCGAGGAGATCATCACCCGCTGCGCCCGACTGCCGCTCGCCCTGGCCATCGTGGCCGCCCGCGCCGCCAGCGACCACCGGTTGCAGCTCGCGGACCTGGCCGGCGAACTACGCCGGACCCGGGGCGGCCTCGCCCCGTTCACCGGAGACGATCCGCGCACCGACGTGCGGGCGGTGTTCTCCTGGTCGTATCGCACCCTCACCCCCGACGCGGCACGGTTGTTCCGGCTGCTCGGCCTGCACCCCGGCCCGGACATCTCCGCGTCCGCGGCGATCAGCCTCGCCGGCATGCCCCCGACGGGAGTCGGGCCGGCGCTGGCAGAGCTGGCCCGCGCACATCTGATCGCCGAGCACACGCCGGGCCGCTACACCTTCCACGACCTGCTCCGCGCCTACGCCGCCGAAGAGGCCCAGGCCAGCGAGCCCGCCGACCAGCGCGAAGCCGCCATCCACCGAGTCATCGACCATTACCTGCACACCGCGCACCCCGCCGACCTGCTGCTCAACCCGAGCGCGGATCCGGTCACCCTCACCGCCCCGCAACCAGAGGTCACGCCCGAGCATTTCGCCGACTACGCAGGGGCGTGGGCGTGGTTCAGCGCCGAGTACCCCGTCCTGCTCGCCGCCATCGACGAGGCCGCCCGCGCCCGTCTGGACACCCATACCTGGCACCTGGCCGCAGCCCTTGACGAGTTCCTCGACCGCCGGGGGCACTGGCACGACGCCGCCGCCACGCAACGCACCGCCTTGGCCGCCACCGTGCGCCTGGCCGACCCGTCCGCGCAGGCCCGCGTCCACCGCGACCTCGCCCGCGCCTACGCCCGGCTCGGCCGCTTCGATGACGCCGACCCCCACCTGCGGCACGCCCTCGATCTCTATGGTCGGTCCGGCGACGACGTCGGCCAGGCCCACATCCACCACACCTTCACCGGGTTGTTCGACCGGCAGGGTCGGCACGTGGAGGCGCTCGACCATGCCCGGCGGGCCTTCGAGCTGTACCGCGCCGCCGGCCACCAGACGGGGCAGGCGCACGCCCTCAACAACATCGGCTGGTTCTGCGCGCTGCTCGGTGACCACCAGCAGGCCCTCGCGTACTGCCAGCAGAGCCTCGCCCTGTTCCAGGAAGCCGGGCACAGCCGCGGTGGCGCGGCCGCATGGGACAGCCTCGGCTACGTTCACCACCAGCTCCGCGAGTACCCGCAGGCGATCGAGTGCTACCAGCACGCTCTCCGCCTGCGCCGGGACCTCGGCGACCGCTACCACGAGGCCGGCACCCTCACCCACCTCGGCGACAGCCACCACGCCATGGGCGGTGACCAGGAGGCCCGGGACGCCTGGCGGCAGGCATTGGCGATCCTCGAGGACCTCGACCACCCCGACGCCGAGCGGCTGCGCGCCAGACTCCAGGAGAGCCCGGCCGTGCCGGTAGACGGCCGCGGGTGATGTCGCGCCCGCTGCGATGTGCTAGCTGCCGCTGGTCAGCCTGGTGAAGAAGTCACCGATGCCTGCGGCCATGTTGGCAAGTCCGGACCCCATGTTCTTCGTGGTGGCGGCCGCGGCGGCGGGATTGCGGACCACGTACAAAACCACCATTGCGAGCACGATCCAGCTCAGGATCTTCTTGCCCATAGACGGCTCCCTGATGGGTACGTGGTGTCAGCTCACCACACATCGGACACCGGCGCGATCGTTGCGGCGTCACGACGTCGTCGTCAGCCGGTGGGGCCGAGCAGCTTCCATCCCGACTGCCAGGGCCAGCCGTTGCGGGCATTGAGATTCATGTTCAACACCGCCATCATTTCCAGGGCGCGGGCCGCCAGGAGTGGACCCGCATCAAGCGGCCGGAAGCCGATGGCGGCGAGGAGTTGCGCGACCGTGGACTTCGCGGCTTCGTCGTCACCGGCGTACAACCCGTCGAGGGGGATGCCGTCGATGACCGGGTCGGTGAGCCGGCTGGCGAACACGGTGTTGAACGCCTTGACCACCACTGCCTCCGGCGCGAGAAGCTGGATGCCTTCGGCGACCGATCCCGACGACGAGAGGATGTCGGAGTAGTCCCTATTCGTGGGGTTGGTCGGATCGACCAGGGTCTTGCCGGCGACCAGCGACCCGACGTCATCCAGGATGGACGCCACGGCCGTCGACGGGACCGCGAGTACGACCAGGTCCGCGCCCTCGACCGCCTCGCGGTTGGATGCCACCGCCGTGCCACCGACGTCCGACGCGACCTTCATCGCGTGCTCGGCGTGCCGCGCGGCGAGCACGACGTCGTGGCCGACGGCTGCGAACGCGCGCGCCAGGCCGCTTCCCACGTTTCCGGTGCCGATGATCGCGATCCGCATGGTGACCCCCTCGGAGTCGTCTTCTCGGCCGGCGACCTGACGGGGTGCCGGCCGCCGTTTCCGGGCGAGCCCGACTACCCATTCACAGCGGTCTCAACCCGATGATCTCGGGTCAGTTGCCACCCGGTGCTGCCGGCCGTGGCAGTGAGCACATCCGCTGTCGATAGGCTCCTGTGATGCGCGTTCTCATGCCGTTGCCGGACCGCGACTTCGACGTCACCGAAGTGGCCGTGCCATGGCACGTGCTGACCACAGCCGGGCATGAGGTCGTGTTCGCCAGCGAGCAGGCCGGCGCATCGCTGGCGGCCGACCCGAAGCTGCTCGCGGGCGTCATCTTCGGCCAACTCGGCGCCGAACCCGAGCCCAAGCGGTTCTATCGGGACCTGACCGAGGCGGCACGATTCCGGTCGCCGATCGCCTGGAGAGATCTCAAGCCTGACGAGTACGACGGATTGATCCTCGCCGGAGGGCACGCGCCGGGCATGCGGCAGTACCTCGACAGCAGCGTGCTACGCGACAAGGTTGCCCAGTTCTGGGCGCTACGCCGACCGGTGGGCGCCATCTGTCACGGAGTACTCGTGCTGGCCAGGACCCGGGATCCGGCCACCGGACGCAGCGTCATCGCCGATCGGCAGACGACGTGCCTGCCGAAGTACCTGGAGCGCGGCGCCTACTACCTGACCGCGTGGCGGCTGGGCCGGTACTACCGCACCTACCCGGAGTACGTGGAGGACGAGGTCACTGCCGCGTTGGACGATCCGTCCCAGTTCTACCGCGGACCACTCGCGATTACTCGGGGAACGATGACCGACGACGGTCCCGCGTTCGTCATCGACGACGGCAACTATATGTCCGCTCGTTGGCCCGGCGACGCGTACCTGTTTGCCAAACGCTTCCTCGCGCTCCTCGACCGCGACTGACCCCTTCCCGCTATGCACCGAGCGATGATGGAACGGTGTCCCCCCGTCGCCGGCTCCTGGTCGTCGGGGCGCTGGCCGTCGCCGTCGCGCTGCTCGTGCTGGCCGGCCTGCGCACGTTCGGCGTCCGCCGAACCGCGCACGCGCCGGACCAGGCCAGGCCGGGGGCGGTGCTGCTGGTTCCGGGGTACGGCGGAAGCCAGGCCGCCCTGACGCATCTGGCTGACCGGCTGCGTGCCGCGGGCCGAAGCGCGACGGTCGTCACGCTGCCCGGCGACGGCACCGGTGACCTGCTCACCCAGGCCGACACCCTCGACACCGAGGTACGCCGGGCGCTGCATGCCGGCGCCCCGTCGGTCGACGTCATCGGATACTCGGCCGGCGGCGTTGTCGCCCGCTTGTGGGTGGACCGGCACGACGGCGCCCGGGTCGCCCGGCGGGTGGTCACGCTCGGCTCTCCGCTGCACGGCGCCCGGCTTGCCGCGCTCGGGTCGGCCGTGGCGCCCGACGCCTGCCCGCTCGCGTGCCGCCAGCTCGCCCCAGGCAGTGATCTGCTCGCCGCGCTGGACCGCCGACCACTGCCGCCGAGGCTTCCGTGGCTGTCGATCTGGACCGAGAACGATGAGACGGTGCAACCTCCGGACTCCGCGCGGCTGGCCGGCGCGGTCAACGTATCGGTGCAGAGCGTCTGCCCCGACGCCCGGGTCTCCCACGGTGAACTGCCGACCGACCCGTTGGTCACCGCACTGGTCCTGCGCGCTGTCGGTGCCGCCGCCCTCGCGGTACCCGGGGACTGCGCGACGCTGGTCAACTCGTCACATCGCGTGTCATGAAGTTGGCCCACGCCGCTCCGAGCAGCACCGCCAGGTAAATCAGCTGCAGGGCGGCGCCCCGCTCGATGTCGCGCCAGAGGATCGGATCGCGGAAGAAGTCGATCCAGGCCAGCCAGTACCGGGTCGGTAGGTAGGGCCGGACGGCTGTCGCGGCGTCCAGCGTCACCAGGACCTGGCTGGTGACCAGCACCGCGAGCGACCCCATCGCCGCGCCCAGCGCCGAGTCGGTGAGCGTGGACAGAAACACTGCGATCGCCGCCACGCCGAGCATCGATACCACGATGTAAGCGACCGTCGCGAGCAGGCGCAGCGCGAGTTGCCCCGGGGTGATGGCGCTTCCCGACAGCGATGTGACGTCGGCGGGCAGGGCGACCTGGCCCGGCGGCGCATCGGCGGGCTGGGAGCCGAACAGGGTGATCCCGGTCAGGTACGAGGTGAACACCACCATCCCGATCGCGAACAGCACGAACACGATCAGCGCGACGAGCTTCGCCACGAGCAGCCGGGTCCGTCCCACCGGACGGATGAGCAGGTAGCGCAGCGTACCGGTGCTCGCCTCGCCGGCCACCGCGTCCCCGGCCAGCACAGCCACCGACACCGGCAGGAACACCGGCATGACCATCGCCATGGCCGCCGCCGGGTACAGAGCGCCGTTGCTGAGCACCGCGGAAAGGAACGCACCACCCTGTCCCGGCGGCGGCGGGATCCGCGTGGTGGCCAGGAACACCGCGACGATGAACGGCAGCGCACACAGCAGCGCCGCCGTGATGTACGTACGGGGACGCCGGAACAGCTTGGCCAGCTCGACGCGGATCATCGCCCGTTCCCGTCCACCCGGTCGGAGCTCGTGGTGGTCGCCGCCAGCACGACCTCCTCCAGCGATCGCCGCTCCGGGCCGATCTCGCTGACCCGCACCCCGTCGGCGACCAGGCGGGCGTTGAGCTGCGCCGCGTCGGCGTGGCGCACCACCAGCCGCGGCCCGTCACGCCCCTCCACCCGCCCGTCCAGCAGCGCCTGCGCGCGCTCGAGATCGGGGGTGGTCAGCACCACCCGGCCGGTCGGCGCCTGCAGCGTCGCCAGATCCTCCTGCACGACGAGGCGCCCCCGGTCCATCACCCCGATGCGGGTGCACAGCAGCTCCACCTCGACCAGCAGGTGGCTGGACAGGAACACGGTGGCGCCGGCGACGTTCAGCTCGGCCAGCAGGTCGCGGATCTCGCGGATACCGCGCGGGTCAAGGCCGTTGGTCGGCTCGTCGAGGATGAGCAGTCGGGGTTGGCGAAGCAGCGCGCCGGCCAGGCCCAGCCGCTGGCGCATGCCCAGGGAGTACGCCTTGACCGGCCGCCGATCGATGCCGCCGAGCCCGACCCGGTCCAGGGCCTCGTCGATCCGCCGCCGGCGGGTACGACGGCTGCCGCCCGGGCCGGCCGCGTCGACGAGCGCGAGGTTCGCCCGCCCGGACAGGTGCGGGTAGGCTGCCGGACCCTCCACCATCGCGCCGATCGAGGGCAGTACCTCGTGCACCCGGCGCGGGACCGGCCGGCCCAGCACCTCGATCCGCCCGCTGGTAGCGAAGACCAGCCCGAGGAGCATGCGCAGCAGCGTGGTCTTGCCCGACCCGTTGGGTCCCAGCAGCCCGTACCGGTCGCCCTCCCGCACGTCGAGGTCCACGCCGTCGACGGCGAGCGTGCGGCCGTACCGCTTGGTCAACCCGCTCGTACCGATCACGGCTCCGCCTCCGTCAGGTCGGCGCCCGCCTGCTGCAGCACGGTGCTGTCCACGAGCCCGGCGAGGAGGTAGACATCGCGGCGGCCAACGGGTCGCACGACGAGCACGGACAGCAGCGAGGTGGAGATGAGCGCGGCCTCGCCGCCCGGCAGCGTCAGCCGCGTACCCCATTGCGCCGCGCCGCTGTAGGCCTCGTAGCCGACGCGGCCGGGCAGTGGGAGCGCTACGAACTGCGCCAGGCCGTGGCCGTACACGCCGACTGCGGCGATCCCGGCCGGCCAGTGACGGCGGGACTGCCCGGCCATCTGGTCGGGCAGCGGGTCGAGGTCCCATCGGTTGAGCGTGCTGACGATGTCGGGAATACGTGACACGGTGAAGCCGATCCCGGCGCGTGGCGCGGGCGGGGTCAGCACGTCGGGGCCGGGGGTGGTCAAGCTGACCTCCAGGAACCGGGTGACGAGGATCGGCCGGGCCGTCCCGCGGCCGGTGATCTCCGCCTGCAGGGGCAGCCCGGTCGCGGGGTCGGCCCAGATGTCGATGGAGCGGACGGTCGTGTGCGGCTCGGTCGCGGTGATCCGCAGGCCGGCCGCCGCGATGCCCGCCACCCGCCTGCCCGCCAGCCCGGTAACCCGGTCACCCTCGGCGGTGGCCAGCAGCCGCCGGGCCAGATCGGGTGGCAACAGGTCGGCGGCGCGCGGTAGCCGGACCGGCTCGTCTCCGATGACCCGGATGAGCTGGTTGGCGACGTAGTCCCAGGTGTATTGGCCGTCCGGGGCCTGGTAGATGCCCCGCTCGGACCCGACGTCGACCACGTCGACCCGCCAGCGCTGGCGCCCGGCGTACCAGGCGCGCATGCGGGTGGTGCCGCTGAACATGGCGGTCACCTGGCCCAGCCGCGGCAGCTCGGGTAGCGCCATCGATCCGGTGCTCAGCGCGTACCCCTGAAAAGGTTGACCGGCGGAGGCCTGGATCCGCGCGCGCAGCGCCTCCGCGCTGATCTTCGGTGTGCCGACCGGCCATGCGCGGACCGCCACCGGCAGGGCGCACAGCAGCACCGCCACCGTGAGCACGAGGGTCCACCTGTGTCGTGCCGCCCGCCGTACGACCGTCACCTGCCAGCCACTTCACCTGGTCGTTTGTCTGCCGCGGTTCCACCATGCCACGCGGCCCGCGTTGTCGGCAGCCGCAGCGGTCACCAACCACCTGAGGCACCGCCGCCATCGGATCCGCCGCCGCCGAAGCTCGACCCGGACGACCCGGCTGAGCCGGTGCTGCCAACTCCGCTGCCGCCCGAGTAGAACGCCGACCCTGCCGCGGCGCGGCGTGCGGAGTTGCCCGCCCGTGACCGCCGGCCGCCCATCCCCAGGGTCACGAATAGCAGAAGCAACGCACCCACCGGGATGAGCAGCCGTGCGGGCGATCCGCTGTCGGCTTCGGCCGGGGAGTCTTCCATCCCCCTGTCATGCCGTGAATGTGAGGCACGCTGTCGACTGTCGTAGCCACACCAGGAGGGATGCGCCAGCCTGACGAGTGAAGGGCTCAGGCCGTGAAGATGTCTTCGGGCAGGAACGCCGACACCAGGAAGCTCGGTACGTCGACGAGCTGGCTGACCTTGAGGTCGACCGCGACGCTGCAGATGGCGTACGCCTGCTGCCGGCTCCAGCCTCGCTCGCCGAGGTGATCGATCATGTTCAGCAGGGCGTTGCGCGCGGCTAGGGTGGCGTCCTCCGCCCGCAGCTCACCGTCGCGGCTCACCGACATGCCGGTGGTGGCGTAGAACCGCCGCGGGGCTGCGTACTCCGGTGCCACCCAGTAGTCGGCCCGGGAGAAGCTCGGGTCGCGGATACCCCTGTCCCTGGCCGCACCGCCGTGCACGGCGAACCGTACGCGCAGCGTGGCGTTCATCTCGATCGCGGTGCCGCAGGTCTCGCAGTCTCCCTGCGCGAAATGCCCGTCGCCGGCAGAGAACATCCCGCCCGGGGTATCGACGGGGATGAACAAGTGGGTGCCGGCGGCCAACTGCTTGATGTCGACGTTGCCGGCCTGCTCACGCGGCGGAATGGTCCGCAACGCCTCACCGGCGATCTGCGGGTCGGCCGGCACTGCTGACGCTGGAGACGGCGGAAGCACGAACCCGCCGCGATCCAGTGCCTCCTGTTCGCGCGCCGTGATCCGGCGCAGCGCCTCGCGGCCGGGTGACAGCCCGATGGTGCCCATGAACGGCGCACCGGGGATGCGTACCCCTGGCAGATCATCGGAGGTTGCCCATCCCTCGCCGATGTCCCAGCGAACCATGAACGGCTCCGGAAAGACGTCCCGCAGGAACCCAAAACCTGGCACCTGCACGGTGTAGCCGTAGCTGTCGGGTACCACCTCGATGATCTCCACCTCGAGCAGATCGCCCGGCTGCGCGCTCTCGATGTGCACCGGACCGGTCAACGGATGCACCACGTCCAGGTTGGGCGCGGCCACCGTCTCCAACGTGGCCTGCCGGTGCATCTGCCCGTCGAACGCATCGCGCGTCTCGAGCACGACCTCGTCACCGGGCTCGCAGCGCACGATCGGCGGGATGTCCGGATGCCACCGGTTGTGACCCGTCGCCGGTTCCTCGAGCAAGGTCTTCGACCGGTCGATGCGTACCTCGTGAACGGTCATGTCGCCCTCCTCCCACTGATCGGCACGCTGGCTCGGGGCGTGCGACATCGATGAGCGACGCACCGTCCAGTCTCACCCGCCGGCGTGCGGCGCGACAGTGGCGGCGCACGCCGGGGACGCAAGCTGGGCCGACGGCCGTTCAGCCGCAGGCTTGCAGGGCGTTGAGAACGCCGCCGCGGAACGCGCCGATCCGTTCGAACGCGCTCACCCCGCTGCTGCTGCCGGCACGCCCGAACACCAGTAGCGCGGCCACCGCCTCGTCCAGGTCGCCGGGCGAGAGCCGGACCTCGGAATCGGGGCCACGGCGCAGCAGGTCGGAGGTCCAGGAACCGGCCAGGCAGTCGATGGACAGTTGCGCGTCGCGGCCCTCGATCGGGCGCCCGCGTCGGTCCTGTGCGGCCTGGGCGAAGAGGTCGGCCAGGAGCATGCCGATCGCATTGTCGCCGATGCGGTCGTACAGCTGCGGCCCCAGCACCTTGTTGTCGAAGGCTACGTAGTTGCCCGACCGGCAGTAGTAGGCGGCACCGGTCGCGTCGTCCCTTGACCTCGTCTTCCCATCGCATTCCGGAGCCTTCGCCGGGTCGAACGGCACCACCCGCAGCGGATTCCATGGGCGTCCCGCGAGCTGCGGGAAGGTGCGAGTCCAGTAGCTCGGCACGTCCCGGCTGGCGGCGTGATCCGGCGAGCGAGGTCGGCCGCGATCAAGCTCATGGAGCGGTTGCCGGCCCGTCTCTCGTAGCTTGACGCCGCCGGGTGGCTGGCGCCAGCCGAGACGCAATCTTCCCAGCTGTCGCCGTGCGTAACCTGCCTGTCGTCTTCGCCCGGCCTTCCGCGAATGGGGTCGTCCGGGTCAGAGCACCGCGTCGGCGAGCCGGTCGACCTCGTCGACGGTGGCGACCGTGGGGTCGAATACCAGGTCGGTGACGCCGGCGGCGGCGAATTGCCGAACAACGTCGCGGGCTGCCTGTGGCGAACGGATCGCGTTGTCGGCGATGGCCTCGGCCCACTCACCCAGGAAGCTGTAATACGTGCGAAGCGCGGTCCGTGAGCCTTCGGGGTCGCTCAGGCCGTAATACATCAGCGCGGCGATGCGCGGCTCACCCTCGCGGCCGGCGTTCTGCCATGCCGCCCGCACCTTCTCGATCATGGGAGCGATCATTGCCGGCCCACCGCCACCGGCGGTCCACCCCTCCGCGTACGCGACGGTCCGTCGCACGGCGGCGTCGCTGTTGCCGCCGATCAGCACCGGGATCCGATTACCGGCCGCCGGTGCGGGGCCGACCGGGTGCTCGTCGCCGGTCACGCTCTCCCCGGCCCATGCACGGTGGAGGAGGTCGAGGGTTTCGTCCATGAGCCGGCCGCGCCGCTCGAACGGCCGGTCCATCGCCGCGTAGTCGTCCGCGCGGCCACCGACGCCGAGGCCGAGTGTCAGGCGCCCGCCGGACATCGCGTCGAGGCTCGCCGTCGCCTTGGCCAGCCAGACCGGAGGGTACAGCGGCGCGAGCAGGATGTCGGGGAACAGCCGGATCCGGGACGTCGCACCGGCGGCGACGGCGAGCGCGGTGAGCGAGTCGTACGAGGGGTAGACGATGCGGTCGAGCGTCGCCAAGGACGCGAAGCCCCGTTCCTCGGCGCGACGGGCCCAGTCGACGATAGCCGGCCCGGAGGCGGCCAGGGTGTTGGGAAGTCCGATTCCGATGTCCATGAGGCCTCCTCGCCGGGACGCGCCACCGGCCGGGCCGGTGGTGCCGCCTTCGCGACACTAGCCCCATATCCGGCGGTGTCGCACGCGAGCACACTGAGGACACAGGGCACCAGCGACACGTGACACGTCGCCACCGACATCGGAGGAGGACCTGCGATGACCGAGCAGCCGAGTAGCCCGACCGCAGAGACACCGGGCGAGCCGGATCAGGACCGCATGCCGGCTCAGGATCGCGTCCCGGATCAGGATCGCGTGCCGGAGCGGAAGCAGGCCGAACGCGGTCATGTCCGGACCGAGGGGGAGACCGGCGTCGACGATGCGCTCGGTGGCGCCGACGACCCCCGGTAGGCGCGCTATTCGCCGGGCCGGCCAGGCCGTTGGGCGGCGCGCCAGGCGTCGAGGACTTCCGGACGCAGGCGGCCGCGGTCCGGGACCGCGATACCGTGGGTTCGCGCCCAGGCGCGTACCTCAGCGGTTGACGGCTCTGGAGCGGGCGGCGCAAGGTCGAGGTCGCTGACCACGGGGCCGATGCGGCTCTGCGCGGCGTCCTCGCTGCCGGCCCAGGTGTGGGCGGCGGCCAGGTACCGGTAGGTCCACTCCTCGGCCAGCGGCCGGGTCTCGGCGTACACAATGGGAACGTTCGGCCAGCGCACCTGCAGTTCGGCCAGGCCGTCGGCGACCATGGCGGGTCGGACCCGGTCGAGAGCGAAGATCTGCGAGTACCGGTCCTCGACCACCACGCCGGCGCGCGGCAGGGCGGCCAGGTCGGCGAGCGCGTACCGCAGGTTGCCGTTGGTGAGGCTCGCGACCAGGTCGGGTAGGGATTTGCGCTCGACCGCTGCGACCAGCCGGCCGTCGAGGCTGATCCCGTAGTCACCGCAAGGTAGCGACCGGCGCACGGTTCGCACCTGCTGGCCGGTGAACCGGTACGGGTACTGTTCGCGGGAGTCGATCACGATCTCCAGGGCGGCGATTCCCGCGGCCCGCGCGGTCGGCGTACGCACGTTCGGCCGGGCCTGCTTGCGGGTGCGCGGGGACTGCCAGAACACCGCTTCGCGGCCGCGCGCGGTGGTGAACACCAGTTGCGAGCGGTTCTCCCTGGCCCGGTCGAGCACCAGGTCGATCGCCGCGCCGCGTCGCATGCACGAACGGACCGGCACCTGTTCGACGATGTCGGGCTGGGCCGGCCACTCGCTCGCCGGGACCGGATAGCAGTACAGCGCGTTGGTCCGTGGCCAGGTCCCGGAGGTGCGAAAGACCAGGCCGTCACCCAGTGGAATCCGCAGCAGGTACGGCAGCCGGGACTCCGGATCGGGGTTACGGGCAAGTACCACATGCACGCCACCAGTCTCACCGAATTCGGGCCTGATTGCCGGCATACCTGTCGATCTGGCCGGATGACGTTCGTATAGATGGTGAGAGCCGCTCCAGGCGAACCCGTGGTCAGAACTCGACCCAGAGAAGGAGATGCCTCCATGTCGTTCACCGACGAAGAGATCGCCTACCTGCAATCACAGCCGATCGCCCGCGTTGCGACCCTTTCCGCTGACGGGCAGCCCGACGTGGTTCCGCTCGCGTTCGAGTTCGACGGAACGTTCTTCTGGATCGGGGGTTCCGGCCCGACCGTTGCCGACACCCGCAAGTTCCGCAACATCCGGGCCGGAAACCACAAGGTTGCCCTGGTCATCGACGACATGGTGTCCTTCGATCCATTCATAGCCCGATGCATACGGATCTACGGCCACGCCGATCAACCGGTCGAACGGGACGGAATGGTCGGCCCAGGCATATACGTGCGTATCACCCCAACCATCTCCTGGAGCTGGAACATGGCGGGTTACCCCGCCGGCGACACCTGGTACGAGGCGAGGCGGGCCGTCCACCAGATCCCGACCCGCACCTAGTACAACAAACAACTGCGACTCGGGATCTTGTTGATCTTGTCCGGCGTGGGTGCCGACGCTCGCCGACCTGCTCGATGAGACCGCCGAGGTGGTCCTGGCGACCGCGGCCGACGCCGGCCCGGACGCGGGAGCCGCTCTGATGCGCGCCTGGAAAGACCACAACCCGGACACCGCCGAGGCGGATCTGCGCGCTCTGGCCGACCGGACCGCTGACACGGCGCACCGCCGCATCGCCCGGGAGTACGCCAAGAGCGCCTGAGGGTCCAACGGCTCCAGTGCTCAGGCCAGCCAGTCGAGGGTCACCGCTGCCGTGAACGACTGGTCCTGGCTGCCCAACGGCTCTCCGGTGTGCGGCTCGTAGTACTCGCCGAAGCTGCCGTCGGCGACGAGCCGGAGCCCTTCCCGTCGCGTCTGCGCGGCCTGCTCGGCGAGTCCACCCCGCTCGAACGCCCACCCGAACAGCCACGCGATGATCGGCCACAGCGGCCCACGCCAGTAGCGGCGGGGATCGTACCCGGCTGTGCCGCACCGCGTGGACTGCGGCACCGCGGCGACGAGGCCCGGGGCACCGCACCACCTCGGTCCGTTGAACTCGGCCAGGAGGTCCTGATCGAGGCTGCCACACAACAGCGGGGCGAAACCGGCGACCGTGTTCGTGCCCAGCCACCGACCACCGCGGACGTCGTAGTCGCGCGCCATCCCGGTCGCGGGGTCGGCGCTCGCCGCGATGGCACCGCGCAGGCACTCCGCCCAGCCGTACAGGTCGCTGGCCTGATCGTCGGCGCCCTCCGCGAGCGGTGCGAGGTCGGCGAGCACCTCGCACGCGGCGGCCAGGATCGCGGTGCTGAACACGTCACCGACGCGGAAGCTGCCCTGCCCGGCGATCGCCGCGTCGTCGTAGCGGAGCCGGCGCAGCTCGTCGATCAGCCATATGTACCGGTCGTACTCGGCGCGTTCCGGCCGTTGGGTCGCGTCGCCCACCACAGCGACGTCGGTGCGGCGATATGCCGGCAGGTGGCCGACGGTGACGCCGGCGTACGGCTCGTCCCAGCGGGGCGAGTTGTCCATGCCGGACTCCCAGCCGTGCACGATGGCGACCAGCCCGTGGCTGGCCTGGGCGCGGGCGCTGACCAACCATCGGTGCCAGGCGTACAACGCCGGCCAGGTCCGCCGGACGAACGCCTCGGCCACCTCCCGGTCCGCGCCGCCCCGCCGGCGGGCCACCTCAAGAATCCGGGCGACCGCGATGGCGTGCAGCGGCGGCTGGCAGATGCCCGATGTCGGCGGGCGGCGGGGAGCGGCCGGGTTGAGCTCGGCACACCGCCACCACGACGTCCCCGGAAAGTACTCGTCGGACTGGGAGAACACGATGTGCGGGATCATGCCGGTACGCCACTGGGCGGCGAGCAGCGAGTCCAGTTCGACGCAGGCGCGGGGCACGGACAGGTGCGCCTGCCCGATCGCCACGAACGCCGCGTCCCAGCTCCACTGGTGCGGGTACAGCCTCGGGGCGGCCACCGTCATCGTGCCGCGATCATTGGTCCGCAGGACGCGCGCCGCCGCCGCTGCCAGTTCGCCCCCGTCAAGACGCATCAGACCTGCAACGCGAGCGCGGTCTGCGGGTCGAACCAGCGTTGATGTTCTTTGTCGAGGCGTACCCACACGCGGTCGCCCGGCTCCGCCCGGAACCGCGCCGGCGCCTGGATCTTGAGTATCTGCCCGCCCAGCTCGGTGGTGAGCAGCACCGCGGACCCGAGCGGCTCGTACACCTGCACGAGCGCCGGCACCGCGTCCGGTGTCCCCTTCTCGACGAGCGCGATCGCCTCGGCCCGGATGCCGAGCCGCAGCTCCTGGCCGCCGAACGAGGCGAGGGCGGCCGGGGCGGCCACCCGTACGCCGCTGAAGTCCACATGCCCGTCGGCGACGGTGCCGGTGAGGAAGTTCATCGGCGGGCTGCCGATGAAACCTCCCACGAACTCGCTGGCCGGGTGGTCGTAGACGCCCAACGCGGAGCCGATCTGCTGGATGCGGCCTTCCTTCATCACCGCCACCCGGTCACCCAGCGAGAGCGCCTCCACCTGGTCGTGGGTGACGTAGACGGTCGTGGTGCCCAGCTCCCCGACGAGCTTCTTCAGCTCCGCCCGGAAGCCCAACCGCAGCAGCGCGTCCAGGTTGGACAGTGGCTCGTCCATGAGCAGCACGTGGGCGTCCACGACGATCGCCCGGGCCACCGCGACGCGCTGGCGTTGACCACCGGACAGCTGAGCGGGGTAGCGATCCAGGAACTCGGTGAGCTGGAGCAGCTCGGCCGCCCACGTGACCTTGCGCCGGATCTCCTCGCGGGGCACGTGGCGCATCGCCAGGCCGAAGCCGATGTTGTCGCGCACCCGCCGGTGCGGGAACACCGCGTACGACTGGAACACCATCGACAGGTTACGGTCCCGGGGCGGAAGGTACGTGACGTCGCGGTTGCCGATGACGACCTGACCGTCCGTGGGCAGCTCCAGGCCCGCGACCATGCGCAGCAGCGTCGTCTTGCCACAGCCGCTCGGGCCCAGCAGGACGACGAACTCGCCGTCCTCGACGTCGAGCGACACATCGTCGTTCGCCCTGCTCCGCTGGCCCGGGTAGACCTTGACGAGGTTACGCAGCCGGATCTCAGCCATGGGATGTCCTCATCGAATCGTCGAGCCCCACATGTTGAGGAGGTACCGGCGCATCAGCAGGATAAACAGCAACGCGGGTACGACCAGCGCGAAGCCCCCGGCGAACCGGTAGTAGACCGGGGAGTCCGACAGCGACGTCAGCACCTGCGCCGGCAGCGTACGGTTGGCCAGGGTCAGCACGGCCGCGCCGAGGATCTCGTTCCACGACAGGACGAACGTGAAGATGCCCGACGCGGCGATTCCCGGCAGCGCCATCGGCGCGATCACCCGCCGGAACGCACCCAGGCGGGAGCACCCGAAGATGAGCGCGGCCTCCTCCAGGTCGGCCGGCACGGCGACGAACACACTCGCAGTGATGAGCACCGTGGTCGGCAGGGCGAGCGCGGAGTGCACCAGGGTGACCGCGAGGACGCTGTCGTAGATGCCGGCGTTGAGGAACAGGGTCGCGAGCGGGATGGACAGCACCACGATGGGCAGCGACCGGGTCAACAGCAGGAACAGCTGGTAGGTGTCGCGGCCACGGAAGACGTACCGGGCGATCGCGTATCCCGCCGGCGCGCCCACGATCAGCGAGACCACGATGGTGGCCAGGCCCACCACGACCGAGTTGAAGAACGCCGGCACCACACCGGTGGAGCCGAGAAAGCCGCGCAGCGTCTCGGTGGAGGGATCCCGCGGCCATACCGCCTTCGGGAACCGGTTGTGCTCGGCCCGGCTGGAGAAGGCGGCCAGTGTGATGAGGTAGATCGGCGCGGCCATGAAGATGGTCAACGCCACCGCGGCGGCCTGCTGCGCGGCCCGGCGCAGGCGCACCCGCCGCAGCGGCCCGCGGTCGACCGGCGGCAGCGCGACGTCCATGGGCGCCGGGACGGCGGTCCCGGTCGGCATCGGGCGTTCCGTCGCGGTCATCGGCTCGCCCTACCGGTGCCCGGCTGGCGCAGCAAACGCAGATAGGCGAACGCGGTGACGATCGACACGCAGAGCACGACCAGCGCCACCGCACTCGCCACCCCGGGGTCGGCCAGGTTGTGGTACCACTCGTACGTCTCGCCGACCAGCAGGGGGAAGTTGCGTCCGGTGAGCGCCTGCGCCACCGCAAACGCCTCGAGCGCAAGGATGGTCCGCAGGATCAGCGCTACCTGCAGGCTCGGCTTGAGCAACGGCAGCGTGACGTGGCGCAGCCGCTGCCAGAAGGTGGCGCCGAACACCTGGGCCGCTTCGTCGTAGTCACGCGGAATCAGTTGCATGCCGGCGACGATGATGATGAGTACGAGTGAGGTCGCCCGCCACAGCTCGGCGACGACGATCGCGAGGAACATCGTGCCGGTGTTCTGGTACGACAGCCACTCGACCGGGTCGACGCCGATCGCGGACAGCGCCGAGTTGAGGTATCCGTTGTTGGTGAAGATCGACAGCCAGACCAGGCCGGCGGCGAGGTCGGAGACGGCCAGCGGCACGGCCCACAGGTAGAAGTACATCCCGCTCAACCGCAGCTTCTCCCGCAGCAGCAGGGCCATGGCCAGCGCGAGCGTGAACTGCAGCGGGATGAGCACGACAACCAGCAGCAGGGTGTCGCGTACGGCGAGCCAGAACCGGGGGTCGTTGCTCATCCGCTGCCAGTTCGCGGTCGTGGGCGCGGCGAAGCTGCCGAACGCCTGCGCCACGCCGATGACCAGCGGCCAGCCGAACAGCAGCAGCATGAACAGCGCCGACGGGGCGAGCAGCAGGTAGGGCCCGAACCGGGCCGTCGCGCGGGCGGCCGGCGAGCGGCGGGCCACGGGTGGGCCCGCCGCGTCGTCGATCCCGGGGGCGGACATCACCCCACCTTGCAGGGGCCGTTGCTCTTCGGATCGGGCGCCCAGCAGGGGGCCTGGGCCTCGTCGATCAGCTGCTGGAGGATGCCGGCCTGGCTGTCCAGCGTCTTCTTGATGTCCTGGTTCTGCAGAACGATCGCGGCGAACGAGTCCCGGAAGACCTTGCTCACCTGACCGTCCTTGGCCCCCAGCCCCACCGGAGGCAGGGCGAGCAGCGCGTCGGCGCTGTCCTGGGTCTTACGGACCGCTTCCGCCTCCAGCTTCACCGCCGGTGGCAGGTCGCCGGGGACATCGGTCTTGACCGTCGGGAAGAAGGCATTCTGACGCAGCACGTCGAGCTGCGTGTTCGGCTTGGAAAGCGCCTTGATCAGGTCCTTCGCCCGGTCCTGGTCCGGGGCGCCCTTGGGGATGGCCAGGCCGGTGAGGATGGCCATGTAGGCGAGCCCCTTCGGCCCCTTCGGCGCAGGCGCCATCATCCACCGGTCGGGCTGGTCCTTGGGCGCCTGCACGAGGCGCGCCACGTGGTCCCAGCCGACCTTCACCTCGCCGGCGGCCAGCGGTTCCTGCATGAACTCGTAATTTGCGCTAGCCGTGACGCAGTTGGCCCACAGCTCCCGGAGGTACTGCCAGGCGGTGACCGCGTCGGCCGACCGGAACGTGCTGATCTGTCCACCGGTGAACGCCGGGTAGAGGTAGCCCTGCAGGAACCGGTGCAGCAGCCCCTTCGGGCCGCCGGGGAAGCCGAACACCGCCTTGCCGCCGTTTGCCTGCCGGGCCGCCTTCGCCCAGGCCAGGTACTGGTCGTAGGTGAGCTTGTTGACGTCCGCGCCCGACGGCAACCAGGCCAGCGCGTCCTTGTGTATCGCGAGCACATAGGTCGCCTGCGCCCACGGGATGTAATAGGTCTTGCTGGTGCCGAGCTTGGCGAGGGTGCGGAACTCGTCCGCGTAACCGGCCCCGGACAGCTCCCGGGCCAGCCCGGACAGGTCCTCCAGCAGGTCGGTGCCGAGCGTCGCGAGGTCGCCGTGGAGCCCTCCGACCAGATTGACCTTGACTTGCTTCGCCTGTATCTGGGACTTCACCTGGGTGATCATTGGGCCGGCATCGCCCGGGAGGTAGTTGACCTTCGCGTCCTTGTACGCCGATCCGAGAATCTTCCGGAACCGCTCGGCCTCCTCGACGGGGGTGAACTGCGTCGACATGAACGTCAGGTCGCCTTTCTTGCCGCCGCCGCCCGACGTGCTGAAGCCACCGCAGGCGGACAGCACCGGGATGGCCGGTGCCGCGACGCCGAGAGTGGCGGCCCAGCGCAGCACGTCGCGACGGGAAACGGGCCTGGTGGCGGACGGGGCCATTGCTCGATCGGACATCGGCCCTCCTTGGCATCGATGGGTGCAGTATCGCGCCTCGGTGGGAAGGTGGGCGAGATCCGCCATGTATCGGATGTGCATCGGCCGTAACCGCGATGTAACACAGACGTCATAGAACCGGCATACAGATGCCGGCGCGACGCATGGCCGCGAGCCCGCGTCCCGGAGATCGACCGGACACCAGGATCGGGGCTGACAACGTTGTCCTTCGGCCATATGCTCTCCGGCAGAGCGGATCCCGAGGCGCCGAGCGGGGGCACCCATGAAACGGTTCACGGCGGCCATCGCCCTCGCCACCGGCCTCGTTCTCGGCGTCCCGTCGGCGGCGCACGCCGCGCCGCCGCCGGCCGAGTTCGGCACCGACTGGGACGACCCGCGCACCGCCGCACCGCCGGTGGAAAAGCCGCCCACCCGCTCGTGCACCGTCCAGATCGTCGATCACCGGTTCGCCGGCTGGGACCCGTACCAGAGCTCGTACTCGCCCCCGGCGCCCTGTCCCGGGCCGTGGGCGAAGGTCGTCCTGCGCATGGACGGGGCGGTCGCGGGCCGCCAGTTCGACCGGCTCGGCTGGCTCAACATCGGTGACGTCCAGGTGTTCAAGACCTCCACCCCGGAGCCGTCCGTCGACGGCATCCACTGGTCGGTGGAGAAGGACATCAGCCGGTACGCCCCGCTGCTGCGCACGCCGCACCCGGTCAGCATGTTTCTCGGCAACACCGTCGACCAGACCTACACCGGAGTACTCGACGTCCAGGTGTCGCTGACCTTCTACGCCGCGGACCGCGCGCACCCGGCCGCCGCGACCGCCACCGACGTGCTACCACTCGCCGCCGCCGGCCACGACGGCGCCGACCTCACCGGCACGCTGACCGTCCCGCGCAATACCGAACGGCTGCTCGCCGAGGTCTACGCGACCGGCTCCGGCGGCGGATGCGAGGAGTTCTGGTACCTGACCGCCCCGCCGTCGTCGGGCTACTCGTGCCCGGCCGACACCGGCCCGTACCGTGAGGTGCAGGTGCTCCTCGACGGCCGGGTCGCCGGTATCGCGCAGCCTTTCCCGCACGTCTACACGGGAGGGTGGTCCAATCCGTTCCTGTGGTACGTGCTGCCCGCTCCGCGGGCGTTCGACATCCGGCCGTTGACCTACGACCTCTCGCCGTACCTGGGACTGCTCACCGACGGCGCGGCGCATCGCGTCGCGGTGCACGTGGTCGGCGTGCCGGCCGGCCAGCCCGGCTGGGACACGCCGATCAGCTTCCTCGCCTGGCGCGACCCGGGCACGACGCAGGTGACCGGCGGCCTGCTCGCCCACCACGTCGGCGCGCTGAGCAACCAGTCGACGGTCGGCGCCGACCACACCGTTACCACCCGCGCCACCCACATGCTGGATGCGCTCGGCTACCTGCGTACCTCGCACGGCATCGTGACCGTGGCGCTGCGCGCGCGGCTGGGCAACGACAGCGTGCACCACTGGGGCGACGGGGAGAATCCGGACGCGCTGACGGCGACCTGGACCGACGACTCCTCGTCGGTCGTGGCCGGGCGGTCGGCATTCGCCGGCGTGACGGGTGCAGGGCGGCGGTACGTCATCGACGGCTCGATCACGGTGTCGCCCGACAACCGGCTGACCACCACGATGACGATGACCGACGCGGCGACCGAGACCGGAGTCGGTATTGGCGGGCCGCGGCACCGCACGCTCGACGACACGTACACGGGCGAGGCGTCCTGGACACTCGGCGTGCCGCGTGAGCAGCGTCACGCGACCGGTACGTCGCAGGAACGGTACCGCCTCGGCGGCGACACCCGGTATGAGCGCACCATCAGGACGCGCAACGGTTTCGTCGTTTGACAAGGTCCCGGTCGCCGGCACGCCCTCCGTGTACACCGGTGAGCTGCGGCGAAGCCGGCCAGCCAGAAACGGGGCGCACTACTGTCGGTCGGATGCGCTAGTCTCTGCCCTCGCACGATGGTCCGTCCTCATCGGCCGGACCGTGATCCTGGGGGAGTGTTGTGCGTCATAAGCACGTGGATTCGACGAAAGCGACACGAAAGATAGCCGCCGCCCTTGTCGGCACAGCTCTGGCCGCGGGCCTGGCCAGCTGCGCGAAGCCGGCACCCGCGCACCGTCCGGCGGCCAGTGGGAAACAGGCGAGTGCCGAGGCCGCCCCCGTCATCACCGACGCGGAGGCCCGCACCCTGCTCAGCGACGTCACCCGCAAGAACAACCAGGCCAACGCGGCGCTGGACTCCACGCTGCTCGCGGAGTACGAAGCGGAGTCGAGCTACCGGATCGACGACGCGGTCTACCGCATCGGCCGGGTGATGGACCCGCAGCACAAGGATCCGATCAAGGCGTTCGAATACACCGAGCCGGTGTTCTCCATCCCTCGCCTGACGGCGTACCCGCAGTGGTTCCTCGCGGATGCCGCGATGACAGGCGCGAAGAAGCGGTGCGTACTGGTCTTCTCCCGGGAGGCCGCCGGCCAGCCGTGGAAGGTCGTCTCGCAGGCGACGCTGACCGACAGCGTCCCCGCGCTCGTGAGGACGCGGGCGGCAACGCCGTCGTCGCGCCGGAGGCCGACGGGGCGAAGTTGCTGGCCGCGCCGAAGGACGTGGCTGCGGCACACGCCGCCTACCTGACGGGTGGCGGCTCCGCGCCGGAGGCCGCGACGTTCGCGCCTCACAAGAAGTCCGACGAGATCATCAACGACGACGCGCTCCGCAAGCAGTTGCTGTTCGTCAGCAGGAAGACCGGCAAGATCGCGCCCGCGGAGAAGGTCACCCGCAACGTGACCGTCGAGCCCTACCCGGTGCGGGCCCTGCAGACCGCCGACGGTGGCGCCCTCGTCGCGTACGTCACGAAGTGGCAGCTCACCGCCGAGCAGCCGGACGGTCTCACCAAGCTCAAGGGCAGCGACGCGGCCCTCGCGGGCCGCACGGACTTCGACGAGAAGATAACCATCTCCTGGCTGACGCAGTGGCTCGTCGTCGTTCCGCCCAAAGCTGGCGGCGGCAAGGTGACGGTCGTGGGAGCGGACACCGGCAAGGAAAGCCTTGTCTGAGGTCGACTGCGGGCGCTCAGCACCGACATAGCGTGCGCCGCCGGCGCTCCACCGTCCCCAGTGGACCGCATCAGCGGTGATCCGTCATGCCGATCCCGGGCTGGCGCGTGAATGTGACGTGTGAGGAAACGATGGTTCAGATGCCTGGCACCCCGGAGTCGTCCGGGCCCCATCCCGCGGCGCCGCCGTACGCGGCACCCGCCGCCGGCGGACCGAATCCGCCACCCGGAGGCCCGTACTGGCCTCCGCCTCCGATGCCATACGGCCCTCCCGCGTACCCGCCCTGTTCATCGTCGCGGGCTCCCTTGTGGATCGTCCTCGCGGCGATCGCGGTGGTGCTGGTCGTGGGGGTCGGCGCGGTTATCGGCGTGGTCCTCAGCCTGCCGGCCAGGCACGCTGAGGACCCGGACGGCGCCGCCAGCAGGACCCATGGTGCGGACAGCGCGGTCCAGATCTCCCGCACGGACACGCAGGACCTCGTGCAGGGCCGGAGCGAGGCGCTGCGCCGTAAGGACCTGAAAGGATTCCTCGCCGCGCTCGATGCGGGCAACAGCGAGCTCCTCACCGGACAGACCCGGCTGTTCCACAACCTGCGGAAGGTCTCGTTCAGCGAGAGCCGCTACGAGGTGGCCACTCAACGTGGCCGGACGACCGACCAGTTCGGTCGCGGGGTCACCGTCTCCGTCGACGTGTCTTTCGTCCACATGATCGAGGGGTACGACACCAAGCGGGTCGCGGAGTTGTACCGCTGGACGGTCGTGAAGAAAGACAAGAACAGTCGGCCCGTCATCACCGCCGTGGCCGGTGCGCCGAGCGACTCCCTCACCTCCGAGTCCAAGACCCAGTTCTACCCGGCGCCGTGGGACAAGTGGAACGACATCAAGGTCGTGCGTACCGAGCACGTCCTGCTGATGGCCGACCAGTCCATGGCCGCGCAGGCCGAGCGGTACGCGCCCATCGCCGAGCGGGCCGCCGCCGACGACCTGGCCGCCTGGCAGGCATCCGGCACGTCGGGGCAGGTCTTCCAGCGCTTCGTGACGTCGCTGGTGCCCGACAAGGAGCAGCTCGGCACGCTGTTCCAGATGACCAGGAAGAAGGAGGTCACCGAGGCTGGGTTCTCCATGCCCCTGCCGGAGTTCAACAGCGGCGGTGCGAAGTTCGCCATCGGCGCGACCCGCGTCGTGATGGACACCAGTTCCGGGTTCTTCAAGCCGGATCACCCGACCGGCCCGCAGGAGATCTTCCGGCACGAGTTCGCCCACTCGATGGTCGAGGCGCTCAACAAGTACGACAACCCCGACGCGCTGTTCCTGGGCCAGGAAAACTGGATCCTCGAGGGATTCGCCGAGTACCTCGCCAACCGCGGCGCCTCGGGCGCCACGCTGCGCACGGCACACGCGCGCCAGCTCGTCCGCAACGGTACGTTCCGCGACCGCCTACCGTCCGCCCTGACCTGGAACGTCGAGGGCGAGGAGATGCTGGACTTCAACTACTACCTCGGTCACCAGGCCATCCGGTACATGGCGACCAAGTACGGCGAACCCAAGGCCTTCGGATTCGTGGCCGCCTACTACCAGGGCGCGCGCAAGGAGGACGCGTTCCGGCAGGCCTTGGGCGTAGAGATGGCAACGTTCGAGCGGGAGTGGGCGACGTTCGTCCGCGAACAGACCCGCTGAGACGATCGAGGAAAGCACATGACCTTTCACGGGGAATCCACTCCACCGGGCCCATGGTCCGCGCCCGCCCCAGCGGCGCTGCCGCATCCGGGCGGCGCACCCGGTGTGCCACCCGCGCCACCCGCGCCGCCCGCAGCCGGTGCTCCGATCTCACCGCCGGCTGGTGGCACCTACCCACCGTTCCCGCCGCCAGCCGGCGGGGCGTACCAGCCGTTCCCGTCACCGCCGTCCCCGGCGCGACGCGGCCGCATCATCGCGTTGGTAGCGGTCGGTGTCCTTGCCCTCCTCATGGTGGGCACGTGCACGGCGTGGGGCGTGGCACGGTTCGTTGGCGGTGCCCGGTCCGGATCGGCGACCGGCCTGCGCAGCGCGTGGACGGTGGACTATCCGGGTCAGAGGGGCGCCACGGACACGGAGTCCGGCCGGCTCTTCGCCAGCTGGCTGGTGGACGGGCTGATCATCCGGGTGCAACCCGACGGCGTCATCGCCTATAAGCTGGCGGACGGGTCAAAGGCGTGGGCGACACCCGTGCCCGAGGGTGCCTCGATGTGCGCGGCCACTCCCACGGCGGCGCAGGGGATGGCGGCTATCGCCTTCGGGCCGGACACCAAATGCGACAAGGTCGCCGCGGTCAGCCTCAAAGACGGCTCGATGACGTGGACGGCGACCGTGCCGGCCGAGGAGGTCCAGAGCAGCCGGGGGATGCGCAAGGCACCGCTCCTCGCGGCCACCGGGTCGAGCGTGCTCGTCCAGGCCGTGGAGAAGGACCTCATCGCGTTCGGCCTCGCCGACGGGCGGCAGCGGTGGCGGGCGAGCGCCGACAAGTACTGCCGCCTTCGCGGGCTGAACGCCGACGACAAGACCGTCGTGATGGGCCAGAGCTGCCGGGAGCACACCGTGCAGGCTCTGGACGCGGCGACCGGCGCGACCCGGTGGCGCACCGCGACCGGCGACTCGTACGTGAGCGCGGTCGTCTCGGTGTCGCCGACGGTGGTCCTGATGTCCGGTTGGAAGTCCATTTCGGACAGTCCACTCCTGGTGTTCGGCGAGACCGGCGAGAAGAAGCTGGATATCCCGAGCACCATCGACGGTATCGAGGTCGACAACCGGGAGCTCGACAACGCGACGCTGGGCGTCCAGGGGCGGCGCCCGTTCCTGGTGCGCGGCGACACCCTGTACGTGCGGACGGCGCTGGGCCGCGAGCCTAAGCCGAAGTCCAAGGACGAGATCCTGGCGATCGACCTGAGCACGGGCAAACGCCGGTGGGGTTCCAGCGGGCACGCCGCGGGGACGATCACGTTGATCCGCGTCGACGACAAGGGACTGCTGGCCATGGAAGCGGGCGCCTACGGGACCAACCCGCGCCTGGTCCACATCCAGCCGGATACCGGGAAAGCCAGCGTGGTCGTCGAAGCGCCGGCACACGCCATGGACGGCATGATGCGGGCCCAGATCCACGAGCACGACGGAACCGTGGTGATGCTGCCGTTCCAGCGGTGGGGCAACCACGCGATCGTCGCACTTCGACCGCAGGGCTGATCCGGCGCCGCGGGTAGGTAGGTGGGACAGGGCACCCACCTACCTACGGTCGCTAGCACGCAGCGGCGGTGGATCCGCCGTCGCGACGGTCCTGGTAGCGCCGGTCAGACGGTGACGAACGGGCGCGCGGTGGCCGCCAGCTCCCGCAGCTGCTCGACCGGCACCTGCTCGCGCAGCTGCGGAAACTCCGAGCGCTCCTCATGCCGCGTGTGGGTCAGGACAGCGTCCCGAAGCGTGATGACGTCGTCGTCGAAGTCCTCCCATTCGACGCCGCGGTCGATCAGCCGGACGAGCAGCTCCTTGGCCTGGCGCTCCTCTTCGAACAGGTCACGGATGACCTCGAAGCCGCCCGGAAGCCGGTCGCGGGCCAGCAGATGGACCGTCTCCTCCTCCGCGGCCTCGTGCGCCGCGATGAGGCGGACCAGGTCGTCGAACGCGGCCCGGCGGCGCTCGTCGGTGGCCACCTCGACGTCGTAGAACAGCGCCTCGATGCGGGTGTGCTGGTCGGTGAGCACGTCGACGACGTCGGGTACCCCGGTGGTGCTCCTGCGGTTGTCCAGGCGCTCGCGCACCTCACGTACCTCGGAAAGGTCGCGGATGGAGCTGGCGCCCAGCGTGTCCGGGTCGAGGTGGGTGGCGAGCAGCCGCCGGAGGAACTCCCGGTTGCCCTCGAAGCCGAGCGGCTCCGGCAGGCCGGTGCCCACGATCTCCTCGGGTTCCCGGCCTTCGAAGCGACGCAGCAGATCGCGTGCCAGTCGCAGGTGACCGAGCTCCATCTGCAGATGGAGGTCCCACGCGGCCCGGACCCGAAGGTCGCTCTCCTGCTGCAGGAACGAGTAGTACAGACGACACTCGTTGTACTCGCGGAGTACCAGTTGCGCCCACCGGGTCGCGGGATCGACGAGCGCCCGGTGGCGGGCGACCTGTTCCAGCTCGACCCGCCGCACCTCCCGGTACACCGGCCGGGCGGGCGGGTCGACGAGGTCGACATCGCTGGTGTTGTAGAACTCTGTCATCCACTGTTCGATCGCGAGCATGGTGAGCGCGTTCAGCTTCGACAGCTGGGCAGGTGCGCTCGTTTCGTACCGGTAACCTGGCTGCCCGGCGTCCGCCCGGTCGGGCAGCACGTCGTTCACCTCGTCGACCAGGCGCTCGGCCCGGCGCGGGCGGACCAGGTCCAGCACTTCGGCGTACCGGTAGACGTGGTCGAAATCCTCCAGCGCGTCGCACTCGTAGACCTGGCGGCGCTGCAGGTCGGGCTCCATGCGGGCCAGCCACGAGTCGAGGTCGACCGCGGCCCGCTCGTACAACAGCGCGGTTTCCAGAACGCTGCCCGGCTGCGCCAACAGGCCGGCCAGGGCGCGTCGCTGCCGCGCCTCCGCGGATCGCAGCTGCTCGGCGCTCGCCAGCAGCTCGGGATCGGCGTCGACCCGGAAGATCTGCCGGTCAAACCGGACCGCCTGGTTCTCGATGCCGGTCATGACGACCACCCGGCAGCGGGTCGATGACTCGACATCTTCCTGATCGATGGGTGTGACGTTGAGTTCGCGCCGGTCACGCGTCTGTCGGTCCAGCGGGATGCCACTGTGATCAAGGGGATTGAACATGGCCTTCTCCCGGTGCTCGATGCGACGGGTCGCACCCGCCGACGGCCGATGGGTGAGTCGGCTCTACCCGCTCTCGTGAACCGAAACCTCCGGTCGCGGGTAAACAACGCAGGCTCCCGGCGATCAAGGGACGCGGCGGTCAGCCGAGCAGCAGCGATACGGCAATCGTGACCATGAGTACGGTGACGAGGCCGTCCAGCCCACGCCATGCCGCGGGTCGGGCGAGCAACGGCGCGAGCCGGTAGGCCCCCGCGCCGAGCGCGGTGAACCAGGCGGTGCTGGCCAGCGCGGCACCGGCGCCGAACAGCCACCGGTGCGGATGCTGGTTGGCGACCGCACCGAGGAGCAGCACGGTGCCGACCTTCTCCGCGACGGGGTCGGCGATGGCGGCGGTGACCGCGCAGAACGTTGCCGTGCAAGGCTGCCGGGTCGAGCGGCTCGGTGCCATGCGCTACTTCGCCATGGCCGCGCCGGATGTCGCCCGCGCGTACTTTCCCGACGGCGCCACGGTATCCGCCCTCGCGACAGCGCCGATGATCGTCTTCAATCGCAAAGACCAGTTGCAGCACCGCTTCCTTCGCGCCCTGAGCAGGCGCCGGCTCGACCCGCCGATCCACTATGTCCCGTCCGCGTGGGGCTTCGTCGAGGCGATCCGGCTCGGACTGGGCTGGGGCATGGTTCCCGAGCAGATCGCCGTCGAAGACATCGCGGCAGGGCGTTCGGTCGACATCGCCCCGGGTCGTCACCTCGACGTGCCCCTCTACTGGCAGCACTGGCGGGTGGACTCGGCCGTCCTCAGCGCGCTCACGGCATCAGTGAAGGCCGCGGCGGCGCCAGCCCTGCGCTGACACCAGCACGGGCGCGGCGTGGCGCGCCACGACCGTACGCCGCCGTCCGGCGAGGATTCGCTTCGCGGCGCCGCTGCGGCATGATGAAGCGGTGACGCAATGGGAGTACGCGCGACTTGAATACAAGGCGACCGGAGACTTCGGCACCGACAAATGGATGGACTGGGACGCCATCTTCCACTTTCCCGGCGGGGTGCAGCGGTGGGGCACGGATGAGCGCTTCAACGACCTGCGCCATCTCAACCGGGCCGGCGCGGACGGCTGGCAGGCCTACGACCGGGCCGCACTCCTGATCGGCCAGCCACAACGCCTGCACGCCGTCACGTACTCTCTGCGCCGGCCGGTGCGGTAGCGATCAGGCGTCTTCGCGGTCCGGGCTCTCCAGCCGGAAGAAGTTGCTCTGCCGGCCGTCGGCGAGTTTCTCCTGGAAGATGAAGTTGAGCCGCCGGCGGTCGAACGTGGCGAACCACTCGTCCCAGCTCACCTGCCTCACCAGCGGGTTGTCGCCGTATGGCGGGAAGTCGAAGGTGAGCACGCCGGGACCTTCCTCTTTTTCGGTACCCGCCACGGCGGCGGGTAAGGCGTCGCGCTCCTCCGCCCATCGCCGGATCACCTCGTGCTTCGTGGTGACCAGCGTTTCCCCGGGGGTGTCGGGTATATCGTCCGGCGAGTTGACCACCCGCGCGTGCTTCAGCGACGGCGAGCTCTTTTCGCCGAGGCGGACCCCGGAGCCCGCGCCGGCCTTCTCCTGGCTCATGTCCTGACCTCCTCTGTCAAGCTGTCCGCCGGTCGCCCTACCCGCCGTCCCTCGTCGAAACCTCCGCGGGCGGGCGACTTTGCGGCTGCTGTATCGGCGGTCAGCAGGGCGTGTGGATGGCAGTCGTGCTGCCGAAAATGCGGTACCGGGGACCGGACGGCTGGGTGAGGATGTAGGTGACGTCCCATCGCGTACAGGTCTCGTTTTCGCTGCCCTTAGGCCCGAAGCCGGCCGACTGGTTGCTCTGGAACGTCACCTGCGCCTGCAGGACCCCCTTCCCGGTGTTGTCCTGCGCGAGGCGGCGCAGGACAACGTCGCTGTCGGTACTCGTGGACACGGCCTGCCGGAAAGCGGCGGCGGACGAGGGGTTGTTCGGGTTGACGGTGCCGGCCGGGTCGAACGTCGACAGCGCGCGACCGTAGTCCTTGTTGTTGAGCCCGGAGAAGTAGTCGTCGAGGGTCGCGGCCACGTCGTTGACCGCCGGGTCGTCGGTGGCTAGGTCGATCTTGACGATGCCGACGACCGTGCCGGTCGGCGACGGCGACGGCGTGGGCGTCGAGGTCGGCGTCGGGCTGGCGGTCGGCGACCGGACCGGCGTGGTCGGCGGCGGCCCGTCCGGTGTGGGCACTGGTGTCGGGGGCGCGGCCGTCTTGTCCGCGAACGCGACGTTGTAGACCCACCGGCTGACCGGGCGGACCGCGACTGCGGCGGCGGCGATCAGGACGACGGCGGCCAGGGCCAACCAGAGTTTTCCGGCCGACCACTGGGACGCGGGCCGCGGCGACTGCTCAGGCGGCGGCTCCGTGAAGGGCGGCCCCGGGAGCGGCGACGGCTCAGGCGGCCCCGGGAGCGGCGACGGCTCGGGCCACGCCGACTCGGACCCGGGCGGCGCGTCCACCGTCAGCCAGGACGAGGCGTCCTCGGGCGGCGCGGGCGGCCGGGGCTGTGGAACGGTGGGCGACTCGTCGGCCGAGCCGGGCGGCACCGACGCCGGAGGCAGTACCGGTGCCGGAGGCGGCACTGACGCCGGAGGCAGTACCGGTGCCGGAGGCGGCACTGACGCCGGAGGCAGTACCGGTGCCGGAGGCGGCACCGACGCGGAAGGCTGAGTCGGTCGGGGCGCCCCGCACATGGTGCACGTGGCGTGGTGTGCGCTGTTGTATGTGGCGCACGCGGGACAGTCCCACGCCTCCATGAAGAATGCCTCCGCGAGGTCAGTGCCAGTGATTGGCGGCGATGTCGTATGCCTTGGCTACCGCTTCGATGAGCCCACTGCTCGCCGTCGCGATGGGTGGCAGCCGCTGCAGCCAGGACTTCACGACGACCTTGTCCGGCTCGGCCTTGCCCAGCTCACCGTCGATGACGCCGACCGCATAATCGAACGCCTGCGGGTCGGTGAGCTGATGCCGGTGCTCCAGGAACTGGCGGCGGATCTCGGCGACCTCGCGGCGCAGCGCCTCGACCGCCGCATCGGACCCGTGTTGGTGCTGCTCGGCGTGCGCCTCGTGGCCGACCGCGGTCGGCCCGTAGAAGGTGTTGCCGTCGAACTTGAAGTTGTCGGGCATCCGGAGTCCCCCAGTCCTCACGTGGTGGTGGCGGTGGCGCCCATACCGAAGGCGGCCGCGCTTTCGAACGTGTTGCCGTTCACGTTGAAGTTGACGCTCTGCACGTTCTGCACGAACTCGGACCGCGAGCTGAACTCCGCCGTGTCCACACCCTGCTCGCCCAGATGGGTGAAGACGGCGTCCACAGCGGCCCGCTCTGCGACCTTGGCGTACTTGTCCGCGTCGAGGAACTGCAGCCACGTGGGCAGCTCCGGCTCGGCAGCGAGCTCGCGCACGCTCAGCCGCGCGCCGTACTCGTAGACGCGGAACTCGCGACTGTCGCGGTGGGCGCGGTCCATCCGCCGCGTCGCAGTCGCGATCTGCCACATGCTCCGCATGGCCCGCCGCGGCGCCGCGAGGCAGTCGGCCGGCCAGTCCCGCCAGCTGGTCCGCACGGCCAGACCGAGGATCCGGTCGGTCGAGGTGTGCAGCGCGTCGAGCAGCGTGTACTCCGCCCGTGGGGGCGGCATGACGGTCGTGATGCTTTCCAGGTAGAGCATGCCGCCCTCGACCGCGACGTGCACGAACAGCGACATCGCGATCTGCTGGTCCTGGGCGGGGGCGACCTCACGATGGTCGGCCGTGCGCACCGACTTGCCGGAGGCGCCGACCACCGCCCGCTGGTAGTAGCGCAGGCTGCCCTGCGGGTGCCGGATGATGGCCTCGATCGCGGCGGGTGTGGCGAGCGCGTAGGGGATCCGCTCGCGCGGCTCGATCAGCGGGTCGCGCTCCTGGCGCGCGCCGTCGGCGACGACGTACGGCAGCAGGTACAGCCCGGGAACCCGCTCGCCCTCGGGCAGTCCGGGGTCGCGCAGCCGCAGGAGGCTTTGCCGGACGACCTGGTTGAGGCGTACCGGATCGACGGTTACCCGCTGGCCGTCGTTGTCCGCGTGCCCGTTGCGCGGCTTGAGGGGCAGGGCGAACGACCACTCCCGCCACACCTGGCCGGCGCCCAGGATCGGGATCTGCGGCCCGTCGGGCGAGCGGACGTTGGACTGCAGCGCCAGGTTGCCCCGCTGCATCGACGACACCCACGCCATCCGCCGCTCGACCCGCCGGTTGGGCAGGTCGGGCGCGCCGTCGGTGCGCTCCGGCGCCAGGTCGCGGGTCAGGATCCCGTAGGTCTTGACGCGGAACGCGACCAGCAGCGCGAACGAGAACACGGCCAGCGCCAGCGGCGTGAGCAGAACGGCCATGGATGCGACCGACGACACCGCCTGGGTGACGCTGACGCCGGCGTTGCCGTCGGTGGCAGTGCCGAGCAGGTCGGAGCCGCCCTGCGCGGCGAGGAGCGCTAGGAGCAGGGTGAACAGACCCGACACCAGCGATGCGAAACAGCTGAGCGTGATGCCGGCGACCGCCGCCCAGGCGAGCACGCGGATCCGGGTGGGCCACGGCATCGCGCGCACGGCCGCGCTGCGCGAGATGAACACGAGCGCCCCGACGGTCAGCCACAGCAGCGTCAGCAGCGTCGCCGTCAGGAGCCCGATCAGCACCAGCGCGGTGAGCAGGAGGTCGCGCCACAGCAGGAGGCGGCGGGCCCGGTAGCAGTGGCGCACCACCGGGTCGAGGTCGAAGTCGGTGTCGAGGGCGGGCGGCACGGCGCGGTGCTCGTCGTCGACCACCTCACGGATGACCGTATTGGCGAACTCGCTGTCCACGTAGGCGGCGCAGCACAGCTGGCGGGTCGTGGGGGTGAGCGGTGGGGTGCTGCCCGCTGGGCGGGGCGGAGGGAATCCGAAGAAGGCCGACGGCGAAGCCTGCGCGGTGCGATCGGTCATGACCATCGAGAACGATCCTCGCCGATAGTAGAGGTAGGGCGTCGTGCAATCCGGTGGGGTCGACGTTGACAGCCTAAGGTCCGGCACGGTGTGCCGGGGCCCCGCACGGTCGTGGCGCACGCCAACGGCGTGCGCCACGCGTTCGCACCAGTCGGGTCAGGGCTTGACCTGGCTGATCCTGGTGCCCCAGTTGGCCAGCGCGGTCCGGGTGCCACCGCACGTCCCGAACGGAGCGGCGGTGTACTGGGCCAGGGTGCACGTCTGTCCGATGTACTCGCTGGCGATCCAGATCGTCGCGCCGTCCACCGCCGTGGCGGCGTAGTCACCCCAGCGCGGCCGGGTCGTGCCGGGCGGGTTGCCGAACGCCTTGTAGCCGGAGAACCCGCCCTGCGGGCCCACGCCCGCCTTCGCGAGGAAGATCGAACCGGCCCCCTTGCGCCCGTCGAAGGCCGCGTACATCCGACTCAAGCCCGGCTGGCGGGTGGAATCCCTACAAACCCCTACAGCGACCCTCGTCTTCATTCAAATGGTTGAATCCATCGATGCCCGGTCGGAGGATGCGCCCTGACGCAAGCCTCCAGCCACGAAGGGACGTCGATGCCCCCCTTGCTTCGGCGAACACTGCTTACCGCGACCGCGGGCGCGACCGCGCTCCTGGTCACCACCGCGCTCCTGGTCACCAGCCCGGCCGGCTCTGCCGCGGCCGCCGATCCGATGAAACACGGCCCCGGCACGGTGCGCCACGAGGTCCGCCACGACGTGTCCGCGCCGCTGTCGCGCCTCGCGCCGGTGCCGCCCAACGCTGAGCCAGGCGAGGCGGAGAAGATCCACCGGATGCCCAACCGCGGTAACGGCAGCCGCCCGGACCCGGTGGTCCAGCGCAGAAATGGCACCGGTGCCACCGCGACCGGGGCCAACTTCGACGGCCTCGGGCAGGGCTTCACCGGACCGGGCGGCGCCTTCACCGGCCGCGCGGTGCCGCCGGACCCCAACGCGGCGGTCGGCGCGACCCAGATCGTGGAGGTGGTCAACACCGGCTTCGCCGTGCTGAGCAAGACCGGCACCGCGCTCTACGGCCCGGCGGCTACCAACACGCTGTTCGCCGGCTTCGGCGGCAAGTGCGAGACGACCAACGACGGCGACGCCGTGGTGCGCTACGACGCGCTCGCCGGCCGCTGGGTGGTCACCCAGTTCGCCAACGTGTCCGGCAGCGGCCCCTACTTCGAGTGCGTCGCCGTGAGCAAGACCTCCGACGCGACCGGCCAGTGGAACCGGTACTCGTTCCAGTACGCGAGCTTTCCGGACTACCCGAAGCTGTCCATCTGGCCGGACGCCTACTACGTCACCTACAACCTGTTCAACGCCGCGGGCACGGCCTTCCTCGGCGCCGAGATCTGCGCGATGGACCGGGCCGCGATGCTCGCCGGCACCACCGCCACCCAGCAGTGCAACACCACCTCCACCAGCTACGGCGGCCTGCTCGCCGCCGACTTCGAAGGGGGCACCGCCCCGCCGGCCGGCGCGGTCAACACCGTCCTGTCGATGGGCACCACCTCCACCACCCTCGCGTACTGGCGCTTCCACGTCGACTGGGCCAACCCGGCCAACTCCACCTTCACCGGACCGACCAACCTGACGGTCGCCGGATACACCACCGCCTGTGGGGCCAGCGGCACATGCATCCCGCAGAAGGGGGTGTCGCAGAAGCTCGACTCATTGTCCGACCGGATCATGTTCCGGCTGGCGTACCGCAACTTCGGCGACCACCAGTCCCTGGTCACCAACCACGCGGTGACCGTCGGCAGCTCGGTCGGCGTGCGCTGGTACGAGCTGCGGCTGTCGTCGACCGGCGTGCCGAGCGTGTTCCAGCAGGGCACCTACGCACCGGACGGCACGTACCGGTGGATGGGCTCGATCGCGCTGGACAAGGTGGGCAACATCGGCCTCGGGTACTCGGCGTCCAGCGCGTCGCTCTACCCGCAGATCCGCTACACCGGCCGGCTGGCCGGCGACCCGGCCGGGCAGATGACCCAGGCGGAAAACACGATCATCGCCGGCGGCGGGTCGCAGACGACCTACTCCCGGTGGGGCGACTACTCGTCGATGGTGGTCGATCCGGCCGACGGCTGCACGTTCTGGTACACCCAGGAGTACCAGGCGGTCACCGGTGCCCGGAACTGGCACACCCGGCTGGCGTCGTTCACGCTGCCGGGCTGCACCGGCGGCGGCGATCCGGGCGGCCCGACGCTGACCAACGGCGGCTTCGAAAACGACCTGTCCGGCTGGACCACCAGCGGTTCGACCAGCCCGGTGACCACGCCGGTGCACGGTGGCGCGAAAGCGGCTCTGGTCGGCGCCACGTCGCCGACCGGAGACTCGAGCCTCGCGCAGACGTTCACCGCGCCGGCCGGCGCCAGCACAATCACCCTCTGGTACCGGATGAGCTGCCCGGACACGGTGACCTATGACTGGTTCACGGTCACACTGACCGACCGCACGACCGGAGCCACCAGCACGCCGCTGGGCCGCACCTGTGCCTCGCCGGCGGCGTATCAGCGGGTCAGTGCGGCGATCACCGCCGGGCACAGCTACACGCTCACGCTGACCAACCACGACGACAACTACGCCGGCGACGCCTCGTACACGTACGTGGACGACGTCACCGCGTCCTGATTGCACGGAGGGTCCCCCTTTACCGCATGAAGCGTTAGCAGGGGGACCCTCCTTGCAATTCAGCCGTTGAGCATCGTGAGCATCTGCTGGATCTGTGCCGAGCGGGACTGTTCGACGCGGCGCGCGAGATCCTTGGCGTCGGGGTTGGCGCCGTCCGCGATCTCCATCCGCGCCACCTCGACCGCGTTGTGCTGATGCCCGATGAGCAGGTTGAGGAAGGTGTGGTCGAAGTCGGCACCGCTCGCCTTCTCCAACTCGGCGACCTCGGCGGCGCTCAGGTCGTGCAGCCCGCCGTGGCTGGCGTGCGCCGCCGGGTCCCGGTCGGCGGTGATCGGCTGCCCCCAGGCGTGCAGCCATCTCAGCATGGTTTCCGCCTCGTCGGCCTGGGTGACGTCGATCGCGGCCGCCAGCGTCCTCACATCGGTACGCGCGGCGCGGCTGGCCGCCAACGGCACGATCCTCCGGGACTGGCCCTGATAGGACAGCATCATCTGCGCGAACATCACGTCGGCGGCGTTGAACGCCGGTGCGGCCGCCGACGCGTCACCGGCACGGGGGCGGCTCGTCGTCGCGGTGCTGCTCGCGCAACCGGAGAGCGGCAGCAGCAGCGCCCCGGCGAGCAGCAGCGGGATGAGGCGCTTCATGGTCTTCTCCTCGGCTGGCGAACCCGCACTCGACAGAGCACGGGTCCGCCCGGGTGGTTCAGACTCTCAGCCACAAGGCCGGCACGTTCGGCGGCTCCCACCCGGGGAGTGCCGTGTGCGCCTGCCGGCAGCGGTACGTCGCGCCGCCATAGGTGACCGTGCTGTCGACCTGGTACGCGGTGCCCGCGGCCCAGGTCCCGCCCTGCGGCGGCGGGGTCGTGGCCGGCGGGGGCGGTGGGGGTGGTGGGGTGCCGCCGCCACCGGGCGGGGGAGGAGGCGGGTTGCCGCCACCGCCGCCGATCTGGACGTCGATGCAGGAGTAGAAGGCGTTGACGGTGTCGGCGATGTTCCAGATGGCGAGGATCTTCTGCCGTCCGGAGTATCCGCTCAGGTTGACGGTGTGCGAGACGCTCGCGGGCGGCGGTTGATTGTTGCCGCTGAACGAGGCGACCCGGGTTCCGCCGATGTAGTACTCGTAGTTGGTTGTGCGGTGCCGGGCGGTGAACACCCAGGTGAACGTCACCGACGTGCCGACCGAGGTTACCTTCCAACCCTTGCCGTCGTTGTCGAGCTCGCCGAACCTGGCGTTGCCGCCGCTGCACTGGCGGGAGCCCTTCGGGGCTTCCACGCTCTGTGGCTCGTACTTGATGTCGCCACACGCCAGGAGCCCCTGGGCGCACTGCGCCTGGCGGCTTGGGGGCGAGGACACGTAGCCGTGCGCCGACGCGGGTGCGGCGACCAGCAGCGAGCCGACGACGGCCGCCACTGTCAGTGCCGGTAGGAGGACCCTTCTTCGCATGAAGTGCTCCTTCGTCGATGGGGCGCGCCCAACATAACGATAAACACTCCTAACAGTAAAGGGGTATAACGAAATTTATCGATGGATGCGGGCAGTTGGGAGCGCGGTGATCATGGCCGTCAGCCGGTGCAGGTGGGGCCCATCGGGTTGAGCGGCCGACCGGTCTTCGGGTCCGGGCCGATGTCGAGGTCCCCGTAGTTGGACGAGATGTGCAGCAGGTCGTCGGTCAGGCGGACCGTCACCGGGCCGCACGGCGACCCGGCCCGGCCGGCGTCGCGTACCCGCAGGCCGCTGCCCACCCAGATCCGCAACTGGCGGTCCTCGTTGTGGGTGACGAACGCGGCGTGCAGGTGACCGTTGGGGGAGGTCGCGATCTCGCGGTACGCCATGTCGAAGTGGGAGTGGCCGATTCCGAAGCAGATGAGGCCGGGGACGATGGCGGCGACGAGCGCCCAGCGGGTCAACTGCCGTCCCGCCTGCGTGGCCTCACTGCGTACCGGCGCGAGGAGCCAGAACGCCCCAGCCGTGAGCGCGACGACGAGCACCGCGCCCAGCAGGGGGTCGCCGAAGTAGCGCCGCAGCAGCACCAGGCGCCACGGATTCCAGGCGCCGGCGACGAACCCGGCGGCCACCACGGGCGCAAGGATGGCAAGGACGGCGCCGAGCAGGCGCCGCCCGAGGGGCGTGCGGGTCGCGGTTTGTCCAGTCGTCTCCACCACCGCCGCGTTATGCCGTTTTCCCGCAACGCGATGGTGTCGGTTACCGCCCGCGGACCACCCGCCGCACACGCGCCGGATACGACGCGCGCCAGATCGCCGTCGCCGGCACGACCTGAACGTCGCTCTGGCCCGGCACGATGATGTGGGCGAACCCGCCGTCGAACGCGACCAGTGCCCCCGGGATCATGCCGATCTCCTGATCCTGCTGGTCGCGCACCGAGTAGCCGTCGCGGAGTTGAAGCCAGACATCCCTGTTCCAGTTCAGCGCCATGTTTTCATTGTCAGGTCATGAGCGGCGATCCGCCCCTTCGCCTGAGTAGGGCGCCCCCATCACCGCCGCAGCGGTGACAGGGGCGCCCTACTCAGCAACAGCAACAGCAACAGCAACAGCCTTCTGTCACACCGACTTCTGGTACGCGCGGAAGGTGCGTGTGGACAGCCACACCATGAGTACCGCCAGTGCCAGCAGCCAACCGCCGCGAAGCAGCACAGCATCCCAGTCAGGGTGGCCGGCAAGCGCGCCCCGGCCCGCCTCGACCGCCCAGTTCACCGGGTTGACCGAGGTGAGCGTGTGCATCCAACCGGGCATGAGGCCCGGTGCCATGAACGCCGACGACAGGAACGTGAGCGGCAGCAGCAGAAACGTGTTGAGCGCGATGATGGTCTCGCGCTGGCGCACCAGCATGCCGACGGCGTTGGACAGTGCGCTGAACACGGTGCCGAGCAGCACCGCGGCGATGACCAGGACGGCGAGGCCGGCGAAGCCGCCGGGGTACCGCGCGCCGGCGAGCCAGCCCAGCCCGACAATGATGATCGACTGGAGGGTCGTGCTGAGCGCCTGTTCGACCACGTTGGCGTTCATGATCGCGCCGCGGCTGACCGGCGTGCTGAGAAACCGGTTGAGGGTGCCGCGTTCGATCTCCTCCATCGTGCCCATGCCGGCCCACATGCTCGCCCCCATGGCGCTCATCACGACGACACCGGGCACCAGATAGTCCAGATAGGACACCGACGCGAAACCAGGTAGCTCGACGATCCGGCGAAACAGGCTGCCGAACAGGAACAGCCAGATCACCGGCTGGATCAGCGTGAACAGGAGATACCACGGCTGGCGGACGAACGCCTGCAGGCGGCGGTGCGTCATCCACCAGCTGTCCACCGCGAGCGCGCTCATCGGGCACCTGCCTCGGCGAAGCGGCGGCCGGCGTAGCGCAGGTACACGTCGTCCAGCGAGGGGCGGGCGACGGTGACCGTGGAGACCGCCACTCCGGCCTGGTCGAGCCCGGCGAGGGCACCGGGCACGGCGGCGGCTCCGTCGTCGGCCCGGGCGCTCACCCGGCTGCCGTTGACGGAGATTTCGCGTACCCCCGGAATGTTGCCCATCGCGGCGCGCACGATATCGACGTCGGGTGGGGTGTGCAGTTCGATGTGTACGGCATCGCCGCGCAGCTCCGACTTCAGCTCGTCGGGGCTTCCCTCGACGACCACCCGGCCGTTGTCCACGATGGCCAGCCGGTCCGCGAAGTGGTCGGCCTCCTCCAGATAGTGCGTGGTGAGCAGGATGGCGAGGGACTCGTCGCCGGCCAGCCGGTTGATCTCCTCCCACAGCGCGGCCCGCGCCTCCGGGTCGAGCCCGGTGGTCGGCTCGTCGAGAAACAACATCGCCGGCCGGTGGATGAGGCTGAGCGCGACGTCGAGACGGCGTTGCATGCCACCCGAGTACGTGCGCACCGGCCGGTCGGCGGCACCGGCGAGGTCGAAGCGGTCGAGCAGCGCGGCCACCTGACGGCGGAGGTCGGCGCGGCGCATGCCGTAGAGCCGGCCCTGCAACAGGAGATTGTCGCGCCCGGTGGCGACCGGGTCGGCGCCGGAGCGCTGCGCCACGACCCCGATGACGCGGCGCACCCGGTCGGGATGCCGCAGCACGTCGTGGCCGAAGACGTAGGCGGTGCCGGAGTCCGGCCGCGCCAGCGTGGTCAGGATCTTGACGGCGGTGGACTTGCCGGCGCCGTTGGGGCCGAGGAGGCCGAAGACCTGCCCGGGCCGCACCGTGACGGACAGGCCGTCGAGGGCGCGCACGTCGCCGGGGTAGGTCTTGACGAGGTCGTGCGCCTCGACGGCGGGTGCCGTGTGTGGCATTACGGGGTTCCTTTCCGGATTCGGATCAGGCCCGCAAACGTCACCCCGGCTATTGTTGCGGTTGCCACCTCGTACGCCGGGTTCCGTTCGCGGGATCGGTTCGGGGTCAGCGGCCCCGGTGCCGGTGTTGCAGCACCGCACCGGGGCCGTTTTCGTCGTCGCTAGTCGTTGCGCAGCTCCCTCGGCATCAGGTCGATGAACTCCTGCGGTAGGCGCCCGGTCTCGTGGAACTCCCGCCACTCGGCAATCCCGGACACCGAACCGTCCGTGACGTCCGCCAGCAGCGAGCGGACCCAGTCGGCCTCGGCGCCGCGCACCGCCAGGTGGTATTCGGACTCGATCAGCAGAACCCGCGGCAGCGTCTCGGCGGCCTCGCGCAGCATCGCGCGCTGCTCGGCGAGGTCCTTGTCGAGCGCTTCCAGGCGCTGTGTGAGCAGGGCGATCGCCTCGTCGGGCGGCAGGACCCCGACCACCGACAGCGCGGCCTCGAACGAGGAGAACTCCCGCTCCGGCGTGCCGATCAGCTCGCGCATCCAGTCGTGCAGCTCGGTGCGGCCGGCGTCGGTGATGGCGTAGACCGTCCGCTCCGGGCGGCCACCCTGCCGGGTGGTCTCGGTGGCCCGGACGTAGCCGTGCTTCTCGAGGTTCTGCACCACTGTGTAGAGGGAGCCCCAGTTGATTTTGATGCTGTTGTCCTTGCCCTGGGCGCGCAGCACCGAGGCCATCTCATAGGGGTGCATGGGTCGCTGGGCGAGGGTCGCCAGCAGGGCGAGCGCCAGGAGGTTGCCGACCTTGCGTCGCTTCGCCATCATCCTCGCCTCCGTATACTCGCGGACGAGTATACGGGGACGGATAGGGGAAAGGCAACCGGGCAAGGGCGGCCGCCAGTGGTCCGATCTATACATGCACACCCATTGACCTGTGGCCGATGTCTCGCCATTCTTACCGGCGTAAGTCGCCATGAGATCCGACCTATCGACGGGGACGCCATGACCGCTCCAGCCCAGCGGCGCCGCCTCACGGTGGCGCTCGTCGTCGCGTTGCTCGCCGCTTCGGTGGCGCTCGCTCAGCCCGCGCTCGCTCAGCCCGCGCTCGCCCAGGCGGCCTCCGCCCAGGCGGCCTCCGCCCAGGCGGCCTCCGCCCAGGCGGCGTCCGCACGCATAGCGTCCACTCAGGCGGCTCCCGCGCAGGCGGCCGTCCAGGCGTACCGGCGGCTGCCGTGGGAGCGGCCCGGCTGGAAGCTGCGGTGGTCGCCGCGGCCGGAGCGGGACGGTCTCCGGGCGTTCGAGCACATCGAGGACGACCGCGCCGGCTCAGACCCGGCCGGGGCGCCGCACATCTTCGTCGAGGGCGACCACTACCGCTTCAACATGAACATGAACGTGCGCGACACCTCGCCGGACCGGCAGCGCAACGAGGTGCGCGGCAACAAGAGCTGGGACCACGCGCTCAACCTGCTCACGGGTGAGACGTGGCGCTTCACGTACTCGATGTACATCCCCGACACGCTGAAGGCCACGACCAGCTTCAGCCACATCATGCAGATGAAGATGCCGGGCACCGGCAGCCTGCCGATCATCGTGGAGTCGCTGCGGCGCTACGGCACGGTGCAGAAGATGGAGCTGAAGGTCGCCCAGGGCGACGTCCTCGTCGGCGCCGTCGACCTGGAGCCGCTGCAGAACCACTGGGTCGACATCGAATTCGAGATGAAGATCGGGGACGCGCCGGACGGGTCGGTGCGCTGGGTGGTGCGCGACGGCGCCAGGACCGTCATCGATAACACGACCGCCGGCGTGGACACCTGGATGGGGGACCGGGTGCGGGCAAAGTGGGGCATCTACCGCTCGCTCGGCGACAAGTCCGGTTCGCTCCAGGACACCTACATGTTGATCAAAAACCTTCGGGCGTACCAGTGGAGCGATACGTTCATCCCGCCGGTGAACCTGCGGTACGAGGCGGAGCGCGCGACGATCCGTGACGGTGTCGTGGAGAACGCGTCCGGCGGGTACACCGGCTCCGGCTACGTCAACTACGCCGACGCGGCCGGCGGGTACGTGGAGTGGAAGGTGTTCGCGTTCTGCGACGGGCCGGCGGCGCTCAACCTCTGGTACGCCAACGCGACCACGACGGTCCGGCCGATGGACATCACGGTCAACGGCACGGTGATCGCGCCCGGCCTGGCGTTCGACCGGACCCCGGCGTGGAACGACTGGGAGACCAGGACGCTCATCACCAACCTGCACGCCGGGGTCAACATCATCCGCGCGACCGCGACGACCGCGGCCGGCGGCCCCAACCTCGACAGTCTGGAAGTACAGCAGCCGGCGACTGAATCCTGACCCGCCGCCCGTTCGCGCCGCGGCTGCTGTCGCAGCGGGCCTTGTAAGCCGCCAACGCGGTTTGCGTCACGTTTCGTCTCGCCGCGGCGTCCGACAGGGGATGCTCAAGCGGATGGACGAGGTGAGGGGTGGCACCGGCACCACGCACCGCGAGCCGCCCCCGCCGGTACGCCACCGGTGGGGGCGGCTCGTCGTGCTCGCCGTCGCGCTGGTGGCCGCCGTGCTGGTGCTGCGCGGCAAGCTGCCGGAGCCGGGCGAGGTGGGGTCGGCACTACGGCAGGCCGCGCCCGGGTGGCTGCTGCTGGGTTCGGTGGCCGAGTGGGTCTCGATGGCGATGTTCGCCCGCCAGCAGATGTGGCTGCTGCGCGGGTTCGGGGTGTCCACGACCATCTGGCGGGCTCTCGCCGTGACCTACAGCAGGTCGGCGATCGCCATCAGCATGCCGGCCGGGTCGGCGGTCTCGGCCGGCTTCGCGTTCAAGGCCTTCCGCGCGTGGGGGGCCAGTCGCGAGGTGGCCGGCACGGTCATGGTCCTGTCGGGTCTGCTCTCCAGCCTCGGGCTCGGACTGTTGTATCTGCTCGGCTTCTTCGTCCTCCTGGCCACGCATCCGGGAAGTACCTGGCGCGCGTATCCGGTCGGCACCGTCGTCGCGCTGGGCGCGGCGGTCGGCGTCGTCTCGTTCGCGGTGTGGAGCAGCGGGTACGCGCGGCGCGCGGCTGACGCCGGCTGGGCCGACCCGGCAGATCCGGCCGGCCAGCACGGCGACGGACCGGCGCCGGGCCCGCGGATCCGCCGCTGGCTGGCGCTCGGCCGCCGGACCGGGGCGGCGGCGCTGGCCGTGCCGGTGCGCTACCGCCGGGTCGCCCTGGCGTTCGCGATCGGCAACTGGCTGGCCGACCTGTGCTGCCTCGCGGCCGTGGCGCAGGCGTTCCACCTGCCGCTGAGCTTCTACCAGCTCGGCACCGTCTACGTGATCGTCCAGTTCGTGCGCCAGATCCCGGTCACCCCCGGCGGCATGGGCGTCATCGAGGCGAGCCTGCTGGCGTCGCTGGTCGCCGCCGGTGCCGCGCAGGGGCCCGCGGCGGCCGCGGTGCTCGGGTACCGGCTCTTCTCGGCTTGGCTCATCATTCCGGCCGGCCTGTTCGCCTGGGCGCTGCTGCGCCGTCGCGAGGTCCCGGCGCAACCGCTCTGACAATTTCCGGGGGTGCTGCATGCGCGCACACGCAGCACCCTCGAAAGATTCGGGTTGGAGGTTCCCACACTGACCCGCAACTCGGTGTTGACATTGAGGTTGCGCTTTTCGCCGCATGGCGCCCATACGAGCGAGGCGACATCCACCTCGTCGGTCGCTTGCCAGTCGTCGTTGAACGGGCCCTTGAGCGGGTGGCTCACGTACGCCGTCGCCGACGAACCCTGGAAGTAGTAGTTGGCCCGTTCCAGTGCGGACGCGCCCCGCTCCAGGTGCGCGAACCCGCGGTAGTCGGCCTTCGCGACCGCGTACGTGAACCCCTGCGGCACGTGTACCCGTAGGTTGAGCTGGCAGTTCTTGCGGACGTCCGTCGGCTTCGCCCCGACGCCGACCTGCGCCATATAGCTGCTGTAGGCGACCGTGAAGGCCGTGTTGTCGGGGGAAACGGCCACGGCCGCCGTCCCGGCCGGGCAGCCCGAGCCGTTGACGGTCACGACCTCGATGACATTTTGTCCGCCGGCGGCGGCGACGCATCGCTAAAGGTAGGGGGTGTAACGAGCGACATGAGCATGGTGCCGGCGGTCATCACACTGAGCATTAAGTTCCTCCCCATCGCCGAATATGGACTGAAGATGTTGATCGGGATCCCGTGCGTGCACCATAGCTGTGTCATTTACATAGGTCAATGTCCGGAAGATTTGCATAACGTGCAGAAGGGCGCAGTCAGCTTTTTTCTGCGGCGCAGAAATTAACAGGAGGTTGCTATGTTCGCCAGGCGAATAACACCTGCGTGGGTGCCTTGACGGCGAGTCTCCCCACATTTCCGGGCGGGGTAGGCGGCTCCGCTCGACGATCTGCGCGCGCCCTGACGGTCTGGCCAACCGGACAGACTCCGTGTCCGGCCGGTCGAGGCAGGCCAACCGGCGCGCTCGCTACGGTAGCCGTGCTTGGTCCATTACCGAAGGTAAGGAACTGTCGCATGTCCGCCCCGGATACCACGCCCCAGGCAGCCCCGTTCGTCTCCGACTACGTGCCGGGCACCGTCGGGCACGTAGTCCTCGCCGTCGGTTGCGATCACACCGGCGCCGACGCCGTGGCGGTGTGGCAGGTCAGTCCCACCGGCCAACCGACCGGTGCGTGGATCCTCACGATCGGAGCGGAGGGCGCCGAGGCGAAGGCGCAGCGGTTACTGGGGGTGCTCCGGCGGCGTTCGGTCGTCGGCTGGGACGGTGCCACCCCAGCGACCGCGCTCGAGCGGATCGCCGATGTGGCGGGCGCGCCACCGGTCGCGGGCTGGGAGGACGGCGCGGTGTTCCTGCCCGAAATCCTCGACGACATCGCGGCTCTGCGGCGCCAGCACGCGGACGCGGTGGCCGAGTACCAGAAGAGTGCCAGGTCGAAGGTGGCCCCGCTGGCCTGGCAGGTCGACGTGCCGACCGGCCTGGCCTCGCTCGACGAGCTCGCGGCCGCCGCGGGCGTGGCGGCGCCCGGCACGTCGTGCGAGGTGGCCGACCGCGCCCTCCAGGTGGCGCGGCTGGTCGCCTGGACCGCCGGGCTGTGGCAGGAGACCGAGCAGGTGCGGCTGCGCCGGCGGTACCTGGTGGAGCGCTTCGGTCCCGCGTCCGCACTGCCGGCGCGCTGGCTCGCGAAACTACGGGCGGCGAACGCGGCCGGCACCGCGCGGCGGGGCGACCTCGCCGGCGTGCGGTAGCCGCGTCACCCGACCAGCCGCCCCGTCACCCGACCAGCCGCCCCGTCACCCGGGCAGCCGCACCGTCACCCGAGCAGCCGCAGCAGCTGCGCCCGGTCGGGGCCGGGCAGGGAGGGCGGGTCGCCGGTGGCGGTGTCCTGCAACCGGTCGAGCAGGCCCGGGCGCGCGAGAACCTCCTCGGCGGGGGTCAGGCACGTCGCGATCTCGACCAGGCAGCGGAAGATGTCCGGGTCTTTCATCGCCGCCACCGCCAACGCCCGGAACCGCGCCGTTGCCGGGTCCGCGATCACCGGTCGCGGCTGCCCCGACCGCAGCGCCTCCATCTCGGCGAGCCGGGCGCGGTCCAGTTGCACGGTCGCGCGGTACCACGGCGTCAGCCGCTCCTCCGTCGCCGCGTCCCACGCCTTGGCAAACGCCACCGGCGACTCGATGCCGGAGCGCACCACGTCGCGGAGGAGCTGAACGTGCTGCAGCCCGAGGGAGATACCCCGGCCGAGCGACGGGTTGGTGCAGGCCCACGCGTCGGCTACCGACGCGACGCCGGTGGCGACGGGAGAGCCGTCGACGCTCAACCGGCGGTAGCTGTCGATGATGCCGCCCATCGCCAGCACGTCGGTGATCGACTCGCCGTCGAGCCAATGCGCGTAGAGGGGACAGGCGGCGACGACGGCCGTCCACCGGTCGGCATCGCGCACTGCGGTGAGAGACCGGTCGCGCGATGACGTGACCAGCGTGACCGACCAGGTGTCGTTGTCGGAGGGGAAGGTGGCGATCGAGAAGGACCCGAGGGCAGCCAGCTGGGGGCCACGATCCTTCGGTACTCCGCCGTCGCGGGACTGGAAGAAGCGGGTGTAGTAGGAGAACCCGCTGTCCTCGGCCTCCTCCGGGCAGGGCCGGGCGCCCGCCTCCACCAGCCACCGGGCGAGCCGCGAGCGCCGGCCCATCGCGTCGACGACGAGGTCGGCGCGCAGCTCCTCGCCCGTGTCGGTGCGCACGCCGATGACGTGTGGCGCGTCGGGGATCACCGGCGTGCCGGTCAGCACGCCGGCGACAGCGACCCCCCGGCGCACGTCCACACCCGGTTCGCGCGCGGCGGCGTGGCCGAACACGTACTCGATCGTCGGCCGGCGGGCCGTGATCGTGTTGAAGCGCTCGTCGCCGGGGCGGCTGCCGTGCCCGGCGACGGCTGGAGGCAGGTTGCTCACATGGTTGAACCGGAGGCCACCCGCGGCGGCGAGCGCGTCGCGGACATCCGGCAGCTCGGCGTCGAGCACCCGGTGGGCGCCGGCGAGCAGGAAATGGGCCTGGTGGAACTGCGCCACCCCGCGCCGCTGCCACGTCTCCCACGCCGCGTCGACCGAGTCCGGCACCGGCTGCGGGTCCCGTTCCAGGAGGGTCACCTCATGCCCGTCGCGAGCCAGCATCAGCGCGGCGGCCAGCCCGCACACCCCGCCACCGAGCACCAGAATCCGGGGCATGCCGATCCGCCTCTCCGCAGGGGTTGCGCCCATTGAAACCTCCGGTGACCGGTCGCACTGTCCGCCAGGCGACGGACCACCTCCTCAATCTGCTGCACGCCCGAGCGCACCGGCGACCAGGCGCCTGACTGCGTTCGAGGCGGTAAGGTGCCGAAATGGACCATGGTGTCGTCGGAGCGCGGTGCGACGGCGACACCCTGACGTTCCGGCTCGCCGACCCGGAGCGGCGCCTTGTCGGGGTCCGGCTGTTTCAGCACGTCGGGGTGCCGGGGGACCGGCTCGACTTCACCTACGACGAGGCCGACCGCGCCTGGCGGCTCGCTCTCGCCCGCCCGGCACTGTGGCGGCTGGAGTACATGCTGGAGCTGCGCCACCCTGGCGGCGGCACCGAGCTGATCCTGGACCCGGAGAACCCGCGCCGCGTCGGTGGCGCGTTCGGCGACAAGTCGGTCGTCGAGTGCCCGGAGTATGCCGAGCCGGCGTGGCTGCGCCTGCCCGGCGCCGAGGGCACCTGGCGGGAGTTCGCGGTCCCGGTGCCGGCGGTCAAGAGCCAGACCTGGATCCGCATCTGGTCGCCGGTGACGCCGACCGACCGGGTCCTGGTCGCGCACGACGGGCCGGAGTACGACAAGCTGGGCGGCCTGGTCCACTACTGCGGCGCGATGATCGGCGCCGGGCATCTGCCGCCGCACCATCTCGTGCTGCTCGAGCCCGGCGACCGCAACGAGTGGTACTCGGCGAGCCCCGCCTACGCCTGGGCGCTCGCCGCCGACATCCTGCCCCGGCTCTACGCCGACCTGGACAGCGTGCGGTCGATCGTCGGCATGGGTGCCAGTCTCGGTGCTCTGGCGATGCTGCACGCCCAACGCCGGTACCCGGATGCGTTCGCCGGGCTGTTCCTGCAGTCCGGGAGCTTCTTCCAGTCGCGCTTCGACAAGCACGAGTCCGGCTTCCGGCGGTACCTGCGGATCGTGCGGTTCGTCGGGCGGACCGTCCGGGCCGCCGACGGGCCGCCGGTGCCCACGATTCTCACCTGCGGGCGGGTGGAGGAGAACCTCGCGAACAACCGGGAGATGGCGCGGGCACTGTGGCGGCAGGGTTATCCGGCCGCGCTGTTCGAGGTGCCCGACGCGCACAACTACACGGGCTGGCGGGACGCCTTCGACCCGTACCTGATCGATCTGCTGCACCGCGTCTGGGGGTGAGCATGCGCGCCGTCGAGCTCTATTCGCCGGCCCTCGGGGCCGCCGGCATGGTCGTCGGCTACGGGTATTGGGGCCGTTCGGTCCTCGTGTTCCCGTCCGAGCAGGGCCGGGCGTGGGACTTCGCCGACAACGGGATGGTCGGTGCGGTCGACAACCTCATCGAGGCGGGCCGGGTCAAGCTCTACTGTGTCGACTCCTACGACAGCGCGTCGTGGGCGGCCCGGGACCTGCCGCTCGAAGAGCGGGCGCGCCGGCACGAGGCGTACGAATCCTGGATCCTGGAGCAGGTCGTGCCGCACATCGTCGCCGACAGCGGAGGCGCCGCCGACATCATCACCACCGGCTGCTCCCTCGGCGCGTTCCATGCGCTCAACTTCGCCCTCAAACGCGCCGACCTCTTCCCGCTCGCCATGTGCTTCTCCGGCAACTACGACCCGACGAGCTGGCACGGCTGGGGCGAGCGGGGCGACGCGCTGTACTTCAACAGCCCCCTCGACTACATCCCCCACCTGCACGGCGACCACCTCGACTGGCTGCGCTCGCGGCTGTCGGTGCTGCTGGTGTGCGGGCAGGGGCAATGGGAGGACACCACCGGCGCGCTGGAGTCCACACGCCAGGTGGCAGGGCTGCTGGCCGACAAGAACATCCGGCACGAGCTGGACCTGTGGGGTCACGACGTGCCGCACGACTGGCCGTCGTGGCGCCGCCAGTTCGCGCACCACCTGCCACGCTTCTGTTGACCGGTAAGGAGGCGGCTGTGTCCGAAGTGGAGCACGTCATCGGCCTGTTGCTGGGCACCGAGGACGACTGGCCGCGAGCATACGAGGCGCTGGTGCGCCGGCTGGGTGCGGTCACCGACGAGCGGGGAGGCACCCATCGGGTACGGACGGTGCGCGTCACTGTGGAGCCGTTCAGCCTGCGTGACAAGCCCCAGCACTCCCTGGTCATCGACCGGCTCGCGTACTGGTACTACCACCCGCGCGAGTGGCTGAAGAAGATCGCGTTGATGGACGACGTGTATCTGCTCAACAGCCCGTTCACGTTCCAGTCCATGGAGAAGCACGCCGCCTACTGCGCGATGATGCGCCTGGGCCTGAAGGTGCCCGACACCGTGCTGGTGCCCTACAAGCATCCGCTGGACAACTCCCGGTACGCCTACACCGCCGCCCGCTACAACCAGCCCTTCGACCTGGAGGCGATCGCCGAGCAGCTCGGGTACCCGCTGTTCATGAAGCCCTACGACGGCGGCGGCTGGGTCGGAGTGACGAAGATCCGAAGCAGCGCCGAGCTGAACGCCGCGTACGACGCCTCCGGAGAGCGGCTGATGCACCTGCAGCAGTCGGTCGAAGGTTACGACGTGTTCGCCCGGTCGCTGACGATCGGGCCGGAGACGATGGTGATGCGGTTCCGGCCCGAGCTGCCCATGCACGACCGGTACGCGGTCTCGCACGGCTTCCTGAGCGCGGAGACCGGTGCCGAGGTGGTGAGCATCTCGCGGCTGATCAACGCGTTCTTCCGGTGGGAGTTCAACTCCTGCGAGTCGCTGATCCGCGGCCAACAGGTGCATCCGATCGACTACGCCAACGCGTGCCCGGACGTGGCCATCACGTCGCTGCACTACTACTTCCCGTGGGCGATGGCCGCGCTGCTGCGCTGGACGGTGTTCTGCGTGGTGACCGGGCGGCGGTTCCGGCTGGACACCGACACCGCACGGTACTTCGCGATCGCCGACCGCGACGATCTGTCCTATCAGGACAAGCTGGCCGAGTACCGGCGGCTGGCCGACGAGTACTTCGAGGTCGACCGGTACGCCGAGTTCTGCGCCACCAGGCTGCGGCACGTCGACGAGATGGTTTACGACTGGGTGCGCTCGCCGGAGTTCGACCAGCTGCTGCTGGACACCGTGCGGGCCACGTACCCGCCGGCCGAGCACGAGCGGTTCCTCGCCCATTTCCGCGGCCTGATCGGCGCCTGGGTGCGGGATAAGGAGGGTCCCCCTCTTAACGCTTGACGCGGTAGAGGGGGCCCTCCAACTACTGCACCGACAGGTGGACGTGGTTGGTGTGGTCGCTGGACGGGTCGCCGTTGCCGCTGGTGTAGGCGCGCCAGCCGGTGCTGGGCATCCAGATCTGGCGGAACCAGATGATGTAGAGCACGCCGAGGTTCTTGGCGTTGGCGATCATCCAGGCTGCCAGCCGGTTGCCGTAGTCCTTGTCGGCGCCGCTCGCGACCCCGCCGAACCCGCTCTGGGCGGCGGCGAAGTCACAGGCCCGGCCGCGGGGGTGCTCGCCGCCATCCTCCTGCGGCCGGTAGCAGGACACGAAGTGGTTGAAGCCGGCCGCCTGGACCTGCTGCAGCGCGTTGAGCATCCGGGGCGTGATGCAGCCGGACGTGGTGGGGTCATCCACGCTGCACGACTCCGGGGCGAGCGAGCCGTCGGGCCGGCGCTGGACCGGTTTCGCGGTGGCGGCACCGCCGCCGCTCACCCCGGTGACCTTGGTCGAGCCGGCGGCCCCGAGCGCCTTCTCGGCGGCCTTCTTTCGCTTGTCCATCTCGGCCAACTGGTCCTGCTGGGTCTTGATCTCGGTGTCCATGGCGGTCTGCTGGCTCGTCAGGGCCGTCTTCGCCGCCTTGAGCCGGTGCAGTTGCTCGTCGTCGATGCGCGCCTTGGACTCCAGGGTGACCGCCCGCTGGAGCATTCCATCGGGCGAGGAGCTCTCGAGCAGGGAGGCCAACCCGCCAACCCGGCCACTCTTGTAGGCGGTCGCGGCGAGCGCGCCGACCTGGTCGGTGAGCTGGGCGAGGTCGGCCTCGGTGGTTTTGATCTGCTCGGTGAGCCGAGCCTGGCGGGCCTTCGAGGTCTCCAGGCGGGCGGCGGCGTCGTTGAAGCCCGCGGCGGCGGCGTCGAGCTTGTCGCGCAGATCCTTGGTGCCGCCTTCCGGGTCGACGGCGAGCGCGCCGCCGGGGCCGGCGACGACGCGGGCGGGTGGTGCTGCTCCGAGCGCGATGGCGGCGGCGAGTGCCACCACGAGTGCGATGGTCGAACGGACACGGACGGCAGACAACAGCATCCCTCGGTCAACGGCCGCCTACCGGGTTAGCTGACGGGTTCGGGACCGGAATACATCCCTACCGCACCGTGCGGATTCACCCCAGGTACCTGGGTCCCCGGTTCACCCTTGCGGTGACTCGGCGGCGACCGTCCGCAGTCACCCTCGGCAACCTGATGACGGGCGGTCGTCATCGACAGTAACCACGGGCCGGTCCGTACCCAAGTCAACTAAGGAGCTCCTAAGACTATCGTTCCCGTCGATCTAGGAGTTGTGGCCGCGTCATGCCCGCTTTGTCCGGCCATAACTCCTAGATCGACGAGAGTCAGCGGGTTGCGTACCGGGCGAGCACCGCCGTCGGGGTCTCCACCGGGCGGCCGGCGTCGATCGAGAGGGCCAGCCGCACGTACTGCGCCGCCGCCCAGTTGAGCGGCGCTGCCGAACCCGTCGTCTCACCGAACGTGAACCCGAACTGGCCCGACCGGTCCCACGCCTGCTCCGGGATCAGGTATCCGTCGTTACCGGCGTTCGCCATCGTCTGCAGGTGACTCGTCGCCGCCCGGCCGGCCGCCAGCTCGTACTCGCCGCGCTCGCCGGACAGCAGCGGCCACAGCCGCCCGGTCCGGCTGCCGTGGCCGGCGGGCCAGCCGGCGCCGTCGACCTGGCTCTCGCCGTACGAGTCGTGGTTGTAGCGGCGCCACATGTCGCCACCCGGCGTGCTGACCTTGTCGACCGCATCCAGCTCCGGCAGCGAGGCGAGCACCGCACCATGATCGGCACGGCGCACCCCGAGCCGGACCAGGTCCAGGAAGCCCCCGTCGACGACGTCGCGCTCCCACCAGGTGCCGTCCTCGAAGGTACGGGCGAAGGTGTCGTCGGGGTTCGTGCCGTGCTCGATGCGCTCGTAGTACCGGTGGTCGCCGAAGTATCCGGTGCTCGTGACCGTCCACCCGTCGAGCTGGTCGCGCCAGGAGTCGGCCGTCGCCTCGTAGCGCCCCGCGCTCGCGGCGTCGCCGTTGCGCCGCGCGATGTCGGCCGCGCACACCAGGCCGGCGATCTCGGCGGCGATCGTCGACGGCGACCGGCCGCCCTGCTCCTCCCAGCGCTCGCCGGGCGTGTCCGGACCGATGGCGACGATGTGATCAGCGGTGAGCTTGACCTTGGCCCAGGTCGCAGCGTCGGTCAGCCCGAGCTGGGACGCCAGCACGATCGGGAACGCGTCCTGGTCGAGCTGCTCGCAGCAGCCAAGCTGCTGCGGGGTCGATCCCGTGATCCCGCTGACCGTGGAGTAGCGCGGGAACGAGCCCGGTCCGTACCAGACCCCGTCGCCCTGGGTCCACGCGGTGATCTGCTGGCGGTCCCACAGCCACCGGGCCATCCGGGTCGCCTGCGCCCGGTCACCGGCCGCGAGCAGCGCGCTGGCCTGCTGGTACAGGTCACGCGCCCAGACCCGGTGGTAGCCGTCGCTCAGGTTGTCACCGTTGACCGTGTCCCCCCACGGCGTGGACAGCGACGCCACGCTGGCACCCGGGTACGTCTTGTCCTCGGCCGCGCGCAACGCCATCAGGCTCACGTAGTACGTACGCCGGCGCAGGACGTCACCGGCGACGCTGGCCGGGGTGGTCAGCCCGTTGACGTATTCGTTCCAGCCCGACCGGTACGCCGACTCGGCCGACGCGAACCCGCGCGCCAGCGACGCGGTGGCCGTCGCGGACGCCTGGGCCCGGTCGGCGCCGAAACCGAGCGCGAGGGTGAACGTGGTGTCGGTGCCGACCGGTACCTGGGCCGCCTGCACGACGTTGCCGGCCGAACTGGCCGTGTCGTACTCGTTCGTGATGTCCCGGTGCGCCACGATGTCCGAGTACCCGTCGCTGGTGCTTCCGCTGTACCCGGTGGTGTGCTTGACGAAGCCGGTGGACGCCTTGAGCGCGGAGGCGACGCCGGTGTCGCTCGCGACCAGCGCGCCGTTGGGCGCGTCCCAGCCGCCGGTGTCGCCCGCCCCGCCCCCGCCGAGCGACGGGTTGAACAGGGCGTAGAGCCGGTAGCCGCCGCCGTCGAGCGCCTCGAACCGGGTACGGATCAGCAGGGTGGCCCGGTCCGGGTCGGTGACGTACGTGTTGGTCAGCCGGTACCGGCCGTTTTTCGCCGTGTTGATGACGGTGTATTCGAGCGCCTTCTCGTCGGGCATGGTCACCGCGTGGGTGGTGGCATCGCGCTCCAGGTCGACGAAGGTGGCGCCGTCGCTGACGACGTACTGGAGATCCTGCACATTGGGGATGTCGGCGCGGGGATAGAACACCTCGGTCGTCACGCCGCCCGCGGCGGTGAACCACACCTTCGACGCGCTGCCGGTGGCGGTGCCGATCGCGACCTTGTCACCGGTGGTCCAGGCCGAGCCGCCGCCCGGGGCGCCGGGCGCCGCACCGGCCGCGTCGGCGTTGGGGGAGCCGACCAGCAGCGCCAGCGCGCCGGCGGCCACCGCGGCGAGGGCGACGAGACTTCGCGATCTGCGCATGGGGACCATCCCAACTGATTACCGGCGGGAAACATCGAACGTAGGCGATGTTCCCGGGCCGCACAACAATCGTGCGTTCACCCGCCGGTTACGCGCAGTCGGGTTCGGTACCCTCCCCGGGCTCGTCGGCGGCGTGCGGGTGGCGCGCCGCGCGCCTGGTGCCGTCCGGGTCGAGCCGGTCGAGGATGGCGTCGCAGATGGCGCCGAGTTGGTCGACCTGTTCCGGCGTCAGCGCGTCGAACAGTTGCTCCCGGACCGCCTCGACGTGGCCCGGCGCGGCGGCGACGATCGCGGCGTATCCGGCGTCGGTGAGCGTCGCGATGTTGCCGCGCTTGTCGGTGCGGCACTTCTCGCGCCGCACCCAGCCCGCCTCCTCCAGCCGCGCCACCGCGTGCGAGAGCCGGCTCAGCGAGGAGTTGGTGATCTCGGCGAGCTGCGACATCCGCAGCTTGCGCTCCGGCGCCTCCGACAGCATGGCCAGGATCATGTAGTACCCGTGCGGCATGCCGGCGTCGCGCTGCAGCTGGCGGTCGAGGGCCTCGTCAAGCAGCTGGGTGATGGCCAGGAACGCCAACCAGGTCTGCCGTTCCCGGTCGGTGAGCCAACGCGGTGCGGAGGTCATAGCCGTCATTGTCACGCCGGCCGGGGGAGGGTGATGGTGTGGCCGGTGTGGGCGACCTTGGCGTGCAGGTACCGGAGGTTGGCGGGCGACGCGTGCACCCCGGTTGGCCGGGCGCTGCGCACGTCGATGCCGAGCGCGCGTAGCTGGGCGACCTTGTCCGGGTTGTTGGTGAGGAGGTCGACGCGCGACGCCCCGAGCGCGGCGAGCATCTGCGCGGCGGCGGTGTAGTCCCGCTCGTCGTCGCGGTGGCCCAGGGCGCGGTTCGCCGCGTACGTGTCCAGGCCGGTGTCCTGCAGCGCGTACGCGTCGAGCTTGGCGTACAGCCCGATGCCGCGGCCCTCCTGGCGCAGGTAGAGCAGGTATCCGCCAGTGGCTGCGATCTGCTCGACCGCCTCGCGCAGCTGCGGCCCGCAGTCGCAGCGCGCCGAGCCGAACACGTCCCCGGTGAGGCACTCGGAGTGGGCGCGTACCAGCGGCACATCGGCGGTGTCGACGTCGCCGAGGCCCCAGGCCAGGTGCTCCTTGCCGTCGGTGAGGCCGGTGAACGTGAAGACCCGCGCGCTCGTCGCGTACCCGTCGGCGAAGCGCAAGGGCACGGTCACGGCGGTGCGGACCCCGGGTGTGCGCATGGTCGTCCTCCTCGAGCAGTACTTGAACACTCAAGTACGAGAACGACCATAGCCTGCGGGGGTTGAAAGCTCAAGTACTTTTCGGGGGCTAAGCCTTGTCCAGCAGCTTGGCCGCGAGCACGGCCGCCTGGGTGCGCCGCTCCATGCCGAGCTTGGCGAGCAGGCTGGACACGTAGTTCTTGACCGTCTTCTCGGACAGGAACATGCGCTGGGCGATCTCCCGGTTGGTCAGGCCATCCGAGACCAGGACCAGGATCCGCCGCTCCTGCTCGGTCAGGTCCTTGAGCTCGTCGGGCTGCTCCGGGCCGCGGCGGATGCGCTCCAGTACGCGGGCGGTGACCGCGGGGTCGAGCAGCGACTGGCCGGCGGCCACCCGGCGTACCGCGTCGACCAGGTCGGTGCCGCGGATCTGCTTGAGCACGTAACCGGCGGCGCCGGCCATGATCGCGGCGAAGAGGGCTTCGTCGTCTTCGAACGAGGTGAGGATCAGTGCCCGGATGGTCGGGTCGATCGATCGGATCTCGCGACACACGTCGATGCCGCTGCCATCGGGCAGGCGGGCGTCGAGCACGGCGACGTCGGGGCGGAGGGCGGGGATGCGGTGCTCGGCGTCGAGGGCCGAGCCGGACTCGCCGACGACCTCGATGTCGCCCTCAGCTTCGAGCAGGTCGCGCAGGCCACGACGGACGACCTCATGGTCGTCGAGCAGATAGATCCGGATCATCCCTGATTTCTACCCCGGTTCGGCTGCCGTGCACCGGGCCGAAGGTCCCGATCCGGGCCGTCCACCCGGCCCCACCGCCGCTTCCCGCCTGCGCTTCCCGCCTGCGCTTCCCGCCTGCGCTTCCCGCCTGCGCCGATCTTGGAGTTGTGTACACGGTTTGATCTCTAAACCACGGCACTTTCTCCTTGATCGGCGCGAGTAGGGGGTGATCAGCGCACCCGGTCGACCTGGACGGGCGCACGCCGCACCGCCCAGGCGGCCACTCCGCTGATCAACGACCCGATCGCCGCCCCGATCACGAGGTAGATCACCGCCGTGGCCGCCTTCGCGGCAAGCGGCGCTCCCGTGGCGAACGGCCAGACCACCGCCAGGACGGTCGTGAGGCCCACGATCCAGCCGAAGAACGTCTTCGGTCGGGGCGTGGCCAGCAGCAGGACATGCATGAGCCCGGTGGCCAGCAACGCCGCCAAGGCGGCCCAGCCGGCGAGTTGGAGGGTGCTGGCATCCCCGATGGCGCCGGCCCGTTCGGGCGCGAGCACCGGGATGTGGAACAGCCCTCGGGCGATCATCACACCGACGACCGCGGCGAGCGCGGCGACCACGGCTGTTGCCGCACCACCGGCCCACAGGGCGCGCGCGTCGATCGACGGGCGAATCGGCTGGATCGGCGCGTCAGCGCCGCTATAGGCCTGCATCGGCTCTCCTCCGCGCGGTTGCTGTGGGGCGCCTGGTGCGAGTCTGCCGCCAGCCGGGGTGAGGCGGGGTCGCCCGCGAAGGATGAACGCGACGGTCGGCGTTGACCGCGCGTGTCGGGTACTAGGCTGGCGATCATCTTGGCCTGGGAGGAACGGTCCGTGTCCCCGCGCGTGACGGTGTTCGCGTTGGGCGGCACGATCGCGATGGCCCCGGCCGGCCCCGGCGGGGTCGTGCCCGCCCTATCGGCCGAGCAACTCGTGGACTCGGTGCCCGGCCTGGCCGATCTTGACGTGGAGATCGACGCGGTCAACTTCCGGCAGTTGCCCGGCGCCTCGCTGACCTTCGACGACCTCGACGAGCTCGCGGGTGCCATCCGGGACCGGTTCGCCGCCGGTGCCGACGGCATCGTCGTCACCCAGGGCACCGACACCATCGAGGAGACCGCGTACGCACTCGACCTGGCCCACGCCGGACCGCAACCCGTCGTAGTCACCGGGGCGATGCGCAACCCGACCCTCGCCGGTTCCGACGGGCCGGCCAACCTGCTCGCCGCCGTGCAGGTTGCCGCCAGCCCTGCCGGCCGAAACCTCGGCTGCCTCGTCGTGCTGGCCGACGAGATCCATGCGGCGCGACGGGTCCGCAAGACCCACGCCACCAGCGGTGCGACCTTCCAATCCCCCAACGGGGGTTCGCTCGGATACGTCGTCGAGGGCCGACCCCGGGTGCTCAACGCGCTCGCCCACCGCACCCCGGTTCCCCCTCGGCGCGATACCCGACGGCCAACGGTCGCGCTGGTAACCGTGGTCCTGGGCGATGATGGGCTCCTCCTCGACGGACTCGCCGACCGCGCCGACGCCGCGGTGATCGCCGGCTTCGGGGTCGGTCACGTCCCGCAGCATCTGGTGGCGCCGCTCGAGGATCTCGCCGCCCGCATCCCGGTGGTGCTCGCCTCGCGGACCGGTGCGGGATCCGTGCTTACCCACACCTATGGGTTCCCTGGCTCCGAACGTGATCTGCACGACCGTGGCCTCGTCTCGGCCGGATTCCTCGACCCCTACAAGGCGCGGGTCCTGCTCCACGCGGCGCTGGCCGCAGGCGCCGACCGGGCGGTGATCGCCGCGGCGTTCGGCGTCGCCGGCGGGTACGCCGATCCGGCCGGCTGGCCCTGGCCCATGCCCGGGCACTCCCGGGAACACCGTCGTTCAGGGCCGGGGTAGCACGCTTGCCCCGGCCTGCGCGACGATCCCCTGCAGCGCCGCGATGTGCCCGTCGAACGCGTGCCGCCCGGCTGGGCGCAGCCGCACCGTGGTCCGCGCGCGCTTGCCGACGAACCCCTTGCGGATCTCGACGTATCCCGCCTCTTCCAGCGTGGTGAGCTGCTTGGACAGTGCGGAGTCGGACAGGCCGAGGCTGTCGCGGACGAACTTGAACTCGGCCCAGTCGGTCGCGGCGAGCAGGCTCACGATGGACAGCCGGGTTGGTGCGTGGATCAGTTCGTTGAATCGCGGCTCGGTCATCGCGGCCCTCCGGCGACGCGGTCGCTCATGATCCGCCGCAGCCGGCGCATCTGCCACGGGCCGCCCAGGGCCAGACCGACCGCGGTTACCAGCGTCGAGAGTGTGGCTGGATAGGGCGCGTCGATCGCGAGCAACCCGAACGCGACGGCCTGGGTCGCCGCCACCAGTACCAGCACGAAGGCGGCGATGCTGAGGCCGCCGCGCACGCCGATGAGGGTGTTGTGGATCTGGGCGCGGGCTCGTCCGACGATGACACCGACGGTGACCAGCAGGCCGATTCCGAACACGATGCTGCCGATCACGATCGCCGCCGGATGGCCGGACTCGATCGATCCGGTGAGCACGAGCATGAGGAGCGCGACCGCGCCCCAGAACCAGTCGGGCAGGGTGCTGGCGTCGATCGCCTGCTGCTGTTGGGACCGGACCCGGCCCAGGGCCTGGGCGGCTTCGGCGGGTTGAACATGGCGCGGTTCCATCGGGAGCTCCTCTAAGTGGAAAGTACTTTCCTACGTGGAAAGCTACTCCGCACTTTCCACATGGGCAAGTGTTTTCCGCGCCGGCGGTGCCGAATTGTTGCGCTGATCACCGCAACCCCCCGGGCCGCCCGACGCGTGTAAATGCCGAGGCGGCAGCCACGGGGGAGACAGACATGGTGGTTAGTAGAGTCCGCGCGTTCGCGGTTGTCGGTGTTCTGATCGTGGCGGCGCTGATCGTCGCCAGCATGGCGATCGCCCGGGACCGGCAGCCGCACAACATCGCGCTCGGCGACTGCCGGCGGGGCGACGTGCCGGTCAACGCGAAGCTGCCCGCGAGCGCCCGGGACGTGCGGGTCAACATTCTCGACACCTCCGGCCGCGACGGTGCCGCCGGGGTGGCCCACGATTTCCGCAACCGGCGGTTCGACGTGGTTGCGACCGGCGACGAGAATCCCGCCGACGGGGGAGTGGTCATCCGGTACGGGCCGAAGGCGCTCGGCGGCGCCTGGTGGGTGCGGGCGTACTTCCTGGACCGGGCGGTCGCGCGGTTCGACCCGACGCGCACCGACGACGTGGTCGACGTGCTGGTGGGCCCGGAGCCGACGACGATGGGCACCGAGATCGAGGCGAAGCAGGCGCTGGCCCAGATGGGCGGCCCGAAGCTGCCGACCGGCACCTGCGACGCCCGCACGCTGCGATAGTCAGCTGTGCTCCTTGATGTACTTTTCCGGGTCCTTGTCGGTGAACCGCAGGCCCTGGCCGCTCGGGTGCTCGCCGTAGAACGTGATCCACCTGGCGCCGAGCTCGGCGCGTATCGTCTCCGTGGCGTGCCGGCGGAAGTCCGGCAGCGCCTGGTCCTCCTCCTCCATCAGGTGCTCGCTGTTTTCCCGGCGCGTGTCCCACACGGCCATCCACCAGTCGGCGGAGCCCACCTCGTGCCGGTTGGCCTCGGCGATCCCGTCGCGGATCTTGTTGTGGTCGCGGATGGCGTCGTCGGTCTCGTCCGCGGCGTGCTCGCCCCGCTTGAGCAGGTGCGGGTAGAGGATCGTCTCCTCGGCCTCCGCGTGGATCTCCAGGTGCAGCGCGAGCGGCTCCCACACCGCCCGCATCTCTTCTTCTGTCTTGGCGTCGTCGAGGCGGGCGAACCCGTGGCGGAACGCCGCATGGTCGTCCATGATGAGCGCGGTGATGTCGTCCATGAGGGCCATTCTTCCCGGCCTGGCGGCCCGGCGCGCGCCGAGAACCGGCGCCGGTGCGGCGTGACCATTCCCATGATCCTGAAGGATTCTCCGCGTCAGGACACGGAAAAGTCTTCAGGATCATCGCGGGAGATGGTGCCCGAGGCAGCGACAAATGTCAGTGCGCCGTCCGCGCCTGCGCGGGGGGAGTGTCCGGCAGGTCCTCCCGCCACGGCGGGTCGGCGCCGGCGCGGGTCACGGTGATGCCGGCGACCCGCTGCGCATACGCCAGTGCGGCGGCCAGGTCCCGCGAGCCGAGCACGGCCAGGCCGGGCCGGGTGAGGTAGCCGTCGCGGTCCAGTGCGGCCAGCAGCCCGGACATGAACGCGTCGCCGGCACCGATGGTGTCCACGACGGTCACCGGCTCGGCCTGCAGGTCGACCGAGCCGGCTGGGCCGACTGCGTAGGCCCCACGCCCGCCGCGGGTCACCACGACGATCGACGGGCCCCGCTCGCGCCACTCGGCGATCACCGCCTCCGCCGGCCGGCCGGGCGCGATCCACGTCAGGTCCTCGGCGCTGACCTTGACGATGTCGGCCAGCGCCAGCCACCGCTCCAGCCGGGCGAGCACGACGTGCTCGTCGCGGATGAGCGAGGGCCGGATGTTGGGGTCGAAGGTGATGACGCGGTGCGGACGCTCCCGGCGCAGCAGCGTCTCGAACGTCTCGGCCATCGAGTCGACGGCGAGTGCGAATGAGCCGCTGGCATGCAGCGCCGCTCCGGCCGGCAGCTGCGCGGGCAGCTCAGCCGGGCGCCAGCCGCCGTCGGCACAGCCGTCGATGTAGAAGTCGTAGTCGGCGACACCGGCCGCGTCCACGTTCAGGACGGCGAGGGTGGTCGGGGCCGCGGACGCGATGATCAGGCCGACGTCGACCTGGGACGCCCGGAGATGGTCGCGCAGCACCCGCCCGAACCGGTCCTCCGCCAGCCGGGCCAGCAGCGCGACCTCCGTGCCCAGGCGGCCCAGGCCGACCGCGATGTTGGCCGGCCCGCCGCCCGCGTGAGCCTGGTAGACGCTGCTCCCCGTGCCGCCGGGCACGAGGTCGATGAGGGCCTCACCGCAGACAATGATCATGATGCACCCCTGTCCTGGTGGCTGGCCGCCGGCGACCCCGGGTGGGGCCACCGGCGGCCTGGAGCGATCTTTTCACTGCGCGCCGCGGATGGCGATGCGCCCGCGCCACTGATCGAAGAAGACGGCGATCAGGATGAGCAGGCCGATGATGATCTGCAGGTAGAAGGAGTTGATGGCGAGCAGGTTGCCGCCATTGTTGAGGGTCGCGACGATCAGTGCGCCGGCGGCCGCGCCGAACGCCCCGCCCTTGGCACCGAAGAGGCTGGCACCACCGATCACGCAGGCGGCGATCGCGTTCAGCTCATAGCCGGTGCCGGCCGTGGGGATGCCGGCGTTGAGTCGCGAGGTGAACAGCACCCCGCCGACCCCCGCGAGCAGCCCGGAGATGGCGTACACCGACACCAGCACGGTCTTCACCGGCACGCCGGCCAGCCGTGCGGACTCCGGGTTGGAGCCGATGGCGTAGATGTAGCGGCCGAAGACCGTGCGCCGCAACACCAGCGCCGTGACCACGGCGATCACCGCGAAAAGCCACAACAGATTTGGTACGCCCAGAATCGAGCCGTTGGCCAGGTTGCTGAAGCTCTCCGGCAGCGGCTGGATGGTGCTCGCGTTGGTGAAGACCAGCACGACGCCGCGGGCGATGCCGAGCATGCCGAGCGTCACGATGAACGGCGGCAGGTTGGCGTACGCGACGAGTACTCCGTTGACCAGGCCACACGCGACGGCAACGGCGAGGCCGGCGAGGATCGCGACCGGGATCGGCACGCCGTGCACGAGCAGTTCGGCTGTCGAGCACCCGGCCAGGCCGAGCACCGATCCGACCGACAGGTCGATGCCGGCGGTGAGGATGACCAGGAGCTCGCCGATCGCGATGATGCCGAAGATGGCCACCTGCCGGGCCAGGTTGGCCAGGTTGTCGCCGGTGAGGAACTGGTCGGAGAGCAGCGTCATGCCGCCGAACAGGATGAGCAGGACGATGATGCCGCCGGCGTCGCGGCCGAACACATCGCCGAATGTGATCACCCGCTCCTCGGCGGGGGTGTCGCTAGCTGTGGTCGTTGCCATCGGTGTCTCCGGTCGGGTCGTGGGACGGGTTGGCGGAGCCGGGGCTGGCGAGGTGGAGGATGTCCTCCTCGGTGGCGCCCGCCGCGGGTACCTCGCCGGCCACCGCGCCCTCGCGCATGACGAGGACCCGGTCGGCCAGCCCGAGCACCTCGGGCAGGTACGACGAGACGACGATCACCGCGAGCCCCTCCGCGGCGAGGTCACCGATGACGGTGTAGATCTCACTCTTGGCGCCCACGTCGACGCCCTTGGTCGGTTCGTCGAACAGCAGGACCTTGGCCTTGGTGGCCAGCCATCGTGCCAGCAGCACCTTCTGCTGGTTGCCGCCGGACAGCGAGGACACCGGCTGCTCCCAGGAGCCCGCGCGCAGCCGCAGGCCACCGAGGTACCGGTCGACGGTGCGCTTCTCCGCGCGCTTGTCCACAGTGAAGAACTTCGAGATCTGCGGCAGCTGCGCGATCGAGGCGTTTTCCCGGATCGTCAGCTCCAGCAGCAGCCCGAGCTGCTTGCGGTCCTCGGTGAGCAGGCCGAGCCCGGCCTGCACCGCTTTGCGCGGGCTGCCGGGCGGCACGCGTACCCCGTCGATCTCGATGGTGCCGCCATCCACCGGGTCAGCGCCGAAGATCGCCCGCAACAGCTCGGTACGCCCGGAGCCGAGCAGCCCCGCGACGCCGAGGATCTCGCCGGAGCGCACCGTCAGGTCGATGGTGTCATCGGCGCCCGCGGGCCTCAGCCCGCGAACCACGAGCCGTGGTTCGCCGACCGTGCGGTTGCTCGCCGGGTACAGTGATTCGATCTTGCGGCCGACCATGGTGGCGATGAGGCTGTCGTGGTCGTAGTCGCGCATCGGCCCGCTGGCGGCGAACTTGCCGTCGCGCAGCACCGTCACCCGGTCGCCGATGTCGAACATCTCCTCCAGGTGGTGGGTGATGTACATGATGGCGTGCCCGTCGTCGCGCAGCAGCTTGATCCGCCCCAGCAGCGCGCTGGTCTCCGACTCCGACAGCGCGGTGGTCGGCTCGTCGAAGATGACCACCCGGGGGTTCTGCCCGAGTACCTTGGCGATCTCGACCAGCTGGCGGACCGCGAGCGACAGCGACGAGACCTCGGCCCCCGGGTCCAGGTCCCCGAGGTCGACCCGCTCCAGCATCGCCTTGGCCTGCCGGCGCAGCTCCGCCGGCCGGGTGATGCCGCTGCGGGCGGGCAGCCGCCCCATCAGCAGGTTCTCCGCGACAGAGAGGTCGGGCAGCAGGCTCAGCTCCTGGTAGACCACTCCGATCCCGGCCGCCCGTGCCTGGGCCGGCGTCGGGTTGCCGATGTCCTTGCCGTCCACCAGGTACTCGCCCCGGTCCCGACTGTGCGCCCCGGTCAGGATCTTGATGAGCGTGCTCTTGCCGGCGCCGTTCTCCCCGGCGAGGCAGTGCACCTCGCCGGTGTAGAGGTCCAGATGGACGCCGTCAAGTGCCTGGATCGGGCCGAACGCCTTGGCGACGTCCCGGAGTCGGACCAGCGGCTCGCTCATTTGCCGGCCTTTGCGGTCGGCGGGGTCAGCAACTGCTTGACCGCCGCGTCGTTCATGTTGCTCTTGTCGGCCACGACCGCGCCCGGGTCCAGGTTGGGCGGCGGAGCCGACCCGACGGTGGCCATCGCGGCCTCCACGACACCCTGGTAGCCGAAGAAGTACGGGTTCTGCACGATCAGCGCGTCCAGCGAGCCGTCGCCGAGCGCGGCGACCTGCTGCGGGTCGGTATCGAACGAGACGACCGGAATCCGGTCGGTGGCCCTGTTGTCCTTGATCGCACGGGCCGTGCCGTCACCTGAGGTGTTGTTGGCGGCGAAGATCGCGACCAGGTTCGGGTTGGCGGTGATGGTGTCGTTGACCTGGCTGGCGGCGGTGTTGATGTCGTTGTTGTTGTAGCGCGGCTCGACGATCTTCAGGCCGGGGCAGCCCGCCATGCCGGCGCGGAAGCCGGTCTCGCGGTCCTTGAGCACCTGCACGCCGGCGACCGACGACTCGATCAGGACGTCGCCGGAGGTCTTGCCGGCGTCCTGGCTGAGCTTGCACAGGCGCTGGCCGGCCTGCTGCGCGGCCTTGGTGTTGTCGGTGCCGATGAAGCCGTCGGTCGCGGTCGTCACCTGGGTGTCGGCAACGATGACCTTGATCTTCGCCTTGCGGGCGCGGTCGATGACGTTGTTGAGCGCGGACGAGGAGTTGGGGGCGAGGACGATGCCGTCCACGCCGCGCGAGATGGAGTTTTCCACCAGCTGCACCTGCTGGTTGACGTCGGTCTCCGACGTGGGGCCGAACAGCGAGACGGTCAGCCCGTAGTCGCGGCCGCCGCGCTGCGCCCCCGCGAGCATCGTCTGCCAGAACGACGAGTCGCTCGCCTTGACGATCACGTCGATCCGCTTGCCGGCCGTCGGGCCGCCCTTGCCGCCCCCGGCAGCCTTCGCAGTGCCCGAGGTGGCGCGGCCGGCGACGACGCCGACCACCAGTGCCAGTAGCGCTATCACGGCTACCAGCGACAGCGAGAACTTCACGCGTCGCATCGCGTCATCCAGCCCTTCGAGTCCCGTGGCTCGACCCTCAGGTCGAAACGTTTCGAGTCACGGTAAACGGTGCGTTACAAGACCACAACAGAGCGGTGCTAGATTTTTAATAACGGAAACCGGCGACCCCGCATCGACGGAAGGCGCTAGGCTAGAGGCCCAAACAGAGAACGTTTCGAGGAGGGCGCCGTGTCATCAGCCGCTAGCGACGCAGGAGAGCAGCTCCGAGCGAAACTGGCCAGCCGCCGCCCGACGATGAAGGACGTGGCTACACTCGCTCAGGTCAGTTTGAGCACTGTGTCCCGGTTCGTCAACGGTGATCCGGGACGTCCGGAACTCGTCGCGCGCATCCAGGACGCCATCGATCTGCTCGGCTACCGGCGCGACCTCACCGCGAGCACGCTCCGCCGCGCCGACCGGGCCTCGGCCAGCGTCGGGGTCCTCGTTGCCGATGTGGGCAACCCGTTCTTCGCCGCCGTGCTACGCGGCGTCGAGGAGGTGGCCCGGGCACGCGGTTCGCTGACCGTAGCGGCCAGCTCCGACGAGGACCCGGCGCGCGAGCGGGATCTCGCCGCGGCGCTCATCGCCCGCCGCATCGACGGACTGATCGTGGTGCCGGCCGCCGAGGACAGCAGCTACCTGCGTCCGGAGCGGCAGGTCGGCGTGCCGCTGGCCTTCATCGACCGCCCCCCGCGCTTCCTCGACGCCGACACGGTGCTCAGCGACAACGCCGCCGGGACCGCGACCGCCACCCGGCACCTGCTCGACGCCGGCCATTCCCGCATCGGGTTCCTCGGCGACCGCGAGCGGATCTTCACCTGTGCCGAACGGCTGCGCGGCTACCGCGAGGCCATCGGCACGGTCGACCCCGCGCTGATCCGCCTCGAGCTCGACGAGGCCGGCGTCGAAGCGGCCACCCGGTCGCTGCTGACCCTGCCCGACCCGCCCACCGCACTGCTGACCAGCCAGAATCTGCTCACGATGGGCGCCATCCGCGCCCTGCGCCGGCTCGGCGCCCAGCACCGCGTCGCGCTCGTGGGCTTCGACGACATCCCGCTCGCCGACGCCGTCGAGCCGAGCGTCACCGTCGTGGCGCAGCGCCCGGTCGACCTCGGCCGCCGCGCCGCGGAGCTGCTGTTCGACCGGATCGACGGGTACGACGGCCCGAGCCGCCGGATGATCGTGGAGACCCAGCTGATCGAGCGGGAGTCGAGCCACCTGCGTCCACGGGTGTCCCCTCAACGGGCGTCATGACGGCTCGGGGCCGGTGGTCGATGCTCGATGTCGGGGGTGGGCGCGGTTTGGCCCTGCGCGGGGAAGTCCTCTACCTCCCCGCGCTGCGCGCCCACCTCCCCACGGCCCAGCGCGGCGAGCGCCAGCCGCACCGGCAGCCGGTCGGTATGCGTGGCGAAACTGATCTCGCCCCGGCAGAACCGGGTGAACTCGCGCCATCCCGGCCGGGTGGCCAGGGCCGCGTGGAACACGCCGGGGTGCCGGACAAAGGCCGCCAGGATGCGCCGGCCGGCGCGCATCTCCGGTACCAGAGTGTTGGTGATCTCGCGCTCGTAGCGCGCCAGGTCCGCGGACGCCGCGGCGCGCCCGGCGGCGGCGCCGGAGCGCAGCGCGTAGCTGATGCCCTCGCGCGTCCACGGCTCGAGCAGCCCGGCCGCGTCCCCGGCGACGAGCACCCGGCCGCGCCGTAACGGCGCCGAGTCGTCGCGGCACCGGGTCAGATGCCCGGAGTCGTGCTCGGCCGGCACGCCCGCCAGGCCCAGCCGGTGCAGGAAGGCCCGCAGGTACGCCCGGGTGCGCTCGCCCTGGCCTCGGCCGGCGATCACGCCCACGGTCAGCCGGTCCTCCTTCGGGAACACCCAGCCGTACGAGCCGGGCAACGGTCCCCAGTCGATGAGCACCCGGCCCCGCCACGACCCGGCCACCGGCTCGGGGACCAGCAGCTCGACCTCCAGCCCCAGGTCGACCTGTCCGAAGTGGACACCGACGTGCCGCGCGCTCACGCCGGACGAGCCGTCGGCGCCGATCACGGTCCGCGCGGCGATCCGGGTGCCGTCGGCCAGCCGGGCGTATCCGCACTCGGCGTCCTGCTCCACCGCGCGCACGACCGTCCGCTGCCGCACCACCGCGCCCGCGTCGACCGCCGCCCGGCGCAGCGCGTCGTCGAGCTCGTCGCGGCGCGCCATCGCCAACACCGGCGCGGGTGCCCGTCGCTCGATGCGCCGCCGTCCATTGTGGGTGAACGTGGCGGCGCGGATCCGGTCCCGTATCGGGATCTCCGGCAGTGCGCCCAGCGCGGCCAGCGAGCCGCCGATCAGCCCGCCGCCGCAGGTCTTGTATCGCGGATGCACCGCCCGCTCCAGCACCACCGTCCGCGCGCCGGCCCGGGCGGCTTCCCGGGCGGCGGCGAGGCCCGCCGGCCCGGCGCC
>WNGE01000144.1_pt1 | contig 82858 bp, 77 predicted proteins | sample 5400651 | NCBI WGS metagenome assembly WNGE01 (sample SAMN13153370, study PRJNA577476) | soil metagenome | isolation source: 60 cm soil or saprolite under grassland replicate 2 | place: USA:California | collected 2016-06-15 | reverse complement strand
CGGGACCCACCCCGAAGCCTTATACGCCCTGGCCGACACCCGACCCGACACCCGACCCGAGACCCTCTCCGTACCCGTCTCCGACACCTCCTCCCCCGACACCCCCTCCGACACCGACACCGACCCCGACCCCGACTCCTACGCCCATTCCGGCACCGTAGCGGGACTCGCACCCGTGAGCGCACCGGCCAGCGTCTCGATCGTGGTCGTGACCCACAATGAGGGCGACAGGCTGCCGCGGACTGTCAGCGGTCTGGCGGCGACGGCGCCGGCGGATTCCGAGTTGATCGTCGTCGACGACTTCTCCACCGACGGCAGCGTCGATTTGCTCCGCGCCAGCCAGCCTCGCGTTCGTGTGGTCAAGCCGCCGCGGCGGCTGGGCCCTCCGTCCGCGCGGAACTTCGGCGCTGGGTTCGCGACCGGGTCCTTCATCCTGTGGAGTGACGCGCACGTCGATCCCGAGCCCGGGTGGCCTGCCGCCTTCGCCGCGCTGCTCGCCGATCCCCGCGTCGGAGCGGCCGGCACGGCCGTGGCCGCCCTTGGCAACGACTCGAAGGTGGGGTTCGGCATGCGCTGGAAGAACGCCGCTCTCGACGTGGAGTGGCTGCCGCGCGAACGCGACGAGCCCTACGCCGTGCCTATCGTGTGCGGATGCTTCTTGGCCATGCGACGCGAGGTCTTCGAGCAGACGGGTGGCTTCGACCCCGGCCTGATCTTGTGGGGCGGCGGCGAGATGGAGCTTTGCTTCCGGCTATGGGCACTTGGATACGAATGCCGGATCGCGCCGCGCACAAAGATCGCGCACCTGTTCCGGCCCCGGTTCCCCTACGCCGTCAATCCCATCGCGGTGCTCCACAACACGCTGAGAATCGCCATCGTGCATTTCGATCGGGACCGGCTCGCGACCGTGATCGCGGCGCTCAGCAAGTACCCCCTCTTTCCCCAGGCGCTGGCCCTTGCGCTGGACAGCGACGCCTGGCGCCGGCGAGCCGACATGCGGTCCCGGCGGGTCCTCGACGACCGGGCATTCTTCGACCGCTTCCCCATGCCCGGCCTGAGCCGCCAGCCGGACGCTGCTGACGCTCAGCCCTGACCGCCACACCAGTTCACTGTCCTTCCCGGCACAGCGCTGATGGTCGTGGCGCACCAGATTACTTTGGGCTAGCTGCCGAATGCGGCGAGGAACGCCGCGCGGGCCGTCGGCACCGGAATGGGCCGGCTGGGGAGGGTGTCGGGGTCGCAGACGCCGGCGCCCCAAGGGTCTTCCCACATGGCGTGCCATGCGGCGCCGCATCCGGTGATGAAGTCGGCCATGCCCTGGACGAGGACTGCGTTGTCGCCACCGCCGTGGTAGGCGCCGCCGTCCCGCCATAACCTGAGGCCCCACTCGGGAAAGGACAGCGGCTTACCACGGCTGCGGGCCAGCTGAGACCAGCTTCGCAGGCTGTCCCCCTCGGTCAGCAGCCGGTCCCATACCTGCTGCCGGGAACCGGAGATGGCATCGGCTGAAACGCTGTAGATCCCGCTCCAGTCGCCGTCGTAGACGTCCACGCCGATCTCGTCCACATAGGAGTCGCCCGGGTAGGCGCTCTTGGTCCCCGACGATGGCAAGGTCCCGGCGCCGAGGTAGGGGTTCCAGCAGAACCGAAAGCTTGCGCCAGGGATGGCGCGCAGCACCGATAGCACGTGCTGGTAGCCGCGGATGTAGGTGGTCTGCCCGCCTTCGCGTACCGCCCATCGGTACCAGGCGGCGTTCATCTCCCTGGCGATCCGCAGCACCGCATCGCCGAGCCCGAGCGACACCAGCCGTGATCCGAGCGCTTTCCAATGGCTGTCGTTGCGCCCGGCCTCCTCGTCTGCCCACCCGGCGCCCATGCAGCACGCGGGGACGCCCAACACGAGCCTGCGGGCGCCGAGCTGGCCCACCCAGGCGGACACGTCGGCGCTGGCCGTCAGGTGCCCGGCCTCGAACTGCGCCCAGCTCGACGGCGACTCGAGCATGAAATCGAGCACGTAGTCCACCCGGCGGCCGAGGAACCCCTCATAACGCTCGATGGCCGCGACGCCGCACCCTCGGCCGCGGTAAACGCCGATCGGAATACTCGCGCTGGGTGGCCGCGCCGCTGTGGTCACGCCGGGATTCCCTCGGTCAATGCGCTATGCAGGGTATAGATATGTTCCCCCGCATCGGACTAAAATCAAACCAGCTGCGTAGGGGGGCGATGCTATTGATCTCGTCGGTGCGGTAATCCGAAAGTTGGTACCTGCCGGGAATCCGGGATACGGCCGATGCGTGGCCGCCAAGCTAAACGGTTGCGCCGCTGACGGCGGCTGAGTCAGCCATCGAGTTAGTGGCCGAGCGGGGCCGATCCGGTATCGCGGCAGGCGCTGCGTGCCACGCCGGCGCGATGTTTCTCCGTCCCCTTAGGGCGCACTGGACAGTCTCCTAAGCGCCCACGCGCATTGGGCCATTTGGCTAAAGCGGCCAGGCCCTGAGCCCGGGGGGTGCTCAGCATGACAACGATCACGATCGATGCAACGAAAGGTGGCCGGGTCTTCGATGGGGTCGGGGCCATCTCTGGCGGCGGCGGCAACTCAGTGCAACTAGTTAGTTACCCGGAACCGCAGCGCAGCGACATTCTCGACTACCTGTTCCGGCCTGGCAAAGGGGCAGAATTACAGATCCTCAAGGTCGAGATCGGCGGCGACGCGTTCTCGTCCTGCGGGGCGGAGCCAAGCCACGAGCACAGCCGTGGCGCCATGAACCCGAACGGCGGTTACGAGTGGTGGCTGATGCGGGAGGCGAAGGCCCGCAACCCAGACATCACGTTCTATGGGCTCGCGTGGGCCGCGCCTGGTTGGATCGGCGGCGGACACTTCTGGTGCCAGGACATGATCGACTACCTGGTGGACTGGGTCGGGTGCGCCGCCAGCCACAGCCTCACGATCGACTACCTCGGCGGCTGGAATGAGCAAGGCTACGACTGTGCCTGGTTCAAGTCCCTGCGGAAGTCGCTGGACATGGCCGGCCACACCGGCACGAAGATCGTCTCGTCCGACAAGGATCCCTACAACTGGGCGATTGACCGCACGTACCGGCCTGAGGTGCCGTGGGCCATCGCCGACGAGATGAAGTCGGACAGCGAGCTGGCCGCAGCGATCGGCGTTCTTGGGGCGCATGACGTGTGCTCCTACCCGACGACCGGGATCCAGTGCTGGTCGACCGCGACGGCGGTTGCCTGTGGCAAGCCGCTGTGGCACAGCGAAGTCGGAGCGATGCCGGGCGTAGATGGCTCTCCCATGATCCGTTCGGTGATCCGCGGCTACATCGACGCCAAGATGACCGGCCATATCCACTGGCCGCTGATCACTACGCAACCTCCGGGCCTGCACTACCTGGACCGAGGCTTGATCTGGGCGGCACAGCCACGCTCCGGCCATTACATTCCGAAGGCGATGCTCGGCGCCATCGCCGCGGTAACCCAGTTCACCAAGCCCGGCTGGGTCCATATCGACAGCGCCTGCGGATACCTGGGCGGGAACCGGGCCAATGGTGCCTACATGGCGTTGCGGGCGCCGGACGCGAAAGCCTGGAGCCTGATAGTCGAGACCACCACGGCCACCGGACAGCAAAACGTCACCGTGACGATCAAGGGTGGCCTTCCAGGTGGCACGGTGCATGTATGGCGCACCAGCCCGACGTCGGGACGGCCGGCCGACTGGCTGCTGCACCGCGGCGACATCGCTCTCGACGCCAATGGGAGCTTCACGTTCGGCTGCCTGACCGGCTACATCTACAGCTTCACAAGCACGACCGGCCAGGGCATCATCAGACCGCGGATCCCCGCCAACCGGCCCTTCCAGCTTCCCTACTCGGACGGGTGGACCAGGGCCGCGTCAGCGGTGGGGACGATGCCGCCTTACCTGGCGCCGCAGGACGGCAGCTTCGAGTTCGTTCCCGCAGCCGACGGCTCCGGCACCTATGTCGTAGGCCAGACGACCTCGCAGCGGCCCATCTTCTGGCACCCGAAGCCCTCGCGCGGCACGCGCTTCCCATACGCGGTCATCGGCGGCAGCAACATGGCCACCGACTACAAGGTCAGCGCCAGCGTCTGCTTCACCGGAAGCGGCCAATCCGGCGGGGTCATCGCCCGGTTCAGCAGCCAGGGCAAGGGAATCTTCAACTTCAGGGGTTACATCCTCGACTTTGGATCCTTGGGCGGCTGGTGGCTCATAAGGAACAGCATTAGCGTCGGCCGCACAGTACTCGCCAAAGGCGCAATAGCGCCGCCTGCGCCGGGGAAGTGGACGTCCCTGGCGATCGCGGCGCGCGGCACGACGATCACCGCCTGGGTAAATGGCCGCCAGGTGGCAACGGTCACCGACAACGACCCGAACTACGCGACGGGCATACCGGCGATCGAGACGGACGCCTTCCGCGGCACATGGTCACCCACTCAGTTCAAGGGGTTCTCGGTGAGTTCGTACTGACCTCGAACCGTAGGGAAGTTCGCTGGTGGGCGTTCAGGTGGCGTCAGATGGCGGCATCAGGCGGCGGCGACGGGGACCCGACACGAAGCGCAGCCGTTAGGGAAAAGGCGACTTTGTACTCCACAGTGTCGCGCCGGCCCCAAAAATACCGGCCGTAACGACATTCTGGAGTACAAAGCCGCGGCCGCGAACCCGGCGTGGCAAGCGCTGCGACGGGTGGGGCCGGTGTTGTGACCGCGGCGAGGTTGGTGCTGCGGCGGAGGTTAGCGCTGCGACGGCCGGTGTTGTGACGGTGAGGCTGTTGCGGACGGCGCACGCCAGGTCAGGAATCACTCGGTGCGAAGAACTTGTCCGGTGCGCAGCCGTGTGGCACGCCGCTCCGGCCAGGCGGCGAGCGCGTTCGCGGCCAGCAGGGCAACGGGGCCGATCAGCACAAGCGCCCAGCCGGCGAGCGGCGGGTGATAGGCCAGCGGCGTGGAGTCGGCGACCAGCCGCCACATGCCACGGCCGAGCGCGAGCCCGAGCGGCACCCCGAACACCAACCCGACGACAGCGAGCACGCTCGCCTGGGTGGCGACGACCATCCGCGTCTGCAGCCGGGTCATCCCGAGCGCTCGCAGGACTGCGAGTTCGTGGCGTCGGCGGTGTACGGCGATGGACAGGGCGTGCCCGAGCGCGCCGATGGCCAGCAAGGCCAGGAACGCGCTCAGCGCGAGCGGCAGCACCTGCAGGTCCTTGACCTGCTGAACTTCCGGCAGCGCAGCCGGGGGATCGAAGGTGAATCCCCGGCCGCCCTTGATGGCCGCGGCGGCGGCGTTCAGCCTTCGCGCGACTGCCTGCACATTCGCACCTGGCCGCAGCGTCACAGCGGCGGCGTGGAACTTAAAGGAATAATGCGCGCCGCTAAAAATCCGGTCGTAACCAGCGGGGGTGAGCCACGCTCCCTCGGCGTAGCCGTTATGTGGCCCCACGGGGACGAAGCCAATACCCGTCACCCGCACGGCCAGCGGCCTCGTGCCGCCGGTGAGCCGGACCGTGGCGCCGGTAACGGCGCGCAACCGGCGAGCCGTCGCCGCGGCCAGCACTATCTCGTTCGGCGTGGCGGGCATGCGCCCATCGGTGAGGACGACGGCCAGCCGCTTGCCGGCCACCGGGTCATAGGTGAAGCTCTCGATGGAGACCTGGCCGGATTGCGCCCCCGCGATACGCGCGTCGTCGACGCCGGTCACGTCGCGATCGGCGGCTACGGCCTGCAGCACCCGGCTGGCAGGCCCGAAGTCCTGCCCGTTCAGGCCGAGGAACGTGCCAAGCTGCCACGTTTGCCCGAAGCGTGCCGGGTTGGCCGCGGCGTCGGACACTCCGGCGGAGAAGGTGAAGGCGGCGAGCACGCCAAGCACGCCCGTGACCGCGCCCACCAGAGCCGGCCGAACCGGCACCGCGGAACGGCCGCGTCCAGGCTCAAGCGCGAAACGGGCGCCTACCACGACGGGCACGGGAAGCCCCGCCCCCGATGCGGTCGCCACGACGGCCGACCGACGCTGGGCGCCGTGCCGTCGGCTCGCGGTCAGCGCCGTCGCCGTGGCGACGGCCGATCCAGCGAGCACGAGGACCGGGGCGGCGACCCAGCCGGCACTCAGAACAAGCCAGTCCACGTCGATCCCTGGATGCGGTTCCACGATGGATGCCACGCCAATTGGCATCCACCGCGAGGCCACGATCGCGCCGACGACGCCCGCCGTCGTCCCCGCTGCGGCGGCCAGGAAAGGCGCGGCTGAGGCCGACGCGACTGCCTGGCGCCGTGTCATGCCTACTGCCTGCAGGACCTGGAGATCCACAACGGTTGCGGAGGTGTAACGCGCGAGGGACTGGCCGACCAGGAAGAAGGCGGCCACCAGGGCCGCCAGCGCGAAGGCCAGCAGGCAGGCGGCCTCGTACCCGGTGACCCTGCGGATGGGGTCACCGAAGTCGACGATGTTGTTCCACACGTCGATGTCGGACCGCCCGGTGACGCGGGCCAGGTCGGTACGGAACGCGGGAATCGCGGCGGCGCCTCCCTTGAGCCGCACCAGCGCGTTGATGTATGTCCGCGCGCCCATGATGTTGGTGCGGTAATGGGTGAACAGAGCCGGCGACGCGAGCACGCCTCCCTTTTGCCCTGGACCGTCCGCGGTAGCGGACCCCCAGGGAGAACGGCCCACCCCGACGATGCGGGCCCGGACGCTGGGTCCGCGCGGTGGTCCAGTAGATCCGTCGTAGCCCGTGCCGGCCTGGCGCGGGCTTGGCAGGTGCAGGGCGAGCGTGTCGCCAATGTTCTTGCCGTAGCTCGCGACGAACTTGGGGGTTACCAGGACCTCATCGGCTCGGCTGGGGTTGAACAGCCGTCCCTCCAACACGACGGGCCGCTCGATTGTCCGGGTGAGTTCGCTGTCCGCGGGCGGGAACCCGGTGCCCGCATCGGGGCAGCAGTCCAGCGCGAATCCGAAGCTGACCGGGAACGTGCTCAGCGCGCTGACCTCAGGCAATGCACGGACCTTGGCCCAGTCGAAGCCCGGCTGGTTCGGCAGGACGGTGGCGGTCGCGGGCAGCGTGCGTGCCCACAGCCGGCCGAACGCGGTCTGCCCGCGCCGCGCTCCGGCCACTGCCGCGAGAACCGTCGCTGTGACCAAGGCGACCAGCAAAGCCAGAACGATCAGCGAACGCCAGCGTCGGCGCCGCTCCAGGCGCAGCCAGGCAAGGATAATCCGCATGGCCGCTCAACCACTCGTCCGCTCGGTTCGGCCGTCGCAGCTTGATCGTCCCTGCGGTGCATGAGTCAAAGTAGATGACCTGCCGCGGGCCCTGCACAAGTGTGCTGGGACGACTTCCGCAGGAAGGCTGGCCTCACCGCAGATGGTGTGATGGCATCCTGGCGCGCGACCCCGTCGTGCAAGCGGACAAGGTAGGCGGCGCGCGCCCTGGTCGGTGACACGCCCAAGGAGATCTGAAATGCAACTCATCCCTAACGGCATGCGCGCTGCGTGCCTTGCTCCCGCGCGGCCGGCGCGGTCCTGAAGCGGCCCCAGGTGCCAGCATGCTTTGTATGGGATGTCCGGCTGCCGCTTTGTTCACGCAAGGGAGTTCCCCAAGATGATCATTGATTGTGCGCACTACAGGGACGGCCGCAGGCAGGAGGCGGGCCCGGTGTCGCTGGAGGATGCCGCGGCACGGTGTGGCCAGGGTGGCTTTGTGTGGCTAGGGCTGTTCGAGCCGGGTGCGGAGGAGCTGGCCCAGGTGCGTGACGCCTTTGGGCTGCATGAGCTGGCGGTCGAGGACGCGCAGAACTTTCATCTGCGGCCGAAAGTCGAGCTTTACGACGCAGACGTGCGGCTGGTCATCCTGCGCACCGCGCGTTACGACGACGATGCCGAGGAGGTCGGGTTCGGCGAGATCAGCGTCTTCCTTGCGCCGACCTTCGTGATCACCGTTCGGCACGGCGTGGCGAGCGAGTTGCGCGGGGCTAGGCAGCGGCTCGAGCAGCGGCCGGAACTGCTCACCGCGGGCAGCACGTCCGCGCTGTGGGCGATCCTTGATCAGGTGGTAGATGGGTACGCGCCGGTCATCGCCGGGCTCGAACGTGACATCGACCAGATAGAGGCCACCGTGTTCTCTGGCGCCGTGGCGCCGACCGAGCGGATCTACTCGCTGCGCCGCGAAGCCACCGACTTCTACCGCGCCGTCCATCCGCTGCTCGGCGTGGTCGCCACGATCGAACGCGCTGCCACGGCCCCGCCGTTGCAGCCATATCTGCGCGACGTACAGGACCACCTGATCCTGGTCAACGAGGAGGTCGCCGCGCAGCGTGATCTGCTCGGCACGGTCCTGGAGGCCAACATGGCAGTGATCTCGGTCGAGCAGACCGAGGTCAGTGTCCGGCAGAACGCCACAATCGAGCAGCTCACGATCCTGGCAACGGTCTTCCTGCCGCTGACGTTCGTGACTGGTTTCTTCGGCCAGAACTTCGGCTGGCTCGTCGGGCACATCGATTCCTACGCCGCGTTCCTCATCTATGGCATCGGCGGTCTCGCCCTGCCGTTGGGGTTGTTCTTCCTGTGGCTGACACGCCATAGGCCGCACCCGAACACCAACGCAGCGGTTCGCCGCAATTGACCTCAGCAGCTCCAATGCGGACGGCGAAGCAGCCTCACAACAGGTCGCTCAAGGGTGACGTGGGGATTGCGATCCAGCCTTCGGTCCTGGCCGCCGGCGACTGCGCTGCGCTGGGGGGCATGGTCAAGTTCAGGCTGGCCGCCCGCGCCGTGAGGGCCGCGACCACAGCGTCCATTGCGTCGTGAGATCGCCTACACGCTTGTTCGTACCCGCCGGCGTCCAGCCACGGCGCCGCTGTCAGCAGCTGATCCACCATGCGCTGCAGCGCCTGGGTGTTGCCCTTCTGTTTGTAACCGCGGTGCGGCAGTCCCCACCTTCTCAGTGAGGCGGCCGGATATACCTCGACGACCACGCCATCCCCGCAGCGATCAACAACCTGGCCGTTGCTCGCAAGGCACGCGAGCAGGCCCGCGCACCGCATGGCGACATGACCGATCCGGTCGGCGGCGACGCTGAGCGGAATCAGCCGCGTCTCCTGCCGCACAACTCGGTCGGTCAGCCGCAAGGTCAGCGAGCGGCGCCAGGCACGCCCCGCAGCATCCTCAGGAACGGCGACGTGACCGCCGTGATGGGCAGCGACAAAGGCAACGAAGGCATCCGGCCAGCCCAGCGGGCAATCAATGCCCGCCTTGTCGGCCTGGGCGATCGCGTCCAGGATCGTGGTGTCATCCGCTCCGCACATGACCTCCCGCACCACGGCCCGGTCTGGGCGCCATTCGATCCGCGCCACCGCTGTCCGGTCCGGTTCTGCGGCGAGATCGACTCCGATCGTCAGCATCTGGGCCTCGTCCGGGCGGCTACCGGGCCGGTGTCCAGTCCGCTCGCCGGCCGAGCAGCGTGACAATCCGGTCCAGCGTCGGCGCGTCCGGGCCCGGGTCGGCACCCAGCGCGAACGGGAACCCGTCGCCTCTGCTGGCGGGGTCGTTCGGCACCCGGGCCGCGATCGACAGCGCCCTGGCCAGCACGTCGTCGTCGAACCTGATAGGCGCGCCGACCGCCATCGCCAGGTCCCATGCGTGTGCCACCTCATCGACGAAGTGGAACCCGATCGCCGCCCGCGCCGGGTACGGGCCGCCGTCGCCGATCTCCGGCAGGTAAAACACGCGGTCCAGCACACCGTCGGCGGCGAACGCGCTGGTGACCAACGCAGCGGCGGCGGTATAGGCGCCGGCCACGTTCTCGCCCACCGGGCGCGGGCGGAACACCTCACGCCCGACTGGCTCGCCCGAGGCGGCCAGCGCGAACCCGTGGTACTGCCCGACGATGTGCGCCAACAGGTCGGCGAGCAGCCACCGTTCGCATGGCGTTGGGCTGCCCAGCTGGGCTGGATCCAGACCGGAGATTAGCTGCGCCGTAACACCCATCGCGCGCCGGTCAAGCTCCCGGATATCCATCGCGCTCCTCCGCAGGACAGGTGCGGTCAACTTGCGCCTAACCCGGCTGTTGGCCACCACTCAACCGAACTGTTAGGTTATCCGCCGCGTCATCACGCAGCCCCAGGGCTCGCCATCACGCCGTTAGGCCGCGGCCACAGCGCCACAAGCTGCGCTGGGCTGATGTTGCCGCCGCTGCACACGACCGCCACCTTCCGGCCCGCGAACCGCTCCGGTGCGCCCAGCACCGCCGCGAGGGCGGCGGCCCCTGCTGGCTCGACGAGATTACGCGTCTTCTCGATCATCACCCGGGTCGCGATTTTCAGCGCATCCTCCGAGACAAGGACGAAGTCGTCAAGCAACTCCCACAAGATCCGCTGCGGAAGTTCAAACGCGGTCCTGGTCGCCAGCCCTTCCGCGAACGTGCTGGTGGCGTCCTCGACGAGGGAGCGGGCCTGCCAGGAGCGGTACGCCGTCGGCGCCGCCGCGGACTGCACGCCGATCACCTCGATCGACCGGCGCGCCGACTTGGCCACGATGCATGCGCCTGCCGACCCGCTGCCGCCGCCGACCGGGACAACGATCACCTCGGTATCTGGCTGGGCCTCGAGGATCTCCAGGGTGTAGGTGGCGACGCCTGCGATGAGCGACGGCTCGTTCCCCGAGTGGATGTACCGGAATCGGCGCTCGGTGGCGAGCTTTTCGCAGTACTCGCGCGCCTCGTCGAAATCGCGGCCGTGGAAGACGACCTCGGCGCCCAGGGCCCGCATCGATTCGACCTTCACCGGGTTGGCCTGCTCTGGCACACAGATGATCGCGCGCACGCCGAACAGATCAGCCGCGTAAGCGACCGACTGGCCATGATTGCCAGTCGAGGCCGTGATCACGCCGCGGTGCCGCTCATCTTCGGTCAACTGGCTGACAAGATTCACCCCACCGCGGACCTTAAAGGCCCCCACCGGCTGATGGTTCTCATGCTTGACCCAGACCTGCGCCCCGGTGATCACATCGAGCCCGGGATAGCGATACAGGGAGGTGGGCCGCAGGTAGGGCGCGATGCGCTTGCGCGCGCCGAGCACCTCGGCAAAGTCCGGCACGGTTGACAGGGTCATGGCACGTGTCTACCACGGGCTCTGCGGATGGCGGGCAGTCGTGCCCGCAGAGTGTCACAGGTCGAGCACCAAGTCGCCGCGGGGCTGTGAGCAGCAGATCAGCGCGTTGCCGTCGGCGGGCTGAAGTCGTCCCGGCCCAACTGCTCCTGCCAGTACCGGTAGGACTCGATCTGGTACACGAACACCGCCCCGCCCCTCACAGGGCTATACCTGTGCGGATCAGGCACCCACCCCGGAGGAGGAGTCATGGGCGTTCCCGCCCGCAACGCGTCCCGGGTGATCCTGTCAGATGTCCGCCGGGAACGGCTGCGCACACGCCTCGGACGCCCCGGGCGCAGCCGGCGCTCCGCCGCCACTAGCCACTAAAATCCGCCGGTCTACCGTGCGGGACCGCCGCGCCCACGCGACCGCCAAGTACGGCGGGCTGGGGCCGTGGGAAAGGGCTTTCCAGCAACGTCGGTCTGTGCCTATCGGCGCTGAGCTTTACCGGGTGAGCGTCTTCTTCGGGCGTATCACGCAGAACTCGTTTCCCTCCGGGTCGGCCAGTACAGTCCAGGACTCCGCGCCGGTCTGCCCGATGTCTACCCGGCGTGCCCCCAGCGCGAGAAGCCGCTCAATCTCCTGGTCGCGGTCCTGGGCGCTGCTGGTCAGGTCGAGGTGCATGCGGTTCTTGACCGTCTTTCGATCGCTGACCGGCATGAAGCACATGCCGACGGGTGCGTTCTCGTCAGTCCCGATGACGATCTCGCGCTCACGTTCGGAGAGAACGTTCCAGCCGAGCGCCCGCGTCCAGAACCGGGCCAGCCCAGGCAGGTCGTGAGCGTCGACAACGATGTGATGGAGTCGGACAGGCATGCCGTCAGTATGCGAGGGCACGCCGGACTGCATCCGGCGAACCGTCCGCCTCTGCCGCATAGGGGGTTGTGGATCTCGCCGAGCACCGCGGTGCAAGTTGAGGATGCTTCCATTCGATCTGCTGACGCCGCAGAGGATCGCTAGCCAACAACGTTTGGCTGATCGGCGATCCACAACCACGTGCCGTCCGGTTGACGTCGCGCGACCTCGGCCGTGGCACCCCCCGTGAACCGCGTTGACGTCAGCGCAAGGTCGCCACAACGAAGCGCCGGGCGAACGTCACCGCTGAACTGCGGTCGGCTGGCCAGCAGCGCCTCGTATGCCCGGCGGATCGCTGCGGTGCCGACGGACAGCTCGCCGGCCGCAGACGCCAGAACTGCCTCAGGCTCATACAACGCGACGACTCCCTCCACGTCACCTGCGCAGGCACGGTCTAGAAACAGTCGGCCAAGATCTTCGGGTTCCGCGGCTGGTTGACGATCACTGAAGGCGGCCATAGCTCTCCGTCCGCAATGGCTCGTGCATGGCCAGGAAATCGTCTCGCAGCTTCGCGGGCTTGTGTTGCGGATGATCCATATCGGAGCGCAGCAAAGGGCGGCGCGCGGGCATTTCCCGGCGCTATGCGTATCGGTGTCCCGCCGGATCGGTTACGATCCCGGTTCGGGAGGGCGCCATGAGGTTGGCGGAGGCGAAGGATATTGTCCTGAACCTCATGCTGGCCGGGCAGCCGGAGGCTGCGCGGTCGCTCATGGTCAGCCCCGTCTCGCCGGACGGCGACCCGGGAAAGTTCCTCATCGACGGGAAGGGCGCGCGGGCCATCCACCGCTTTAACGGCTGGCACGTGCCAGTCAGCCTGGGATGGTTCAGTGGCGGCTACGACCCACCGGTCATCCATAAGACGGCGTTCTACTGGTACGCGTTCGCCATCCCAGAAAGAGGAATGTACCTGGCGGATCACTACTTCATCTGCGACTATCTCCAGATGCGCGAATGGGTCCTGGCCTTCGCAGCGCCGCTGGGCAACACCCACCGCGACCACGCCACCTGGCGAGCTGACCTCCGGCTGTACCCCGGAGAACAGGCTGGCTACTTCCGCTGGGGAGATGAGCCGGTTGGCGTCGACGAACAGCCCGGGCGGGTTTTCGAGGTCGATAATCTCGCGACGATCGCCACGCCGCCTCCTGCGGGCCAGCACGCGGGCGGCTACGGCGCTGGTGGAGAGTCAGCCGCGCACAAGCTGCTGAAGCTGTATGTGGCTGGTCATCCGCTTGAGTTCGGCCTGAGCGCTGCGGCTATAGCCCATATCGAATACCCGTTTACCACCGGGGACCGGGTTGACGTGATGTTCGAGAATCACCTGCCGGACCGGACAGTCATCGAGGTTGAAGTCGAGGGAGAACGCGACGTCTGCGTCGGCATCCACCAGGCCATCAAGTACCGCTCCCTCGCCGCGGCCGACGCTGGCTACCCGCTGTTGACCTCGCGAGTTAGGTCACTGGTGGTCGCGTACTCCACCGAGTACGCGAGGGCGCGCGAACTTGCCGACCGCTACGAGATCCCGCTCGTGTCAGTCAATCGTGAAAAGGTATTGGGAGGAGCGCGATAGTCCGCCCTGCATGCCGCTGCGAGCGCATGTCGGCGTCCGTGGAGCTTGCTACGCCAGCGGAGCGGGTAGGACTGATCTTTAAGCGCCGGGCGATCAGCGGCGGGCCGCGGCATCACGGATGAGGGGCACGATGACGCCAGCAGGGCAGCATGTTGTTTTCGTTCACGGTCTGTGGCTGCACGCGGAGTCGTGGGCACCTTGGGCGGAACTGTCCCAGGCGGCGGGTTACACGCCGTTAGCCCCGGGCTGGCCGGGAGTTCCGGACACGGTCGAGGAAACCCGGCGCCAGCCCGACCGGGTCGCCGGGAAGGGTATCGCCGATGTCGTCGAGCACTACGCGCAGATCATCCGCGGCCTGGACGCCCCACCAATTTTGATCGGCCACTCCTTCGGCGGCCTCATTGTTCAGCGGCTACTCGGCCAAGACCTCGCGGCCGCGGGAGTGGCAATCGACGCGGCACCCATCAAGGGCGTGATCTATCTGCCCCCGTCTGCGCTGCGGGTCGCCTCGGTCGCGCTGCGCAAACCGGCGAACAGGAACAAGGCGATAGCGCTGACCGCTGCGCAGTTCCACTATGGCTTCGGGAACGCGCTGCCCGCGCGGGAGTCCACCGAACTATACGAGCGGTGGACGGTCCCCTCGCCGGGCAAGCCGCTCTTCGAAGCCGCCTCCGCGAACCTGTCTCCGCGGTCGCCTGCCAAGGTCGACACCCGCAACAAGACCCGCGGGCCTCTGCTGCTGATCGCCGGGGGCAACGACCATACGGTCCCGGCGGCCATTACCAAGGCAACCCGCAAGCTGTACCACAAGTCGCCGGCGATCACAGACCTCCGAGAATTCAACGACCGCGGCCACTCACTCACCATCGACCACGGCTGGCGCGAGATCGCCGACGAGGTGCTGAGCTGGCTCAGGCAGCGCGTCAGGTAGCCAGCAGGTGCCAACCGCCTTGGGGAGCAAACCACCGTAGGCGGAGCCCTCATCTGCCGCGGCTGTCGTTCGCAAGCCGGTTACCGAACGTTTAGACCGTCTCGGTGGCTCCGGTTGCCGGTTGATGCAGGTTCGCGTTAAGGAACTGCTCCCATGTCCGGCGGCCCCGGGCGGGCCCGGGCGGTGGAAGCAGTGCGTCGGCCCGGACCGCGCGGGCGCCCGGTATCCGAACCGGCACAACACAGCGGCGCCGGTGTGTGGCCCGCAGATACGCGCGGAGCAGCTCGGCCCAGTTGGTCACCTTCGGTCCGCCCAGGTCGGGCACCCCCGGCCGGCGGGCTTGCCCAGCGTCAGCTCGACGAGCCTTGCGGCCACCTCGTCGGGGTCGACCGGCTGGACCCGGAAGCCGGTCGGCGCCGGTGCCACCGGCATCGCTGCCAGCCTCCGTACACCGCTGAGGACGTAGTCGTAGAACTGGGGTGGCGCGCAAGATCGTCCATGGCAAGCCGGAGTCGGCCACCAGACGCTCGGTCTGGAGCTTGGCCTTCGGGTAGGTGGTGTTTCGGGCCGCCGCGGACCAGCCAGCCGCCCAGCGTGCCCGGCTGGACGCCAGCGAAGGCGGCGGCATCCGCGCGGTCGAGCCAGGGGCTGAACGGCACCCCCGGCGCTGGGCTCAGGTTCTTGTTGGCGGCGTCGGCCAGCGCGGCCAAGGCGGTCGCGTCCTGGGCAGTGAGGTCGACCCGCACCACGGTCGCGCGCCGGTGCGCAGGATCGGCACGGCATAACCAGGGTGGTCCAGCGCCACCCGGCCGCGATCGGCCAGGCCTGAAACGCTCTGCGCCGCAGCTCCGCCAGTCCGCGCCGCGCACCCGGCCCGGGGATGCGTTCACTCCTATCCCCCTACAGAGAGGCCGGGGCAGCGGTCATGCCTGGATCGCCACGCTGACTCGCAGGTGGTCAGAATCCGGGCCGGTGGGTCGGGCTGGTGGACCTGGTAGCTGTCCGGCACGATCGCTGCGGCCCACGGTTTGTTCACCAGCAGCCGGTCGATCGCCCGCCGCAGCCGACCGTCAGGCGTGGCCGTCTGTGTCGGCGTGGGATCCCCGGCGAGTTCAGCGACGTCACGATGCCGAACGGCTGCCGCAGACTGGCACCGGCTGGCCAGGTGACACGATCACATCGGCGATCTCCAGCCACCGCAGCGCCGCGTGCGTGGCATCAGTTACCAGGAACTCCGCGGTCACCTGCCAGTTCGCCGGACGGGCTCCGCACCTGCTGAGGGCACGCCATAGCGGCAGCCGTTCGGTATCCATATCTGCGCCTTGACTACGGCGGGAACGCTGCCGCGTGGCCGCAGCCTGGCGCGTGCGACCGGCAGCGGCCCGTTCACCCGGCCGCCCCGAAGGTGTCAGGAGCTTCAACAGGTCCTGGTGTGATGATGGCGCGGCGGGCATAGTCTCTCGGAAGCGATCTGGCAGGTGTCGGAACCGCCATGATCACCACATGGGCCGTGCCCGCGCCGCTACCCGCCCATCACCGGCGTGTCGCAATCTTGCCCTGCCTCACCAAACGACTTTGCCGGGGCACTGGTGAGCAGGGTGCCGCCACGGCAGGAACAAGCTGACCACGAGCGAGCAGTTGCTCCTCGCGGGCAAGACCGTCGGCATTGTGGGATTGTCGGTCGGAAACGCTGTCGCATTGACCATCGCACTCGAACGCTCAGTCGGCACGGTCAAGGTCGCTGACTTCGACCAGCTGGACCTCTCGAACCTGAACCGCCTCCGCGCGGGAATCGGCGATCTCGGCGTCAACAAGGCGGTGCTCGCCGCGCGCCAGATCGCTGAGATCGACCAACCTCGATGAATTCTTCGACGACTCCCCGCCGGTTGATGTCCTCGTCGAGGAATGCGGGACCAGGCGGATCACGCGGCTGCGGTCCCGTTCTGGCCACGTGGCCAGCGCGGCCATGTCCAACGGGACGCAGGTCGAGGCCGCGGGCTATCGCGGCGCAGCGGCCCGCCGTCCCGCCGGGCGGCGCGTCACCGCGGATCCCCTCGCGGGCGCCGGGCGCGCGGCCACCCCGCGACTAACTCGGCCCCGCAGCTTGTTGGTGGCTGGCGAACCAATAGCCTTGGTAGGGGTTTCCGAAGACGTCTGGGTTCTTGTTGTTGGTCCAGTTGTCACCGCGAGCCGAGTTCCGCCAAAGGTACAAGCCGCCAAAGCTGGCGCAGTCATCCGGCAGGCGCGAGTTCCACACGTAGCCCTCGAAGACTGGCCACCTGTAGGTCACGCTGTCGACGGCGGTGGCTGGCGAGCTGAAGGGCTCTATAACCCAGGTCCCAGAAGCGCGTCTTGGGCGGTCTGGATGCCCAGCTTGTGAGATGCGAGGCTGGGTTCAACGATCACTGCAGGGACCGAGTTGGGCCGTTGGGGACGTGGGCCAGAGCCGTCGCCACGGGAGGAATGCCCGCCATGACCGCGGACGTGCAAGACACCGGCGGCGAGACGCCCGCCGATGTAAGGGCGCGGGAGACCGAGGAGCAGATGAGCGACGAGGAGCGGTTCTCGCTGCTCGTCAGCGTTATGGGGGCCAACCCCGTCACCCCGGTCCGGGACAAGCGCATCCCGCAGGGGGTGCCGATGAGCGCAGGCTATGTCCCCGGCGTGCCGCGCCTGGGAGTCCCGGCGCTCTTGATGAGCGACGCCAGTCTTGGTGTCACCAACCCCGGGTACCGCGAGGGTGACACCGCCACCGCGCTACCGGCGGGCCTCGCATTGGGTGCGAGCTTCAATCCCGAGTTGGCGCGCGCAGCCGGTGGGATGGTCGGTCGCGAGGCGCGAAGCCGCGGATTCAATCTGCAGCTGGCCGGCGGCATCAATCTCGCCCGCGACCCGCGCAACGGGCGCAACTTTGAGTATCTCTCCGAGGACCCGCTGCTGAGCGCGGTGCTCGCAGCCGAGTCGATCAACGCGATCCAGGCCGAGGGCGTGATCTCGACGATCAAGCACTACTCGCTCAACTGCAACGAGACCAATCGCCACTGGCTGGATGCGATCATCGACCCGGCCGCGCACCGGGAGTCGGACCTGCTGGCGTTCGAGATCGCGATCGAGCGGTCGCAGCCCGGCGCGGTGATGACCGGCTACAACAAGATCAACGGTGCCTACGCGGGCGGCAACAGCGTCCTGATCGAAGACGTGCTCAAGGGCGCTTGGGGGTACCAGGGCTGGGTGATGTCCGACTGGGGAGCCACCCCGAGCTGGGAGTTCGCCCTCAAGGGACTCGACCAGGAATCCGGCGCCCAGGTCGACGTGGCGATGTGGAAGGCGGAGCCGTTCGTCCAGCCGCTGAAGGCGGCCTATGCGGAAGGCAAGCTGCCGAAGGAGCGCCTGTCCGAGATGGTGCGCCGCATCCTGCGCTCGATGTTCGCGAGCGGCATCGACAGCTGGGAGCAGGTGCCTGAGGTCGCAATGGCCAGGCACAACGAGATTGCGCTCGAGACCGCGCGCCAGGGGATTGTGCTGCTGAAGAACGACGGCGTGCTGCCGCTCACAGCCGACGCGAACGCGCGCATCGCGGTGATCGGCGGCCACGCGCACGTCGGCGTGCCGACCGGCACGGGCTCGAGCGCCGTCACGCCGCCGGGAGGCTATGCGGCTGTGATCAAGATCGGCGGCCGGGGTTTTATGGGTGCCGGCCGCAACCTGTACCTCCTCCCGTCGCCACCGCTTGCGGAGCTGAAAAAGCTCCTGGCCAGCGCACAGATCGAGTTCGACCCAGGGATGCACCCGGCGGAGTCGGCGATGATGGCACGGCGTTGCGATGTCGCGATCGTCTTCGCGATCCGCGTCGAGGGCGAGGGCTTCGACAACCCCGACCTGTGCCTGCCGTGGGGCCAGGACGCCGTGATTGAGGCCGTCGCGGCCGCGAACCCGAACACCATCGTCGTGCTGCAGACCGGCAACCCAGTCGCGATGCCCTGGCGCGACAGCGTCAAGGCCATCGTCGAAGCCTGGTATCCCGGGCAGGCCGGCGGCCTGGCAATCGCCGAGGTCCTGGTCGGCAACGTGAACCCGTCAGGTCGCCTGCCGATCACCTTCCCAGCCGACCTCGCCCAGACCCCCCGCCCCGAACTCGAGATCCTCGGCACGCCGTGGGGCACACCCGTCACGATCCGCTACAACGAAGGCGCCGAGGTCGGTTACCGCTGGTTCGCCAAGCAGAATGAGCAGCCGCTCTACGCCTTCGGCCACGGCCTCAGCTATACCAGCTTCGAATACAGCGATCTCGAAGTCGAAGGCGGCGACACCATCACCGCGACCTTCACCGTCACCAACACGGGCGACCGCGAGGGCGCCGACGTCCCGCAGCTCTACTTGACCGCCGCCGTTGGCGAGCCACGGATGCGTCTGCTCGGATTCGAGCGGGTCGCGCTGCAACCGGGCCAATCGCGGAGCATGACCGTGACGGCCGACCCGCGGCTGCTCGCGCGTTACGACGCAGGCGCCGGCCAGTGGCACGTCTCGGAAGGCGCCTACGGGATCGCGCTCGGCAAAGCCGCCGACAATCTCGCCTTCACCGCGGAGGCAGTGTTGACCGAGCGACGGTTCGGCAGCTGAGTTCTCCCCTGGCCACTGGATCGTTTGACCGGGGCTCAGGCCGCCGACCCGCGCTGGACGGCTTGCTTGAAAGCGAAGGGCTCGTTGATCTGGCCGAGATGCTCGGCTGTTGATGACAGAGCACCGCGGCGTTCCTGGCCTGCCTGGTTCCGGTGCAAGGGCTCATTACCCAGGACGGACGGCACCGGGTCTGACTGTCTTAGCGGCCAGGCCGGGTCGGCGGTCCTGACCTGGCCGTCGGAGTTGCGCACGGCCCGGGGGCTAGCTGCCCCAGGCCATGGGTGGGTCCCGCCGCCCGCGCTCGACCTGCCAGTACTCCCACAGGTCCTGACACCGGCCGTCTGGTGCAAAGCGCAGCAGGAGACATCCCGGCAGGGTTATCTCACCCTCATCAGGGTCTACCATCGTTGTCCACCACTCGACCACAACTCTGGCATCGGTGATGACAGGCCGTCCCATGCGCACGACGATCTCGCGCTGCGAGCCGGCTTCCCGCCGCCAGTACTCACGAATGGCGTCGCCGCCGAGAAAGGGCTCACGAAAGACACTGGACCGGTACGAGGCGTCCGGCGCGAACAGGTCAACGATTTCGTCCGCGTCAGCGGTCTCCCATGCCCGCTGGTAGCGCTCGATCCACTGCTCGTGGCTCATGACCCCTCCGTCGGCTCGAGGCCAGAGATCCAACCCGCCCGGGGGACCGTTCTGGTCCTCGGCCACGGCGGTGGTGCCGCGACCGAGTCCAGAGGCATCCGTGGCGTGTCGATCGGCATGTCTCCCGTTCGTCATATCAGATGTCAAGCGCAATGCGGCCCGCGGTGGACCGTGGAGTAGGGAGCAGGCACATGAGCACAGAAAACCCTGACAGCATCCGGGCGAGACCAGCGCAGTTCCGCCTGGTCACTAGGTATGCCAGCCGCTCAGCCGAGGCAGCCGATGACAATCAGCGCCGGGTCGAGGCGGTGTTCGCTGAACTCGCCGAGACCCGCCCCGACAATGTCACTTACCTGGTCCTGCGGCTTGCCGACGACTCGTTCGTGCATATCTCGTTCCACGGGCACGGCCACGACGAGACCAACCCGATCGCATCCACGGACGCGTTCGCGCGCTTCGCCGAGGGCCACGGTGAGCGGCGGCAAGGCGAGGTCGATCAACAACGCGCCAGCCTCGTAGGCGCCTACGTCACCAACATCAGCTGACGCCGAGTTACGTGGCGTGTGACACGTCAGCGTTCGCGGCCTGAAGTGGCGCGAACGGGGGTCACCGGACCGGGACCGCGGTCACAGTGGTCAACTGAGACTATCGGCCGTTGATCAGCGCCCGGAGGTGAGCGATGCGTCGGCGATTCGGCCTGGAGATCCCGGAGACGATCGAGGATGCTTGCGATCCGGCGACGATGGCCGTCGTGGTGTACGACATGCAGGCCGGGGTCGTGCGTCAACTGCCGGACGGCGGCGCCGAAGCGGTTGAGCGTGTGTCCCGAGTGCTCACCGCGGCGCGGTCCGGCGGATACCCCGTCTTCTTCACCCGGCACATGTCCCTGCCGCCCAAGCTCATGGGCGCCACGCAGCTGCGCACCGCGATGGCATGGCAGCACGTGGACAGCCCGGAGAAAGTCGCGTCCTGGTTCCTGCGCGATACTCCAGGATTCGAGATCGTGGCGGACCTGTCTCCACGCAGCGATGAGGCAGTCTTCGACAAGCTCGCTATGTCCGCCTTCGCTGGCACGCCCCTGGAGATGGCGCTGCGGGACCTCGGCATCCGGGCCTTCGCCATCGCGGGCGTCGCCCTGGAGATCGGAATCGCGCCCACGGTCTGGCATGCTGTCGACCTCGGGCTGATCCCCGTCGTTGTTACGGACGCTTGTGGCGGCCGGGACCGCCCCGCCATGCAACGCGTGCTCGACAGCATCCGGTTCAGCGGCGACGCGTTGCTCACCGACATCGCGACGATCGCGCCGCTGCTCGGCGGCCCTTCTGCGTGATCTCGCGCACCGGGGAATTGGGCTGAAAAGACGTATGGCGAAGCTCTTGACTCTGACACCGTGTGAGGCCGTGGACTCGGAGGCGTCATGTTCACCATCGGAGATTTCGCCAGGCTTGGCCGGGTGTCGGTCCGCATGCTGCGTCACTACGACGCGATCGGGCTGCTTCGGCCTGCCCACGTCGACCCGGCCAGCGGCTACCGCAGCTATGAGGCGGGCCAGCTCGCCCAGCTCAACCGCGTCGTCGCGCTGAAGGATCTTGGCTTCGCCCTGGAGCAGGTGCGGGTGATGCTCGACGAGCACGTCAGCGTCGAACAGGTGCGCGGGATGCTCGCCCTGCGCCAGGCAGAGCTTGAGTCGGCGCTCGCCGCGGACGCTCAGCGGCTGACCAGGGTCGAAGCGAGGCTCCAGATCATCGAGAGTGAGGAACAGGTGCCCACCAACGAAGTGGTAGTCAAGCGCATCGCAGCGACCCGGGTTGTCGAGCTGACCGATACTTCGGCCAGCTTCAGGCCCGAGGACATCGGACCAGTTGTCTATCCGCTCTGCGCCGAGCTTGGTCGGCGTCTGGCCGGCGCCGGGGTCACCCCGGCCGGGCGGCTCACGTGCTATTACGAGAAGTCCCCGGACGGGGAGGACAAGGTCATCGTGCACGCTGCCGTCCCTGTGGCGGCGGTACACGGCGACCTCAACGGGCTGACCGCCACGGACCTGCCGGCCGCCGAAGGCGCCGCCACCCTTGTGCACCGCGGCGCCATGGACTCGGTGATGGCCAGCTGGCAGGCTCTGGGCCGCTGGATAGACGCCAACGGCTATCGCTCCACTGGATACCCGCGGGAGGTCTACCTCGAATGCCCGGAGGACCCGGACAAATGGGTCACCGAACTGCAGGAGCCGATCGCGTCGGCCTGATGCTATGCGGGTGGCGCCGGGTTGTCAGAGCCAGCGGCGCCACCCGGCACCCATCGTTCAGCGCGGCCATCGCCCGGCAGACGCTGACCCAGATGCCGAGATGGGTGGCGATGGCTTGCCGGGCCGCCCAGCCGGGTGAGAATGGGCAGCATGCGACTTGCCGTCATGCCACCAGTGGCCCCGATGCTGTCGAAGCCGGTCAAGCAGATTCCCGGCGGCGCGATGAGCTTTGAACCCAAGTGGGACGGCTTCCGGTCCATCATTTTCCGTGACGGCGATGACGTGGAGATCGGCAGCCGCAACGAGCGGCCGATGACCCGGTACTTCCCTGAGCTGGTCGAGGCGGCGCGGGTGAACCTGCCGGAGCGCTGCGTGGTGGACGGCGAGATCATTGTCATCGGCGCCTCAGGTGACCGGCTGGACTTCGAGGTGCTGCAGCAGCGCATCCACCCCGCCGCCAGCCGGGTGAAGCTGCTGTCGCAGCAGACTCCGGCCCGCTTTGTCGCGTTCGACCTGCTGGCGCTCGGCGACACCGACTACACCGGTCAGCCCTTCACCGAGCGGCGTGCCGCACTCGTAGACGCGCTGGCCGCGGCGGCACCGCCCATTCATGTCACTGCGGCCACGACCGACCCGACGGTCGCCGGGCAATGGTTCCACCAGTTCGAGGGCGCTGGGCTCGATGGCATCATCGCCAAGCCGCTTGACGGTTTGTACGAGCCTGACAAACGCACCATGTTCAAGGTGAAACACGAGCGCACCGCCGACTGCGTGGTGGCCGGTTACCGGCTGCACAAGAGCGGGCCGGACCGGATCGGATCGCTGCTGCTCGGTCTCTACACCGCCGACGGTACGCTGGCCAGCGTGGGCGTGATCGGCGCGTTTCCGATGCAGCGCCGCATGGAACTGTTCGAGGAGATGCAGCCCTTGGTCACCACGTTCGACGACCACCCGTGGGCATGGGCCAAGCAGCAGCAGGGCACCCGGACCCCGCGCAACGCCGAGACCAGCCGGTGGGCCGCGGACAAGGACCTGTCGTTCACCCCGCTGCGCCCGGAACGCGTCGTGGAGGTCCGCTACGACCACATGGAAGGCGTCCGGTTCCGGCACACCGCGCAGTTCGTCCGGTGGCGCCCCGACCGTGACCCCGGCTCGTGCACCTATGAGCAGCTCGACGAACCCGTCAAGTTCGACCTCGCCGACGTCCTCGGCGCACGACACTAGCCCCGCGCTTGGCTCGCCATGCCCGAGGCAGGGCTGTCGAGCTGGCGGAGACTGGCGCGGATCTGGTTGGCGTCGGGGTAGCCGGCGCTCGCGCCGCGAACGTGGCCGAGATGACCGAGTTGGTCGAGAATGTCCAGCGCCTGTCGCCAGGCGGCGCGGGCGGCGGCCAGGTCGCCGGCAGCGCGGCAGGTCTCGCCGAGGTGGCCGAGAACCGTGGCTTTGTGGTAGTTGTCGCCGAGCACGTCGTTCAGGGCCAGGGACTGCCGGTAATAAGTGGTGGCTTGCTGGTGGCGGCCAAGCTGGTGGCAGGCGTAGCCGAGGCTGTCGAGCGTGAAGGCCTCGCCGCGGCGGTCGCCGAGGTCCCGTTGCAGGGTCAGTGCCTGCTCGCAGCAGGTCAAAGCCTGGCGGTGGTCGCCGAGCAGGGCGTGATACCAGCCGGAGTTGTTCAGGGCCCTTGCCTGGCCTCGCTGGTGGCCGGCGGCGCGGCACAGGATCACGGCCTGCTGGGCGTGGCGGAGCGCATCTGCGAGGCGGCCCTGATACTGGAGCACCCAGCCGAGGTCGGTGTGGGATTCGGCCCGGCCGACCTGGTCGCCAAGTTCGCCGAACAGGGCAATGGCCTGCTGGAGATGGGTGCGGGCCTCGTCGTAGCGGCCGAGCCAGCCGTAGGCGCGCCCGATGCCTTCATGCGCGTGGGCTTCGCCTTGCCCGTCGGTGCGGCGGCGTGCGGCGTCCAGGGCGGTTTGCTGGGCGGCGGCCCAGTCGTGCCAGTGCCCCCGCCGGTCGAAGTAGTCCATGAGCGTCCACGGAAGTTGCCAGGCGTGGGTGTCCCACCCGGTGGTGGCGGCCTGCTGGATGGTCGCCAGCAGCACCGGGTGCTCAGCCTCGAACCAGGCCAATGCCACCGCGTAGCCGACCTGCTTCTCCGGTATTACTCCGGACTCGGGCGCAGGCAAGGTCAGGGGCTCCCAGCGCGGATGCAGGCTCAGGGATGCGGTATGCGCGGTGTGCAGATAGTGATCCAGCATCCGGTGTACCGCCGCGCGCCGCTCGGCCTCGGAGTCAACGCTGCGGGCCTGTTCGGCGGCGTAGGCGCGCAGCAGGTCGTGGAAGGCGAACCGGCCTGGGGCGTGCTCGGTGACCAGGTGCGACCGGGCTATCTCGGCGAGCGCGCTGCGCGCATGCCCCGCCGCAAGCCCGGCCAGGCTCGCCGCCGCCGGCGCGGTGGTATCCGGCCCGGGATGCAGCCCCAGCAGCCGGAAGAGCCGCGCGGCGGGGTCGCTGAGCTGCTGGTAGGACCAGGAGAACACCGCCCGTGCGTCCGCAGTTACCTCCCAGCCGTGGAAGGCCTCCAAACCTCCCCGGGCGTCGCGCAGTTCACCTGCCAGCGCCGCGAGCGGGAACCCCGGGTGCGTGGCGGCGCGGGCGGCCACGATGCTCAATGCTAGCGGCAGCCGGGCGCAGGACGTGATGATCTCCTCTGCTGCCCGTGGTTCGGCCGCTACCCGGCCCGCGCCGATCCGGCGGGCCAGCAGCTCCCGCGCCTCTTCAGTGGTGAGCAGGTCCAGCGTCAGCGGGCGGGCGCCCTCGACCGCGACGAGGCTGGTGAGCGTGTTACGGCTGGTCACTATCACCACACAGCCCGGTGAGCCGGGCAGCAACGGGCGGACCTGCCCGGCGTCGCGGGCGTTGTCGGCCACCACCAGCACCCGCCGACCCGCCAGCAGGCTGCGATATAAGGCGGCCTGGGCGGCCACGCTGACCGGAATCCGCCCCGGCGGCACCTCGAAGGCGTCCAAGAACCCGCGGATCGCCTCGGCTGGCGTCACCGGCGACCCGGCCGGGTCGAAACCGCGCAAGTTCACATACAGCTGCCCGTCCGGGAACCGGTCGGCCACCTGGTGCGCCCAGCACACGGCGAGAGCGGTCTTGCCGATCCCCGCTGTCCCGCCAACCGCCGAGATGACCACCGTGCCAGCCGCGTCCCCCCCTTCCAGCTGGCCAGTCAGTAACTCCAGCTCAGCTGCCCGGCCGGCGAAACCCGCGACCGCGGGGGGCAGCTGCCGGGGCACCGTCACCGTCGGCAGCGCGGCGTCCCACTCGGCCGGATAGGGATCGCCGGGCATACGGATCCACGCCGGGGTGCTGGTTTCCTTGACCAAGACCCGCACCCGCCGGTACGAGCCCGGGCTGCTCGCGGGTTCGTGCCGGATGACCTCCTCGAAAAACCACTGTGAGGCGATCATCGCGAGCACACCCGACGAGCCGGCCAGCGCGCGCTTGAGCGGTTCGGCCTCCAGGAGCCGGAACGCCGCGTTGACCGCGGTGCCGGCCACCCCATGCTCGTCATAACTAACCTCACCGGCGTGGACCGCAAGCCGCAGCCGGATCCGGGCCTCCCGGCGATGTGCCTGGTTATGCTCGACCAGAGCCGCGGCGAGCCGTTGGGGGACGCCCGTTACGAGGACGTGCTTGGGCACCTCAGACGGCACCAAGATCAGTACCCCGTCGCCGCGGTCCTCGTGATAGCAGTGCTGCCAGGACACCCCCGACCCGTCGAACGCCGCACGCAGGCTCTGGTACATGCCAGCGCGGACCGCGAGCTGGTCCGGGCGAGTCCGGCGCCGGTCCCCGAACCCCTCGACATCGACGCAGATGATCGCCCGGTGCAGCGCGGGCGGCGGTGCGCTCATCTCACCTGGTGCTCGTTTCTGGGAGTTCTGCGGCTTTGGGGTTGCCATTAGGTGCCCAAGCCGTGACGGCGACGGCCGCCGCGACCGGCTGCCCGCGGCCGCGCTTCCGCGCCCAGGATTTCATACCGGTTCCACAAGCCCACGGCTCTCAGGCCTTGCGATGCTCGCCTTGGCTGCCTCAAGTCGCGCGGGTGCGCGGGCGTTGCCAGCGGCAGCCGTTTGGCTCCATAAAACCAATCCCGTTGGGTCAGTGCGGGCGGACTCGCAGCGCTGCGGTGTCCCTGGCCCCGACCAGGGTCGAACCCGTTCATCCGATCAGAACGTCGGCGACGGCTCGGCGTGGTGAGGCAACGCCGAGGCTCGGCAACGTGGGCACACCGAGGCGGCCAAGGATCAACGGCCGGCCTTCGGTGCCATCCACGAGCCGGCGCAGCGTCGGCAAGAGGGTGGGGATCTCGGATGGGCCTGCGGCCAAGCAATGACTCAGCCCGAGGACAGTTGCCCTCACGAGCACCCGTTGCAGCGTGCGGCCGCCGGCTATCCAGCTGGGAAGCGTGTCAGTGCGGCTCGTAATCACAAAATGCAACGGGGCGCGCTCAAATCGGGCCCGCGCGGCTTCGGCCTCCTCATCCGCGGTGGCCAGCTCCAGCACCCATTGGCGTCCTGGCACGTTAGCCGGCGCCGCGGGGCTCATTGACGCAAGCGGCATCCCGATTCTTCGCGGCCCGTCAGCGCCAGTGAACACAAACCGAGCGAGATCCCGGCGCAATTCGGGAACACTAAAGACGACGCGCATGGCGCGGGCCGCAAGATCGGCTGCGACGGATCGATTGGCCGCGTCACATATGAGCGCAAGGCTCGTGGCAGGCTCGCACGGAGTAGCCCGCAATTGCTCAGTGGCGCCGGACGGAAGGACCGGCTCGTACGGTCCGCGGTTCGTCCGCCGTCGCTTGGTCCCGGCCAGCGCGATCGCGGCGTTGGCGCTGTGCGTGGCACGGGCGTGGAACCGCACCGTTATCTCCGCCGCGCGGCGGGGCACGACAGACGGCTCGTCAACCGTTAGCTCGTATCCGTCAACAGCCGCGGCATAACTCATGTTTTCGATAAAGGCGCCGAGCGCGATAAATTGCAGGCGGTATGGCCCGAGCAAGGGGACCAGTTCGTGATCAAGCCAGAGGCTCACGCCAGCAGAGCTAATTCTTGCCTTCCAAGGCTGATTATTGTGCGGCGACGGCGCCAAACAGCCGACTTCTAACCACGAGGTGATCAGCGCACGATTGATCACGCGCCGTACACCGCCTTAAGGCCGGCCAGAAACTCGGTCTCGTCGAGTTCATTCCAGCGGCTGGCGTCGCGCGCCTTGGCGCCGAGAAGAATTTCGTCAAGATCAGCTCGGTACCGCCCCGACGGCAGCAGGCCCCCACACGCGATGTATCGGGCGGCGAGAGTTCCAAGCGCGCCACCGACCGTAGCCGCTGTGCCGAGTTGTGGCCAGGTAGGCAGGGTCCTGCCCACCTGAGTCAAGGAGAAGCGTGTTCGGGGCGTAACCTGGCGACCGACAATCGCGCTCGCGACGCTCACTCGCTGGATGGGATCGTTGAGGTCGGCGGTGCTCGTCGCGAGATCACCCGCAAGCCCATGAAATAGTGGATAGCCGGAGTCGAGGTCGAACCGTTCAATGTCGAGGATGGCGTTGTCGCCGTTGTCGGTGACCATCACGACCGGCACGCGCGCCGCTTGCGCCTTGAAGCGAATGTCCACCTTCAAGGCGAGGTCATCCATTTCCTCGACAAGGACGGTGAGCCGTTCTTTGTCGCCCGAACCAATGAAGGCGTCGGCAACCTCGGGTCCGTAACCAGCCGGAAACGCCTCGAGATCGCTGTAGGGATCGGCCTCGAGCGTCCGGCGCATGGCCAATGTCACCTTGGGCGCCCCGAAGTCGCAGACCGACCCTGCGAGCCGGTTGAGGTTCGTTGGACCGAGGGCGTCAGCTTCGGCCAGCCGAAAACGCCGGGCGCCAGTAAGTACGCTCGCCGCCAGGACAGAAGCGCCCACGCTCAGACCCGCGATTCCAATGAGCGCTGCCGACCACGCGCGTTGCTCGCTCTCATCGATCAAATACCGGTTGCGCGCTGTTCGGAGTCTCCAGAACAGGTCAGCGTTAGGGAGCCGGACGATCGTGTTGCGCCACGGGAACAACACGTACCTGCTTGACGCCTCAATATCTGCTTCAGTCCAGACGGCGCCGAAGTATTCGTCGAGGCTCGCCTTCGCGTCTGCCGTCCCAGGACTCAGGTGCGGAAGGTCGAGGCTCGCCAACTCTGGCAGGGCGGCTTCCCATGCGTCGACAAACGTGATCCCGGTGGCTGGATCGAGCAGGGCGCGGATTCGAGCCCCGTCGGTAGCGGGATCAAGCACCTCGATCATGGTCATGAGGCCTCGCCGGTCCAGCGGTGCTTGACGCTGTAAGCGAAGCCGTCTGTTCCGAATCCGTGCAGGCTGATCGTCGGTTCCGCGCGCTGACCAAGGGTCTGGTGCAGTTGCCTGTACTCGCTGTTGGTGCGCAGCAGAGAATCGACGACGAGTTTGTGGAGTCGCGGTACGAGGCCCTCATCGACCCGGGCGTTAGCCCGCAACTCGATGCACAGCGCCAGGCTTTGCCCGCACGCCTCGCTGCTTTGGGTCATCAGATGGAACTTTCCGCTAACGATCCCGGCAACCTCGCTGTTTTCCAAGGCGGCGCGGACGCTCTCGGGAAAAATCTTGAGCGCGTAGAATGTCGCCGCAATGTCGGTGCGTCGGCCGAGCGCGATGAAACCCGCTTCCTCCGTCGAGGTCCGCACCGCCAGCTTGTGCCCGAACTGATCAAGCAGGCGCATAAGCTCGGGCGCGGTGACCACGCTCCCGCAGTCGTTGATGCGGTAACGAATCAGCGGAAATGCGGTATCAACTGTGAAGAGAAGATAGCCATCCGGGTCTGTCTCTGTGAATCGTAGGTTGGGCTGGTATTCGACAAACGTAGGCTGCACCTCGTCATCACCGAAAAGTGCGACGTCAAGATGGTGATCGTCGCGAGCCAGCCGGCGAGCGGCGATCGTGGTCGGGGTCTCGTGGCCCATGATGCCTGCGTCAGCAGTACCATAGATCAGGCATGTATGCTCCGCCTTGCCCTCCTTGCCGATGCGCTTGAGAATGTAATCACGCCACGACTCGGTGATGTTCTCTCCGGCCATCAGGATCCGGAGATCCTTACTGACCACCGAGGACGGTGCCTGGTCAAGCACGTCCTTAACAAATGGCGGGTAGCCCACCAGCACAACTTGCTCGTAGTAGGGACCGAGATCGGCGATGTTCTCAAGTATCGTCGCAACATTGATGCCTGGTGTGATCACCGACACTTTGTGCCCGCGGGCGCGCAGATGCTGGATTCCGGTGAAAGTGTAGGTACCGCCGATCCAGTTGCCCATGGCGAACCCGATCACTGCCAGTGTCGAGCGCTCGTTGGACTGGAAACTCTGCCGGAAGATCTTGTCGTAGAGGTCGATGCTCTGCTCAGCTGACAGCGGGCCGCGCGGCCAGTAGGTCGGCTTGCCAGAGGAGCCGGAACTCGTCGACCACGTGCCAGCCTCCGTGATGTCGCCTCGCCAGGCCAGCATGTTAAGCGGGTAGTGATGTAAGTAGTTGGCCTTGGTGACGGGCGGAACGCCGGCGAAGTCGTGCGGTGTCTGGACGAGTTCTGCCGCGACTGCGTTGCTTCGCAGGAAATCCGCATACGCCGGAACTTCGAGCGCGGCGCGCCGGAACGTGTCAAGGGCCCGTCGGAAGCCCGGGGGCTGGCTCATCGCTGTCGGCGCACGCGGCCGATGATCGCAACAGGGCATTCGGAGAGATCACTTTCGCTGCCACGGCTCGCCTTGCGGGCCCCCGGTCCGATCCAGTTCAGATGATAGTGGGACGTAGCCGAGGTTGCGGCCGGATATGGTACCGGGCGTGAGCACGTTGACCTGTCACTTGGTGACCCGCGACGCTGGCTCGGCCGCTGCTTGGTACCAAGCCGTTCTGGGCGCCGAGGAGACCAGCCGGATAACCCTGCCCGGGGGGCAGGTGCTGACGATCGAGCTGCGCTTCGGCGACAGCCTGCTCGCGATCGCGGATGAGTTTCCCGACATGGGAGTTGTCTCACCGCTGACCCTCGGCGGGACCTACGGAGCGCTGCACCTGGCCGTCGACGAAGCAGACACGGTGTGGCAGCGGGCGCTGGAGGCCGGCGCGACCGTGTTCGAGCCCTTGCATGAGGCGTTCTGGGGCGACCGGACCGGTCAGTTCATCGACCCGTTTGGCCACCGCTGGGCGCTCGACCAGCACATTCGTGACGTGTCGCACGAGGAGGTCGAACGCCTGGCCGCCGAGGCGTTCGGTGGCGGATCGCCGGGTTGAGCGTGCCAGGCCACGTGGCGGGACGATGAGCGCCTTGCGGACCGGCCGCCAGGCTTTTGGCCTGCGGGGATCATGAGCGCGGGCGGCGTAAGCGGGCCGACCGCGGTGCGGCGTGTCCGGCGGGACCTCATCGTGGCGGTGGCCAGCCTGGCGGTGTTCGGGGGCTGTGCGGTGATCGCAGCCAATGGACGGGTCGGGCCGGCCGAGCGCGCCGTCTTCCACGCCATCAACGGGCTGCCCGGTTGGCTGTACCGGCCGATGCTCGTCGCACAGTACCTGGGGGTGCTGGCAATGCCGCTGGTGGTCGCCGTCGGCGCGCTGGCGTGGCGGCGCTGGCGGCTGGCAGCCGCGCTGGTGCTCGTGGTGCCGTTGAAGCTCGTCCTTGAGCGGGTCGCCAAGCAGCTTGCGCACCGGCAGCGGCCGGGGACGACGGTGCCCGAGGCGATCCTGCGCGGTGTGCCGCACCACGGGCTGAGCTTCACCTCCGGGCACGCCATCATCACCTTCGCGATCGCCGGGCTGCTCGTGCTCGTGCTGCCGCGGCGCTTCGGGGTCGTCGCCTTCGTGCTGGCAGCGTGCAACGGTTTGGCGCGGGTGTACCTGGGGGCGCACAACCCGTTGGACGTGGTCGGCGGCGCAGCGATCGGCGTGGCAATCGCCGCGGTGCTTGACATGATCTTGAATGTCGCAGGCGACCGGCGGGACCGGGACGAAGTGCCCAGGCGGAGCGCCCGGGCGTCGCCGGACCGTGAGTAGGAGCAATGAGCCCGAACGCGAAGCACGGCGCATCCCCGCCGATGATGGCGGGAGCGCCGCCGTTCAGGCCCGGGTCGCGTGTGGTGCTGGCCAACTGGCAGGATCCGCCCTTTAATAGGTGGGCATTTCAGCACGTGAGGGAGCTGATCCCGACCGCGAGGATCGCCCGGGGCGGCGGGCCGGTGTGGCGGCTCCGCCAAGACGGGCGTGACATCGGCCGCGTCACGTTCCGGTCGGGCCAGCGCGAGATGACGATCGCTCAGATGCTGGCGGAGACCTACACCGACGGGTTTCTCGTCGTGCACCACGGCCGGATCGTCGCCGAGCTGTACTTCAACGGCATGGCACCTGACACCACGCATCTGCTCATGTCGGTGTCCAAATCGGTCACTTCGGCGGTCGCGGGCGCTCTGTGGGGCCGGGGCATGCTCGACACCTCCTCCCATGTCACCGACATCGTGCCCGAGCTGGGTGGCACGTCCTTCGAGGGCGCGACGGTGCAACACCTGCTCGACATGCGGGCGGGCACGCGGTTCAACGAGGACTACGACGACCCAGAGGCCGATGTGCGCGCCAGCGAGCCGATCTACCTGTGGCGGCCACGTGGCGCACGTGACCTGCCGGATGATGCGCTCACCTATTTCGCGGAGCTGCGCAATGACGGGCAGCATGGTGGCCCGTTGCGGTACCGTTCGATCCTCACCGACGTGCTGGCGTGGGTCGTCGAGAAGGCGGCTGGCGCCCGGTTCCATGAGGTCGTCGCCCGGGAGCTGTGGCAGCCAATGGGCGCCGAGTTCGACGCCGAGGTCACCGTCGACGCGCACAGCAATCCCATGGCCGATGGCGGCATCTGCGCCACGCTGCGGGATCTAGCCAGGTTCGGTCAGCTCTACCTGCAGCCTGGCCGGGACTGCTGGTGGGTGCCCGAGCCGGACCTGCCGTTCTACTATGCGTCCGGGATCAACGGCCAGAACGTTTTCGTACATATGCCGTCACAAACCGTGATCGTCAAGCTGTCGACCTGGCCGGTGCCCGAGAGCCCGAGCTTGCGGCGCACGACGATCCAAGCGGTCAGGGCGCTTGCTCGAGCGCTGGCCGGCGCGCAGTGATCCAACGCCGCTCCGGGGCGGCGCCGGGGCGGCTCCGGGCGTGTCGTCAACCGTTGGTTGACGACACTTCATACGTCAACTTATGGTTGACGTATGGCGAAACCCGTCCGCATGACGAATCCAGTCCGGCTCGACGATCTGATCGAGGCCATCAAGAAGGCGAGCTCAGGTCCTTTGGAACAGCTTTCCGCCGCTGTCATCGCCGCGGACCACCTCGGCGAGGTGGCTGATCATCTCATCGGTCACTTCGTCGACCAGGCACGACGCTCGGGCGCGTCCTGGTCCGATATCGGCAGGAGCATGGGCGTCACCAAGCAAGCGGCTCAGAAGCGTTTCGTTCCCAAGGGCCCCGGCGACCAGTCGGATCTCGATCCAAGCCAGGGATTCGGCCGATTCACCATGAGGGCGAGGAACGCCGTGATGGCGGCGCAGAACGAAGCCCGCGCGGCAGGCAACGACGAGATCCGCCCCGAACACCTGGCGCTCGGGTTGCTCAGCGAACCGGACGCACTCGCTGCTCGAGCGATTGTCGCGCAAGGCGTGCCGCTGGAAACAGTCAGGCAGACACTGACCGCGGCGCTTCCGTCAGCGGTCGGCCAGGTGCCCGCACTCATCCCGTACGACTCGCGGGCGCGAAAGGCGCTGGAGCTCACGTTCCGCGAGGCGCTGCGAATGGGCCACAACTTCATCGGGACCGAGCACATCCTGCTCGCGCTGCTCGAACTCGACGATGGCACGGGCGTCCTCGCTGGCCTCGGCGTTGACAAGGCGGCGGCCGAAGCCAACATCACCGCCGCCGCGGCCGCCGCCCGCTCCGCCCCCGAGGCCCGCTCCGCTTCCTAGTCCGCTCCGCCGCCGAGGAGAAGCGATCTTGAGGAGCACCGCCGGGCACAACACCCGCGGCGTCGGGCTAGCTGCAGCCGCTTTGTACTCCAGGATGTTGTTACTGGCGGGTATTTCGGGGGTCTGAACAACACTGTGGAGTACAAAGCGGCCGTGGCGGGCCTCGGGGCCGCCGGACCGGCGACCTTGACGCGGCCGGAACAACCACAACCACACCTGTGATTCCCAAGTATCACTGGGGGATCATCTGTCACAACCAGGTAACTGCGCCACAAGCGCTAAGCAACAAGCCATAGGCAAATAACTTCAGCCTGACCCAGGCTCGTGCCGGAGCCTTGACCCGAGTTCGTGCCGAAGCCTTGACGCGGGCTGGCACCGGGACCTGACCCCGGCTGGCGCCGGGGCCCTGACCCGGGCTCGTCGCCGAACGTGGTCGTTACCGGTAACGGAAGCCGTCGAGAAAACGGCGGAAGACGCCGCCCTCACGAGGCAGCGCGGGCGCGGGCGGGGGCGCGACCCGTCGCTGGCGTGCGACAGGCTGGTTGTAGTCGGTCCGCGCGATGGCGTCGATGATCTGCTGATCATCAAAGTCTTCTGATCCTTCGATCTTTGGAACGTAGCCAACGAGCACGCCGTCCTGCATCACTTGAGCCTCAAGCCCAGCCGCGCCGTCTGTGTCCCACTCCGCTTCGCGGCCATCGTGCAGCGACACCCGCACTCCGAACTGGCCCACGCCGACTTTCGCCAGGTGGCCGTCGATGCCGCGGTCGCGCAGCGCATCGACGACCGACCGCGCCCGGTTCTCGTCCATCTTTCAAAACTAGCGCCGTCCGGGCCGGCGAATGGCGGGCGTTGGGTGCCCGGATCGTCGGGGCTGGCGAATGGCGGGCGTTGGGCGCGCAGACCGGCCGGGCCGGTCATGCCTCGCGCAGGAAGCCCGCCCCACCGCATGGGTGATGTTGCCCACTCTTGCGCGGTGTCTGGCACACATGGTTGCGTATATGTGGACGATCAGGCACGCGGCGGCCGGGACCGGAGAGACCGGGGAGACCGCGGGATTAGGGGAATCCATGAGCAGGGCACAGAAAATCGCGGCGATCCCGGCCGGGAGCTGGACCAAATGGCTTGTTGTGGGTTTCTGGGTGGTCGTGGTCGTTGCCGCCTTCCCGCTGGCGGGAAAGCTCATGGGCGCGGAGAAGAACGACGCGAAGGCCTGGCTGCCCGCTAACGCTGAGTCGACCAAGGCCCTTGACGTGCAGTCGCACTTCCAGTCGCCGAACATTTTCCCCGCGGTCGTCGTCTACGAGCGCGCCTCTGGTCTGACCGCCGCCGACCGCGCCAAGGCGGCCGCCGACGCCAGGAGCTTCGCCGGGGTCCCCGGCGTCGGCGCGAGTCCCGGCCACGTGGTGGGCCCGATTGCGGCGGCCGACGGCAAGGCCTTGCAGATCATCCTCCAGGTCAATCTGGGTAAGGAGGGGTGGAATCGTGCGGCGAAGGCGGCGGACTCGATCCGCGCGATCACTCAGTCGAACGCGAACGGCCTGACTTCCCACCTCACCGGTCCGCTGGGATACGCCGCCGACAACAGCAAGGTCTTCAACGGCATCGACAGCACGCTTTTGTACTCGACCCTCGCGGTCGTCATCCTGATCTTGCTGATCAGCTACAGAAGCCCGCTGCTGTGGCTGCTGCCGGTGATCTCGGCCGGCGTCGCGCTGACAACGGCCGAAGCGGTGATCTACCTGCTCGCGGCGCACGCTGGCCTCACGGTCAACGCGCAGAGCGCCGGCATCCTGTATGTGCTGGTCTTTGGCGCGGGCACTGATTACGCGCTGCTGATCGTCGCGCGCTACCGCGAGGAACTGCGCCGCCACGACCGCCGCCACCCGGCGATGGCGGAGGCCCTTCGGCGCGCGGGCCCGGCGATAATCGCGAGCGGCTCTACCGTCATAGCGGCGCTGCTGACACTGTTCGCCGCGGAACTGAACTCAACGAAGGGCCTGGGGCCGGTGCTCGCGATCGGCGTGGCGGTCGGCATGTTCGCCATGATCACCCTGCTTCCCGCCCTGCTGGTGACCTGCCCTCGTGGCGTCTTCTGGCCGTATCGGCCGACCTATGGCTCGGCCGAGCCGACGGCGCGGGGGCTGTGGGCGCGGGTCGGTTGGAGGATCGCGCCCAGGCCGCGGATGGTGTGGATCACGACCGCGGTGGTTCTCGGCGTCATGGCGCTCGGCATGACCGGGCTGAAGGCCAATGGTCTGACCAACGCGCAATCCTTCCGCGGCCATCCCGATTCCGTCATCGGTCAAAACGTGCTCGCCGGGCATTTCCCCGCCGGCGCTGGCCAGCCCGTCATCGTCATCGGCAACCAGGGCGCGGCGGCCTCCCTGCGGACCGCGTTCGCCGCCACACCGGGAATCGCCGCCGTGACGCCGCCGGCCGCTCGGGCGGGCCATGCCTACCTCGAGGGGACGCTGACTGCTCCGCCGGACAGCCAGGCCGCCTACACCACGATCGACCGGGTGCGGTCGGCCACACACGCCGTCGCAGGCGGCGGCGCCATCGTCGGTGGCAACACAGCGATCAACCTGGACGTGTCGCGCGCATCCGCGCACGACCGTAACGTCATAATCCCGTTCATCCTGGTCGTGGTGTTCATCATCCTCGGGCTGCTGTTGCGGGCGCTGGTAGCGCCATTGATCCTCATCGCGACGGTGGTGCTCTCGTTCGGCGCGGCCCTCGGCGTCAGCGCCTTCGCCTTCAACCACGTGTTCGGGTTCGGCGGAGCCGATACGTCGTTCCCGCTGTTCGTGTTCGTGTTCCTCGTCGCGCTCGGCATCGACTACAACATCTTCCTGATGACCCGGGTCCGGGAGGAGGCGATCAGGCGCGACGCCCGGCGCGGCGCGCTCGTCGGGCTCGCCGCGACAGGCGGGGTGATCACCTCAGCCGGCCTCGTGCTCGCTGGCACGTTCGCGGTACTCGCGACCATTCCCTCGACGTTCTTGACCGAGCTCGGCTTCGCGATCGCGTTCGGCGTTCTGCTCGACACGATCGTGGTGCGGTCCGTGCTTGTGACCGCGCTGAACCTGGACCTCGGCCGGTGGATGTGGTGGCCGAGCAGGCTGGCGCACAAACGCGATTCGACGCCCGGCGAGCTCGGCGAGGAGCCCGCCGACGTTGTGGCCGCGGGCTGACCTGGCGGGCCCAAAGGCGCGCGCAGGCCGTTAGTAAGCGACCACTGAGGCCGCAGGCTACTGACGCGATGTGAACGTATGTGCGAATATGGACCGGTGCCGGTCAGCGCGACCATCCTGCACGCCGACCTCGACGCGTTCTACGCGTCGGTCGAGCAACGCGACGACCCCCGGTTGCTTGGCCGTCCGGTGATCGTGGGGGCCGGGGTGGTGCTCGCGGCCAGCTACGAGGCCAAGGCGTACGGCGTGCGGACGGCCATGGGCCTCGGTCAGGCCCGGCTGCTGTGCCCGAACGTGGTCGTGGCCGAGCCCCGGATGTCGGCCTATGCCGCCGCGAGCCGGGCGGTGTTTGAGCTGTTCAACCAGACCACGCCGGTTGTCGAGGGCCTGTCGATCGACGAGGCATTCCTCGACGTCGGCGGCCTGCGCCGGATCTGCGGCGTGCCCGCCGAGATCGCCGCGCGGTTGCGCCGCGAGGTCCGCGAACGCGTCGGCCTGCCGATCACGGTCGGGGTCGCACGGACGAAGTTCCTCGCCAAAGTCGCCAGCTGCGTGGCCAAGCCGGACGGGTTGCTCGTCGTGCAGCCCGACCACGAGCTGGCGTTCCTGCACCGGCTGCCGGTCGAACTGCTCTGGGGGGTCGGGCGGGTCACCGCGAGCAGGCTCAAGGACCGGCGCATCACCACCGTCGGCGAACTCGCCCGGCTTGGCGAGCCGGCCCTGGTTTCGATGCTCGGCGCGGCGGCCGGGCGCCATCTGCACGCGCTGGCCCACAACGAGGACCCCCGGTCCGTGCGGCCCGGCCGCCGCCGCCGGTCCATGGGGGCGCAACAGGCCCTGGGCCGCTCGCCGCGCTCGCCGGGCGACATCGACGCCGTCCTCGCCGGCCTGGTCGACCGGGTCAGCAGGCGGATGCGCGCTGCCGGGCGGGCTGGCCGCACGGTTGTGCTGCGGCTGCGCTTCGCCGACTTCTCGCGTGCCACCCGGTCGCACACACTACCCCAGGCCACCGCGCACACCCGCACCATCCTCGACGCCGCCCGAGGCCTGCTGGCGGCGGCGATGCCGATGATCTCCCATCGCGGCATCACCCTGATCGGGGTCGCGGTCGCCAACCTTTCCGACGGAACCGGGCAACTGGCGCTGCCGTTCGACCGGCAGAGCGGCGGCGACCTCGACGCGGCGCTTGACGCCGTGCGGACACGGTTCGGTTCCTCGGCCGTCACCCGCGCCGTGCTGCTCGGCCGCCGCCACGGCCCGTCCGTGCCGCTACTGCCGGACTGACGGGCCCGACTACTGCCGGACTGGCGGGCACGGCTACCTCCTGAACGACAGGGCCGACACCGTGTCCTCGAAGGCGTTGGTGACGTAGACCGTTTCGGTCCGCAGGTTGACGGCGACCCCGACCGGTGTGGGAACCCCGCTGATCGTCGCCACAACCGTGTTCGTCCGCCCGCTGATCACCGAGACCGTGTCGCTGTTCTCGTTGGCCACGTAAACGGTGTTGGCCCGCGGGTTGACCGCGACCCCTTGCGGCGCGAGACCCACCGGGATCGTGGCCGCGACGGTGTTCGTCCTGCCATTGATCACCGAGACCGTTTCGGGCAGATCGGACGTCACGTAGATGGCCCTGGTGCGCGGGTTGACCGCAATCCCGACCGGCAGCAGGCCAACCGGCACCGTGGCCGCGACGGCGTTCGTGCGCCCGTTGATCACCGAGACGGTTCCGCTGTTCTCGTTGGCCACGTAGATCGTGTCGGACCGCGGGTTGGTGGCGACCCCTTGCGGGAAAAGGCCAACCGGCACGGTGGCCGCGACGGTGTTCGTGCGCCCGTTGATCACCGAGACGGTTCCGCTGTTCTCGTTGGCCACGTAGATCGTGTCGGTACGCGGGTTGGCCGCGACCCCGGCCGGCCCAACGCCGACGGGAATCGTGGCCGCGACGGTGTTCGTCCGCCCGTTGATGACCGAGACCGTGTTGTCGTTGGTGTTGGTCACGTAAATGGTGTCGGTACGCGGGTTGGCGGCGACCCCTTGCGGAAGCAAGCCGACACCGATGGTGGCAGCGACGCTGTTTGTCCCGCCGTTGATGACCGAGACCGTGTCGCTGAGTGTGTTGGCCACGCAGATGGTGTTGGCGCGCGGGTTGGCAGCGACCGCGAGCGGTCGGGTGCCCACACCGATTGTGACCGCCGAGCCGATCGCCGGGGACGCTGACGGCTCGCTCGCCCTGGCGGCCGCCGCGGGAACGAGCAGGCCGACCGCGGCGGTGGCCGCGATGACAGCGCGCTGGGTGAGCCTCATGATGTCCTGCCTCCTCGCCGGCCACGCCAGCGGGTGATCCGGGTGGCCGGCCTGCATGGGGTGCCTACATGATGTGCGACTCCCGGCAGGATCGGGTGGATGACGACGGCGTCCGCCCGGCGTCGGTTGCCGCACAGATTTGTGCCAGCTAGCGGGCCCGCTGACAGCTTGCGGCAGCCGTTCGGGACAATTTTTCTGAACGGCCGCGCGGAGTGACACGCGCTCCACCGCGGGGCTCGCCGGGAAAATTTCGCTGTTATGCGTGAACCGGTTGCCGTCCTGTGCGCAATAGAGAGGCGATGGACGACGAGCTGATAGCCCGCGTGGCAGACGGCGACGACGCGGCGCTGCGCGAGCTGTTTAGCCGGCATGCGCCGTGGCTCGCCGCGCGGCTGCGCGCGGCGCTGCCAGCTTCCGAGGTGGAGGACGTGCTGCAGGAGACGTTCCTGGCTGTCTGGCGGGGCGCTGCCCGGTACCGCCCGCAGGGCGCCGGCGGTGGCTGGATCTGGGGCATCGCCCGCCGGCAGGCCGCGCTGTGGCTGCGCCGGCGCGGCCGCGCCGTCTGCCTGGTCCGTGTGCTTGCGCAGACGGAGTTCGCCGCTGCGGGAGATCCAGCCGACGCGGCGTCGTGGCGGGCGGATCTGGCCGCTGCCGTCGAGGCGCTCGGGCCGGTCGGCGGCCCGGAACGCGAGGTGTGGCGGCTGCTGTACGTGGAGGACCGCCCGGTCGCGGAGGTGGCGGAGCTGATGGGTGTGTCGGCGGGCACGGTGAAGAGCCGCGCGCACCGGGCGCGGCGACTGCTGCGCGCGGCGCTCGGAACTGAGCCTGCCCGGCAGGGAGGTGCGAGATGACCGGCGCATTCGGCGATCTGCCTGACCGGGCCGTGGCCGTGCCTGGTGACGTTGACCTGGACCGGGTGTGGCTCGGCGTGGCCGCCGCGGTGTGGCAGCGGCGGCCTGGGCGACTGGAGCGGCTTGCCGGGCGGCTGCTTCGCTCACCTGGCCTTGCGAGGGCGCTGCTGACCACTCCCTCGCTGCTGGTGCCGTGGTTGATCGCCAGCGTCGTGGTGCTCGCCGCGGGCGCCGCCGCGACGCTGGGCACCGGTAAACCGCTGGTGGCGCTGCTGGCCCCCGCCGTCGCCGCCGCGGGCATCGCGTACGCGTACGGTCCTGGGATCGACCCCGCCTTCGAGCTGTCGCGGAGCATGGCTGTCGGCGACCGGATGGTGCTGCTCGTCCGCGCGCTCGGGGTCTTCGCCGTCGACGCCGCGCTCGGGCTGGTCGCATCGGCGGCTTCGGGGGTGGCGGTCGGGATCACGTTCGGCTGGCTGGTGCCGATGACCGCGGTCTCGGCGCTGGCGCTTGCCGCCGCAACGCTGTCGAGGTCGGCGAATGTGGGCGTGGCGGCAGGGCTGGCCGGCTGGGTGATCATGGTCTTGTCCTGGCAGGTTGGCGCCGGGCAGTTCACCGCCGCTGTCGGCGGCTCCTTCCTTGTGCTTCCTTATCTGGCGTTCGCGGCCTGCTGCGCCGCGGTCGCCGTCTATGCGAGCCGTCCCGGGAGAGGATCATCATGAACGTCGAGATCGCGGATCTGACCCGGCGGTTCGGCCGGACCCAGGCGGTGGCGGGGGTGACCTTGGAGACCGGGCCCGGGGTGTTCGGGCTGCTGGGCCCGAACGGCGCAGGCAAGACGACGCTGCTGCGGATGATGGCCACCGTCATCCAGCCGAACTCGGGGACGCTGCGGCTGCTCGGCCGAGATCCCGGCGGCTACGGGCCGCGGAAACAGATCCGGCGCAGGCTTGGCTATCTGCCGCAGGTGCTTGGGTACTACCCCGGGTTCACGGTGGCGGAGTTCGTCGAGTACTTCGCCCTGCTGAAGGACATGCCGTCGGAGCGGGTGCCTGGCGCTGTGGCTGCGGCGATCGAGCGGGTCAGCCTGGGGAACAGGGCCCGCGCCAAGCTACGCACCTTGTCGGGGGGGATGCTGCGGCGGGTCGGTATCGCGCAGGCGATCGTGAACGAGCCGGAGCTGCTGCTTCTTGACGAGCCGACCGCCGGGCTCGACCCCGAGCAGCGGGTGCAGTTCCGCGCGCTGCTTCGTGAGCTCGGCCGGCGCGCCACCGTGATCGTCAGCACCCACCTGGTCGAGGATGTCGGCGCCGCGTGCGGCGAGGTGGCGCTGATGGACGAGGGGCGGATCGTCTTCCACGGCACCCCGGCCGAGCTGGCCGCTCGCGCCGACGGAACAGCCGCGTCGGGCGACGCTCCGCTCGAACGCGGCTACAGCGCAGTGCTCGCGCAGGCGCGGTCATGACCGCCGCCTCGGCGCCGTCCGGGCCGCTGCGGGCGGGCCGCAGGCCCCGGCCAGCGGCGTGGCGGCTGCTGCGGTTGGAATTGCGGCGTGCCACGATGCTGCGGATACTGCCGCTGCTTGGCGTGCTTCTCGCGGCCACTGAGCTGCGCAACGACCTCGGGCACGCGCCCCTGTGGCCGGTACGGAGCACGGTCGTGCAGTACCAGATGGAGCTGATCGGTGCGGTCGTGGCAGGCGTCGCGGCCTGGACGGCCGGACGCGATCGCCGCCGTGACCTCACCGACCTGGTGACCGCCACGGCCCGGCCGCGGTGGGCCCGTCAGCTGGCCAGCTTGGCCGCCGTCACCGCCTGGGCGATCCTGCTGTACGCGGCGTCGGTGGCCGCGGTTTTCGTGGTGACATCCCGGCAGGCCACCTGGGGCGGCCCGATCTGGTGGCTGCCCGGCGTCGGCGCAGCCGCGATCGTGGCGTTCAGCGCTGTCGGCTTCGCGTTCGGCGCCTTCTTCCCTGGCCGGTTCACCGCGCCGCTGGTCGTGGCAGGCGCGGTGCTCGCGCCGCAGGTCGGCGTGCTCGCGCTGCAGCGTCACCAGTCGTGGGGGCTGGTCAGCCCGGCTGAGGATGCCACCGTGCCCGGCACCGGGATCTTCTTCCCGTTCCACGCCGGCCTGTCGATCGTGCAGATCACGTTCCTGGCCGGGCTGACCGCCGTTGCGCTCGGCATCCTCGCGGTTCCGGCCGCCGCGGGTGGGCTGTGGCTTCGCCGGGCCGGCGCGATGATCGCGCTCGCCGGACTGGCCGCGGCATGCACGGGAGTGGCGCTGGCCGGCACCGCGCGCCAACAGGCGCAGGGCATCATCGTTCCCGCGCTGCACACCGCGGCCAGCGACACCCTGATCACCTACTCGCCGGCCTGCGACAACAGCTCCGCGGTCCCGGTCTGCCTGCACCCGGCCTACCGTGCCACGCTTCCGGCGCTGGAAGCCGCGCTCGACCCAGTGCTCAGCCAGGTCTCGGGCCTGCCTGGGGCGCCGGTCCGGGTCAAGCTCGGGCAGGCGAGCGCGCAACAAGTCAGCGGCCAGGTTGTGGGCGGCAACGCCGTGACTGTCGGCGGCCACGGCGTGACGATCGGCGGCAGCCCGCCCGTCCTCTACCTGAGCCCGACCCTGCTGCTGGGCCTTGAAACCTGCCCGAAGACCGACTGTTTCACCATCGCCGATTTCACCCACGGGCTGGGGCAGGACGCCGCGGTCACGATCATCCACACCGTGATCTATGGGAGGCCAACTCCAGCCCGGCCCGTCCCGAGCCCGGCGCAGCAGGCAATCGCGGCAGCCCTGATCAGGCTCAGCGGCGCGCGGGTCCCGGCTGGTCCCGGAGTGCGGCAGGCCGGCAGCGGGGTGTCGGCCGCGGCACGCCGGTTCGCCGCGCTCCCGGCGGGCGCCCGCCGCGCCTGGCTGGCTGCCCACCTGGGCGCGCTGCGAGCAGGCCGGATCACCCTCGCGGAGATTCCGTGAACTCCGCAGGCGTGACCGTGCTCGCCGCCCCTCCCGCGCGCCTGATCCGGCTGCACCTGTCCAGCCGCGGCGTCCCGGCCTGCCTTCTCGCGCTGGCGGGGTGCGGAGTCACCCTGCGGATCGCCCTGCACTGGCTCCCGGCGAGCGGCGCGGGCGCCCGGCAGCTCCCGCTGCTCATCGACGCCGGCGCCGCTGCGGTGATCGGCGTGGTCAGCCGCAGCCCGTTCGGCGAGCCAGAGCGCGCCACCGGACGGTGGCTGCCGGTCTTGCGGCTCGGTGTGGCCATGGCGCTGACCGCCGCCGCGTTCGGCGCCCTCGCCGCCGGGTCGGCGGCCGCGCATCTGGACTACGGCTACCTCGGTCAGCTGCGCGACCTCGCCGGGATGACCGGCATCGCGCTTCTGGCGGCCGCGCTGGCGGGCGGCGGCCTGTCCTGGATCGGGCCGCTCACGTTTTGGCTGCTGGCCACGTTCGCCATCGGTCAGGGCTGGACAACGCCCTGGGCCTGGCCCGACCGGCCCCCGCACGACCGCGGCGCGGCGCTCTGCGCCGCCCTGGTGTTCGCCGCGGGCGCCGCGGTCATCACGGTGCGCGGCGCCCGTGACTCCGCCCACGAGTGACGCCGCGGGGCCGCCCACGAGTGACGCCGTGGCGCCGCGACATCGTGAGGCCGCCCGACCGTAGACTCCGTTACGTCGGTTGCAGACGTCGGCAGACAGGCTTCGACGTTAGTCGTGCCAGGCGTCGCGGCGAGGAGGCGGCACATGCGGTTGGCGGTCATCGGCGCAGGCCACATCGGCGGCACCATTGGGCGGGCCTGGCTCACCGCCGGCCACGACGTTCACTTCGGTGTGTCAAGCCCGGGCAAGCATGCCGAACTCGCAGCCGCAGGTGCCACGGTGACCACCGTCGCCGAGGCGGCCGCCGCTTTCGCCGTCACCGAGGCGGCGACCGCGCAGGCAGCAGACGCGGTCCTGCTGGCCGTGCCCGGTGCCGCGGTACGTGACGCCGTCGCCGCGATCGCGCCCGCGCTCGGTGCGTCCATCGTCATCGACGCGACCAACAACGTCGGTGGGAACGGCCCGCTGAACGCCAGCGCCGTGGTGGCCGAGGCCGCCCCGCAGGCCATCTACTACCGGGCCTTCAACACCCTCGGCTGGGAGAGCTTCGCCACCCCCACCTTTCCAAGCGGCGAGCGCGCCGATCTGTTTTATGCGGGCCCCGACGGTGCGTCCCGTGAGCATGTCGAACAGCTCGTGAACGCCGTTGGGCTGCGCCCGGTCTGGGTCGGCGGTGGTGAGGCCGTGGAGACGGTCGACGGGGTGGCTCGGCTCTGGTTCGCTCTGGTCATGGGTCGCCACCTTGGCCGCCACACCGCGTTCCGCATGCTCACTGATTAGGATTGGCACCCATCTCACAGTTGGCCCGGGTCGCCTGAGCTGCCGAGGACCTCAGGGGGCGCTGAGCGCCTGGGGAAGGTGAGGAAGCACGTGCAGCCGGTCAGCGGTTATCTGAACTATTCCAGCAGGGAAGACGTGCTGAGCGGGGGCGCGCGGATGATCCCGGTGGACACCCCGGCAGGCCGTTACCGGGTGTGGGTGAAGCGGGTCGGCAACAATCCCGGCCTTGGGCTGCTGTTGCTGCACGGTGGGCCGGGAGCGACGCATGAGTATCTGGAGGCGTGCGACAGCTACCTGCCTGCGGCTGGCGTCGAGTACTACTACTACGACCAGCTTGGCTCGGGTTTCAGCGATCAGCCCAGCGAGCCGTCCCTGTGGGAGCTCGGTCGTTTCGTCGATGAGGTGGAGCAGGTCCGCCGTGCGCTCGGGCTGGATCGGGACAACTTCGTCCTCTACGGCCACTCGTGGGGCGGGATCCTGGCCATCGAGTACGCCCTTGCCCACCAGCAGCATCTGCGCGGGCTGGTTATCTCCAACATGATGGCGAGCGTCCCTGCCTACAACGCCTACGCCGAGCGCGCGCTGATGCCGCAGATGGATCAGGAGGCGTTGGCAGAGATCAAGGCGCTTGAGGCGCGGGGGGAGATCGAGGACCCACGGTACATGGAGCTGCTGATCGAGCAGCACTACGTTCATCACGTGCTGCGGATGCCGGCCGGGGAATGGCCAGAACCGGTGCAGCGCGGCTTCGCCCATATCAACCCGGCGATCTATGTGCCGATGCAGGGACCGAGCGAGCTAGGCATCGCCGCCGATGCCAAGCTCGCGCACTGGGACCGCGCCGGCGAGCTTGCCTCGATCGAGGTGCCGACGCTGGTCATCGGCGCGCGCCACGACACGATGGACCCGGCGCACATGCAGATGATGGCCGGCCGCCTGCCAGCCGGGCGTTACCTGCACTGCCCGAACGGCAGCCACCTGGCCATGTACGACGACCAGCAGACCTACTTCGCGGGCCTCATCGACTTTCTACGCGGCACACAGCGGCCCGTCGCGCAGGGATCGCCGTTTTAGGCGGCGCCCCGACGCGCTGGAGCCACGACGACGGACACGGTGTGGCTCTCGACGGAATAGAGGCCACCCCAAATGTTGACCTCGGGGGGTAAAAGGCCACAACCCTTCAGGCGGCTGACATCGGCTAGGACGCTGGCAACCGGATCGGAGAAAGCCAGAAAGTCGGTGTTGACGCCAGTTCTCAGCGCAATTTCATCATTCGTGAAGGCTTGCAAGCGACAGTCGGTGTGATGGAGCACCGCGACCTCCGTTACCTGCAGCAAACCGCTGCATAGGACGAGGCTTCGCACAACGTCGTCTGTCACCCGGCCGCCGCCGTTCCTGATCACGAAGGCGTCTTCTGCCTCGTCGCGCAGGGCCTTGGCCAGCCGGACCCGGGGGTCCATGCAGGTGACAACAGCTAATCTGCCAGGTGGCGGGACAGAAGCGGGCAAGTCGACTCCATTAAGGTCCGCGATTTGAGGCTCCCTTCCGATCTGTGCAGGCGTCCGCCGTGAAGTGCCGGGATGCTCTGAGAACGGCTAAAGCTAGAACGCGCTGGGCATGTCCGGAACCTTGCTGGGGGCAGGCGTCCGCGTGCTGCTGGCGGTCTGACGATGCGCCCGCTGGATCTTGTCCAGGAGGGCCGCGTCTGTGAAAGGTTTGCTCAGCAATGTGACGGATGGGTCGAGCATGCCTCGATTTGCGAGCAAGCTCGGGGCGTAGCCCGACATGCAGGCTGGGTGGCGACGGGGCCGCGGTCACTGTCGCCAGCCTCGGTTGCGGTGCCCGAGTGCCACCGAGGACGGGTTCGGCCGTGCCAGCAACACGCCGACGTCGAGGACGAACAGAGCGCCCGCCGTGTCCAGCGCTGGCCAACCGCGGCAACCATCTGCGCCTTACGTATTGTAGTTTGTTAGTTACATATTGTTATAGCTTCCAGGGGTGGGCGATGGCTGGCGAGACCGCGGGCGAGGAGCTGCGAGCCGAGCTTGACGTCACCAACCAGGCTCTGCTCGCCCTGCGCGCCGAATTGTCCGCGCAGCGGGAAGAGCTGGAGCAAGCACGCTCGGCCGCCGTGCAAACCAGCCACGCCATAGCCGCTTTCCTGGCCAATATGAGCCACGAGATCCGGTCTCCGCTCAACGCGGTGATCGGCTTCACGAGCCTGCTGAAGCAAACTCCGCTCAGCACAGAACAGGCCGAGTACGCGGAAACCCTCATGACCGCCGTCGGCCACCTCTATGGCCTGGTGGACGACATCCTCGACCTGTCAAAGATCGAGTCAGGTCGTCTCGACCTGGAAGAAATCCCGTTCGACCTTTTCACCTGTGTCGAGGACGCCGCCGGGATCGTGGCGCCGCACGCCGAGGAAAAGGGTCTCGCCCTCGCCGCGCTCTTCGCGCCAGGCATCCCCGGGACCGTCGTGGGCGACCCTGTGCGGCTGCGGCAGATCCTGGTGAATCTGCTCTCCAACGCGGCGAAATTCACCGCCCGGGGTGAGATCACCATCGAGGCGGCAGCGCTGCCCGCCGACGGGCAGCGCTGCCGGCTTGTCTTCGATGTCCACGACACCGGCCCCGGAATCCTCCCCGATGCCGCGGACCGGCTATTTGATCCGTTCACCCAAGCCGACAGCTCTACAACCCGCCGCTACGGCGGCACCGGGCTCGGGCTTTCCATCGCACGGCAACTCGCTGAACAAATGGGCGGCGGGATCACTGTCCAGTCGGCCCTCGGGGAAGGCTCCACCTTCACCGCGGCCGTCATCCTGCGGCGCGGTAAACCAGCCTGGCGCGGTGAACCAGCCCGGTGCGGTGAACCAGCCCGCCACGCCGGCCGGCCCGACCGGCCGCTGTCCGGCGCGACGGTTCTGGTGGTACACCCACAGCCGGCGGTGGCCGAGGCCATTCGCCGACACCTGGCAAGCTGGGGCGCCCAAACCGTCATCGCCGCCTCCGCCACCGAGGCCGCGGGCCACGCCAGCGGGTGGGCAGACGCCGCCCTGGCCGTGGTGAGCGCCGGTCACGCGCCAGGCGACCTCGGCGACGCGATCCGGACCCTCACCGCGGCGCGAAGCGACCGGCCGCTGCCCGTCGTTGCGGTGACGCCGCTCACGCGTCCTCGCCCACCAGCCGACCAGCATCCCGCCGCGCGGACAGTGACCGCGACACCGATCCGCCGCGCCCGGCTGCGCGAAGCCGTACTGGACGCGCTTGGCCGGACGGGTCAGGCCCGCCGCGCGGCACCCCCGCGCCCCAGGTTCCGGCAGCCCGACGCCTTGCGCGTGCTCATCGCCGAGGACGACCGCGCCAACCAGCGCGCGCTCACCCTCCTGCTGGGCCGCCTCGGCCACCAGGCCGACGTGGTCGGCGACGGCGAACAAGCCGTGACCGCCATCATCGCTGGCGACTACGACCTGGTCTTCATGGACGTGCTGCTGCCCGGTCTCGACGGAATCGGCGCCGCCCGCAAGGCGCGCTCGCTGCGGCCCGGGCAGCGCCCCCCCATCGTCGCCGTCACCGGGAACGTCACGCCGGGAACCCGCGAGTCCTGCCTGCACGCGGGCATGAACGGCTTTCTCACCAAACCCGTCGAGCTGGCCGACCTCGCCCGGGTCATCACCGATACCATCCACCGGCCAACCGCATCTGCCGCGGCCGGCCGACCAGCCCGACGACCGCGGCACGTCACCAGTGGGGCCGGCTGCCTGCTCGACGTCGATGGCAGCCGCAAACCGTTACGCTAGGGACTGAGACAGTTCAGCAGGGGTTGTTCCGCGCGGGGCCGGCGGCACGGATGAGAAAGGGCACGTCGTGACCGATGACTGGTTTCGTCCTGTCCCGTCGAACGAGCGCCAGGCGACGGTAGCCAAGTTGGACACCGGCGTGGCGCACCCGGCGCGGGTGTATGACTACTGGCTGGGCGGGAAGGACAATTTCGCCGCCGACCGGGAAGCCGCGGAGCAGGTGATCACTGCCAACCCGAACGTCCTGCCCGGTGTGCGCGCGAACCGGGCGTTTCTCGGCCGGGCGGTGCGGTTCCTCGCGGCCGAGGCCGGCCTCCGGCAGTTCCTCGACCTGGGCACGGGATTACCGACCGTCGAGAACACACACGAGGTGGCGCAGGCGATCGCGCCGGAGTGCCGGATCGTGTATGTGGACAACGACCCGATTGTGCTCGCGCATGCCCGGGCGCTGCTCACCAGCGCGCAGCGCGGCACCACCGCCTATGTGCAGGGCGACGTGCGGGACACCGAGAGAGTCCTCGCCGGCGCCGCGGCGACACTGGACTTCAGCAAGCCTGTGGCGGTCATGGCGTTGATGATCTTGCAGTACGTCCGCGATTCCGAGGACCCGCACGGGATCGTGGCGCGGATGCTTGACGCCGTGCCGTCGGGCAGCTACCTGACCGTCTCGGACACGACGAGCGACATCGACCCCGAGCGCGTCACCGAGGGCACGGCGCGGCTCAACGAGCGGATGGGGCCCACCCAGTTGACGTTGCGCTCCCGGGCCGAGTTCACCCGGTTCTTCGACGGCCTGCAGCTCGTCGAGCCCGGTGTGGTGCCGCTGCCCGAGTGGCGGGCCAAGGCCGACCCGGCGCACACCATCCCCGCTTACGCCGGGATGGGCAGGAAGCCCTGACGCCCGGGTCGCCCCGCTGAGCGGCGGACCGGCGCCATCCCACGCGCTGGGCACCGGCGGTCCCGGATCGGGCCGCACGTCGCGGTCACCGCTATTGATCCCGAACGGCTACCGCTTGCTGTCACGCCCACCGAACCCGCCGCTTCGGTGTGTGGACGGACCTGTGGATGACTTGTGCAATAACCTCACATACCTGTGCGCAACGGTGGGGACAAGCCGTGATTTTATCGCGCAGCCCGCCCGAGCTAGCTGCTGTTAGCTGGGCTGACACTGTCCACACCCTGTGTACGGTAAAAAGCCAAAACCGTCCACAAGCAATCACACCCACGAACTCATAAAATGATCTGGGGATGCTTATACGCCTGTGCGCTGATGGCCGAGACGGGACAGTCCTGCAGAGCCCAGACGGTGAGCCCTGGACGCCGAGCGGGAGGGAGGGGCGTCATGGTGTCTTCCTCGCCCCTGGAGGGAAATCAGGCGCTGTCTTATGACACGTTCCATTTGCTTCCGTGGCCTGCGCTGTTTCTAGCGACGGCGGTTTTGATAATTGTGTTCCTAATCTTCCTCTCCATCGCTACGCCCAAGCGTGAGGCGAGACATGTCCACGAGCCACGGCATGCGAAAGCGGGAAGCGCGGCCAGCGGACAACGGCGGACGCGGGGAATCTGAACGCGGTCACCCCGCTACGACGTCTTTGTATCCCAGAGTGTTGTTCCGGCACCCGAAATACCGGCTCGCAACGACATCCTGGCGTACAAAGAGTCGCGGGCGCCCGACGACGCCCGCGCCATTGTCCGGCCAGACGTGCCTTGGCACTCCACTGGACGTCCCCCCGCATGTGTCCTACCTTTGCTGTCATGGCGGTTCGCCCAGGGCGCCACCGGCTTGGCAGGGACCGCGGCAGGATCATCTTGCACACGTTCCGCAATGGCCTGGCTGCCCAGGCCGGCCATGACTTGACCATCGAGGTGGACCGCTGGTCTGGTGAGCTGACCGTCAATGACGACCTCACCCCGGCAGACGTCGAGATCCGCATCGACCTCGGGTCGCTGATCGTGCGGAAAGGCACCGGTGGGCTCAAGCCGCTCACCGACCGGGACCGCCGCGAGATCGCCGTCACCGCGCGGAAGGTGCTCGCAGCCGACCGCCACGCCGAGGCGACGTTCGCCGCGGCCACGTTCGAGCCCTCGGGCGGCGGCGGCGCGGTCAGCGGGACGCTGACCCTGCACGGTGCGACACGGCCAGTCAAGCTGCAGGTGGTTGAGACCGCGGCCGGTCGCTATCACGCGACCGCGTCGGTTGTTCAGTCCGAGTTCGGGATCAAGCCGTACACCGCGTTCCTGGGCGCGCTCAGATTGCGCGACGCAGTCGATGTCGAGATCGACATCGACCTGTCAGAGCTGGAAGCCCCGCCGGGGGCGCGGTCGTGACCGGCCGGGCAGAGCAGCAAAGGCCAGTGCGTAGCCTGCGCGACGAGGATGCCGTCCAACTGTTCGCGCGCAGGACCGGGCCGGCGCGCGAGCTGGCCGGGCAGGCAGGCGCGGTCGCTGCGGCCTGTCACGCCATGGCGGTTCGGTTCCAGCAGGGCGGCAAGCTGGTGGTCTTCGGAAGCGGCGGGCCGAGCACGGACGCGCAGCACGTCGCCGTGGAATTCGTCCACCCCGTCATCGTCGGCAAGCGCGCGTTTCCCGCCATCTCGCTGACGACCGACGTGGCCACCGTGACCGGGGTCGCGGAACGCGACGGAATGGCCAACATTTTCGCTTACCAGATCGGCATCCTGGCGACGCCGACCGACATCGCGCTGGGGATCTCGGCTGACGGGAACGGTTCGAGCGTGCTCGGCGGGCTCATCGCGGCCAAGGACAAAGGTCTGCTGACGATCGCGCTCGTCGGCGGGCGGGGCGGCGCAATCGCGGCAAGCCCGGCCGTCGATCACCTGCTGACAGCCGGGTCGTCCGACCCCCGCGTGGTTAAGGAGCTGCAAGTTACCACCTACCACGTGCTCTGGGAGCTCGTACATGTGTTCTTCGAGCAACCAGGCGTGCTCGGTCCCGGGGTGGTCGCATGACGCCGACCCCGCCGCTTGCGTCCGCCGACGGCACGCGCCGATCGCGGCCCGCGGCCGCCGACTGCCCCCACGATGTCTGCATCACCTGCTCGGACACGGCCGTGGAAGTGACCGTCTTGCGGCTGCTCGACGACGGGCTCGCCGTCGTGGACACGGGCCAGGGTGCGGAGGAGGTCAGCGTCGCCCTGGTGACGGCCGGGGTCGGTGACACCGTCCTGGTGCATGCCAGGGAAGCGATCGCAGTCGTCAGGGGGTGACGCAGCGATGGGACAGGAGAGCCAGGGCCGCTCGGCCGCGGTGGAGTCCCTTTATCCGTTCCTCTACTCAGGCACGGCCGACCTGCCGGCGGTGCTTGAGGAGGTGCGCCGCTCCACGGTGGCCAAGGCCGAAGAGATCATTGAGCTGCGCAGGGTCATCGGCACGCGCGACGCGGCCAAGCTCGTCCGCTGCGCTGAGGATGCGGCAGCGAGATTCCGTTCCGGCGGGCGGGCGTTCACCTTCGGAAACGGCGGTAGTGCCACCGACGCGCAGCAACTCGCCACGCTGTTGCTGAATCCGGGCGCCGATGCGGTCGCGCTGCCCGCGTTCGCGCTGGCCAATGACACCGCGGTGGTAACCGCGCTCTGCAACGACATCGGTGTGGAGGTCGTGTTCGCCCGGCAGCTTGCCGCGTTCGGCAGGAAGCAGGACATCGCCGTTGGGCTGTCAACAAGCGGCAACTCGGAGAACCTTCTCCGCGGATTCGAGGCGGCGAGCCGGCTGGGGATGCTCACCATTGGCCTGGCCGGCTACGAGGGCGGGCGGATGGCCGACCTCGACAGCATCGATTACCTGTTCGTCGCCCCGTCCTCCTCGGTCCACCGGATCCAGGAGGCTCAGACCACCATCTACCACGTGCTGTGGGAGCTCACCCTCGCCGCGCTCGGGTGCGAGCTGGTGGCAAGGTGAAAGACCGTGTGCTCGTCGCGGGTGTCGGCAACATCTTTCTTGGCGACGACGGGTTCGGTGTCGAGGTCGCAAGGCGCCTGGCGACGCTGGACCTGCCGGACTGGGTCCGGGTCGCCGACTACGGCACCAGCGGCATTCACTTGGCCTACGATTTGGCCGACGGGTATGCGACGACGATCCTCATCGACGCCGCGCCGCGGGGCGGCGAGCCCGGCACGGTGACCGTGATGGAAGTGGACGAGGAGCAGCGGCGGCTGGCCCATGTTGGCGTGCCACTTGAGGCGGGCCGGCTGTTCGACGGGCACGGCATGCAGCCCGACGTGGTGCTCGGCATGCTGAGCATGCTCGGCGCGGATATACCTCGGATCCTGGTTGTCAGCTGCGAACCTGCCAGCGTGGACTACGGGATTGGGCTCAGCCCGCCGGTCGCCGCCGCGGTGGGCGAGGCCGTGCGGGTCATCTTGGACCTGATCACGCCGACGCCGGACGATAACTGATGCGAGCTGAAGGGGCGCGTGATGTGTCTTGGCATTCCTGGTGAGGTGATCGAGTTCGTCCCCGGACAACCCGACCTTGCCAAGGTGGACGTGAGCGGTGTCCGGCGGGTGATCAACGTTGGCCTGCTCTGCGACGAGCCGCCCCAGCCTGGTGAGTGGGTCCTGATCCATGTCGGCTTCGCCCTGTCGAAGATCGACGAAAGCGAGGCCGCCGCGGCCCTGGAGTTCCTTGAGGGGATAGGCCAGGCCTACGAGGACGAACTCGCTGCGCTGCAGGAATCGCGGATCGAGTAGGGAGCGTGGCTGCAATGCGGTTCGTCGATGAATTCCGTGACGCGGATAAGGCCCACGCCCTCGCTGCAAAGATCGCAGCACTGTGCGAGCCTGGGCGCCAATACAAGCTCATGGAGGTGTGCGGCGGGCACACTCATACGATCTACAAGCACGGCCTCGAGGATTACCTGCCAGAAGCCATCACGCTTGTACACGGTCCGGGTTGCCCCGTGTGCGTGATCCCGATGGGGCGGGTAGACGACGCCATCCACCTGGCATCCGAGCCGGACGTCATCATGACCTCGTTCGGCGACATGATGCGGGTGCCCGGCAGCGACGGGTCTTTCTTCGACGCCAAGGCCCGTGGCACCGACATCCGCATGGTGTATTCGCCGCTCGACTCATTGAAGATCGCCCGCAAGAACCCTGACAAGCGGGTCGTTTTCATGGCCATCGGCTTCGAGACCACCGCGCCGTCAACGGCGATGACCATGCTCAGGGCGGCTGGCGAGGGAATCGAGAACTTCTCGATCTTCTGCAACCACGTCACGATCATCCCGGCGATCAAGGCGATCCTCGACTCGCCCGACCTACGGCTCGATGGCTTCATCGGGCCAGGTCATGTGTCAACGGTCATCGGCTGTCGGCCGTATGAGTTCATCGCGCAGTCCTATGGCAAGCCGGTGGTCGTGGCCGGCTTCGAGCCGCTCGACATACTGCAGTCGATCTACATGCTGATGCTGCAGCTTGCGCAGGGCCAGTCAACGGTGGAGAACCAGTACGCCCGCGTGGTGCCGTGGGACGGAAACCTCGTCGCCCTCAAGGCCATCGGCGAAACGATGGAGCTGAGGCCCTACTTCGAATGGCGGGGTCTCGGCTTCATCTCGCACTCCGCGCTGCGGGTGCGCGACGCCTACGCGGCGTTCGACGCCGAGCGGCTCTTCGACGTGCCAGGCGTGCGCGTCGCCGACCCCAAGGCGTGCCAGTGCGGCGAGGTGCTCAAGGGCGTGCTCAAGCCATGGGAGTGCAAGGTGTTCGGAACCGCGTGCACGCCGGAGACGCCGATCGGCACGTGCATGGTGTCCCCGGAGGGCGCGTGCGCCGCTTATTACAACTACGGCCGGGTCAACCGTCATCGGGTGGCCGAGGTGAGCAGGTCATGACCGTGAACCGCCATCGGGTGGCCGAGGTGAACAGCTCATGACCGCAGGCCGGACAGACTCGCAGCGGCAAGGGATGACGGTGGCCGATCGCGAGCAGCAGGTGCTCGACCGCATCGACCGCGCCCGTCGGCGCCGTCCCAGGGTCAGGGAAACACGCGTCACGATGTCGCACGGGTCGGGTGGCAAGGCGACCCACACCCTTATCGAGGCAGTGTTTCTCGACGCGTTCCGCAACCCGCTGCTCGAGCCACTCGAGGACTCCGCGCGGCTGCGGATCAGCGGGGCGCGGGTGGCGTTCACCACCGACTCCTACGTAGTCTCGCCGCTGTTCTTCCCCGGCGGCGACATCGGCGACCTCGCCGTCAACGGCACCGTCAACGACCTGTCCATGGCCGGCGCCGTCCCCCGTTACCTGTCAGCCGGATTCATCCTTGAGGAAGGCTTCCCCATCGCCGATCTGACCAGGATCACCGAGTCCATGCGCGACGCGGCGACCTCGGCAGGCGTGCAGGTCGTCGCGGGCGACACGAAGGTTGTCGAGAGGGGCAAGGCCGACGGCTGTTACATCAACACGGCAGGGGTCGGCATCATCGAGCGCGACATCTCCCTCGGCGTGGACCAAGCTCGGCCCGGAGACGCCATCATCGTCTCCGGGCCAATCGGCGACCACGGCATGACCATCATGCTGGCGCGCGGCGAGCTGGACATCGAAGCGGACGTGCGGTCTGACACCGCGCCACTTAACGGGCTTGTGGCGCACCTGCTCGACGCGACCCCGCGCGTGCGCGCGCTACGCGACGCCACGCGAGGCGGCGTCGCCACCATACTCAACGAGATCGCGAGGTCAGCCGACGTTGGAGTGCTTGTCAGCGAGGACGACATTCCCGTGCGCACCGAGGTCCGCGGCGCCGCGGAGTTGCTCGGCATCGATCCCATGTACGTGGCGTGCGAGGGCCGCATGGTCGCCGTTGTGGACGGCGAGCATGCCGACCGCGCGCTCGCCGCGCTGCGCGCGGATCCGCTCGGCGATCGAGCCGCGATCATCGGCCAGGTGACCGCGGGCCCGGCGGGCATTGTGCAGCTCAAGACCTCGTTTGGCGGCACCAGGATCGTCGACCTGCTGGTCGGCGATCCGCTGCCGCGGATCTGCTGAGCAGACCGCACAGCAGGCGCTGGCGGAGGCGGCGGCCGAATGCACGAGCTTGCGATCACCGAGAGCATCGTTGACGCGGTGAGCACGCGCCTTCCCGACGCACGGATCGAGTGCGTGCGGCTTGAGATCGGCGCGCTGTCCGGCGTGGTGGCCGACTCGGTGCGGTTCTGCTTCGACCTGGTCACCGAGGGAACCAACTTGCAGGGCGCCCGGCTGGAGATCACCGAGCCTCCGGCGCGGTGTCACTGCGCGGCGTGCGGCGCCGACTTCGAGCCGGTCGCGCCCATCGCGATCTGCCCGTGTGGAAGCGCGGATGTGACGGTGTTGTCAGGACAGGAACTCAAGATCACTTCGGTTCAGGTGGGGTGATATGTGCGGGACGTGCGGCTGCGGGGCCGAGGCTGAAGTCCGGCTGCTCGCAGAACCATCCGCCGACATCGTCGACCGGCGGCACGAGGCGCGCGACGATGACGGCCACGAGCACGACCCGCACGGCGGCGACGGCCACGAGCGCCACGGGCGCGGCGGCGACGGCCACGAGCGCCACGGGCGCGGCAATGACGGCGGCAGCCGCGCCGTCATCTTGCGGCACAAGGTGCTCGCGAAGAACGACGCGCTCGCCGAGCGCAACCGGGACTGGCTGCGGCGGCGCGGTATCCTCGCGGTCAACCTCATGAGCTCGCCCGGCGCAGGAAAGACGACGCTGCTCGAACGAACCGCGCGGGAACTGGCGGGCCAGCTTGTCATGTCGGTGATCGAGGGAGATCAGGAGACCGCGCTCGACGCACAGCGGATCCGCTCCGCAGGATGCCGCGTGGTCCAGGTCAACACGGGTTCCGGCTGCCATCTGGACGCAGCCATGGTGGCGCGTGGCCTGCAGGCGCTCGATCCGCCCAGCGGGTCCGTCGTTGTGATCGAAAACGTCGGCAACCTGGTCTGCCCGGCGCTGTTCGACCTAGGCGAGGCGGCCCGCGTGGTGATCGCCTCGGTCGCCGAGGGCGGCGACAAGCCACTGAAATACCCGCAGATGTTCCGCCGCGCCGACCTCGTGCTCGTCAACAAGACCGACCTGCTGCCCTATGTCGACTTCGACCTTGGACGGTACAGGACCGATGTCAGCCGGGTGAGCCCTGGCGCGACGATGCTGCAGTTGTCGGCCACCACCGGCGACGGAATGCCGCAGTGGTATGACTGGCTGGGCCGCGGCGCCGTGGGGCCAGGGGCGCCGGGGTGACGGCCGCCGCCATCAGCCCACGGACGAGCGGTCCCGCGCCGCCGCCACGACGGCCTGACCGAGACTGATCCCGCCGTCGTTGCACGGCACGCGCGAGTGCACGAGGACGCCGAACCCGCGTTCGGTGAGCCTGCGCAGCGTCCGGCGCAGCAGCAACAGGTTCTGGAAAACCCCGCCGGACAGCGCCACGGTTTGCAGGCCATAGCGCTCGCGAAGCAGCAGGCAGCCTTGCTCGATCACCGCGGCGACGCCGTTGTGGAAGCGGGCTGCGATGATCGCCCGGCTGGTCCCGGCCGCAAGGTCGTCGGTCGCCGCACGCACCAGGTCAACGCCGAGGACGCGAAACGGCTCAGCCTGCTCGATCCCGCAGCGGTAGCAGACGGTTTCCGCCGTGTCGGCCAGCTGCTCGAGTTCAATGGCGGCCTGGCCTTCGTAGTTGATCGCGTCCCGCACACCGAGCACGGCGGCGACCGCGTCGAAAAGCCGGCCGGCGCTCGAGGTGAGCGGCGCGTTGACGCCCTTGCGCGCGAGCGCGGTGACGCCCTCCCACAGCCGCTCGTGCCGCCGCGCGATGCCCAGACCGGCTGGCGGCGCCCCTGAATACGCGGCGTCCAGGTAGGCCGCCGCCATCCGCCACGGTTGCCTGATCGCGGCCTCGCCCCCGGGCATCGGCACCGGGCGCAGATGTCCGGCCCGCTGAAAGCTCGCCAGGTCCGCGATCAGAAATTCGCCACCCCAGATGGTAGCGTCCGCACCGTAGCCCGTGCCGTCGAAGGCTACGCCGATCACGGGGCCGTCGGCGCCGTTGTCGGCCAGGCAGGAGGCGACGTGCGCGTGGTGATGCTGCACGCCCTGCGCCGACACGTGCCCCGCGTCGGCGAGTTGCACCGCGTGCTTGGTGGACAGGTACTCCGGGTGCAGATCGTGCGCGACCACCTGCGGCCTGATGTCGAAGAGCCGCCCGAAGTGCTCGATCCCCTCGGTGAACGAGCGCAGGGTCTCGGCGTTCTGCAGATCACCGATGTGCTGTGAGACGAAGGCATGATCCCACTTCGCCAGGCAGAACGTGCTCTTCAGTTCAGCGCCGCAGGCCAGGACCGGCCGGGGGAACGGGGTGGAAACCCGGATCGGCTCTGGCGCGTATCCGCGGGACCGCCGGATCGGCATCGGTCGTCCGCGCAACGGCCGCACGACCGAGTCATCGGTCCTGATCTGGATCGCCCGGTCGTGGGTGAGGAACGCGTCCGCGATCCGCGCCAGCCGCTCAAGCGCGTCGTCGTCGCGGTATGTGATCGGCTCATCGGAAACGTTCCCGCTGGTCAGCACGATCGGGCGGCCGACCTCCTGGAGCAGCAGGTGGTGCAGCGGCGTGTAGGGAAGCATGATCCCAAGATCGCGGTTTCCCGGCGCGACGGCCGCGGCGAGCGCGGCGAGCGGCAGCCTGGGCATCAGCACGATCGGCCGACGGCCGCTGACAAGCAGCCCTTCCGCAGCCTCGTCCACCTGGCACAGCCGACGGGCAGCCGCGGCGTCGGCCACCATGACGGCGAACGGCTTGTCCTCGCGGTGCTTGCGCTGCCTGAGCCGGTCGGCCGCCCGCTCGTTCGCCGCGTCGACCGCCAGGTGGTAGCCGCCGAGCCCTTTGACCGCGATCACCTGCCCTGCGCGCAGCATCGTGGCCGCGCTCTCAAGCGGCTCGCCTGACAGCTGTCGGCTGGCCGGGTCGAGCAGCGACAGCCGTGGGCCGCAGGCGGGGCAGCATGTCGGCTGCGCGTGGAACCTGCGGTCCGCCGGATCGTGGTACTCCGCGGCGCACAGGTCGCACATCGCGAAGCTGGCCATGGTGGTGCGCGCCCTGTCATAGGGCACGTCGCGCACGATCGTGAACCTGGGCCCGCAATTGGTGCAGTTGATAAACGGGTAGCCGAACCGCCTATTGCGGCGGTCGGCGAGTTCGGCCAGGCAATCGAGGCACGTCGCGCTGTCGGCGGAGACCAGGGCGTGCCGCTGGCCGGCGAATCCGCTTTGCGCGATCGAGAACGAAGCGCAGCCGTTCGGCTTCATGGGTTTGGTGATTATTCGCTCGACCCTGGCCAGCGGCGGCGCGTCGGTTCGTAGCGTTAGGAGGAACTCCTCAATGGCCTCGGGCAGCCCTTCAACCTCGGCGAACACACCGTCAACGTCGTTGCCGACCAGCCCGCCGAGGCCAAGCCGCCGCGCCAGCGCGAACACGAACGGGCGGAAGCCGACGCCCTGGACGATCCCCTCCACCCGGACCGCGGTCCGGACACGCCTGGTCACCGCTCCAGTGTGGCGCGCGGGGCGGCGCCGTGCCAGCGTCCGGCCGCCCGCCAGTGAGTTCGGCCAACGGCCTGACCCGTCACATGCTGGGCGCATCCGGCGCGGTCGAGGCCGCGGTGAGCGCCGGTGCGATGATCCGCGGCATCCTCCCGCCGGCCTACCAGCAGGCAGCGTTCGATCTAGCGCTCTCGGAGCCTGTCGTTCAGGCCACCTGCTGAGCAAGCGTCGATGCCGCCTTGAGGTGTCCGGCCTGTCCGGCAGCGTCGGCGGGCGGCGGGTTAGGAGTCGGCGCCGCTATCATTCGTCGATGCGCGGCCAAATTCGGGAGGGCGTGAGCAAGCCTTGACTGGCTCACTGCCTGTGCGATCAGGACCGGCCGCCGCGATTTCCGCCCATCGGGGTGGCATCGAGGATGCTCCCGAGGGAACGTATGAGGCGTACCAGGCGGCGGCACGGACCGGCGCGGAGTACATCGAATTCGACATTCGACGAACCGCCGATGACGAGCTGGTTGTGTATCACGCGGCGGCCGTCGATGGGGACAAGGCGCTCACCGACATCAGCTATGCGACGCTGAGCGAACTGGCGGGCTACAACGTGCCGCGGGTTCAAGATGTCATGCGGCTCATCGCGGGCAAGGCCATCGGGCACCTCGATCTCAAGGAGACCGGCGATGAACATGTGGTCATCGAACTCGCGCTTGAGATCCTTGGCGCAGGCAACTTCGTCGCCACGACGCTTGAAGACGTGTCGGTCGCCGCGATCAAGGCCCGCTTTCCCGCCGTGCCCGTGGCCCTGTCCCTCGGCCGCGATGTCGGCCAAGAATCGTGGCGAACCCGGCTCTCCTCGCGCCGTGGCGAGCTTTATCCGCTGAGCCGCATCCATGCGTGCGGCGCGGACTGGGCGGCGATCAACCGCCGTATTGCGCTGCTCGGCGCGCTGCGGCAGTGCCACCGCCATGGCATCAGAACAATGATCTGGACAGTCAACAGCGACACGATGATTGCCCGCTGGCTCGCAGACTCCCGCGTCGACGTCCTCGTCACCGACCGCCCGCGCCGTGCGATCGCGCTGCGTGAACAGCTCCCGCGCCGAGCGAAATGATCTGCGGGTTCGGCCTGCTCGGTTCGGCTCGTAAGGTTGACCGGATTGGGCCCAGGCGGCTGGGCCCGGGCGGCCCAGGCGGCTGGGCTCGGCTGGGTCGGCCTAATCGGCTGAGGTGGCGGTAATTGGCGCTCCTATCGGCAGCTCCAGTATTGTCTTTTGTGGTGCGTTCCTGAACCACTCCTCGAATATCTCGAAAAGCTGAGACGATGCGGCATCGTCGCGGCGGTATAGCCGGTGCTGCCGCTCGGCACCAGTCAGTTGGGGCGTGCGGCCAGACGTGTCCCAGCCAAAGAAACCAAGAAGCAGGCTCTTGTCATTCACCAGGATACCGTGGAGCGCGGGGAGGTGCCTGTATGTGCTGACTTTGACTTCAAAGCGCGGATCAACGTACTGCTCTCGTATCCTGTCGAGCGTCGCGGCGGCTTCATGCTTCCAATGACCGGGGTAGGCATCGCTGAATGGCCCGCCTGTGTCGATGATGTGAATATTGATACGCATGTGTTTGGCTGTTGTCTTTTTGCACAACCGGGGCAGCACGAGGTTGACTGAGGTACCGCCCGTCGCAGCTATGATCTTGAGGTCTGTGACGTCGCGGTCGGCGGCGATGAGATCTTCAAGAGCGGACACCGCCGCCATCATGTCTGGATAGCTATCCGGCTTTTCATCGGCAGCCAGACTTTTTTCGATCGCTTGGATGGATTGGATCACGAAAGCGGCGACGAGGACGAGACTCGCGGGAAGCAGGTACGTTTTGGCAGGGCCGAGGAACCCGCCAAAATAGAGGGTTATAAGAATCAGAATTAACGCAGCATAAACCGCCCACACACGAATGCGTTCGGCGAACTCCTTGAGATTTGCAAGGCGGCTCGCCGTAGGGGTTGCGCGATTCTTACCGGCTAGCATCCTTCGGCGCCCTCCCGATTACCGCAAGCGCTCTAATGTGCGAAGGATAGCTGAACTCGCGCCTGCGCCCAGTCCTGCCGGGCCGCCGGACACGGTCCTGGCAGCCGGGCCGTCAGTAGCCCGTCCCGCCGCCGCGCCGCCAGTCGCCCGCCCGGGCACCGCGCCGCCAGCGGCGCCGTAGCGCCGAAGGAACTCGCGTTCGGTGTAGCGACCGCAATGGCGATGCCAGTTGAGGATACCTCTCATGATCGGGTCTGGTGTGATCGCGTCAGGCCACATTGCATTAACTCTACGTAAGAAAGAATGACTCTACGTGTTAGACGTCACCGCGCCCGAAGCGAACTCTCCCCCGCCCCGACCGCGCACGGCGCGGTCGGGGCGGGGGAGAGGCGGTCGAGTGTCCGCGCTACTTAGCGGACCGGAAAGCTACCTGGAACTGGAAGGCCACACCGGGCGCGGTGAAGCCGAGGATGTCGCTTGTGCTGTAGTGCCCAGGGGTCGCGGGAATCCCGGTATCGACGTTGCTGACGTCGAAGGTTGTCGTGGTCCCTCGGGCGAAATCCGTTTCCTCGCCGCTGGCGAAGAAGGTTTGCGGCCCTGCGGACCCCGGGGCGATCGTCCAGCTTTCGATCTCGAGTCTGGAATGTCCGGCGCCGGACAAGTCCGGGCCGCCGCCGCCGACGACGTGGCTGCAGCCAGTTAGCTCCGCGTCACCCCAAGTCTGGGTGCCGTCCGCCGACCGGTCGAACTCGACCCATCCCCAGAACCCACCGAGATCCGAGCCGCAGATGCTGGGATTGTTGCAGTTCCCTGATAGCCCTACCTGCCACATGTCATGCGCCGCGCCGCCTCCGTACGCGCCAGCGGGCGCAGCCGTCGAGGCGAGGACCGCCAGCGCCACTACGGCGGTCGCGGACAAAAAAACCGTCAAGCGTCTCATGAAGCTCCCTCTCTTTTGGTCGGCGTCTCAAGACGCCCCCGCTCTTGTTGGCAAAAACGTTGTCAAGTGACCCCAAACCTGACGGCTTGCTGAAGCTATTGGGAACGGCGGCCTGCCGTCAACATCCCACCGGCGGCTTGACGGGCAACGGCTGAGCTGGCTTACCGCTTGTCATACCTGGTGCAAGTGAGCAGACACGGCGGGTGAAGGCTCTCAACGCCAACTGGGTCGCGGGGCCAGATGGAGACGACGGCCAGTTCGAGATCATGATCGTGACCGAGGACGACCAGCGGCACATAATGGCCCCCCAGCCCCGCGGCGATGACCGCGCTCGTCGCGTTGGCAAAGACCGATAATGTCCTGTTGTGGGATCCCACCAACCACACGCTGATTGTCGCCAACATCGTGGGCACTTGGCTCCCATCCAGCTAGAAGCGATTGAGCGCGCACGCCCCGGCCATTTCCAGCCGCGGTGACCAGCCCGTCGGGCACTTCGCCCCGGCCGTGATATTCGGCCCTGCCGCGGTGTGAAGGACAAACCGTGGCGTTCTGTCGGTCCCACCGGGCACAGTGGGAGGCGGGTCGGCAAGCTGATGAAGGGGCTGCGCTATGTCCTACAGCATCGAGGCGCAAGGCCTCGTCAAGCGTTTCGGCAAGACCACAGCTCTGGCGGGCGCGGACTTCGCCGCTCGTTACGGGACTGTATTCGGGCTGCTCGGCCCGAACGGCGCCGGCAAGACGACCGCGGTGCGGATACTGGCCACCCTGCTGCGCCCGGACGGTGGGCACGCAAGCGTAGGCGGCTACGACGTGTCGAAGGACGCGCACCAGGTGCGCCAACTCATCGGCCTCACGGGGCAGTACGCGTCAGTGGACGACGGGCTGACCGGGTCCAACAACCTGATCATGATCGGCAGGCTGCTTGGCCTGCCACGGCGCGAGGCCCGCGCCAGGGCGAACGAGTTGCTGATCAAGTTCGAGCTTTCCGACTCGGCGGACAGGCCCGCCAAGACCTACTCGGGCGGCATGCGCCGCCGCCTTGATCTGGCCGCGAGCTTGGTCGGCCGCCCGCAGGTGCTGTTCCTCGATGAGCCCACCACCGGACTCGACCCGAACAGCCGCAGCGAGGTGTGGGCAATGATCCGCCGCCTGGTGGCCGATGGGGTGACCGTGCTGCTGACCACCCAGTACCTGGAAGAGGCCGACCATCTTGCCCATGACATCGCGGTCATCGACCACGGCCGGGTGATCGCGATCGGGACCCCCGACGAACTCAAGGCGAGGACCGGCGGGCAGGTTCTAGAGGTCTTGCCGGATGACAGAGCGCGGCTTGGCGAGGTCGCTGGACTCCTGATGAGCCTGACAGGGACCGCCGCCGACAGCGACGTGGTCGCCGGGCGGGTGACCGTGCCGGTGACGGACGGCGCCGCGCTGCCCGAGATCGTGCGGCGGCTAGACGCCGCAGGGGTGGTCCTGGCCGGCTTCGCGCTCCGCAAGGCCAGCCTGGACGAGGTCTTCCTGGCATTGACCGGCCACCGGGCCGAGGAAAGCCCGGAGGGGGCCGAGGACCAAGACGGCGCCGACCTGCGGCCACACGCGGACGTGGCAGGCGCGGGCGCCCGATAGTGGGCGCGGGAGCGCCCCGGCTGGACGTTGTCAGTCAAGCAGGAAGGAACCGCACATGAGTGCCGTCACTGCCTCGCCGTCGGCTGGGCCGCTTGCGCCCGGCCCGGCACGCCATCTCAGCCCGCTCGCGGGCGCCCGGCACACGGCGACGCTGACCTGGCGAAGCCTGCTGAAGATCAAAACGAACAGCGAGGATCTCATTGGCCTGAGCCTGCAGCCGGTCATGTTCCTTGTGCTGTTCACATACGTGTTCGGCGGCGCCATATCCGGCGACACGCGCAGCTACCTGCAGTACGCGTTGCCGGGTTTGCTCGTCCAAAGCGTGCTGTTCGCCACCCTCGGCACCGGGCTCATGCTCAACGCCGACATCACGGGCGGCGTTTTCGACCGGTTCCGCAGCCTTCCCATCGCCCGGTGGGCGCCGCTGGCAGGTGCGGTGCTCGGCGACATGGTTCGGTACATGATCTCGGTGGCCGTCATGCTCGGGTTCGGCATGGTGCTGGGGTTCCGCATCGGCACCAGCCCGCTTGCCGCCGCGGCTGGCTGCGCCCTGGTGCTGGGCTTCGCGCTGGCGATGTGCTGGATCTCCGCGCTGATCGGCCTGCTGGCGAGAACAGCGCAGGGTGTGCAGATCTTCGGGTTCACCGTGATGTTCCCGATCGTTTTCGCGAGCAACCTTTTCGTGCCGACCCGCACCATGCCCGGCTGGCTGCAGGCGTTCGTGCGGATCAACCCGATGTCGGATCTGGCCAGCGCGACGCGGGGGCTGATGACCGGCGGGCCAGTGGCCGGCGCCGCGGCGAAGTCGGCGCTGTGGGCGCTCGGGATCGTGGTGATCTTCGCGCCGATCGCGGTTCGCGTGTACCGCCGCAAGACATGATCTAGGGGGTTGAAAGCTGCCAGAATGGCCCGACGACCTTCGCGGCCCCGCGGTCAGCGCCGCTTCCCGGCGGGCTAGCGCCGCTTCGCGCGGCTTGGAGCGACGCGGGGCGGCTCATCCGGTTGTTTCGGGTACACGGGCGGCCACGGCGCGTCAAGCAGCCCGCTGGCCCTGTCGCGCGCGTTCATCGCCAGCAACCGCTCCAGAGACTGCGGGTCGTCATTCATGTGCTCCCACGGGTCGCCGACCGTGTCGAGCCTGGCTTGAAGCGAGGCGATTGTGAACTGGTCGGGGTGGATCTGGTCGATCTCTTCCCAGGTGACGGGGGTCGACACCTGCGCTCCTGCGCGGGCGCGCACCGACCAGGCGCCGAAGACCGTCTTGTGCGGCGCGTTCTGGTTGTAGTCCACGAACACCCGTTCACCGCGTTCCTCCTTCCACCATGCCGCGGTGATGAGATCGGGCCGGCGGCGTTCAAGCTCACGCGCTAGGGCCACGGCCGCGGCACGGACCTGGTAGGAATCCCAGCGCGGCTGAAGGCGTACATAGATGTGCAGGCCGCGGTTGCCTGTCGTCTTCGGGTAGCCCACGATGCCAAGCTCGGTGAACAGGCGGTGCAGCTCGCTGGCGGCTTGGCGGATGTGGGTGAAACCGACGCCGGGGGTCGGGTCGAGGTCGACCCGCAGTTCGTCGGTGTGGTCCGGGTCGTCGGCCAGGTAGGGCCAGACGTGGAAACCCAGGCATCCCAGGTTCACCGCCCACAGCACATGGTCGGTGTCCGCCGCGACCAGCGCCCGCGACGTGGTGCCGTTGGGCGTGGCCACGGTGGTGGTCCGCAGCCAGTCTGGGATGTTCTTGGGCACCCGTTTCTGGAAGAAGGATGGCCCGCCCGCGCCTTCAGGGAAGCGCTGCAGCAGCACGGGGCGCCCGCCCATCGTCCGCATGAGCGGCTCGCTCACCCGCAGGTAGTGCTCGGCCAGGTCACCCTTGGTTTCGCCGCGCTCGGCGAAGAGCACCTTCTCCGGACGGGTGATCAGGCCGGTTCGCATCGTTGCTCGGTTGCTCGCTCGGTCACGTCCGGAGGCTACCCGAGACGGCCTGGCTTGTGCTGGCCCCGGGGGGACGGCCCCCCGGGGATCTCCCCGCGGGCCCGCGATTGGTTCGCGCCGCGCAGCCGTTCGGGACAAATCACGGCGCCGCTGCCCCACTCGCCGCAGTGAGCCGCCGGACCCGGCTCCGTGCGGCCGCTTTTGATCCCGAACGGCTGCGCCGCGGATCGGCCGGTCCGGTGGGTGGCGCTCTTTCGGCGGCGGCCAATGCATTTCCTAACCCCGCGGGTAGCTATCCCGCTGCCGCGGGCTGGGATCATGTCCGTGGTGGGGCATTTTTAGGGGAATGGGGAGCCATGACGGACAACACAGGCGACGGTTTCGTGCGACTTGCTCGCAGCGAGCGCCGTGCGCTGCCGAACGCCAAGGACGAAGGGCCGGTCGAGGGCTCGGAACGGATCGAGGTGACCTTAGTCACCCGCCGCCGGGCGGCGCTACCGCGCGAGTACGTGGACGGGCCCGCGACGATGACCCGGGAGGACCTGGCGGAACGGCACGGCGCGGACCCGGCCGACCTGGCACGGGTGCGCAGCGTCTTAGCTAGCTACGGCCTGGAGATCACCGAGGCGGACCAGGGATCGCGACGGGTCAAGGTGGCGGCGACGGTCTCGGCGCTCAGCGAGGTGTTTGGCGCCTCGCTTCGCCGCGCCACCAGCCCGAACCCCACCGGAGGCGCCCCGGTGACGCATCGCTACCGGGTCGGCGGCCTGCAGCTTCCCGCCGAACTCGACGGCATCGTGACCGCGGTCATCGGGTTCGACGACCGCCCGCAGGTCCGCCCACACCTGCAACCGGCGGCCACAAGCAGCGTCGGCACCTCCTATACGCCGGTTCAGGTCGGCACGTTCTATGGGTTCCCCAGCGGGACCGACGGGACGGGGCAGGCGCTGGCGATCACGGAGTTCGGCGGGGGTTTCGTACAGACGGACCTGAACACCTACTTCTCCGGCCTGGGGATCACCGCGCCGTCGATCACCGCGGTCGGCGTGGACAGCGCCACGAACAACCCGGGCACGGATCACAAAGCCGATAGCGAGGTCATGCTCGACGTCGAGGTGGCAGGCGCGCTCGCGCCCAACGCCACGCTCGTGGTGTATTTCGCGCCCAACACGGCGCAGGGCCAGATTGACGCGTTCTCCACAGCGGTCCACGCGAACCCGACGCCGACCGCGATCAGCACGAGTTGGGGCGCGTCCGAGGATAGGTGGCCGGGCCAGACCACGGACGCGATGGATGAGATCTTCTCTGACGCTGCCGCGCTCGGGATCACGGTGTGCGCGGCCACCGGCGACAACGGCGCCACCGACGGTGTGGCCGATGGCGCGCTGCACTGCGACTTCCCCGCGTCGGAGCCGTACGTCCTTGCCTGCGGCGGCACGAGCCTGCTCGGCGACACCTCGACGGGCGCCATTACCTCGGAGCGCGTCTGGAACGACAGCATGGGCGCCACGGGCGGCGGGATCAGCGACGTCTACGCGATCCCGGACTATCAGACGAACGCGGGCGTGCCGGTTGGCCTGTTCGGCGCCTCGCGTGGCATCCCCGACGTCGCGGGGAACGCGGACCCCGCGACCGGGTACCAGACCCGGGTGAACGGCGTCCCGACGGTCATGGGCGGCACGAGCGCCGTGGCCCCGTTGTGGGCGGCGCTGGTGTGCAGGCTGGCGCAGGGCGCGGGCAAGCGGTTCGGGACGCTTCAGGTGAACTTGTACGCCGGGATCAGCCCGGGTGCGACCACGGCCGGGTTCCGTGACATCATCAGCGGCCACAACAACGGCTACAGCGCTGCCGCCGGGTGGGACGCCTGCACGGGCCTTGGCTCGCCGAACGGCGCCGCGTTGCTCACCAGGCTGACGAGCTAGCCTGTTCAGCCCGCTGAGCTTGCCTGTTCAGCCGGCCTCGGTTTCGAGGGTCTCGGCTTTCGTGGCCTCGGTTTCGCTGGGATCGGGGCCGAATAGCAGACTGAGCACGAGCCCGGGGATCTCATCGATCCCCGGGCTCGTGCCATCCGACGCCCAATGCTGCGCTAGGGCGAGGTCGCAGAGCCCGGCGATCGCCAGAGCGAGAAGCTCCGGCGACAGATCGGCACGTAGCTCGCCGCGACCCGCGCCTTCCCGCACTGCCTCCGCCAGCTTGCCAACCAGCGGCGCCTCCGAGCCGATCACCTGCGCGTACAGCCCTGGCGTGCCCATCAGGCATTCCCGCACAAGGACCCGGGCGAAGGCGTCATTGCGGGACGCCCAAGCGCAAAAGCCCGCGAGGATCGTGTCGAGCTTGCGCCTGGCCGTGGCCTCGTCTGGTGCCGCGCTCGACTCGGTGGCCCGCGCCGACGCCTCCGCTACCACCGCCAAGAACAGTTCCTCCTTGGCGGGGAAGTAGTTGTAGATCGTTCCCTTCGCGTAGCCAGCGGCGAGCGAGATCGCATCGACGTTGGCGCGCTCGAATCCGGCGCGGCCGAACTCCTGCGCTGCCGCGGCGAGCAGCCGCGCCCGTGTCGTCTGCCTTGTGCGGGCTGAGACTCGCGTCATCGTTCTCCAACTATAGCGGGTGACTGGTCACCCAGTTACAATGGTGCCCTGCCGATCAATTTGGGTGACCAGTCACCCAGGATGGGATGGCGCTTCGCCTTCGCCTTCGCCTTGGCCTTCCAGATGGGTGACCAGTCACCCAAGGGTGACGCGCTCCTCGACCGGTCGGCCTCGACCGAACAAAAAGGCGCGCGGCAGGCTTAGTTAGGAGGCCGTAAAGTGGGAGCCCGGCTTGCGATTGCCGCCGAAGGGCTGATGAAGCGCTTCGGCACGGTTGAGGCGCTGCAGGGCGTCAGCCTCGAGCTTCCCGCCGGGAGTGTGCTCGGCCTACTCGGCCCCAACGGCGCGGGCAAGACAACGATGGTAAGGATTCTCAGCACCCTGCTCCGTCCTGATGGTGGGTGGGCGCGTGTCGCGGGGTTCGACGTCGTTAAACAGCCGCGTGCGGTCCGGCGGCTGATCGGTCTGTCCGGCCAGTATGCGGCCGTGGACGGCTATTTGACCGGCCGGGAGAACCTGCGGATGATCGGCCGGCTCTACGGACTCGGCCGTCGCGGCGCCACCCGCCGGGCCGATGAACTGCTCGACCGTTTCGACCTCGCTGGCGTTGCCGCGCGCCTCGCACGCACCTACTCCGGCGGGATGCGCCGCCGTCTTGACATCGCGGCCAGCCTCGTCGCAGAGGCCCCGGTGTTGTTCCTGGACGAGCCCACGACTGGGCTTGATCCCCGCGGGCGACTCGGCGTGTGGCAGCTGCTCGGCGAACTGACCGCCCGCGGCGCCAGCTTGCTGCTCACCACGCAGTACATGGAGGAAGCCGACCGCCTCGCCGACAGCATCGCCGTCATCGACAGCGGCCGAATCATCGCCACGGGAAGCCCGGATGAGCTCAAGGCCCACGTCGGCGGCGGCCGCCTTGAGCTGAAGACCATGCCCGGCGACGACCCGAGGCGGCTGGCCCAGGCCTTGGCTGGGCTCGGCGCCGGGCCGCTCGTCGTTGACGCGATGGCGGGCAGAGTCGTCCTGCCAGTGGACGACGGACCTCGCATCCTTCCTGATCTCGCCGCACGACTGGCCGGATCCGGGCTTCGGGTCGCTGACCTCGCGCTCCGTCGGCCCACCCTCGACGACGTGTTCCTTACCCTCACCGGCCACCCAGGCACCCGCGCCGCACATGAGGACGATCCATTTGCTGACCGTGGACTTGCGGGCAAGCGACAGGGAGACACCGATGAGCGCCGTTGACCTGGACACGACGGACCAGCTCGCCCCGGCCTCGATGCTGTCCAATGTCGGTGTCATCACCGGAAGAAACCTGCGGCGGCTCGCGCGAGTTCCAACGCTTATCGCCCTTGCCACAGTGCAGCCGGTCCTGCTGGTGGCGTTGTTCACCTACGCATTCGGTGGTGCCGTGCACGTGCCGGGCAATGCGGCTTACATCGACTACCTGCTTCCGGGTCTCCTCGTGCTCGCGATCGGGTTCGGCGCCTCGCAGACGGGCGTCGCTATCGCAGAAGACCTGTCCAGCGGCATGATCGACCGGTTCCGCGCGCTGCCCATCGCCAGCGCGGCCGTGCTTGCCGGAAGGGTTGCCGCCGACGCCGTCCGCAACCTGTTCGTCGTGGCGCTGATGATCGGCGTTGGATCCGCCATCGGTTTCCGCTTTCATGCGGGGCCGGTCGCAGCCCTGGCAGCCGTAGCGCTTGCGGTGGCGGTCGGGGTCGCGTTCTCCTGGCTCAACGCGCTGCTTGGACTCCAAGTGCGCGACTCGGAGTCAGCCGGTTTGGTCGGCCTGTTCCCCGTCATCATCCTCACGTTCACAAGCTCGACGCTGGTACCGGTGGCTACCATGCCCGGCTGGCTTCAGGCATTCGCCAAGGTCAACCCGATCACGGTCGTGGTTGGCGCGCTGCGCGCGCTGTGTCTCGGCGGGCCGACCGCGGCGCCCGTGGCCCAAGCGCTGGCCTGGCTCACCGGGCTCCTCGCGGTCACCGTCCCCGCCGCCGTCACCCGCTACCGCCACACAACCGCCGCATGACACACCTGCGCCTGGTCTGCGCCTGGTCTGCGCCGCCGGCGCCGTTACACCTGCGGGGCGGTCGCCAGCGCCCGTCGCGATAGCGAGAAGCGGTCGCGAGGGATGCACGTGTCCTCGCCGAGCGCCAGGTCAGCAAGCACCTCGCCGAGCAGCGGCCCGAACTTGAACGCGTGACCTGAACAGCCGCAGCCGATGACCAGCGGCCCCTCGCGGTCGAGAACGAAGTCCTCATCCGAGGTCATCGTGTACAGGCACGTCTCAGCCGCAATCCCCGCCGCCTCGAGCCCTGGCAGACGCGACCGCACATAGCCGGCGGCCTGCTCCTCCAGCATGGGGTCGATCTCGTCGAATGGCCCGTCCCGTGGGTCGATCGCCGGGCCTGGCACATGAACCGCCACCTTCACTCCCGGCGCGTCGCCGAGCATCGGCACGGCGTACCAGTGCGGGCCCCTGGTCGGCCACTCGACCAGAGTGGGCCATCGCGCGCCGTCCCGATCACGAGGCTTGAAATAGCGCACCTGCTGCACGGTCGCGGTCAGCCGCGGGACGCGCCTGAGCGCGCCGGCGAGCAGCCCCTCGCTCCACGCGCCCGCAGCGATGATCGCCACACGGGCCGATATCTCACCCGCCGAGGTGCGCAGCACGGCCCGGTCACCTCGGGGCTCGATGGCCAGCACACGGATTCCGATCCGCGTCTCGACACCATCACGCCGGGCCAGCCGGTGCTGTGCGGCGACCGCGCGTCCGGCCAGGCATACGCCGGTGCCAGGTTGGAACAGCATCCGTTCGCCCGCCTGCACCGCGATCCCGGGGAAACGCGAGCGGATCTCCGGCGCCGCGAGCCAGGCGTGTTCCACCCCGCAGGCCTTCAGCGCCGCGGCGCATTGCGCCGCGCCGGGACCGGCGTCCAAGCCACCTGTCGTTACCAGCAGTTCTTCGCCCGCATCGTCCTGCAGACGCGCCCAGGCGTCGCGCGCACGAATAGCCATCGTGACGTAGTCGGGGTCAGGATAGGAGTAGCGGAAGATGCGCGTCGCCCCGTGCGAGGAACCGCGGGTGTGGCCGAGATCGAACTGCTCAAGTAGCACCGCAGGCACGCCGCGCGCGCCGAGGGACCGTGCCGCCGCCGATCCGATCACACCGGACCCGACAACCGCGACCTCGACCCGCTCCACGGCCGCGATGATAGCGTCGTCGTCTTGCCGAATGGCCACACCAAACTCACACCGACGACAGTCGGCATGCGTGATCTAACCCGAAGAGTGAGGTTACGGTCACATCATGTGCGTCATCGACGCTGGAAGGCGCCTGCTGGTCGACGCGTGCGGGATGGACGCCGCCGAGTACGACCGGCATATCGAGCGGCTGGCCGAGAGGTCTGTTCTCGATCAGTCAGGAGAAATGCGGTTCCTTGTCACGATGGCCCGGCGAGCCTGACGATGGTCCCGGATGTGCTGAAGCGCGGTCGCCGACCACCAGGGGGCGGGGATGGTCCGAGATCGGCATGACGGGCGCGTGCTTGGCTGTTTCAGCGTCAGTCCAGCAGGCCTCGAGCTTGCGCACCCAAGATGTGCGAGCATGCCGGCTCATTTCGCGCGACGGGCTCGCAAGAGCTGCCGTCGGGGGGACAGCCCGGCAGGGAGAAAAGGTGGTTCATGGCATGGCCTACGATCAGCGTGCGGTGCTCATCGGCCCGACCCGGCGCCAAGCGCGCGGAGCTGCGGTTGGTTGGCTCAACGCGCTCGCCGGTGCCGAACGCGCGCGCCCGATCGCGGGCCCGGCGGTTACCGAGAGCGTGCCACAGTGACCACGTCGCGCGATCCTGATCGGGAGGAGCCCGTGGACGATCCCACGCCGACGAACGCCGACAGTCTTCTCCAGGCGGTCTGCCGCAGCGTCACCTCGCTGCTGGCCGCGGCGCCTGCGCCGCCACGCCGGGTGTCGGTGCGGGCAGGCACGATCGCGGTGGAGCTTGAATGGCCGGACACGGCCGTGACCGCTGTTGAGCAGCCCGTGTCTGTGCCTTCGTCAGCCGCACCTGAGGCGGCGCGCCCAGCCGCGTCGGCGCCCGAGCCGATCGGCCGCGAAGGTGAGAATGGCTTCTTCTACATCCGCGCCTCGACCGTTGGGACGTTCTACCGCGCGCCTGAACCCGGCGCCAGGCCATTTGTCGCCGAAGGCGACGAGGTGCGGCCGGGACAGCAACTCGGGATCTTGGAGGCGATGAAGATGATGCTGCCGGTCGCCGCCGACCGCGCTGGCCGTGTGGCGGAGTTTCTCGTCGAGAACGCGACGCCGGTGGAATTCGACGCGCCGCTCATCGCTCTCACGGCACTGGAACCAATCCCGTAGGCCTCCTACTTTGTACTCCGGAGTGTTGCCAGTGGCCACTTTGTACTCCGGAGTGTTGCCCAGCCAGTGGCCACTTTGTACTCCGGAGTGTTGCTAGAGGCCACCTTTCGGGCTCGGTTAGCAACACTACCGAGTACAAAGTTGGCAGCGGCGTCCGAATGCTGAGACGGAGCGCCACTGCCGACGACCGCTGAGCGCAATCAGCGGGCATCCAGCAGGTCCGCCCACAGCTCTCGCTCATTGGGAGTCAGCGGGACGCTGGGGATGACACGCTCGGGGTGCCCACGCGGAGTAAGCGGTTGACCGAGGTCCTCAGGTTCTTGCGGAGGCCAGCCCTGCTCGCCCCGCTCCGCGCGCCTCAGCTCCGCGCGCCTTAGATCCTCGCGCCTCAGCTTGTCACGCGTCAGCGTCATCACGCGCACGTCAAAGAACATTGAGTAGCTCTGCATGCTCAGCCCCAACAGAACATGCCGCCCCACCGCCGCGAGTCCCCGTGCCATGCGGCGCAGTGTTCGCCGCCACAGGGTAGCCCGTTGCGCCTCAGCCAACCTCGTGCTCCTTCCCGCCGACGACCCACGATGCGGGTCCGGCCGAACAATCCCGTGCGGGTCCGGCCGGCGACCCACGGCGCGATTGCTGTGGACAACCCACGGCATGGGTCGCGCCGAGAACCCACAGTGCGGGTTGGGCCGATCATCTCCGTCGCCGGTAACAGCGGCATCGAGCGCCGGTAGAGCGTCGTCGGCGGGTGCGGCCGACGCTGCGGCCCACGACGGAGCGGGCTCCAGCGCGGCACGACCAAATTGCAGCATTCGACCGTGCCGCCCAGCTGACGCCTCGTAAGCGTCGGTGCCGGTCCTAAGCGTCGGTTCCGGTCGCGAGGGCCAGGCCGGGTGGCTGGCTGGCGAGGGCGTGGGCATGGGCATGGGCGAGCGCAAGGAACGCGTAACGAGCGGGGCCGTCGCCGTCGTCCCGCGCCACCTCGAGGACATGGCCTGCGACCAAACGTGCGAGCACAGCGTCAGCCGTACCGACGCCGCAGCCAAGCAACGCCGCCGCCTCGGCCGAAGTGAACGCGCCACCGGGCACCGCGCTGAGCGCGCGCGCCACGGCGTGCTCGTGCTCTCCAAGCGCGCCAAAGCTCGCGTGCAACGCGGTCTGGACGCTGAAGCCATCGACCTCCAGTTCGGCGAGCCGGTGCGTTACTTCCGCTAGCCGCCTAGCGAGATGCCACAAGGGCCGACCTGGTTCGGTGGCCAGGCGCACGCCCGCTGCGTGGATCGCCAGCGGCAGCCGGTCGCATGACCGGACGATGCTTTCCGCCGCCCCGCGCTCGGCGCTGACACGGTCCTGGCCTGCGACGCGAGCGAGCAGTTCGATCCCCTCGCCAAGGCCCAGCGGACCGAGCGGCACTGCCTGGCCGAACGGGATGCCCGACGAACGGCTGGTGACGATGACTGCGCACCCCTCGAATCCCGGTAGCAGCGCGGCGACTTGATCGGCAGATGCCGCGTCGTCGAGCAGCACAAGCAGGTCGCGGCCCGCGCTCCAGCTACGGAAGAGCTTGCTGCGTTCGGCGGGCTCGGGAGGGATCTGCGCTCGCGGAACGCCAAGCGCGCGCAAGAACCCGTCGAGGACACCGTGCGGGCGGGCCGGGCTGGACGAGGAGCCGCCAAGCTCCGCGAACAACTGGCCCGCGGTGTACGCGGCGCTGACACGCTCGGCGGCGCAGATTGCCAGCGCTGTCTTCCCGCTTCCAGGTGCGCCAGTGATCACAACGATCGGCACCGCGCCCTGTGGCGCCTTCGCGCCGAGGCGTCGCTCGATGAGCGCGAGCGCGGCCTCCCGGCCGACAAATCCGGGCGGGCAGGTCGGCAACTGCGCGGGGGTGGCCGCGACCAAGCGCAGCCCACGCGACAGCCCTCCCTCGGCCGGCTGGGCCGCGGCGAGCGGCCCGCACTCGGCCGGCCGGCCGGTGACCACGGGCCCGCACTCCGTCGGCCGGGCGGGGACAAGCCGAGCCCTGTCGGCCTGCTGGGCAGGTGCCAACGGCCCGCGCGCGGCCAGCCGGGCGGTTACCTGCGGCCCACCTTCTATCCGTCCGTCGGCAGTCAGCGGCGCGCCGTCGGCCGGCCAAACGGCTTCGCCCGGACGCGCCGGTGCCGCGAGCCTCACCTCGCGGCCGGGCGAGGGCCGGTCGGGCGGCTCGTCCGCGGCAGCCAGCAGCGACTGGTGCTGCCGCCGAAGCTCGCTGGACGGCTCGGTGCCGAGTTCCACCATGATCGCGGCGCGCAGCCGTGGGTAAAGGCCGACCGCTTCAATCCGCCGCCCCGATCGGTGCAGAGCCGCCATGAGCTTGCCGTGGAAGCCCTCGTGCAGAGGATGTAGCTCGGTATATCCCTTCAGCTCACTGATGAGCTGGCGGTGACGGCCTAGCTGGAGATCCGCCTCGACCCGTAGCTCGAGGGTGAGCAGCCGGTCCGCCTCCAGCCGTGTGACGTGGGCGTGCAGCAACATTCCTGCGGGCACATCGTGCAGGGCGGGCCCGCGCCACAGCGCCAGCGCTTCGGCCAGCGTGTCCGCGGCGCGCTGGCTGTCGCCGCCCGCCAGGGCCGCCCGCCCCGCCTCCGCGAGCCGCTCGTAGGCGAACAGGTCGATTTCCTCGTCGGCGATCTTGAGGAGATACCCGTGACGTTTGGTCTGCAGGGCCGTGAATTTCGCGAGGTCACCGTTCAGGATTCGGCGGGTCTTGCTTATATACGTCTGCAGGGTCGACAAGGCGCTCGGCGGCGGCTCCTCGCCCCAGATCTCGCGGATCAGCTCGCCGGTCTGAACGTTCTGGTTGCGGCGCACAGCGAGAAATGCGATGACCTGGCGGAGCCTCGGCGCGGTCGGCGTAATCTCGCGCGTATCCTTGACGAGTTCAAGCGGCCCGAGGACCCGAAACTCCATACGCGCTCCTGCCGCGGCCGTGTTATTTATCCCTAACGGCTCACGCGGCCAGTCGCTTTCCTTTGGTTGGTGCCCTGCGCATGGAGGCAGAGTCGGCCGCTACGGTCGTCACAAGCAAAATATGCTGCCGCCGGATCGCGCGCGGATCGAGGGTCGCTCGACAGCTAGGCCGCCATAGGAAGGCGGCAACCAAGGCACGAGCGGAATTCCAGCTTGGCGCGGCACTATCACGTCTGCGGCCATTTGTGGCGCGCCCGGTTGCACTGCAGCGGGCCGGGCTCCAAGTATCCGCTGCCCGGAGGAGCGACATAATGACCAGCGGCTCGAGCGACGGACGACGAAATCTCTTCACTTCAGAGTCCGTCACCGAAGGCCACCCCGACAAGATCGCAGATCAGATTAGCGATGCGGTACTTGATGCGCTGCTCAAGGAGGACCCCGGTGCGCGTGTCGCCGTGGAGACACTCATCACCACCGGGCTCGTGCATATTGCGGGCGAGGTAACCACCGAGGCATGGGCCGACATTCCTGCCATCGCGAGGGAGACGATTCTCGGGATCGGGTACGACGCTTCGCAGAAGGGCTTCGACGGGGCGTCGTGCGGTGTCACGGTTTCCCTCGGCACGCAGTCGCCTGACATTGCCCAGGGGGTGGATCTGGCCTACGAATTGCGTGAGGGCGGGCCAGCGGACGCGCTTGACCAGCAAGGCGCCGGTGACCAGGGCATGATGTTCGGTTTCGCCTGCGACGAGACGCCGTCGCTGATGCCCTTGCCGATCAACCTGGCGCACCGGCTGTCCCGCAGGCTCGCCGCGGTCAGGAAGAACGGCGCCGTTCCCTACCTGCGCCCGGACGGCAAGACGCAGGTCACCGTGGAATATGAGGGGAACCGGCCAATCCGGCTTGACACGATCGTCGTGTCCACGCAGCACGCCCCCGGCGTGGCGCTGGACACCATGCTGTTCCCCGATGTGCGTGATCACGTCATCGCGCCAGAGCTGGCCGACACCGACATCGACGCCTCAGACTTCAGGCTCCTGGTCAACCCGACCGGGCGGTTCGAGGTCGGCGGCCCGGCGGCCGATGCGGGCCTGACCGGCCGGAAGATCATTGTCGACACATACGGCGGCATGGCCAGGCACGGTGGCGGGGCCTTCTCCGGCAAGGACCCGTCCAAGGTCGACCGCTCGGCGGCCTATGCCATGCGCTGGGTGGCCAAGAACGTGGTGGCGGCAGGCCTGGCCCGCAGATGTGAATGCCAGGTGGCGTATGCCATCGGTAAGGCGCACCCAGTGGGCCTGTTCGTTGAGTGCTTTGGCACCGAGCAGGTGCCGGTGTACACGATCAGGGACGCGGTCCTTGCGGTCTTCGACCTGCGGCCCGCGGCCATTATCCGAGACCTGGATCTGCTCCGGCCGATCTACGCGCAGACCGCGGCCTATGGCCACTTCGGCCACGACCTGCCCGATTACAGCTGGGAGCACACTTCGCGGGCGGACCTTCTGCGCCGAGCGGCAGGTGCCTGATGCACCTGCCGCAGGCAGCGGCCAGCGCCATGCGGCGTCGGTCGGCGTGTGAACGCAGACAACGATCATGAAGGCGCTCGTCGCGACGGGCAGCAATCGCAAGCTGCGGCCACTCAGCCACACCACGCCAGCCGAGCTGGCGCCGGTGGCCAACCGGCAGGTGTTGTGCTACGGCCTGGACACGATTCGCGCGGCAGGAATCACCGAGGTCTGCCTGGTTGTCGGCGAGCACCGCCGCGACGTGCAGCGCGCCATCGGCAACGGTTCCGACTCGGGCCTGCAGATCAGCTATCTGCGCCAGGACGCGCCGCTTGGCCTGGGGCATTGCGTGCTGATCGGCAGAGAGTTCCTTGGCGACGACGACTTCGTGCTCTACCGGGGCGGGCTGGTGATCCCCGGCGGGATCGCGGACCTGGTCGCTGACTTCCGCGCGACCCGGGCAGATGCGTTGTCCCTCGTGGGTGCGTCCGGCGCCGAAGTCGGCGTGCATGTGTTCGGGCCCGCTGTGCACCAGGCCGTCCTCGCCACCCCGCCGCGCTGGGATAACACCAGGGACATCACGGCCGCGGTGCGGTGGCTCGCCGAGCACGGCCACGTCGTCGGCCGTCACCTGGTCACCGACCCGTGGCACGACACCGGCGAGGTCGACGGCCTGCTCGCCTGCAACCGCACGATCCTGCAGGCGGTCGAGCCGGCCGTCCGCGGTGCGGTGGACAGCCGCTCCGAGCTCAGCGGTGCCGTCATCGTGGAGGACGGCGCGCAGGTGCGGCGGTCGCGGATTACCGGCCCAGCAATCATCGGCAGTTTCGCCGTGGTCGAGGACAGTCTTATCGGGCCATACACCTCCATCGGCCACGACTGTGTGATCAGCGGCGCCGAGGTGGAGTCCTCGATCCTGCTCGCAGGCGCCGCGCTGCACGGCGTGCGGCGGGTGCGGGACTCGGTAATCGGGCGCGCCGCCTCGGTCCACCCGGCCTCGGCAGGGTCGGGGGCGCACCGGCTCATTCTTGGCGACCACAGCCAGATCCTGGTTGGACCATGAGGCGGCTGAGCGGGCAGGAATCAGCGCCGCGCGACCGGCTGTCAAGCGCCCCGGGCGAAGCTGGTGAGCTGACGAACTCGGCCACCGGCCGTGGATCCGAATCCACATCCTGGAGCACGTCGGCACAACGGAGTAGGTCGATGCAACCACAACCACCACGCGGGGAGGGCCAGACCGGACTTTCAGCGCTGCTGCGGTACCTGCCTGCCGGCAGCGACGTCGGATCGGTGCTGCGGTATGCGGCGAGCGGGCAAGCCCAGGTCGGGCTGGCCGCGTTCCTGCTCCCGTGCGACCAGAGAGAGAAGGCCTAGTGACCGCGGCTGCAGAATCTGAACTCGAGCGCGAGCCGGAGTGGGTGTGCTGCCCCGGATGCGGCACACTCGTCTTCGATAAGCGCTACGAGCGGGATCGTCGTGTGTGCTGGCAGTGCGGCCACCATGGTCGGCTGACCGCACTCCAGCGGCTGGCTCAGTTGCTCGACCCTGGCTCTTCTGTCCCCATCGATGCGCCTTCCACCATTGAGGATCCGCTGCGGTTCACCGATCGCCAGCCATACCGTGAGCGGCTCCGCCAAGCGCGGGCGGCGACCGGGCTCCCCGAAGCCGTCGCCTGTGCCACGGGCACAATCCACGGCCACCCGCTCGTCGCCGCCGCGATGGAGTTCGAATTCCTTGGCGGCAGCCTCGGCAGCGGCGTCGGCGAGCGGATCACCCGGGCGGCCGAGGAAGCGCTGCACAGCCATGTACCGCTGCTGCTGATCGCCGCGTCCGGTGGCGCCCGCATGCAGGAGGGCGCGCTCGCGCTCATGCAGATGGTGAAGACCAGCCAGGCGCTCGCCGAGCTCGACGAGGCCGGCGTCCTGACCATCTCGCTGCTCACCGATCCCACCTACGGCGGCGTGGCGGCCTCCTATGCCACCCTGGCCGACATCATCCTTGCCGAGCCGGGAATCCGCATGGGCTTCGCCGGTCCCCGCGTGATCGAGCAGACGATCAGGCAACGGCTGCCTGACGGGTTCCAGACGGCCGAGTTCCTCCTCTCACATGGGCTCATCGACGATGTCCAGCCGCGCAGCGCGTTGCGGGCTACCCTCGCCCGGCTGCTTGCCACGCTGGGCCCGGCAAGCCAGGCGCTGGCGGACAGCCACGGCCACGGCAGCCACGGCCACGGCGTTGGGCTTGTGGCCGCGCCGCGCGGTGAGCCAAGCAGTGACGCGCCACCGGGCACAATCATCCGACGGCCCGCTGAGCTGCCCAAGTGTGATCCCTGGCAGACAGTTCAGCTCGCGCGTCATCTCGACCGGCCGACCACGCTGGACTATGTCAGTTACCTTCTCGAGGACTTCCACCAGTTGCACGGTGACCGGATGTCCGCGGATTGCCCGGCGATCGTCGGCGGGGTCGGCCGGCTGGCGGGCCGGCCGATCGTGCTCATCGGCCACCAAAAGGGACACACGACGACCGAGCTGGTGGCCCGCAACTTCGGCATGGCCACCCCCGCCGGGTACCGCAAGGCCGCCAGGCTGATGCGGCTCGCGGCGAAGCTCGGGCTTCCGGTCGTCACGTTCATCGACACGCCCGGCGCCTATCCGGGCGTCGAGGCCGAAGAGCAGGGCCAGTCCATAGCCATCGCGGAGAACTTGCGGTTGATGTCCGGGCTTGGCGTACCCGTGGTTGCCGTGGTGACCGGCGAGGGCGGCAGCGGCGGCGCCCTCGCGCTCGGCGTCGCCGATCGCGTGTACGCGCTGAGCAACGCCGTGTACTCGGTCATCAGCCCCGAGGGGTGCGCGGCCATCCTTTGGCGGGACGCCGGTGCGGCGGAGAAGGCGGCGTCGGCGCTGCGGCTGGACGCGAGGGAGTTGCTGCGGCACGGCATCGTTGACGGCGTGATCCCCGAACCAGAGGGGGGCGCGCACGGCGACCGGGCCCGGACGGCCGAACTGGTCGGCGCCGCGGTGGCGGCGGCGCTGGGTGACCTCGACGGGCAGGATGCCGCGAGTCTCGTGCGGGCGCGCAGGCGGCGATTCCGCCGGTTCGGCACCGTGCCCAGCTTGGTCCCGCGTCACGACGGAACGCTGCCGATCCCGTTGCAGGCGCACGCGGCTAGCTGATGCCTAGCAGTTGCCAGGAAGTGAGTGCCCGATGTTCAGCAGTGTCCTCATCGCCAACCGGGGGGAAATCGCCCTGCGTATCGCCCGCACGTGCCGCGACCTCGGCATACGCACGATACTCGCTCACTCGACCGCCGATCACGAGTCGGCGGCGGCCTTCTACGTGGACGAGAAGGTACAGATCGGCCCCGAGGCGGCACGGCACAGCTACCTGAATGCGGCGGCGATTGTCAGCGCCGCGCTGCACACCGGAGCTGAGGCGGTCCATCCCGGCTACGGTTTCCTGTCCGAGGACCCGGACTTCGCCGACGCGTGCGAGTCGCACGGCCTTACGTTCATCGGCCCGCCCCCCGGGGTGCTTGCCCGGCTCGGCGACAAGTCGCTGGCGAGGCAGTTCGCCGAGAGCGCCGGGCTACCCCTGCTGCCGGGAAGCCGAGGCGTGCTCGATTCGGCTGCCGAGGCGAAGGATGTCGCCGACAAGATCGGCTATCCGGTCATCATCAAGGCCGTCGCCGGCGGCGGCGGCAGGGGCATGATGGTTGTGCGCGAGCCCGGTGACTTCATGCGCGCCTATGCCGAGACCAGGGCTGTCGCTCAGTCGGTGTTCGGCGATCCCCGGGTGTACGTGGAGCGGTTCCTCGACGCCGCACGGCATGTCGAGGTCCAGATCATCGCCGACCGCTATGGCAGCGTGGTCCACCTAGGCACCCGTGACTGCTCGGTGCAGCGCAGGCGGCAGAAGCTGATCGAGGAGAGCCCGCCGCCCGGGATTCCTGCCGAGGTGCTCGACCGGATGAGCGCCGCGGCCGCGCACTGCGCCAGGGAAGCGGGTTACGTGGGCGCTGGGACGTTTGAATTCGTCATGGACGACGAGCACAACTTCTACTTCATGGAGGTCAACTGCAGGATTCAGGTGGAGCATCCGGTCACGGAGCTGGTCACCAGTGTGGATCTCGTGCGTGAACAGCTTGCGGCGGCTGCTGGCCAACGCCTGTCGCTGCGCCAGGAAGATGTCCAGTTCCAGGGCGTGGCGATCGAATGCCGGGTCAATACCGAGGATCCGGAGCGGGCCTTCCTCCCCACGCCGGGCGTGCTGGATGTATTTGCTCCACCTACCGGGCCATTTACCCGGGTTGACACAGCCGGGTATCCCGGGATGCGCATTACCCCGTACTACGATTCGCTGCTCGCCAAGGTGCTTGTGTGGGCGCCGGATCGTGACGAGGCGATCCGCCGAATGGACAGGGCACTGAGCGAGTTCCGGGTTATCGGGTATGGCGTGCGCACGACACTCGGCTTTCTGCGCGAGGTGCTCCGCAATCCCCTCTTTCGCCGGGGCGAGCACGTCACCTCGCTCGTTGACGAGATGCTCGCGGATGAGCGGAACTAGGCTATCCGCTCTGCCGTGCGTCACGCGCGGCGGCGGGGGTCACGTTGTCCTGCGCCATCTCGGGCGTGGCGTAGGTGAGCAGGCCACGAAGGATGACGTCGATGCCGAATTCAAATCGCGCGTCGACGTCGGGGTCGAAAATGTGATCGAGAGCGCGGTGGATGTGCGGAAACCGGTCTGCGGGCAGCGAGGCCATGTAATCGCGGAGCATCGTGACGATCTGGTCAGGCGGCAGGTCTTCACCGGTGGGGGATGCCATGCCGAGGCTTTCCTCAAAGGTGTAGGCGCCCACGTACAGGCCGAACAAGTCGGCGAGGTACGCGACCGTGCGATCGGGAATGCCAGCCGGGGACATGAGCTGGAAAAGCCATTCGGTGAGGCCGGCGATTGTCGGGCCGGATGGGATGCGGCCCAGCGAGATCCGGGCGATGTCGCGATGGCGGCGCATAATATCGCGCACCTGCCTGGCCAGTTCCCTGAGTTGCTCGGTCCATCGCGACGGGTCGGGCGCCGGCAGCCGCACCTCCTCCATCACCCGCTCATACAGCAGTTGGAGCAGTTCGCCCTTGTTGCGGACGTGCCAGTAGATGGAGGCCGGGCCGGTTCCGAGCTCCTCGCTGACCCGGCGCATCGACAGGCCATCGATGCCGTCACGGTCCAGCACGCGAAGGCCAGCCTCGGTAATGGCTTGCCTGGTGAGGGGAACCCGAAGGGCGTGCGTCGCGCGCTCACCTGCGCGCCACGCGGGCTCGGGGATGCCGTCCGTGGCCATCAAGCTTTGCGAGGCGGCCGGAGGTGGACTGTCCTGCGCAGAGTCCATGACTGAACAGCGTACCTGAGTGAAACGCCGTTCGTAATCAAGATATTACTTGACACGCTTCTCAGGTCCTGGCAGTCTGGTGTTCGATGTTGGAACGCTGTTCGAGAGGAGACGGCGGTCGTGGGATTGACGATTGAGGCACGAGGGCTGGTTAAGCGTTTCGGCAAGACGACGGCGCTGGATGGTCTTGATGTCGCGGTGGAGCCGGGCCAGGTCGTGGCGGTTCTCGGCCCGAACGGTGCCGGGAAGACGACCTTTGTCCGTACGGTGGCGACGTTGCTCCGGCTGGACAGCGGGGTTCTTCGGGTGGCCGGCTATGACACGCGGCGTGACCCGGAGGAGGTCCGCCGGGTTATCGGGCTGGCTGGGCAGTTCGCCGCGGTGGAGCCGGCGATGACGGGGCGCGAGAACCTCGAGATGGTCGCGCGGTTGCTTGGCCAGCGCGCGCGGGCGGCCCGCGCTAGCGCCACCGCGGTCTTGGACCAGTTCGGTCTGGCAGGCGACGCGGACCGGCTGGTGCGTGGGTATTCGGGCGGGATGCGGCGCAAGCTGGACCTGGGCGCGAGCCTGGTGGGCGCGCCGCGGCTGCTGCTGCTCGACGAGCCGACGACAGGGCTGGACCCGCGGGCGCGGCTCGACCTGTGGGACGCGATCGACGACCTGGTGGGCCGCGGCACCGACGTGCTGCTCACCACGCAGTACCTGGACGAGGCGGACCGCCTGGCCAGCCACATCGTGATCATCGATCACGGGCGTGTGGTCGCCTCCGGGCCGCCCGCTGAGCTGAAGCGCCGGGTCGGCGGCAACGTGCTTGAGGTGCAGGTGCGGGACAGGGCCGACCTCGCTAAGGCGGCCACGATCCTGGCCCGCCAGGATCACACCCAGCCTCAGATCGATGAGGCGACCAGGCGTATCAGCGTCGCCGCTGGCGGGGACGCGGGCGCGGGGTGGCTGACCGCTGGGCTGCGGGCCATCGAGGACGCCGGGGTGGAGCTGGCCGGGATCAGCGTCCGCGAGCCGAGCCTGGACGAGGTGTTCCTCGCGCTGACCGGCCAGCCGGCCGCGAGTCAGCACGACGCTGGCCGCACGAGAACGGGTGAAGCGGACGGCGAGGCTGGCGGTGCCAGCGGCGCGACAGCCTGATCCCGCACCGGCTCGCACGAGAGCCGGCAACAAAACATCCAGGGACAAATGGGCATCCGGGCAGGAGAGCGGGCCGTCAGCACAGACGGCCGCGGACCGGGACAGGAGAGGTTGACGATGACAGCGATGACAGCGGCGGTGGCGGGTGGGCCGGCGCCGCGCCGGGCGGGGCTGGGTGTGGCGACGGTTTTGGTGGCCAAGCGGGCGGTGCTGAGTTTTTTGCGGACTCCGC